>Ga0315285_10007628_pt1 | contig 11109 bp, 9 predicted proteins | sample YL17G09_36_MG_FD_203698 | JGI IMG/M metagenome (GOLD analysis project Ga0315285, IMG submission 203698) | Sediment microbial communities from Yellowstone Lake, YNP, Wyoming, USA - YL17G09_36 | ecosystem: Environmental > Aquatic > Freshwater > Lake > Sediment | place: USA: Wyoming | collected... | reverse complement strand
CGACGCGCCCGCCAGGTAGTTGGACGTCCAGCACACGGCATGCGCCACGTTCTGATACGCCCGCGTCGAATAGTCGACGGGACCGCCGTCCAGCGGCACCTCGACCTGGGAGGGGTACAGGCCGAGCATATTGTGTTTTTCCTGGATGTTTCTCTCGAGGATCTTTTCTTTTTCCGCCATGGGCAGCCGCCACGACTCGTCTTCCGCCCAAGCCCACGCGGCAGCCAGCAAAACCAGAGAAACAGCGGCAAGTGTGCGCATAGTAGTACCCTTGTCCCAATAAAAATATCGGGATGCTGGAGTTGGTGAAAAAGCAGGGGAAGTGAGTTTCAAGCCGCGAAAAGCAGGGACAGACACGATTTTCAAACTGCCGAAAATCGAGTCAGTCCCTGTTTTTCGCTTATGTCTGTTAAGGTTGACCAAGTTCTTCCACACAGAGGGGACTTTTTCAACAGCCCCAGCGTCTCCGTACAACTACAGCAGGCCTTTTACGCCGCGGCGGATCGCCGGATCGTTATAGTGTTGGTCGAAATACCGGATCATGACGTCGATGTACGAGGTGAGCGGCGGGCACGAAATCCCGAGCGGAACGAGCGCGGCCGTGGCGTTGTTGGTGCCGTACTCGACGCGGAGGTCGGCGTACTGGAACGCTTCGAATGGGACGCCGCACGCTTTTTGCATCAGCGGGATCCGCATCATGGGCGACATCAGGGCCGGCGGCACCCGCAACAACACCTTGCCTTTTCCCCAGCGCGTGCACACCAGGTCGAAAAACTCGTTGTACGTTATGGGATTCGGATCGCCGAGGCAGTACACGGTGCCGGGCTTGCCGCACTGGTCGAGCAGGGCGCGGACGCCGTCTGCGACGTAGTCGACGGGCGCGATGTGGCATTTGGCGCCGGCGTTGGGCCCGATCCGGTTCATGCCCCGGCGGATCATGACGAGCGAGTAGTAGGGGCCGTCGATTTTTTCGATTACGCCCGTCTTGGAATGACCGACGATAATGGTGGGCCGGAAAATGAACACCGGAATGTCTTTCCATGCGCCGCGCACTTCTTTTTCGGCGAGGAATTTGGTTTCTTCGTAGAAATTCTTGAACGCCTGGCCTTTATCGAAATCTTTTTCCGTGTAGAGGCCGGTGTAGGCGCCGCTGATGGCGACGGTGCTGGCGTAGGCGAGCCGCTGGAAGTTCTTGAACGTGGCGATGAACTCCATCACGTGGCGCGTCCCCTCGACGTTGACCTGCATGGCGATGCTGCGCGGGATGGCGAGGTCATAGAGGGCGGCGAGATGGATCGCGTGGGTGACGCGGTCTTTGATTTCGCCGCGCAACGGGGCGTCCAGGCCCATGTAGGGCAGCTTGATGTCTCCGGCGATCACCTTGATGCGAGCGCGGCGGGCCGGATCGGGTACGGCCGCGTCGATGTGGGCCTGGAGGCGTGGGCATGCCTTGGCGGTTTCGACGAGGTAGAGGTCGCAGTTTTGTTGGAGATAATGGGCCAGGATGTTTTTGCCGATGAAACCGGCCGGCCCCGTCATCAACACGGCTTTGTCGCCCATAACGAATTCCTCCATTGAATGGCCTAAATCAGGTGCGCTGCGAAAGGTCACCAGCGTCCCGCTGGCATGATTTCGCTCTTATTCAGGCAACATTATCCCAGCTAATACGAACAACCATATTATTATGCCAACAACAAGACAGACAATGTGCCCCGTCGTCCATTGGGTAAATTCAGGCTTGGGTGTCAGTCTAGCGTTGACACGGTTGACGTAGTTCTGGGCCGGCACAAAGAACAGGAAAGAGGGAAAAGAAATGATTATGCCAAGTAGATTAACGCCAATATCCTCAACTCTGCCCAAGGCATTGCCAAGAAGCACGAGGACTATCCATCCGGTGGCGAGGAGAGCGGGTGAGAACGTTGCCTGTTCCAGTCCGTTTGTTTGGTGATCGTTTCGGATGGCCTTGAGGATGCCATAAACAAAGAAAATCCCGAAAATGCCCCGCCAAAATGGCAGAATCCTGAGGCCATCACGTTCTTTCAGGTAGCGCCAGTTCTTGTAGATCCAATATACCTCGTAGATGCCCGCTGACATGATAGACATAAACACGAGCCGCTCGATAGGGATGTGCAGGAACATGGGCTCTTGGCGCGTAGTGTCCTGGCGGACAACGCTATCTTGCAGAGCCGTTGGAGACGGAGGCGGAGACAACTCTGAGGGTACAAGGCATTCGACGTCCCGGGCGGCCATCCATTGCTCCAGACCCTCCGTCCAGACAAGTGCATCCGCGTGCAGTTGGCCAGCCCGAAACATTTGGAGGATTTGATCGTCCGGGACCGGCCCCTGCTGCTGGCCGTGCTCAATGTAAAACCATTGCTTCATGCCCGGGACTTTCCTTCTCTCGTACTTCTCCTTAAGGCCTTTGTGTAGCAGCCTACAGCCTGCGTTTTTTGCAGAGGGACTCGAGTTTGGACGCGACCATGACGGTCTTGAGCAGCCCGAGGGGGCCGCCGCCGAACATCGCATCGAGCAACTGCGAGAACAGCCGGTATTTTTCTTTTGAATAGGGGTACCAGTTGAGCTCGATTTTGTTGCTTTGCTTGTCAATCAGGATGGACTTGATGTTGGAGAACGCGTGAAGGCCGAACGGGCCTTTGTACCGGCCGAACCCGCTGTCCTTGACGCCGCCGAACGGCAGGCCGCTGTTGCCCTGCGTCGCCAGCACGTTGTTGATGGACACGTTGCCGGTCACGAGGGCGCGGGCGACGCGGTCGGCGCGCGCGAGGTCGGCGGACCAGACGCTGGCGCTGAGGCCGTAGGGCGAGTCGTTGCCGAGACGGATGGCGTCGGCCTCGGTTTTGAACTTGGTAATGGTGATAACGGGTCCGAACGTTTCATCGTGCTGGACTTTCATCGAGGGTTCGACGTTTTCGATGAGCGTTGGCGCGAACAGGTGGGTGTTTTCCTTGCACGCCCCGCCGGCGATAATGTTTGCGCCTCGCATCCGGGCCTCGGCAATTTGATCCTCGACGGTTTTGATTTGGAACTCGGCCGTCATGCAGCCCATATCGATGTTGCCCTCGTCCGGGCGATTGGATGTGGCGTGTGTCGAGATTTTGGCGAGTTTCTCTTTCAAGACGGTGACGAACCGGTCGTAGATGCCTTCCTGGACGTAGAGTCGCTCGACGGACGTGCAGGTCTGGCCGCTGTTGACAAACCCGCCCCACAACGCCCCGTTGACTGTGCGCTCGATGTTGACGTCATCGAACACAATCATGGGGTCTTTTCCGCCGAGTTCGAGTTCGACCGGGATGAGGTGTTCTGCGGCCTGGGTCATGATTTTCTTTCCCGCGCCGGTGCTGCCGGTAAAGAAGATCTTTTTGGGCTTGGCTTCGATGAGCTTGTGTCCGGTGATTCGACTGCCGTAGACGACCTGGAAGGCGTCCTTGATGAACCCCGCCGTCTCGATCATGTCTTCGTATACGCCTCGCAGCGGCGCGTAACTCGACGGCTTCAGAATGACGGCGTTCCCGGCGATAAACGCGCATATCGCCGGCGGGAAACTGAGGCTGAACGGGTAATTCCACGGCGAGATGATCAGGACCGTGCCAAGCGGCTCGTAATAGATGCGGGATTTCTTGGGAAACAGGGCGATGGGCGTCTTGACCTTCTGGTCGCGCAGGAACTTCTCGGCGTTTTTGTTGTAGTAGTCGATGATGTCGAGTGCGGGGAAAATCTCGGTGACCAGCGCGTCCATCCGGCTCTTGCCGGTCTCCTCGCAGATCCGGTCAATCATTTTCTCGCGGTTTTTAAGGATGGCGTCTTTGAGCTTGAGGGCTTCATCGAGCCGCTGGCGCACCGACATCGCGCGGAGCCGCTCGAACGCTTTTTGGGCGCGGTCGTAGACGGCGGCGACTTCCGCGTCCGAATATTCATTGAGGACGTAGAGCGGGTCGCCCGTCCTGGGGTTTCTGACAGCAACCTCTTGCACGGTGCGCCTCCCGTGGTTTTCTGATCCCAGCCCCGGGAACTTGTATCCAGACTATATCAGTTGCGGCAAGATCCAGCAAGTAGGAAAGTCAGGAAGCCCGGGACGCCGCGCGGCTGTGGTTTCCCTATGTTTTTTACCCTCTTCAAAAATAGGGACACCCCCCAAACAAAGGGCCCACTGAAGTGCGGCACTGAAGTGCCGCGCCGAAGACGGCGCGGCCGGGGGCCGTCCCCTATGTAAAGCAGTTAAGAATCCTCATGCAATCTTTATAAATCGCCGTCTTTATTCAAGGCCCAACTGCTTTTTCTTCTTATCGCCAGGCGCGCCGGAGGAGGCATCCCAGCCGCGGATCGCGTAATACTGTTTCTTCATCGCCTCCAGCGGCACGACTGACTTGGGGTCATCCGGCACCTGAGGTTCGTGGGTCAGCCGTCTGGGCAGGGCGTCGTCCATCGCGGTCAAGCCCATCCGGAGGTTGAACATACGCTCCAGGTTAAATCCCCGCTCGCCGATGTCCTTGAGCGCGCCCATCGTAATGCGCCAGCCGGTGATCGCGCTCAACGCCTTGGTCTGTGGAAGCCCGGGCATATGAATCGGGACCAGCTTGCCGGGCGCCTTGTTCAAAACGTTGGTCGACCCCCCAAAGTATGGAAGAAGGGCGTTCACCGTCTTGGCGACTCTTGTGTGCTGATGCGTGATCAGCCAGCCGGGATAGAACGTGAACAGCGAGAACAAACAGTTGCCCGACGCGCTTACGCCCTCCATCAGGTTTTGATTGAGGATGGTGAACGCCGCCTTCCCCCTGGGCGTATGCGGGTCCATCTGCAGGCCCAAGCCCTCCATAAGCACCAGGTAGCCGGAGTTCAAATGACAGCCCCCGCGATTCGCCGTCGCGTAACCCAATCCTTGGCCTACCGCGCCCCGCGGTTCGTACGCAGCCAACTCAAGGCCTTTGACGTTGATCGCGAACGCCTCGCCGCCGAACCGCGCCGCCAACCGTTTCGTGCCTTCCGCCAGCAAATCGCCGATCCCCCGGCGATACGCAATATCCTCGAACACCTGCGGCAGATTGCCAATTTCGCCGAAATGAAGCCCCGAATCCCAAAGGCCTTTCTCCTGGAGCTCCATGGCAAACGCGATCGTCCCGCCCGTGCTCATGGTGTCCATGCCCAATTCATCCAACTGGTAGTTCCACGCTATAATCGCGTCGAGATTGCTATTCTCGAGGTTCGGCCCCAACAGCCCGAGCGTCTCCAACTCCGGCCCTTTGACCTGTTTGCCGTTAACTTCCACCACGCGGCCGCAGTGGATCGGGCACGTCTGGCAGCCCACGTTCTTGATCAGGCGCGTCGCCGCCAGCGTCTGGCCGGAGACCATGTCAAAATTCTTGAACTGCCCGTGCTTGAAATTCCGCGTGGCCAGCATCCGGTGCTCGTTCATCAGGCGGAGGAGAAATCCCGTGCCGTACTTCGGCATAGCCTCGCCAGTGAGCGGATGACCCTTGAGGAGCTTTATCCAGGCGCCAAAAACCTTCTTCATCCTGGCGCGATCATGGACCTCGACCTGCTTTTTGCCCGTCGCGGTGACCGCTTTGAGGTTTTTCGATCCCATCACCGCGCCGACTCCCGCGCGGCCGGCAGTCCGTTCCCCGCTGAGCACGCATGCATAACGCACCAGGTGCTCGCCCGCCGGGCCGATTACGATTTTGCCTCGATCCGCCCCGAGCGCATCCTGCGTTTCGCTTGTCGTTTTCCCCCACAGGTCCTGCGCGTCATGGAAAAGGACTTCTTCCTCCGTGATCTCAATCCACACCGGCTTCTCCGACTTCCCCCTGATCACCAGCGCGTCGTACCCCGCCTTTTTCAGGCTGAGGCCGAACGGCCCGCCGCAGTTCGACGACGCCAGCAGGCCCGTTAACGGAGACAGCGTCGACATGTTGAATCGACTCGAGCACGGTGCATTCGTCCCCGACAGCGGCCCCGTCGACACCACCACATAATTCTCCGGAGAGAACGGGGCCGTCCCGGCCTGCACGTGGTCGTAGAGGATCTTCGCCGCCATGATCTTCCCGCCGAGGTACAAGGCCCGGTCCTGGTCCGACCACGAGTATTCACCAACCTCCTGCGTCGTCAGATCAACCTGCAACACCTTCCCCATGTAGCCGCCGACTTGCGTACCCATGCGCAATCCTCCCAGCGCCTTCCGGCGCGATGTCATCTCATGGAGCACCCATTGTACCCTAACGCAAGACATTCCGAAACCAGCGCGCATCGCAGGAAAACCCTGGCATCCAGTTTTGGACATGCAAAATCAGGGGCCGGAGGGATCGTCGCGGTTGCGCTGTCTGGCCTGGTTGAGGAATTCGGCAGGCCCTTCGATCTCATTTGCCAGGAATTTTTTGCGCTGATCGAGCATGTCGACCCGGCCCGTCTCCCAGTACGCGCCCTCGTCGACCACGCGGAAGACCGTAAACAGGTCCTCGATCGACCGCAGCAACTCGACGATGCGGATGTGGATGCGCGACGGACAAAACTGCGTCTTGACAAAACCCTGCATGAAGCCCGTGGCATCAAACAGGAACCGCACCGCTTCGCAATCCTGATGGGGATTAACCACAACGCCCTTTAAGGGGCCGACGTATTCGTCTACCTCGCCGTCAACGATCCGGGGGAGATGAACCTTCTTGGCGAGAATGGCGGAAAACAGCCATTCATGGCGGTCGGCCACCTGCTTGACGCGGGCGGCCAGTTCGTCATAGGAGTCCGGGCTGCGAAGACGGCCTTCATAACGAATGGTTACACCCATGGCACCGGCGATTATGACGGTGAAGCGGGCTTGGATGCAAACACGTAGGCGCGGACGTCTCGCCCGCGCCGTCAAAGGTCGAGGCGAAACGGAAGTGTGGTCGGCCCGATCAGGACAGCCTGTGGTCTGGACGGCGCGGGTTGGAAAACCGCGCCTACATCGGGACGACCTCTTGGGCCGCCACTGGTTCCGAACGAGGGGATCCTCACGCCCTGCCATAAAACGTCGACAACAAAGGCATTAGTCAGTAACTGGCAGGGCTCAGGATGACAGGCTTTGATCTTGGTTTTCTTTTATAAAAAACTCTTTGAGCGGCTTACTCGCTCAGGATGATTCACTGCGGCCAGTTGTTTAATATGAAGCCCGAAGGAGGGCCTGCAATGGGATCGGAAACCAAACGCTGGATGATTTACGGGGCGAACGGGTATACGGGTCGGTTGTGCGCGTGCGAGGCACAACGCAGGCAGATGCAGCCCATCCTGGCCGGTCGAAGGGCCGCGGAGATCGAGCCGATGGCGCGTGATTTGGCGTTTGAGGCTCGGGTTTTCGACCTCGAGGACCCGGCGGAGGCGGCGCGGCATCTCGAGGGTGTGGACACGGTGCTGAATTGCGCGGGGCCATTCAGCCGGACGGTGCGGCCGATGCTCGACGCGTGTGTCCGCAGCAAAACGAATTACCTGGACATCACGGGCGAGATCGACGTGTTCGAGTATGTCCATCACCGCAACGAAACGTGGAAAAAGGCCGGGATAGCGGTGATCCCGGGTGTAGGGTTTGACGTGGTGCCGTCAGACTGCCTGGCGGCCATGCTGAAACACGCCCTGCCCGATGCGCGCCGGCTCGTGCTGGCGTTCAAAGCGGGCGCCATGAAGCTCAGCCCCGGCACCGCCAAAACGGTCGCTGAAGGCGTTGCGGATGGGTGCAGGGTCCGACGCGGCGGGTTGATCACGAGCGTCCCGCTGGGGTCGAAGACCGCCACAATACCGTTTGAGAGCGGGCGGGCGTTGGCTGTGGCCATATCGTGGGGGGACGTTTCAACGGCCTACTACTCGACCGGCATCCCTGACATCGAGATTTACCTGGCGTCGACGCCGGGCCAGTTGCGCCAACTCAAGACGTTACAATGGTTTAGATGGCTTGTGGGTGCGGGGCCCGTACAGCGGCTGCTGCACTGGCTGATCGAGAAAAAGGTGACGGGCCCAACTGAGCCGGAACGCGCGGCATCCTGGGCGGAATTGTACGGCGAAGTCACAAACGCCGAGGGGAAACGGGCCGCGATGGTCATGCGCACGCCGGAGTCGTATGACCTGACCTACGACGCGGCGGTGACGGCCGCGGACCGGGTCATGCGGGGCCTGGTTGCGCCCGGCGCCCATACGCCGTCAACGGCGTTCGGTGCGGAGTTTGTGCTTGGCCTGCGCGGCGTAACCTGCCGGCGAGTCGAGTAGGCCTGTTAAAAAAATTCGCCCTGTCAGGAATATTCTGCGTTTTTCGGCACTTTCTTTGTACGCAATCTACTACCGCGCGACGTGCATGCGGGATGAAATTAAATTGATTTTGTTCGTGTTAACCCCTGCGGGAGTCAGCACCCAGAGGGATGAAATACATTTGCAATGGTGGTCGTAAAGGCAGGTTTTCCATTGTCCTGTGGCAAACTGGCGGCCTAAGGCGGCTGAGAAGCCGCATTCAGAATCTTTGTCCGCAACCTTTAACGGGAGTGTGCAGATGTTGCCAACAAAGATTCTAAGAACGAAAAGGTGGTAATGTGAGCACATCCAAGCTTGGCAAAAACCAATGGGCGGACCTGTCGCCGCAAAAAAAGAATCCTTTTGAACTGCCCCGGCTCATTACGCGGCAACTCAAACAATGCGCCGAATCCCACGCCGCCGGCCGAGTCGCGCCAGTGGAAGAAGTCAAGTATTTATGGATTACGTTCTGCGTGGGGGACGCCGCGGCACATGCCGCGGCAGTTGCCGTCGCCGAACCCGACAGCGCCACCCCCGCAAGGCGCTCCCTGAACGCCGATGAATGGAAAAACGTCATTGACGAGGCGGCGTCGCTTGGTGTGCGCGTGATGGCCGTCTGCGTCGGCGCGGGGTTGACCCGCAGCCAGGACCTGTGGGACATCTGCCATTGGGCCCAGAAAACCCACGAGATGGAGGTGGCGCTGTTTATCGCCGACGACTTCGATCTGGGCCTGCTGCAGGACTTCTCGAAGCTGAATCCGGGCAGGACCTGCCTGCTCGTGCCGCAGTCAAGGCTCCAGGAAGCCCAGCCGTTCGCCGACTCCGGCATCAAAGTTTGCGTGGCGGACGTTTCCCACGACGACCACCCGATGCCGTGCAACGGCCCGCGCAGCATGGTGTACGTCGGGGGGAACGGCAAGCTGTACCCGTGCGGCCTGGTGAGCGGCAATGAGCAGTACCTGCTGGGTGACGTCCTGGAAGACCCGCTGGCGCCCATCCGCAGGAACGACACACTCCCGTGGACCGTGGCCGACACGTATAACCAGCGCGGTTGCGTTGCTTGCCCAAACATCATGGACAAACGGATGGCGGGCGGCGCGGAGTAACCTGTCACGGGCGGCGGGGGAGAGGCCGCCCCAACGCCTCCTTGATGCGCTCGAAGTGCTGATAGGGCACGCGTATTTTACCCATGTCGAGTGTCCCCGGCCCCGCCGAACCATGGCAATCCGACCCGCCCGAAATCAGCAAATCTTTGTCGAGCGCGATCTGGGTGAACAGGGTCACCTGCCCCGGCGTGTGTTTGGTGTGGTAGACCTCGATGCCGTCGAACGGGAGCGCCAGCAGTTTCGGCAGGATCTGCTCGACCGTCGCGCCCACGCCGGGGTGGGCGATGATGGCCACGCCGCCAGCTCCGTGAATCCAGTCGACGGCTTGCCGGCAAGACGGCATCTTCTTGGGCACGAACCCTTTTCCGCGCCGTTTGAGGTACTTGTCGAACGCCTCCTGGGTGGTTTTGACGTAGCCTCGATCACGCATGGCCGCGGCGATGTGCATCCGGCCCAGCGGGCCTTTCGCGCCGGCCTCGACCTCCTCGCGCGTTATGGTCACGCCCGCGGCCTCGAGCCGCGCCAGCATCTTGTCGACGCGCCTGTCGCGTTCCGCGCACTGATCTTCAAGGGCGGCGACCAGCCCGGCGTCCGACGGCCGGATCCCGAGCCCGACGACGTGAACCTCGACGGCGCCGTACGCGGCGCTGATTTCGACGCCGCTCATAAACTCGAGATTGATCTTGCGGGCCGCCGTCGCGCCGGCATCCAGCCCGAAGACCGTGTCGTGGTCGGTGATGGCGATGGCGGCAAAACCGAGCGTCGCGGCCCGCTCGACGACCTCGCGGGGCGAGTCGGATCCGTCGGAGTGGTTGGTATGGAGATGGAGATCGACGTAAGGCATGCGCGCCTCCTAAGAAAACTAAACTCTTGGGGTGCCACTAGTTTCAATCGAGGGGATCCTCACGCCCGCCCATGGGTAGTGTGCAAAAGGTAGTGGCCAACGGCTGGGCGGGCTCGCTCAGGATGACAGGCTTTGATGTTGGTCTTGCATAATGGCTTTTCCTTGGGCGACACGATTTGATCTTCGTTTTCTCCTACAAAAAAACCTGACCACAGGGCTTGGTCGCTCAGGAAGCGTCGTCGGAAGTGCGACGGAGCCGGTCCAGCACCCCGTTGACGAACCGCGGCGTGTCGTCCGTGCCGAACGATTTGGCGAGTTCGATGGCTTCGTTGATGGCGACGGCGACCGGTACGTCCGGTTCGTGGCACATTTCGTAAAGGGCGATGCGCAAGATGGCCCGTTCAACACGGCCCACCCGGTTCGCCGACCAGTTTTGAAGGGCGGCGGCAATCTGCTCGTCAAGCACGGGAAGGTTTTCCTGTACGCCGCGAATCAGTTGGATCGCATACTGTTTGACGCTGGGCTTTGAGGGCCGCGTGTCCCAGAAACGGTCGATCACTTCCTCCCACGGGTAGCGGGTGAACTCCAGCCCAAACAGGAATTGGAGAGCCCGCTCGCGCGCCCTGCGTCGTACAACGGGATCGGGCACCTAGAGTTGCTCCACCAGGTTGGCCATTTCGATGGCCGCCACGGCGGCGTCGAACCCCTTGTTTCCGCCCTTGGCGCCCGCGCGTTCGATGGCCTGCTCGATCGAGTCGGTCGTCAGCACACCAAACAGGACCGGCACCCCGGTATCGAGCGACACCTGGGCCACGCCTTTGGCAACTTCGCCGGCGACGTAGTCGAAATGCGGGGTGCCGCCCCGGATAACTGCGCCCAGCGCGATCACGGCGCTGT
>Ga0315285_10007626_pt1 | contig 11110 bp, 10 predicted proteins | sample YL17G09_36_MG_FD_203698 | JGI IMG/M metagenome (GOLD analysis project Ga0315285, IMG submission 203698) | Sediment microbial communities from Yellowstone Lake, YNP, Wyoming, USA - YL17G09_36 | ecosystem: Environmental > Aquatic > Freshwater > Lake > Sediment | place: USA: Wyoming | collected... | reverse complement strand
GATGGTGATGTCGCGAACCATGGTCTCGCGGCTGGACTGCACGATGTCGATGGCGCCGATGTCGCCGCCCGCCTCGCCGATGGCAGAGGTTATCTTGCCCAGCATGCCCACCCGGTTGGGGTAGGCGGCTCGAATGGTCAAGGTGTATCCAGTGGAATGTATCTCACCCTCAACTGCTCGCATCCTGTTCGGCATCTCCATCTCCTTTCGACTCGCAGTGACCGGCCCGGCGGTCTTCATTATACGACCGTGACCATCGTATCGACAGCATTTGATAGGGTAAGCGATCAGATTGTTGCCGGTTGTTCGGACTTGGCAGGCGCAAAATGATCTGTCGAGACGGTGATGGAAAGGCGGCGGACCTCTGCGATCCGCCGCCCTGCTTTTCTGCTACTTTGAGCTCTTGCGGTCTTGTCGATTCTCCTCCGGTCGGTTACCGGCCGGCACTTCTGTTCGACCACAGCCAGTATCCGCCGAGCCCGGCGACTACGCCGACAGCGCCCGCTACCGCCAGAGCGACAAACGTCCAGGGCAGGCCGGCGCCTGTCTCCGCACCCTCGGCGGCTGCCGGGGCCAGTATCGTAAGAACCATCAGACTCCACAACGATGCCGCCATCATGTCTTCTCCTTGCTGGTGTCCTTTACCTCAAAGTCGCAACGAGAACGGCCAATAATCCCTCGGGCCAAGAGCAAGGATAGCGCATCGTGAAATTGGGCACAACGATTCTGGTGGGTTGTGCGCCCGGACCTGCTATCGAGTGTGCCGCGTGTTGGCAGGAGGACAAACAGGGAATGGTTGAGGAGGGCTTGGCGTCCCTGGAGGGATTCGAACCCCCGACCCGCTGCTTAGAAGGCAGCCGCTCTATCCTCGACGGGAACGAATCTGAAAGCGCCCCATAGAACGCGGAAAATTAGGCGCACAGTTTGGGGCCTTGCCAAGGCTCTTCGGCTACTACCTCCTGCGCTGCTGCGAGGCCATGCCCCCGGTTGTCTCCCGCGCCCGCAGTAGGTCCCTGATGGCCTCTTCTGTTACGCGGACGGTTCGGTGGCCGAGCCGCGACACCCGAAGGTCTCCGCTCCGTATCCAACGGTTGACGGTTGCCCGGCTGACCCCTAGAAGTCTAGCGGTTTCGTCGAGTGTGTAGGCCGGTTTGACTGAGAATGAAGGCTCTGTCATGGTTTCGCCATAATTGTACCATACTTGTCAAGCCCCCGCCTGTGGGGCTTCACCCAATAAACGGCAGCAGACGCTACAGCCGAGATGCAGTCGCCGAAACCCAGCACGGGGGGCGGGGTACGGTGCCGCCGCCTCCTGGGAGAGGGGCTATCTAGCTCCCGCCGTTTTTCAATTCATGCGATAGGCTGCCGGGCGGCACGGTTTGGCTTATACTAAGGGCGAAGACTTGAAGCGGAGCAGAGAGTAGAGCATGGGAGCAGAGCAAGAAGAAATCGACCAGTGGACCGCTGTCCAGCGGCAGACGGTGGAGCGACTCCCCGAGAATCCCTATTTCCTAGCGGACGTGGAGGTCTTCAGACGTTGGCTCGGACTGCCGCTTGATGGCTATCGGGATAGTTATTCCGAAGCCTGGGAGTGGCTCGTGCGCCATCAGACGGGGCACGTCGGCCGAGTGGAGCGCAGGTATGGGGTTCGGTTGGTTGGCTCGCCGCCCGATTTCGAGAGGGCGCTTTGGGAGCGAGTCAATATGCTCGCACCCGCTGAGCAGTTGACGTCATCGGAAGAAGGGGACGGAGAATCTGTTTGGGCTGTTCCAAGCATTCTTCTCGGTCTGCCGAAGGAGCGAGCCATCGAAGAAATGAAGGGACTACGGTGGCGAGCAAAGATGAGTCCGCTATGGTTCGGGACAATTGGCTTGTGCCTGCGCTACGGCTTGCCCTACTTCATGTGGTTTCGCATGTTCATGTTCGTGGTACAAGGCTCCCCAACAGCGCTGTCCCCGGGGGCCCTTCTCGTTAGTGAGTCGACCGACGCGGAGGAACTGACGCTGAACGTGCAACTGTTCTCCGCTGCCACAACCAAACAGGACTGGGAGAACGCTTGGCCCAGGGTACGAGAAATCTTGGAACGCAAGGGGTGGAGGCCTCCCGGCACCAGAAGGCGGAGCAAGAGCAAGGTGGAAAGAGACGCCACACTCCTACAAATCAGGCAGGACCACGGCCTCACGTGGCCGGAGGCCTTTCAGCTATTCGAGCGGTATATCATTCAGATGGGCAAGGATACCTACCTGGAACAGCTGGGCGACGAGGATGCGGCGATAAGGGGAGCCCAACGCCTCGCGACGGCGGATTTACCAAAGGTGAAGGGTCGACAGTCTTTCGAGCACATGCTAGCTGACTTCGAACCGATGCTCCGACAATTGGACGGCCCTCCCATTTGTCCTTGACTATCTGCAAGCGAGAGGGTAGTATATAGCCGCGACGTTCCGAGCGGACATCATCGGCCACAGAGACGACATCTAGCATTAGTCGCTTTGCCCCCGCTCTGACGCGGGGGTTTCTTTGTTGCTGACGAGCCGCGAACGCAAAGGAGGGTTTCGGTGGAAGAATTAGCGATTGGCGACCTGTACGCACTCAGCGCGCTTAGAACCGAGGGCTTTGAGCCCGTTCGGGCCGCGCAAGACGGGCACCGCGTGGCATGGATATTCCGAGCCACGCCAGAACTGCGCGCTACTCTTTCGCGGTTCTACGCTCGCTCGATGCAGGTTGACGCGTTGAGCTTCGCAGAGGCGATTCGCAGTGCGAAAGGTGAGGCGATGAATCTCCGCGCTGCGAGCGCTGTGTGCTAGGTCTTAGGTAGAGAACAGCCGCCAGCGTGTCTTGAATCAATGCATAGCCACGGGCAACGCCAGCAGAGAGGGAAGGTGATAGCAGAGCAAAAAGACCCCTAGTGCCAAGAACACAATCTAGTTAGCAGTACAAGGCATAGAAGCACCTCGACGCAGGCCTGTCAATCCATGTCGCCGAGGTGCCCAGAAAGGAGTCACCCTTTCCGTGTGTAGTCTAGCATGCGTGTCAACCCGTCGCGCAACCCCCGATTGGTATCTCGACTCGTCAAAGTCAAGTCCCCACGGCCATCCCTACTCCCTCGACGGCAGACCAGTCGCATGGTTCAACGGCAATACCCTCTACAAGACCATCGACGGCGAAAAACACCTGCTACGCAAGCCCAAGGCGATTGCATGGGCCGCGTGCATCGTTGATGACGCAGTCGGGCGGGGCTGCACGCAACTGGAGGTTCTTGACCGGCGCACCCGCGTCACCTATCGAAGCAGCGCCGAGCGCTTCCAGACGTTTGCCGGTCGTCTCAACCGTGGCTACGAGGAGCAGCGCTTCTTGACCCTCGACCGCTGGGACAAGGAGATGCCAAACGGCTCACGCGTTGTCGCCGTTTTGCCTCGCCAGCCAGTGCCGTCGCCACAACTTTCGCTGTTCGGGGCCACCTCATAGAAAGGAGTGCCCTGGGGCAGAGCATGGAAGCCAAGAACAGCGGCAGGGAAGCGGCAATCGCGTTGTACTCCGGCCTGGCAAGGGCCGCGCTCTCGTCAGGCGAGTGGCCTCTGCTCATCCTTTGGGCTGTCGCACATCAGTTGGCGGCAGTAGGCCATCCGGGATGGGCGACTAGGCGCGAGATTGCGGACGCGGCAAAGGGCGTCTATGGCCTCTCGTACATCCGAGAGCTGCTGCGCGATTCCCGCGCAAGCCGCTGGTTTCGACCTGGGAAGGACATTGTTGGACTGGTGGGAGCAAGTACCGCCGGCACCAGCTTCTATCTCTCCAGCCTGGGAAGCCGTCAACTGGTGCCCCTCTCCCGGCTTCAAGAGGGCCGAGCGGGAAGACGCGGCGCCGTCCTGTCGGCGTGGCTGCCAGAACGCCACCCTGTAAGTCAGCGGACGATACGCGTTGAAACGTCTGTGGCTCCCCGGACGGTGTCCAAGTATTCCGCCCTGGGCTGCTTTGAAGCGCTCAGACAGGACGCCGAATATGACCTGGGTGTGTCCCGTGAACAGAGAAAAGCGATAGCTCGGGAGAACAGCGGTATCGGCGTCTACTGCTGGGCTGGTGGGCTCCGCAAGCGCCTTCCAAACATCTACAAGCCGTCCGCTCCGAGGCTTCGCCGTGGCGCCCGTAGCAAAGCCCTTGACCGAGAACTTAGGGCCAAGGCGAACGTGCAGTTTCAACCTCTCTTTAGCCAGAAGAGGTCCAAACCGAGAGTGCGCGTCTACTTCGACCGCCCTGCTGATTGGGTCAAGTGCAACAGGCTTAGGCTTGGCATGGGTAAGAGCAATCTAGTGTGGCCAAGGGCTCTCGACTTCGCCTATGTATCGAGACGGGGCGCCCATAGCCTGTGGACAGCGTTGCGGGTGCCGGAGACTGCGTGAGAGCGATGCTAACGTGCCGATACTACCAGCCAGCCATGGGGAGATAACGCAGAGAAAGGGGTCGAGAATACGCTGAGTCTGCCACCACAATGCACCGGCCCCGCAATCAAGAAGAGTCGAAACAACCGGGCTACAATAGGCATCGTCTACACCTAAAGGCCCATTCAAGCTTGGTGTTTGGTGCTGATTGAACGTTGCGAGGAACGTACTGCGCCCGACCAGGAAATGCCAAAACGCGCTAGAATGTCATCCTCCTACCTACGGACTGCAACACAAGGACGCGGTCTGCATTAGGAAGCGCTACGATTCCCCGGAAGCACGGCCAGGGAATAGCAGCAAAGATTGTCAATCACCACATGGCCCAGGGTGCCCCCCAGGGGGTGCTTCCGCTCGCCAATCAGCGAGAATAACAGCAGATTGCAGTCTCGACGAACACTGCCCCAGGGTGCCCAGGACACAGACGGCTCCTGACCCATCGCGAGATTGGCTTGACCTTGTGCCGCCGATAGTGCAATACGTAGGTTCCCCTCCGCTGCATGTTGCGCGTGCGCGTTGCGGGGGTCGGGGTATGGGGTCGGTACCATCTAATTGAGGGGCATCAACCCTGCTGGATTTCACAAGTTGCGCGTAAGCGGCAGCGCAGCGCTCTCAAGAACCCACTGCACTTCGAGGCCGCGCTGTTTGAGCAGCGTCATCGCCGTTGTGTCGTCGTCCTTTGTCAGGCTCCTTGATATGTCCTGGTCGCTCGTGTCTGGCGCATCCCAGACGGGGTGCGCGAAGATTTGTCGAGTGTACTTACGCACCCAGTCGAAGTTCTCAGCTGTCAATTCGCGATAGAGCACCCGCTGAGCCTCCTCTGGTGCCTTCAAGTAGAGTTGAAGGTATGTGAAGAGAACGTCCCTGAGAGTGCGAACCCAAGCGCGTACAGCACCAGCCGAGAAGATTCGTTCTGTCCTCGCATGGGTCGCGTCTGCTCGCTCGGGAGCCCAGCGGTCCTCAAGACCCTCTTCGGCGATTATGCTCATCAGTCGAACCAGGTTTCGTTCCTCAGTCTCTCGGAAGTCCTCATCGCTCTGGAATTCAACAGCGCTCGGAATTGGAGAGAGCAGGTGCCTGAATACGGTCTTTTCAATCCTGTAGTAAGTTAGGGGTTGTCGGCGAGTGCGGTTTTTCTCGCTGGTAAAGTCGCCGAGTTTGTTGGTCGGGTCATTCAAGATTCGCCAGTGAATAGCGCGAGCCACTTCACTCTTTGCTTTGGAAAACGACATTCTCTTCACATTCACGAGGAAGTCGGCGAAACCGTTCTCCGATTTCCGACCCTCCAGCGCGGCGTATTCCTCCCAATCCTCTCCGCAGATGTCGGCATACTTCTTCATGAGTTCGTACGAGTAGAACGACATCTGCCTATATGTCTGGTGGGCGTCCACATTCGTTTCCTTAATCAGCCTAGCGTCGGGCCGGATGTACACCTTGCACTCTACCGTCTTCCGACCGGCCCACACTTGTGACGCTGCCTTGTGCTGACCGTCAAACAACAGCAGCGCGCCGCCGTCATCGAATCGGCAGATTGAAGGTGCCAACTGGGTGTTTTGCTGGAAGTGCCTGTACAGCAGCCACATCGCTGGCTGCCGAAGGGGGCGCGGCTGCAAGTCGTAGTCGGTGGCAAGGTACCTAATAGGAATGAGAGCGTAGAAGTACTGCCAACGGGTCACAGGGCAGGTATAGAGTGAGACGGTGTTCTTGCCCTCGTCGTAGTAAAGCGTGACGGTTCCGTTCTTCGCGTTGAGTTCGTATTGGAGCTTATGACCCGGCGTATCACCCTTGGCGGCGATGACGTCATCGAGGTATTTCGGAGAACCATCTTCGAACACGGTACCAAGCGTAAGATAGTCGCGATATTCGGAGAGACTCATCGTCCTCTTTTGTCTATTGTGCTTGCGACAGACGGGGGCGAGATTCTCCATGGTGGTGGTTCCACCGGCGCCGATGGCCTTGATATGGTCGAACTCAAGGTCGTCCTCGGATTCTATCGGGTGCCCGGTAATGAAACAGCGCATCCCGTGGACGCTCATAATGTGTGCCCTCTCGGTCTCCGTCAGCGGTCGGCGCTCAGGCATCTTCCAGTCCTCTCTTTCCGAGCATCGCAGATGCTTCTCATTTGAGGGTGTTGCGGAGGGCCGCTAGAGCATCAGAGAGCTCTGCCGCCCGTGCTTCGATGATATCCAGCAGTTCCCCTGGAGTGCGCGTGTCGCGCTCATCCTTGCGGTTGGGGTTGACCGCCTTCATGTCGTAGTTCTTGGCCTTGATTTCCTCGATGTCCTTCCACCAGCTACGCTCGCTCTCTCGCCCGGGGTCATCGGGGGGCAGAGCAACCCGCTGGAAGAAGTCCTCAAAGTGGGAAAGAGTGAGGGGCTTCTTCTTGGTGACCTTCACGTCCGCTAGGTCGTAATACCAGATGCGCTGGGTTGGAGTGCCCTTGCGGAAGAAGAGCAGATTGGTCTTGGAAGCGGCGCCCGCGTTTATGAACACCCCCGGCGGCAGGCTGACGAGGCAGAAGAGGTCACACTCGTCCAGCAGCTTGCGCTTTGTTTGCACGAATGCCATCTCGTTAGTCCGGAACAGCGCTCCTTCGTCCATTACGATGCCGCAGACGCCGCCTTCCGCCAGGGCGTCTATGTCGTGCTGGAGGAATAGGAGTTGGGTTGCTCCCGTCTTGTAGGCGAAGTTGGCCCGTGCGTCCTGGCTCTCCTTCCCGCCAAACGGTGGATTGGTCAGTACCACGTCAAACAGCGCGGGAGCGTCCGCGAACAGAGCGCCGTGAGAGGCCGTGCCCGTGAGAGTATTGCCGTGCCATATGTGAGGAGCGTCGATACCGTGCAGGACGAGGTTGGCCAGGGCGATTGGGAACACCAGGTTTTCCTTCTCGCGGCCAAAGAAGGTGGCGGTCTTGAGCAGCTCTATGTCCGAGGCGGTGGTGGCCTGGGACTCCATATGCTCGTAGGCCTGCGCCAGGAAGCCGCCGGTGCCGCAGCAGGGGTCATACACCGTTTGCCCCACCTTCGGGTCGACCACCCGCACCATCGCCCGGATGACCTCTCGCGGCGTGAAGAACTGGCCGCCGTCGTTGTTCTTCTCACCCATCTTGAGCAGCAGGCCCTCGTAGACCTGTGAGAGCGGGAACATATGCGTGTTGTCGACGCCGTCTCCTGAGAGGGAGTCGACCTTGTCCAGGATATCGAGGAGGTTCCGCTCGGTGTCGATGCGAGTGCGCTCAACGGTCGCGAAGACCTGGCTGAGCGCAAGCTGCCGCTGGCTGGCGCCAGCGCGCTCGCCGGACGACCGCAGGTAGGGGAGCAACTCCCGGTTCACGAAGTCCATGAACGCTCCCATGGGCGCCGCCTGCAGCTCTTCTCGCTTGGCGCCGCCGGGCGCCGCCCAGTCCCGCCAACGGTAGGGATGCGACAGGGTCGGGGTGAAGGCAGTACCCAGAGCGGCTGTCTCCTCCGCCTCTCGCTCCTCTCGCTCGTCTAGGATGCGCAGGAAGAGCATCCAGGTTAGCTCCGGGACGTACTGCAGGGCGCCGGCGCAGTTGGAGCGGCGCATGATGTCGCAAATGGACTTCACATATCCGTTGAGGCTGGCCCGCGAATTGAGGACACGGCCATTCCTGTTGTTCCTATTGCGGTTCCTTCCGGCAGGTGGCATGCTCACACCACTTTCTACGTTGGTGGCTCAAGGCCGCCGAAGACCTCCTCTAGGAGGAGATTGGGAAGGGCGTTGACGGCCTCAAGCTGAGCCTCTGCAGCTTCGCGGAGTCTGTGGGTATGGGCCATTCGCTCTCCCAGTTGCTGGACGAGGCGCTCTTGCTCAGCAATCGATGGCACGGGGATGGTCTGCTCGGTAAGCAGCCTACGAGTTATCTTCTTCATCGTGCCGCTGGTTCCCCCCGCCTTCTGACGCCAGAACCCAGTTGTGTACAGCTTGGAGAGATAGGCCGCCAGAAAGCCGCCCCGAATCCTGGGGTCCGTCGGCCACACACGAATGGTCAGGTCGGACGCGACGATGGGACTTGGGTGTCCCAAGTACTGAGCAACTCGGCCAACCAGCTCCGGGGTATTGCTGCGGGCTATGAGGATTTCTCCGGCGCGTAGGGCCGTCTCAGAGGCATCCGCACTATCCATGCGGGCTTCTTTTAGGCCAGCGGGCAGAAAGCCAGTCTCGCCTAAGCAGGCGGTTGTCACGGCCAGCACATTGGTATTGCCATCTGAGCGGATGGACCTGGCTGGCAAGAACTCGCAGACCTTTCCCAAGGGCACCGTGGGCCATTGCATAGCCTCGTCCGAGTCGAACACCTGACGGAGAAGAGATGCCGGTAGAGCTTTGGCGGCCTTCGCTTGGAGCATGGCCGCCTCGCGTATCTCCTCCGCTTGAGCCACCTGCTCCGACAGACGCTTGGAGATGCGGCGCTGCTCGGCGATGTCTGGAATTGGGATTCTGAGCTTCCAGAACTGAGGCGGGTTGAGCGTCAGCTTGCTGACTGCTGCGGCACCCTGAGAGAGTATCTCTGCCTGACGAGAGAGCTGATGCGTGCGGAAGTGGAATGCCAGGAAGACTGGGTCAACAACGGACGGGTCGGCAGTGTACGTCGGGAACTTGTCCGAGACTATGCAGCCGTCGACCGTGTCGTTCGCAACGGCGAACGCTCCCTTCCAGGCAAAGAGCTTGTTGTAGACCACGTCGCCTGCTCTGATGACCCACTGTTGCTTCCTCGTGATGCTCTTGCCGAAGAGCTCCTCTCTTATGAATGCCCCCCTACCATACCAGCGGACGCCCACGCACCTGTAGCAAGTGGCATCATCAAGGGCAATTCTGCGCTCTGTCCTCTTCATGAATTCGGAGAAGTCTGCCAGACGCCATCCCGTCGGCAGTCTCCCTCGCTGTCCAGCCTGACTAATCACCTCGTGGCCCACTTGCATGATGGTCTTACTCACGGGGCCAGCAACCTCTCTTTGGTCACTCGCAGCACTGCCGGCGCCTCTGCCCCCAACGCCTTCAGCGCCGCAACACCGCCAGCGCGCCGCACAGCGGGCGTCTGGAAGACCAGCGGGTTCTCCAGCTCCGTTATGCCGCCCTTCGCAAACTGCCCTGCCAGCGCCTTGATGAGATTCGCGGCTTTCTCAGGGAGGGCCTTCAGCCAGTCCGCGTGCTTGTAGGTCAACGCCTTCGCCCTCTCTTCCCGTGTCTTGGCCGCCACGCCGTAGGCTTCCTGGGCCAGCACGTCGTACAGGTCGCATTCCTCCAGGTCGTCTAGTTTCTGCAAGAGCCTGGCGCTGCCCTCCCCACCGGGGAGGCTTTCCACAAGCGCCTGCCGCTCTGCAGGGTCCAGCCAGCGGTCACGGAAGGTGTCGAGGTCGGGAGCTTCCTCCGCGACCCGTTCCGCCACCATCTGGCGGTATTCCTCCAAAGAAACCAGCACGTCCCGGCCGTCGCGCTCAACCAGCACCGAGCGGCCGGCGTCCGTCACCGCCACCTCAAACCCCTCCACGCGGATGACGCGTTCCTTGTCCTCAGCCTCTGCAGCGGGGCGACGGTCTCTGGTCGGTCTGGACCGGCTCTGGAACGGCTCCCCGAACAGGCGGGAGGCGTTGGTGTAGTCGTAGATACGGAACATGAGCTTGCCGGATGGAATGTGAATGCGCGTGCCTCTCCCCACCATCTGATAGAACATGATGGAGCTTTCCAGGTAGCGGAAGAAGACGACGTTTTCGAGCCTTTCGATGTCCACGCCGGTGGACAGAAGGTCGACTGTGACGGCGACGAAGTGCGAGCGGCCGGACCCTTTCAGTTCAGCGAGGTCGGCGCCCGGGTTGTCGGCCTTTACAGTGCACTTGAAGGCGTAGCAGTCCACGCGCTGCTGGCCATTGGCGCGGCACCAATCGGCGTAGAGGTTGTTAATCTCATTGGTAACGGCGTCGGCGTGGGCATCTCGCACGCAGAAGATGACCGTCTTCTGGAGCGGCCCGCCGCTTTCGCATAGAAGCTGAAAGAAGTCCTCGCACATTGCTTTGACGCGGTCGGGGAGCATGAGCAGGTCGTCGTAGTTCTCCGGGTGGTATTCGGGCCGAATCTCTCCTACTGAGGGCGGCTGTCCGGTAAGGAAGTCCTGAGCGGTGCGCTGCTCGATTTCCTCGCGGGTAATCCTGCCTTTGGCGTCGAGGTTCACGACCCGGCGCACTATCTCCGGCGGGGCGAGATAGCCGTCTTCCACGCCCTGCCCTATTGGGTACTCATACACGGGGTCGCCGAAGTACTTCGCGTTGTCGCGAATCTCCTGGTCCTCCTGGCTTCCGCCGGTCACGATGCGCGGCGTGGCGGTAAGGCCGATATGCACGGCGTTGGGGTTGCGGTCCAATATGACTTTCCATCTCCCCCAGGCAGAGCGGTGGCACTCGTCAATGACGATGTGAGTGAAGTAGTTGTCCGGGTAGTTCTGGAAGAAGAAGAGGGCGTCTGTCTGTGCCTCGTCTTCGGTGTCCCCACCCACGTTGAGGGTCTGATAGGTAGCGATGAGGATGCGCGCATTCTTCTGAGGGTTGGATGTGGACACTACGGCCGCATCGTCCCCGAAGAGGCCGTGCAGCTTCTCTTTCGCTTGTCCGGCCAGAAACTTGCGGTCACAGACGAAGAGGGCTCGCTTGAGTTGGCCAGCGCGT
>Ga0315285_10007625_pt1 | contig 11112 bp, 9 predicted proteins | sample YL17G09_36_MG_FD_203698 | JGI IMG/M metagenome (GOLD analysis project Ga0315285, IMG submission 203698) | Sediment microbial communities from Yellowstone Lake, YNP, Wyoming, USA - YL17G09_36 | ecosystem: Environmental > Aquatic > Freshwater > Lake > Sediment | place: USA: Wyoming | collected... | reverse complement strand
TTGACTCGATCTGGGATAGGAGAGGATGCGTTAGTGTATGAATTCATTTGTCTCAACTCCATTGAGGACAACCCACAGGGATGTCTTGCTTCAAATCCTCGCGGCACTGGTCACAGCCGGTGCAAGCGACGATCTCGTCCAGGCGACCATCATGCACCTTGATCGCCCACTCAGGATCGGCAATCAATCCCCGACCAATAGCCACGAGCGTCGCGCTCTTTTCGTTCAACACCTCAAGCGCGCGCGGAACGCGATCCAATTCGTTCACCGCGATCACAGGAACTCCTGACTTCATGAAAGGCGCGGCTCTATCGCCAGGCGCGGCGTCGCTAGCGGGGGAAATGTCCAGGATGTCCACGCCTGCTTTGACCAACTCGGTGGCAAACTCCACGCTCTCTTCCAACGTGTAGCCGAAACCGGCGCGCAGCGGTGTGTGACGATACAAGATGAGCATGCCCGCTTGTTGCGCGATGGGGCGAATTGTCGCCAGGATGTCGAGCGCCAGTTTCATGCGCTTCGCGAGTGAGCCGCCGTACTCGTCGGTGCGTTGGTTGTGCGTCGTCGAAAAGAATTGGTTGAGCAAAAAACCGTGTGCGCCGTGCGGCTCAACGGCGTCGAAGCCCGCCTGGGCGCAGATTTCGACGGCGAGGCGATACTGGTTCAGCAATCGCTCGATGTCGGCGCGCTGCATTTGCATTGGCGTAATCGTCTGGCCGCGAACGCCGGGAAAGATTTGAACGGCTGCCAGTGCGCCACCTTGATGAATTGTCTCCGCCAGTGGGCGCAGGTTCTCGGCGGTGAGTTCGCTTTCAAAGTGCACGCTATTGGTCGCCTCAATAGTGACCAGACTAACGCCACCCGCCGCGTGTCGCCCGTACCACTCACGCCCCTCCGGTGTGGTCAAGCCGCGATTGACCACCATCGGCGGCATCACGATACGATTGCGGAATGTCTTGTGCTTGACCTGCAACGGTGCAAACAGAGGGGATACGTCGTATTGCATAATTTCTATTCCTCATTTCCGACCGATCGCACTGCGGTCGGGCAGTGATTCCCAGTCCGGCACATCCACGACGAACACTTGACCGTACCCTTGCGGGTCGGCGGTGAAAACGATCTGCGTCCCTTGCGCGTTGAAGCAAGGATGGAGATGCACGCGTTGAGTGTGGAACGAGCCGCGATGCCACACCAGCACTTTGGGTCCTTGGAACTCTTTATCCTTGAACCGCCAGAGCAGCAGATATGGATTCTGCGCATCGCCATCGCCGACGATGAGATCGAGATTGTAACTGTGAAAGTGCCAGCAGTGATAATCGAACGGCGCTTCGATCTCATTGGCGTTGTCGTAGCGAATCGATCCGTACATCGGGCCCGTCGTACTGCGACCATGATAGCCGATGTGCTCGCCGTCGGGCATCCAATACTCGTGCCCTACCATTTCGCCCGGCAATGTTGGTCGAATCTTCCACGTTTTGCCAGTTTGCAGATCCAAGCCCCAGATGCGATTGTCCACCTTGTCCCAGGGACCTTCGTGACAAAAGGTGATGATGTTCGGCAACCTGGGCGAGGTGTTAAAGTGACCCAGCCAAGAACGATCTTCGAACACAATTTTCGCTTCGCCACCATCAATCGGAATCTTGACGATCATCGAGTGAGGATGCGCTTCCCAGATTTCGTGGAAGCCAACGTAGCCATTCCCCAAATCCACCGTGAATCTATCAGACAGGTCTTGATAGTATCCGGCACAAATAAACTTGCCATCGGCAGTCGCGTCGGCACTGCCGCCCACGTAACCTTGGGGGCGCGTATAGAGCGGGTGCGTGTTCAATGAAATCAGATCGAGTGCCATCAGCGTGCCACCATAGGTAAAATAGATTTCTTCGCGCACCGGATTTTTGCTCAGCCCGCCGATCTCGTTCGCGGGGTCAAGATCGGTGAGTTGCGTGATCTCGCCGCTCGTCAGGTCAACGCCAAACAAATCGGTGCGATTTTCCCGGTCGGAGTAGAAGACAATCTTGCGCCCGTTGTCGTACCAGCAAGGGAAGGTGAAGTAAAAGTGATTGCTGTGTCCCTTGTAATTCGTCAGTTGGTGCACCGTCGCGCCAGTGACTGGGTCTTTGGAAATTGTTAGTTCGGATGTCCAACGACTGCCGATTCCTGTTTTTGGCATTTTGCCTCCTGTTCCAAATTGGATATTGCTGTAGCCCCCCTGATGTGCGGAGGCAAGCAACTTCCCTTTCGGGACGCACCGTCCCTTCCGCATGCCTGTCAGGGAGCATGCGTTATCTGTTGTTGTTTAGGTCCTTGCGGCTTTTGTATTGAGCGATGCTCTCGCGGATGTCAGGCATTAATTCGGTAGGAATGTTCGCCACGATTTGCCCTCTCCCCTTGAAAGCCGCTGCGTCTCGGGAGAATTAGGCCGATCACCCTCACTCAAGAGGACGCTCTCCTATGGCCTGTAGCCTCCAGTCTAAGACCGAAGACTAGGCAGTGTTCCCCCTCATCGTAGTAGTCCAGAAGTCTTCCCTCTTCGTGGAATCCAAATCGTTTGTATATGGTCACTGCCATAGCGTACGACTTGTCCGAACTGGTATCAACATACAACTTTCGGGTCCCAAGTTCTTTGACTTCATCTATGACATACCCCAGGAGTTTTGTACCTATACCGTGCCCCCGATATTTTGGAGACACATAGAACCAGGTCAGCCAAAGAATGCTTGGTGAGTTATACTTGTCTGGACAAAATCCTGCTACCCCAACGACCATCCCTCCTGGCTCAATTGTGGCAACGACATTTCTCTCGCGAGGCGACGCAACTCTAACATTGTCACTAAAGTATCGACGGTAGTACTCGGCAGCCATATCACCATCTATTTGGTGATGGATAGAGATTAGATCAACTACTCTATCCAAGTCTTGTCGAGTCATTTCACGGATGGAAGACATCTTCACTACCTCGCTTGTGTTATGGCCTACACACTCAAAGCTCAGCAAGAACCGTAGCCTCTCCGCCTTGCTCGTGCGTGCGATTGACTCGACTTATCAGATCCTGCACATACCGCACCCGGGAAGCCCACTCGTCTATGTCCACCATCTCTTCACCAAAGATGTACTCGCTAAAGTAATGGAACCCATACACGAACCTTAGTACTTCTGCTATAGACAACGGAGGCAGAGGCCCCTTGTGTAGGAGGAGTACTTCCAGTTCATTCTCCTTGGAGTAACTGTCCAGGTCGGGAATTCTATAGTCAACACCGACTTGCTGCACTCCGATCTCTTTCAGCAGTGTAACATACTGCTTGCGCCTTCGATCCTCATCCTCCTCGCTCTTTGTACCTCCTCGTGGCGGTTTGGCTGGCAAGGCCACCTCAAAGAAGTACCGACATACCTCGCTAGGTTGCTTTGTGCACTTAAGGACCTCATCATGAAGTCGGTTCCATAAACGTCGACTGACATTGAGGGCTTCCTTGTCAGTAAGTGAAGCGTTGGCAACAATACAGTTGACAAAACACATTGGAGGGTACCTTGTTGCTCCGTATTTTGGGTACACGGAAACATAGAGTACCCCGCTAATGCGACCCAGCCGGCGTGCGACTAGATAGATCTCTTCCCAGTCCTCTGTTCCTGGCTGCTCTCTGAGCCAAGCCTCCACCTCCTCGAATCTGTTTCTCAGTTGTTCGTGGATCCGGCAATACACAGTTTTCGATGCTTGGAAGGTCGCTCTGCCTATCCTCGTATCCAAACGTATCCGGAGGATAGGTTTGAAGTAGTCGAGGGCACTTCGCGCTATGCTCTCAATTGTAGAAGCAAGGAATGTAGTAATGATGCCGGTAATGACACCCGCCAAGAAATCAAGTGCTTGAGACATTCATCACTTTCCTCCGCGATCGATATCTCAGGTCTCACCTACTCTGCACAATTTTCTATTTCCAGAAGATTCCGCATTGCCCATGAGTTTTGGAGTAGATTTTCCGAGGAACTACTGGTATTCCTAAGGCGACACAGGGCGCGCTGTCCTCTGGAGCGGGGCGAAAGCTGCAATGGCAGATAACGCCGACGCCCCCGCAACGGCACGCTCCGAAATGCAACCACCATGCTCTTTCGCCAACCTACCGCGCCATACAGCCGCGCGCGTGCCGTTGCTAGGAGGCGTGAGTTAGCTGGGGTTCGGTGTTAGGTACGCCTAGCTTCTTGGAACATGCGCGTCCGCGCTGCAATAAGGTCACCGTTTAGTGATCCTTGTGCCGTGCATTCAACGTTCTCCTCGCAAATTCCCATCGCTTGAAAGTGGCAAGAGTGAATCATACTTTCCAAGCATGTATCCCTCACCAAGATAAACTGTACCAGGCGGAGATTACATCCCACCTGTCTTTTCCTTGAACGAACAAGACCCCTCCTACGTCGGACTGAATAAATCGACGCTGGTTCGACCCGTCCACATTCACCGCATAGATCATCGCGGGGCCGTCTTGATAAGACAGGAATGTTATGAAGGTGCCGTCTGGAGACCACGCAGGAGCATAAGACAATCCGCTAAGAGACGATGCGGGATTTTGGGTAAGGCGACGTACGCTTGTTCCATCCGCGTTCATCACGTATATATCGTAGCGCCCCTCGCGAGTGGACATGAACGCGATCTTACGCCCGTCGGGAGACCATGCAGGAAACAAGTCATCTATGGGATTGTTAGTGAGACGGCGCGGGTTTGTCCCATCGACGTTGACCACGTAGATTTCGTGATTGCCATCTCGATTGGACGAAAATGCAATCTGTCGTCCGTCGGGGGACCATGAAGGACGGCGGTCATCGGCGGGATTACTGGTAAGACGGCGCAGATTTGTTCCATCCACGTTCACCGTGTAGATTTCATTGTTGCCATCTCGGTCAGACACAAATGCGATCTGACGACTATCGAAAGACCATGCAGGTTCCGTGTCGGATGTAGGGCCATTGGTCAAGCGGCGTTGGTTCTGCCCATCCTCATTCACGACATAGATTTGGTCTGAGACGAACGCTATTTGACGAGCGTCTGGTGACCAGGCAGGATTCCAACCGTATGTGGCGTCATTCATAAGGCGGCGCAAATTTGTTCCATCAACATTCATCGTCACGATTTCATACTTCCTGTCCCAGTAGACAAAGGCAACGCGACCAGTAGGTGTGGAGGTCCTTCTCGAAACGGGGGTCAGTGTACTTCTAGGGGCCAGAGTTGGCACAGGCGTGACTGCCGTTGCGCGGACAGTAATAGAGGCGGGTACTGAAGTGAATCTCGCTGACTGAGTTGGCGTTGACATAAATGCAATTTTCTCTCCCAGCAGATGCCGCAGATACAGGTCGGTATCATCGGCTATCATCCAAAGGTTGGACCACTCCGAGGGAAGAGTGAGCAACATCTCTTGCGGCAACATGTAGAATCGTTCTTCGGGATCGCTATGAAAAACGATTGTCGTATAGGACTTGAGGAGGAATGCGCCCGCACCACTTACCCGCTGGGCAGCCTTTAGTTCACCCACTCCTGGGAATTTATAGGTCATTGTGCAGAGTATAGCCTCGCCAGCTTGAGCCAGTTCTACTTTGATTTCTACGTCCAACTTCTTGCTCACATTATCCGCAGCCATACGCCAAGCGTTTCTGCGCTCGGCAACTGCGCCTAGTGTCGTCGCCTCTTTGGCTGAAATGCTGGTTTTGTACTCTACTTCCACATTACGCAGTTTCGATTCAAGGACTTTGCTTTTGAGGTACTTCAACTGGGAAATCACTTCATCCAGAGGAAATCCTTCAGGCAAGCCCCGATTCTCAATTGTAGCAATCAATTCATCAAACGTCTTCTTGATACTTGTGGTGACATGCAAGCCGCCATTAACAGATTCTCGGATTCTTCTATCAGCACCCGCCGAGCGTCGCGGAACAATCACTACCCCCTCGCCTTGCACGCCGTACAGGTGATTCTTGATGACCTTCTCATAGTATTCCTTGCTGAAGCCAGCAGGCGGAAGAGTAGTGGCATCTGCCTCATCAAGCATGCGCTTGATGGATGAGATGTAAAGAGGACCGTACAGCCCATAAGCCAGCTTCTCGCCTGTCTCTGTCAAGCCCTGCAACATCAGGTATATTCCTGCAATCTGATATGCTGACTTGGCTCCCATCACCTTCTTGTCAACTTCTTTAGGCAAGTCCTTTAAGTCTATCACTTGGGAGGGTAGAGTTATCGTGTTTTCCAACACATCAAGGGGTGCTTTGAAGATGTCCGCCCACCTCTTCGTTCGCCAGTAGTCCTTCACAGAGCCAAACGCCATGGCGGTGTCATCTATATCGAACTCGATTTTTCCCGCCATTGCATCGCGCAAGTCCTTCAGGGATTCTACCAACACTTGCTTACTTGGCGGCTTCGGTAATGTAGGCACTACTGGTATGTTGGGAAGACACTCGGTGAAGCCCAGCATCATTGCAAGAGCAACACCAAATAGCAAATACCTCTTTACCATGTTCACCTTCTTCTCAACAAGCGTCTTTCCGCGTCATGTGGCGACCACGCTGCACGGGCAAAGCCCCACCACCCCGGAGGCAGTGAAAGCGCGTCTTTCACCACGCATACGATTCCGGCGCTTCGCCCGGACTCTGCCAAATCGTATCAAGCCGCGCCATCACATCGTCGGAGAGTTTGACCTCCGCCGACTTGACACTGTGCTCCAGTTGCTCGACCATGCGCGGACCGAGGATGGGCGATGTGACGCCCGGACGCTGTAATAACCACGCGTGCGCGACGTGCGCGGGTTCGACGCCGATCTCGCGGCAGAGTGCTTCGTACGCGTCAATCTGCGTCTTGTGCTTTTCGAATAACTTGCGCGCGCCTTCGCTACTGCGTCTTCCTGTGGTCGCTTCTTGCGTCCCACCTGCAAGGATACCGCCACGCAATGGACCGTACGCCAGGATGCCAATGCCCAACGCGCGGCACGCCGGTATCACTTCGAGTTCAATCGTGCGCGCTGCCAGATTGTAGCGGCTCTGCTCCGAGACGAGTCCCAGGAAATTCCGCGCCGCCGCCGCGCCCTGCGCTTGCGCGATGTGCCACGCGGCAAAGTTGCTGCTGCCCACGTAAAGCACCTTGCCTTGATGCACCAGTTGTTCCATCGCCTGCCAGATTTCGTCCCAGGGCGTCGCGCGATCAATGTGGTGCATCTGGTAGAGATCAATGTGGTCAGTCTGCAATTTCCGCAGCGAATCTTCGCAGGCGCGTCGAATGTGGTACGCCGAAAGCCCGCGATCATTCGGACCCTCGCCCACCGCGCCATAGACCTTGGTCGCCACCACGATTTTTTCGCGGCGACCTCCGCCCTGCGCGAGCCAGCGACCGACGATCTCTTCGGTGATGCCACGCGGCTGCCCGTAGACGTTCGCGGTATCGTAAAAGTTGATGCCCAGTTCCAACGCCCGATCCATGATGCGGACACTGGTCGGCTCGTCCGCCTCGCGCCCAAAAGCCATCGTGCCCAGACAAAAGCGGCTCACCGACAATCCCGTGCGCCCCAGCTGTGTGTATTCCATGTTTCGCCTCCTTCACCGCGACGCGAGCCACTCGGTCAGTTTGAGCGTTTCCACACCTGCGAGCATGACGATGCCAATGCCGTGCGTGTCGTTCGTTCGCCACAACAATTCGTATTTGTAATAGTCCGACGTGAACGCATAATTTGACCCGCGACAGACGCCGTACACATTGCCCAAGCGATCAATGCTGATTTGCGTCAGCCCTCTCCACGCTTTGTGGACCGCCTTGATGTACTGGGCAGGTTCTTTCAGCCAACCAAAACGGACGCCGCGCGCAAAAGCGTACGCGAACATCGCGGTACACGATGTCTCTTCGTAAGAATCGGGTTCATTCAATACTTGATGCCACAAACCACGCTCACCCTGCAAAGCCAGATAGCCCTCGCACAACTCGTTAAAGAAATCAAGCAACGCGAGACGATTGGGATCATCGGTCGGCAGCATCTCCAACACTTCAGAGAGCGAGAACAAGCACCAACCGTTGCCGCGTCCCCAGGGAATGCCAGTGGGCAGGTTGTACCCAAAGTCGTAGATGTGAGACATGATCTTATATTCCGGCAGGAACAGATATTTCTTGAACAATAGAAATTGTTTGGCGGCGTCGTCAATGTATTCTTGTTTACCGGTCAATTGGTAATATCGACCCAGGAATGGCGTGCTCATATACAAATCGTCAATCCACATCGTATGCACGCGATAAAACGCGCCGTCGGGCGTCCGGACTTGCTTGTTCAAGATATAATCGGCAATCGCATCCGCCGCCAATCGAATCTCGGGTGACGGCGATTCCTTGTATGCCTCCAGCATCGCCGCACCGAACGATCCGCAATCGTCGAGACAACTCATTTCGACGAGTTGATGATTGATGGACTGCGTGCCGTACTGGTCGCGGTCGTAGAGCGCGTACGGGTACGTTTTGACACACTCGTTAACATGCCGCGCCACATAGTCAATCACGTCTTGGCGACCCAACAGCCGCGCGGTTCGCAGCAACCCGTACAACGTCACACCGATCTGATAGTTCCATCTGCCGAAGTTTTCGTTTTCGAGGTGTGGTCTGACCCAGGTTTCAGGCAGATCGACGCGCCAATAAACTGACGTGCCGTTGTTATCGAACAACTTGTAAAGCGTTTGGATCTCTGATGGGGAAGAGGACAGCGGCGCATCGAACGGACCCAGGTACAACCACGCATCGCCGCAACCCTTGACCGGCCACGGCTGTCGAAATTCCGCGCCGAGAATATCCAAGCCCCAATCGGCGGAAGATGAAACGGTGGCGACGAGCATATCGTGTCCGCCGTGAGGCAGCGCCAGATCAAGATCGAACTTGCCCGCTTGGTTACCTTCCCACACGGGTTCGCCATCGATCCAGATTTTGGTCGCGCCGGCAGTGACGAGTTGCAGTTTGACGGGCGCAGTGACCTCCAGCCGCGACCAGCAGTATGCCGTCTTGCCGGGCTGGACTCCGAATATGCGCGCGCACGATTTTTGACGCGATGCTGCCGCGCCCCATCTCATTTCCGGAAACCACGTCAGTCCTGTGGTTTGTTCGCGATCGTCAGCGCTGGGCAGCTTGCCTTCCGCGTAAACGTCTTGGTCGGCGAGTTGCGAGTAAAGCCATCCGGCTTGTCCCGCGCGTTCGGCAAACGGTGACATGAAATGAAGCGGGAATGATCTTTTGTGCGCTGTGCCAAAGACGCAGCCAAAGCCCGCCGGGGTCTTGCGCGTCTTGATAAAGAAACTGTTCCAACCTGGGTGTACTTCGACGATCACTATTTTGACCGCGGTGACATCCGTCTCGTGCGCCAGCAACGCGCGATAGATCAATTTCCCGTCCAGGAACACGCTCGTCGGAGAATAAGAACTGATCGCGAGTTCATAATTCTTTTCGCTTTCGCTCCACAACAGGCCGTACAGAAAAGCCCATTGACCGACCTTGGCTTCGAGCCATTTCGATTGGAGATTCAGATCGTACCTGCCATCGTTCAGTTGCAAAAACCCTCGCTTGCTAAACGCGCGGAACGTAAACGGCAAAGGTGGATTTTGTCCGATGTACCGATTGGCGATGATTTCTAACGTGCGCGGGATGTTCTCGCCCACCCAGTTGTAGATGCTTTCGTCGCGGTCAAAGTACTGTGCCATGGGTCATGCTCCTTCGCGTGCTTCGTCCAAAACAAATTTCATCAGTCCCTTGTCATTTCGAGAATACATACCGCCCGCGGTATGTTAGCAGTCAGAAACTTATGTAAATTCAAGTTTCTGGGTAGCGGAGCCAGAAATCTCCAGCGCGCGACCGCGAGATTTCTCGCAACATAAACCGTTGCTCGAAATGACAACCTGCGCAAACCCGCTACGGTTTGACGAGGTACAGGTTGACGTGTCCGCCAAAATCGGACGCGTACAGAATTTGTTTGCCGTCCCAACTCCACGTCGGATGACAGTGCGCGCTCTGCGTGTGCCACGACGTTTTGTGATTACATAGCACCTGCAGTTTCACTTCTTTCCCTGCAAGGTCGATCAACACCAAATCATCTACATCATCGCCGACCAGCACGGTCTTGTCCGGTTTGGCGTGATAGTGATTGCAATAGAACGGCATATCAATTCGTTTGACGACGTTGCCCCAACGATCCGCGAGTCCCACGAATGGAATCATCGCATTCTGATTGACTTGTACATTCGTCGCAACGGCTTGTGTGCGATCCGAAGTAATCGTGCCATCGTGACCAGGCCCTCGATTGTCGAAAAAGAGATAACCATCGCGCGTCCAAAATTCGTGCCCCACTGAGTCTTGTTCATCTTGGCGGAAACATGGATGCGCTTCGCGTGAAATAAAATCCAACAGCCACATTCGCTGTGTCACCAAGTTCCAAGGTCCCTCGTGGCAATACGAACCGAGCGTGCTATCCACCGGACAAAATTGGAAATGCCCAACCGGGTGCGTGTCCTTGAACACGTCGAACCAACCCGAGCCGTCGAGATACGCGAGCGTGATGCGGCCATCTTTGATCAGGTAGAAACGTTCCTTGAAGCCGGTGTAGTTGGGCCCATCGGCGACGTGGACATTCTCGTTGCGCGCAAACGCAATGTAACGCCGCTTGGGCGCAATCGAAGGTGAACCGAGCGTGTAATTCCCAGTTTCTTCGTAGAGGACGCTGTTCGCGCTGGTGTCCACATCCAGTTTCTTAATTTTGTTGGCCGTCCGATAGACGATAATCCGGCTGTCGGGCGTCTTGGTAACGCTGTAAATCGAACCGCTGTCGTCGCTCGCGGTCTGCACCGGCTCATCGGTCAGTTGCACGATTTCGCCGGTATCCAGGTTCAGGCGAAACAAGTTGTAGAACGGGTCTTGGTGCGGCGCGCGATCCTTGCCGGACGCGCGGTCGGATCGAAAAACGATCTCGTTGCCGTTTGCGTCGAACGAGTTCTCGGTAAAATACAGATGTACATTGTTGCCGGTGGCTGTCAATTGCTTGATCGTGCGCCCGGTCTTGTCGTCCTTGTACTCACGGATTTCTGATTTCCATTTGTCGCCAATCACTTGAATCTCCTATTATTTTGACAATT
>Ga0315285_10007624_pt1 | contig 11112 bp, 13 predicted proteins | sample YL17G09_36_MG_FD_203698 | JGI IMG/M metagenome (GOLD analysis project Ga0315285, IMG submission 203698) | Sediment microbial communities from Yellowstone Lake, YNP, Wyoming, USA - YL17G09_36 | ecosystem: Environmental > Aquatic > Freshwater > Lake > Sediment | place: USA: Wyoming | collected... | reverse complement strand
TTCTTTCCACTCAGCGGCCAGCCGTCGGTGAAAACCAACCTGTTCGATCCGATTGTCAAAAACCTGCTCGACCCGCTCAAAAAATTCTTAAGCGATGTGGAGACCGCGCTCGATCGCTGGGAAAGCGATTTCGCCAAACCGACGCAAAAGGCGCTCGGCGAGCGCGCCAAGATTCGCAAACAGATCGCGCAACTCAAACAGGACAGCGGGCCGGCGTAGGAAACGCGCGCGGATTATTTTTTCTACAGCAATTTTTGTAACGCCTCTACCAATCGCTCTACGTCTTCACGCGAATTGTACGCCTGAATCGAAACGCGGACGTACGGCTGGTTATGCCACACGACAATCGGGACCTCGATGTGATACTCGTCGTACAGCCGCGCCTGTAGGGGAGTTCGGCCGAATGCCCCCGCGTCGCACGGCGGTAGCGGCAGTGTGACCATCTGCATATACCACTCCGTCGAATCGGGACACAGGTGTGGTAGCGGCGCCAGACCGGTCGCCCCTACCAGATCGTGAATTCGTTCGCGCGCATACTGCGCGATCTCGTGACAGCGCAAGCGTTCCTTGTCCCAGTGATGTTCCTCGCAAAACCGGATTACCTCCGGCACCGCCAGGTACGCCGCGATATCGCGCGTGCCAGTCCATTCTTGCTCGTCAATGAAGCGCGACGCACTCGGCTTGTCCGCTTCATACCCCCAACTGACGACGAACGGCTCGACGAGCTGCTGCGCCTCGCGGCGCGCGTACAAAAATGCCGCCCCCTTCGGCGCGCAGAGCCACTTGTGCGCGTTCGCCGCGTAAAAATCCGCGCCGATGTCGTCCAAATCCAAAGGAATTTGCCCGAGCGCGTGCGCGCCGTCAATGATGCTGAGGAGACCGGCGTTGCGCGCCCGTCGGCAGATTTCTTTGATTGGAAAGATGAGCGCGGTCGGCGAGGTGATGTGGCTGAGGAAAACGACGCGCGTGCGCGGCGTGACGCCCGCCCAAAATGTTTCGACGAAATTCTCCGCTGTCGTCACCGGCACGGGGATCGGCTGCTGCTTGTACACCGCGCCGGTCTTGCGGCAGATGAAGCGCCAGGTGCGATCCATCGCGCCGTACTCGTGATCGGTTGTGAGGATTTCGTCGCCGGGATTCAGCAGGGGCGTTCCGCCGAACGTCGCTACACTACGCGCGACGATGTTGATCGCGGTGGTCGCGTTCGGGACGTAGACGAGATTGTCCGCGTCGGTGTGAACGTACGCGGCAAGCGCGGCACGCGCTTCGCGCATCAAACCGGTAAAGCGGCGTCCCAGAAATGCGACGGGCTGACGCTCCAACTCGCGCTGCCACCATTGGTATTTGTCAAACACCGCGCGCGGCGTCGCGCCGAAGGAGCCGTGGTTGAGGAAGATGATGTTTGGGTCGAGGAGGAAAAAATCTTTTGGAATGGGAGAGTCAGGTACGCTGATGTCCATGAGCACACGACTCAATCACACCTGATCGTGTAAAGTAGCGCCACCCTCTTCTGTCTCTTCCACGTAAATCGCAAACTCGGGGCACATAATCTGGCACAAGCCGCACGCGACGCACGCGTCGGCGTTTGCGACTTCGGGATAGTGATAACCTTTCGCGGTGTACGCGGTGGACATCGTCAGCACATCGCGCGGACAGTAGGTGTTGCAAATCTCGCACCCTTTACAGCGCGCGGTGATGACGGTGATCTCGCCGTGCGGTATTTTTATTTCGTCGTGATCGAGTGGCACGCGCCAGAATTTCATCGTTGTCCTCTCGGTACCTGGGTATGAGGCAACTGGGCAATCAGTCAATCCGTCCTGATCACCTGATTGCCTCAGCGTCTAATTGACTGCGACTGCATCGAACTTGCACACGCTCGCGCACATTCCACACCGCGTACATTTCGCCGCGTCAATCGAATGGACTTGCTGCTTCACGCCGGTCACCGCGTTCGTCGGACAGTTACGCAGGCAAACCATACAGCCGCTGCACTTGTCCGCGATGATCGAGTACGTGATCAAGCCCTTGCACACTTTCGCCGGACATTTCTTGTCGAAGATGTGCGCGCGGTATTCGTCGCGGAAATAACGAATCGTCGAAAGCACCGGGTTCGGCGCGGTCTGCCCCAAACCGCACAGCGACGCGAGTTTGATTTTCTCGCCGAGGTGCCACAGATACTCGGTGTCGTCAGGTCGTCCAGCGCCCGCGCAGATGCGTTCGAGTATCGTCAGCATCACGCGCGTGCCGACGCGGCACGGCACACACTTGCCGCACGATTCTTCCTGGGTGAACGTCATAAAGTACCGCGCGAAATCCACCATGCACGTCGTTTCATCCGCGACGACCAAACCGCCCGAGCCCATAATCGCGCCGAGACCTTTGAGCGATTCGTAGTCAATCGGCGTGTCGAGATGCTCTGCGGGAATGCAGCCGCCCGATGGTCCGCCGATTTGCGCGGCTTTGAATTTTTTGCCGTTCGGAATTCCGCCGGCGATGTCGTAGATCAATTTATGTAACGAAATGCCCATCGGCACTTCGACCAAGCCGGTGTTGGCAACTTTGCCGACCACGGAAAAGATCATCGTCCCTTTCGAAGTCGGAGTACCGATGTTCGCGTACGATGCCGCGCCTTGCGCGATGATGATCGGCACCGCCGCCCAGGTTTTCACATTGTTGATATTCGTCGGTTTGCCCCACAAGCCGGACTCGGCGGGAAAAGGCGGGCGCGGGCGCGGCTCGCCCGCGCGCCCTTCGATGGAGGCGATCAGCGCGGTTTCTTCGCCGCAGACGAACGCGCCGCTGCCGAGTTTGATTTTCACCGAGAAATCGAATCCCGAACCCAGGATATTTTCTCCGAGCAAGCCGTACGCTTCCGCCTGCTCGATTGCGCGCCGCAGATGTTTCACCGCGAGTGGATATTCGTTGCGGATGTAAACGTAGCCCTGCGGCGCACCAATCGCGTACGCGCCGATGATCATTCCTTCGAGGACGCGATGCGGATTGCCCTCCATAATCGAGCGATCCATATACGCGCCGGGGTCGCCTTCGTCCGCGTTGCAAATCACATAACCAATTTCAGATTGCAGATGGCAGATTTCAGATGGCGACCCTTCGACTTCGCTCAACGCCTGCCTTGAGCTCGAAGGGATGAGATTTTGAATTTTGAATTTCGACTTTTGAATTTGCTCGTGCGCGATCTGCCATTTGACGCCCGTCGGGAAACCCGCGCCGCCGCGTCCGCGCAAACCGGCCGTTTTGATTTCGGCGATCACCTGCTCGGGCAACATCGTGCTGAAGGCTTTTTCCAATGCTGCGTAGCCGCCGCGCGCGATGTACTCGTCTATGTTCGCGGGATCGAGGTCGCCGTTCTGATCGAGGATGAGGCGATATTGATGTTTGTAGAACGGGACATCGTGCTCATGCTCGATCTTCTCGCCGGATTGGGGATCGGTGTACAGCAAGCGCGGAATGGTCGTGCCGCCGAGGATCGTCTCGTTGACGATGGCTGGCACGTCATCGGGCTGGACGCGCGCGTAAAAAACGTTCCGCGGTCGAATGACGACGAGCGGACCTTTTTCGCAAAAGCCGTGACAACCGGTCACCTTCACGTCGTAATCGAGTGCGGCCTGGATGCGTTGGCGCGCGATCTCATCGCGAAACGCGTTCCAAACTCTTTCGCTGCCGTAGACGCGGCAGCCGGTCCCGCCGCAAACGCTGATGTACGGTCGGTTCGGATTCGCGGCGACAAGATTCGCACGCCAAGTTTGCAGTCCGGTGAGGGTGGTTATTCTAGGCATATTTTCGCGTTCGTGGTGCTGTCACCTAAGACCGCACTACTTGGGTATCTTTTGTAGCTGTCCGAGTGATCTTTTTCAGCAGCCCATCCGCCTTTTGCGCCGTCATCTGCCCGGAGTATTCGCCATCCGCGACGACAATCGGACCCAGCGCGCACGCGCCGAGACAGTTGACCGTTTCGAGGGTGAACAAGCGGTCGCGCGTCGTGCCGCCGGGCTTGACGCCCAATTTGGTTTGCAGGCGATCGAGGATTTGCGGACTGCCGCGCACGTGGCACGCCGTGCCCATGCAAACGTGGAGTGAATGTTTGCCTTTCGGTTTCAGACTGAACACGGGGTAAAACGTCGCGGCGCTGTACACTTGAGACAGCGGCATGCCAAATCTTGCGCTGACCAGGATCAACGCTTCGGGAGGCAAATAGCGATAGCGGGCTTGGATGTTTTCGAGCGCGGAGATGGGCGAGCCGTCATTCTGCATTTCTCGCCGGATGATGTCATTGATTTCGTCAATGTGCACGCGCATGACTGACTCCTCTGTCAGGATAGCGGATTTGCAAAACCAAGGGCTCACGCAGGATATGGAGGCGCGGAGCAGCCTCGCTCCCCAAAACCCTTCTCAGCCGGATCGGACTCATGCGGCGGTCTTTCCAATTCCAGTGTACCAACAACGACCGAAAATGTCAACAAATCGGGTTGCGCGTGCGCGGGATATACCCCAATCAGGCTTATTGCGTTTTGCGTGCAGTAGTGCTGGCTGATTGATTTTCTTCGTACTCATCGCAGCCGCATCCTGCACGATCTCGTCAAACTCGAAGTGGACATCAAGTTCAATCTACTTGATTTGTTGTCGCTCGAAGTTTATGCTCAATTCGAGCAAACACTCCTACAAATGACAGCGCCGGGCAAGCGTGCGAACTTGGCTAAGAATGTACCAATTGCGGCGCGCAAAGCGGCGGAAGTGATTGCGGGTTCGCGTGAGGAAGCCTGGTCGCTGCTGGATTGGCAACACGCGAGCATATCGCGACAGATAGAAAAGCAGCGCGAGTACCTCTTCGCTCTACTGATGACGACGCTCAATGTCTTGCGGCTGCGGCATTACAAGGAGACACCGCGCCTCCAGCCCTATCGCGCGCGCTCCTCTCCGCCGCGCTGATCTGTTGCGAACTGGAAAGATTGAACCAAGGAAGATAATTCCTGACTTGAGGACCTGGAACAATCCCGCCTGGTTCAGCGGTGACTATCCGCGCATCAACTCAATGGCGATTCGCACCGCGCCGATGACCGGCTCGCGCACTAACACAATCGGAGAGAAAACAGCGCCCCGGCGGGTCAGTTCAGCGCGGAGCACGCTCCGGAGCGGTTCTGCTTCAACCAGCAACCCGCCGGCAAGCGCGAGTGGAATCTTTGCTTCTCGAAATTGCAGCATCCGCGCCACGCCGATGACCGTGTCCGCGAGTGCCGCCGCGGCGCGTTCGATCAGTCGCCGCGCGACCGCGTCTCCTTCTTCGGCGGCGCGAATGACGAGGGGCGCAAGCCGCGCGATGTCAGCAGGCGCGAGCCCGGGGCGATACACACGCGAAACCAACTCCATCGCGGAACCTAGTCCCCAGTAGTTGAGAATCACGTCGAGCAACTTGGTTGGCTCACCGCGCCCATCCGCCGCCTGCGTCGCGGCGCGCAGTGCTTCGCGCGCAAGATCGAACCCACTGCCCTCGTCGCCGAGCAGATAGCCCCAGCCACCCGCCCGCGCGATACGACCCTCGCGTGTTTTGCCCCAGGCAATCGAGCCGGTGCCGGCGATCAGCGCCACGCCCCAGTTTTCCGGCAATCCTGCCGCGAGGACGATTTCGCCATCATTCACGATTTGCGCGCGCGGCGCGATGGTTTGCCGCGCCCATTCGGCGAACTGCGCGTTCATCCACGACTAGTCGCGTCCTCGATTTCCACTCCAGTTCGATGCAATGCGACGCGGAATCGCATTATCGCATCGGCATTATTGCGTCCGTAGTACACGCGATTCGTCAAGCACGCAACTACGAGATCGCGCGTCGGATCGACCCAAAGGGATGTGCCGGTAAAACCGGTATGGCCGAACGCGTGCACGCTGAACGGATTGCCGCTCGCCAGCGGATCAGGCGACCACAGCATCAAGCCGATGCCGCGTCGGATCACGCCACCCTGCGCCTGCACGCGCGTCATCTCTGCGAGCGTTTCGCGCTTGAGCAGACGATGTGTTCGCAACGCTTCGCCGAACGCGGCGAGATCGCGCGCGTTGCCGAAAATGCCCGCGTGCCCCGCGGCGCCGCCAAACGACCACGCGTTTTCGTCGTGTACCTCGCCGCACATCCGGCGATTTTGATGCGCGTAGAATTCCGTCGGCACGACATTGTCCGGCGGAAGCGGACCATAGCCGATTGATTCGAGACCGAGCGGCGCGGTGACGCGCTCGCGCACCACCGCATCGAGTGATTTACCGCCTAGCGCTTCGAGCGTGAAGCCGATGAGAATCAACCCGATATCGCTGTAAACAACGCGCGCGCCGGTCGGATACGCAAACGCACAGGTTAGCGCGGTGGCGCGGCGCGCTTCGCGCGTGGGCAGTTTCCAGAGCGGCAACCACGCGGGCAAGCCGGAATTGTGCGCGAGCAGATTCCGAAAAGTGACCTGGCTCGCGTCCGCGTGCATGTTCGTCGTCGGAACAACTTGGACGAGCGCGCCCGCTTGGAGCGGGTCGGGGTACGGCTCAATCGCGCGCGCGCCAACAAACTCCGGCAAGATATCGCGGACGGGTTGATCGAGCGCGACGCGCCCCCGCTCGACGAACGTCATGAACGCGGCGACGGTGAAGAGTTTGGAGACGGAGGCGAGATCGAAACGGGATGCGTGATGCGTGATACGTGAGCGCGTCTCTGGGTCGAGATAGCCGAACGCGCGGTCATAGACAACCTCACCGCGAATGAGAATCACGATTTGCGCGGCGGGAAAGGTCTTGCCAAGATGTTCCGCGACCAGCCCATCAATCTTTTCGCAATCCACGGCTTTGCCATTCCCATTCGAGAATACTCATGACATAGATACTCCAATACTCGTCGTTGATTCGAGTTACTTCGCGATATAGTCCCTCTCTTACAAAGCCGACTTTCTCGTAGCAGGCAATCGCCGCGCGGTTGAAATCGAAAACACGTAAATCAATCCGATGCAAGCCAAGTTTGTCAAAGCCAATCTCCAACACGCGCCGAATCATTTGCGCGCCGATACCCTGACCGCGCAACGCAGGATCGCCAATGAGGGCATGCATGATCCCCGCCGAGCGATTGCGCGGATTGATGTTGCCCAACTCGATGTGTCCGATCGCCGCGTGGCTTGCCCTGTCCACAACCTTGAAGATTTTGAGTTGGCTCGTCGCCTTTTGCGCCGCGCACGTACTCTTCGAGTTGTGCTTCATCTAGAGGATATTTGAAAAGAGACCCAGCCCATTGCAGAAGAAACTCGGGCGAAGTGCTCCACTCGACAAGCCGCGCAAAATCACTGCGCTCAAAAGGTTTCAATTCAATGTCCACCGCGGATCTCCTTGATCGACATCGCGTACTCGCGATACGGCTGGAAGCCAAACTTGCCGTAGAAATCCGCCAGTCCAGTCCAATCAATCACACAGCCGCGCACACCACGCTCGCGTAGGTGGCACAGCGCGGCGTCGAGCAGCGCGCCGCCGAATCCCTTGCCGCGCGTGTCCTGGCTCACGCCAATCGGTCCGATTTGTCCCCATGGGCGCGGCAGTTTCCACGGATACACGCGGTCAATCGGCGTGATGGAATCTTCAAAACATAATTTGGCGAAACCAGCCACGCCGCGCCGGGTCGTCAAGATCATCCAATCCGAGATGCGCCCGCCGGCGCGCAAAAATTCTTCGTACTCGTACTGCCAGCGATTGGGGAACTCGCGTTGAAAGAAAACGAGCAGCGCGTTGGCGTCGCCGGGTTGTGCAGAGCGTATAGTCGCGGGGTTGTGTGGTCGCGTGGTCGCCTAGTCGCGCAAATCGCGCGCAACGTCCCAGACGCGTGCGCCATTCGGGCGCGGCGCATAACCGCGCGCGCGGAAAAACGCGTCGGTGCGCAATTCGGTGGGCAAGCCCGGCGCGAACGGGCGCAAACTGCCGCCGAGCCGCGCGCGGGTGCAACCGTGCTCGCGCAGCCACACCTCTGCCCCCGCGAGCAATTCACCGCCGATGCCGCGTCGCTGAAATTCCGGCGCGACTGCAATGGCGTCAATCCAACCCACCTCGCGCGGCGAGGTGGGTGGATCGTTTGGGAGCGCGCTGGCAAGCACGAAACCAATCGGCGCGTCCGCGCGCATCGCGATGCGCCCGGCTTGAATCGCGCTGGTCGCAGGGCGTGTGTTGTACTCGACGAAACACGGCGTGATCGCGAGGTTCGCGCCGCACGCGGCGTTCCAGATCGAAACGAGCGCGGGGATATGTTTGAGCGGATCGAATGGAATGAGCAACATCTCGCGCTATTACTTCAACTCGACCGGCAACTTGCCGCGCGGCGTCACCTTGCCGGTCAGTACCTCCGCGAGTGCGTCAAGCATCGGCGGATTCGCGCCGTAGATCGCGAGATACGTCGGCGCGTCGGCCAGCGCGACCAAATCGTACGGTCGCCGTTGGCGCGCGCGGCGGTCTGCAAATCGGCGTTGAGTTGCGCGACCTGTTGCGGCGACGCGACGTTGCGGTCGTAGAAAATCACGCCGCCGATGCGCAGTTCCTGAATCACCGCGCGAAATTCCGGCGTCACCGTCGTGCCGTCAAAGCCGACGAGCATGAGTTGTCCCACTTTTTGTTCGAGTGTCATTGCTTCCATTTTCGATTTCTGATAGAGGTAGTTCGACCTGACTTGCTCGACAAGCGCAAAAAGCGAAAATGTTTGCGGTTGCGTTTGAGAGGTTGCTGCCATAGACGACCTCGATATGGGTGGGACGAATTTGAAATTTGTCCTACGCACGTTTTCGAAGAATCAACTCGTTCACGCCTTGTACCACATAATCGTCCAATTTGCCAACTTGCGTGTATCCCAAGCGCGCGTAAAACCTTTGCGCGTCGGCGTTGAAATCGGAGACGAGCAGAAAAATGTCGCGCGACTGCGCGTGCGCTTCCGCAAACTCCATCAGCGCGCGACCGATACCGCCGCCCCGCGCAGCGGGTCGCACGCCGATCAGTTGAATGTACGCGCTGCGATTGAACGCGCCGCGTTCGACGAGCCACACAAGACCGAATACCGTACCAGTGCGTTCCGCGACGTAAATCGTCGCGCCATTCGCGAGACCATCTTCGAAGCGTTGCGCGAAACTTGCTTCGGGGATGCCGTAGCGTTGCCACAATGGCGTCGCGGCAACCCAGCGCGCGATCCCCGCGATGTCGGCTTTAGCGAGTGGGCGGATGGTGAGTTTGTCAGTCATGTTCTATTATCCGCGAATAACGCGAATCCCCACGAATCCATTTTTATTCGCGGATCATTGTCGCAAGCGCGGATCGAGCGCATCGCGTAAGCCATCTCCGAGCAAATTGAAGCCGAGCACGCCCAGCATGATCGCCAAGCCGGGGAAGATCGCCATCCACGGCGCAATCTCCATCATCTTGCGGCTTTCGCTCAACATACTCCCCCAGGAGGGCGCCGGCGGAATCGTGCCGAGACCCAGGAAACTCAGCCCGGCTTCGGTGAGCATCGCCCACGAGAGCGCGAGCGTAATTTGCACGATAATCGGCGCGAGCGCGTTGGGCAGGATGTGCCGAAACAGAATACGCGGATGCCGAGAGCCAATCGCGTGCGCGGCTTGGACGAACTCGGTGGATTTGAGCAACAGCACGGGACCGCGCGCCACGCGCGCAAAAATCGGCGTGTAGACAACGGAGATCGCGAGAATCGTGTTAACCGCGCCGGGTCCCAGCGCGGCGACAATCGTCAACGCAAGGAGAATCGCCGGGAACGCAAAAAACAAGTCCATCACGCGCATCATCGCGTTATCGAACAAGCCCCCAAAGTAGCCGGAGGTCATGCCCAGGGGCGCGCCGAGCAGGCACGCCATCGTCACTGAAACTACAGCGATCCGGAGTGAGTTGGTCGCGCCGTGCATCAAGCGGCTGAGAATGTCGCGCCCGAATTCATCGGTGCCGAGCAGATAATTGGCATTCGGTTCTTGCAGACGATCTTTGGCCTGCTGGTCAATGGGCGAATACGGTGCGATTATCCCGGCGAACAGCGCGACGATGACGTAAAGCAGAACGAGCGCGAGTCCGATTTGCGAACTGCGGTAGCGCAAAAAGCCCACGAGCGTCTTGGATCGGTTTGACTTAATCATAGCGAATTCGCGGATTGACGAACGCGTAGGCGAGATCGGCAATAAGGTTGATCAAGACAAAATTAAAGGCAATGAAAATTACGGTGCCTTGAACGACGGCATAATCGCGCTGAGCGATCCCGTTGAGCAGAAATCGTCCAATGCCGGGCAGAGCGAACACTTCTTCGACGATGATTGCGCCGCCAAAGAGATAGCCGGTCTCCAGACCGATAATCGTGATAATTGGAATAAGTGCGTTTTTCAAACAATGACCGACGATAACTGCTTGTTCTTTGAGACCCTTGCCGCGCGCGGTGCGTGTGTAATCTTGCTGCAACTCTTCCAGCATTGACGAGCGCGTGGTGCGCATCACCGACGCGCTGAACGCAAAGCCAAGTGTGATCGCCGGGAAAAGCAGTTGTTTCAAGTTTGCTACCGGGTCTTTCACCAGATCGGTGTAATCACCCGAGTTGGGAAGGATGCCAAAGCCAACCGACAGGACCAAAATAATCAACGTGCCCATCCAAAAGTTGGGCAAGGCGAGACCGATGAGCGCGAACAATCGCCCCGCCAGGTCAATCGCCGAATCGTGTCTGACCGCGGCAATCACACCGATCGGCGCACCAATCAGCGTGGCGATCAACATCGCGAGAATGGCGAGTTCGAAGGTGAGTGGAAAGCGCGCGAGAATTTCCGGCAGAACGGATGCCCCGCTCCGCACTGAAAATCCGAAATCGCCGCGCAGGGCGGACGTGAGCCAAATCCAGTATTGTTCGTACAGTGGTTTGTCAAAACCAAAGTACGCGCGCAACGCCGCCATCTGCGCTTCGGTCAATTTGAACGAGGTTCCGACCATCGCATTGATCGCGTCGCCGGGAAGCAGCCGCATCACGATAAAAATCACAATCGAGATGCCGAAGAGCGTTGGGATGAACGCGATGAGGCGTTGGGAGAGGTATCGTTGCATAGTCAGTGAACAGTATTC
>Ga0315285_10007615_pt1 | contig 11117 bp, 23 predicted proteins | sample YL17G09_36_MG_FD_203698 | JGI IMG/M metagenome (GOLD analysis project Ga0315285, IMG submission 203698) | Sediment microbial communities from Yellowstone Lake, YNP, Wyoming, USA - YL17G09_36 | ecosystem: Environmental > Aquatic > Freshwater > Lake > Sediment | place: USA: Wyoming | collected... | reverse complement strand
AAGGTTCCTTTCCGCGATCACCTTGCAGATGTTCGTTGCCGATCCCTCGATCGAGGTGATGAACAACCCGTTGAGAAATAACTCCGCTCTGATGCGTAGATCGGGGCTCAGCGACGTGAAGATCCACTGGCCCTTCTCGTCCCACCACTCCGCGTAGCGGTGGTGGTTCTTGATGACGTCTTGCGCCGGCGCCCAGCAGTCCTCGTAGATATGGGCGCTCTGGGAGTTGATGACGAGGTCGCCCAGGACGAGGCTTCCGTCCTCGCAGAAGGAACCGAGTCCCTTCATGACCATCTGCCTGACGGTATCCTGGAGGAACCTGAGCCCGTAGGCGTTCTCCGGCCATCCGAAGAACATGTCGTTCGACCGGATCGTGGCCGTCATGTGGAGGGCGTTGTCGCGGATCCTGAACCAGAGATGGTTGAGGCAGGGAGACCCGCTTCCCTCGTTCCTCGGATCCCATAGGGACACGACGGCGGACCGGGTCAGCGGTTCCTTGACCATCTTGTTCGCGACTTCCTGGATCTGGTCGACGCCGAAGTGGAGTCTCATCCGGTTCCCGTACGTGTAGGTCACGTTCGGGTCCTTGTCCGGGGACAGGAGTTTCACCCGGTAGGCATCGAGGTGTTCCTTGCTGAAGGGGACGAACGGAGGGAGATCGAACCCGTCCACGGGCTGCTCCGTGATCACCGCGACCAGGTTCATCAATTCCTTGGAGTCCTGGTCGTAGTGCGTGTGGATCCGCCTCCCGAAGGTCATGATGTTGTAGAGGATCTTCACGTAGACGTCGGACACGGTCTTTCCGCGGATGACCGTCGCGTTGTCGGGCCCCGGGAAGTCTTCCGGTTCCTCGCGGACTGGGTTGAACACCCGGGGTAGTTTGAGGCCCGACTTGCCGGTGTAGGTGTTCAAGTGCTCGATCAGCTTGATCATCCCGTGAAGGTCGTTCCCCGGATCTCGCGCGCAGGTCTTGACTCTCATGTCGTTCAGGACTTCGAACGGAATGTCGTTCCCGATCCGAAGTTTGGAATCGGGGGAAGTCCAGTACCCGTCGGGATCGGCCTCCAGGATCCCGTGGAGGATGAACCGGCAGAACTCCTTCTGGGCTCCCGTTCGGTCGTTCCCCATGAAGAAGATGTCCGTGATGGTCGGAACCGCGAGAAGGTTCCGGATCATCATGTCGATGCCCCGCTCCATGGTGTAGAGCTGCCCGATGCAGCAAATCTTCTTCATGATGTCCGGGTCAACTTCCTCGAGACGTTTCTTCATCGCTTCCCTGGGGGTCCAGCCGCAGCAGATCGCGACCGGGCTTGCCGTGTTCCCCAGGATCAGCTGGTTCGGCACGAACGGAAACGGGTTCGACATGGTCTACTCCTTCTTTTTCTTCGTGGCAGGTTTTCTCTTCAGGATCTTCAGGTTCTTCCACCACGGGCAGAGTATTAGGTCCCTCTCGACCTTCTTCCGGCGGCCTCCCGTGATCGGCCATACGTGCGTAACCAGGACCTTTGCGCAGGCCAGAGGTTCCAGGTAACCGATCACTTTTCCTTCGTAGTGATAGCGGTCAATGCCCAGGTAGAACTCCACGCGGACGCCGATCTTTGGTTTCGTTGGTAGCACGAGTTACTCCTTTACGAGTGCTTTCAGGGCTTCTTCTCCTCCTGCTTCACCCACTCCGTGACGGTTCCGGCCCTCATCCTGTCTGTAGCCGGTGTAACGATGCGCGTCTGTTGAACGTAGCCCCCGCGCATCATCGTATCCTCGTGCTCGTTCGCGTTTTGGTGGCTCGTGACGATACCGTAAGTGATTACTGCGACGAGAGCCGTGAGCGAGAAGAGCACCACGATTGCGATCATGATGCTCCAGAGAGATTCACCGTCGATCCCGAGCCGTTCGGCCAGGGAATACCGAACTTTTGCCCCGCACGCTGGGCAGAATGCCGGTTTGGCGTCTACGTTCATGGCACCTCCTTACTGGTTCCTGAGGACGAGGCTGAGATCGATACCCAGTGCGCGAACCTTGAGATCCTCGGCGAGGGCCTGCTCGGCGTCCGTCATCTTGATCCTCCTGAGAACGAGTTCAGGAAGATGCCGGGTCTTGATCTCCTCGGTGGCCCTGTCGATCTCGTACTGGCAGCGAGACCTGACGCTGAGGTAGCCGTCGCGCTCGTCGATGAGCTTTGCGTAGCCGGCTGCCTGGAGCTGGGACGAGACCTCCGGGAGATCGTAGAGCCAGATCTTGAAATCCGCTTCGAACGAGCCGGGACACCTGGCCTCGTAAGTCCCGACCTTGAACCACCACAGAGTCTGGAAGGGTACTTCCGCCGGCCAGACGGTGTGGAAATGTCCCATGATCACGAACAGCGGGTGCCCGGGATCCGCTTCCCCCATCGTCGCCGGTTTCTCCTCCGTCATGGCGTGGCGCGTCCCGATGGACATGGTGATCTGGTCTATGCCGAGGCTCTTCATGTACTTGAACATGGCTTCGAGGCTGAGCGGCCTCGTGTCGTACTCGTTATGGGTGATCATTTCTTGCCTCCGTAGACTCGCATGGTCGCGTCCACCAGTTTCACCGTCCGCTCGATCGGATCCTTCAGCAGTTTGGTGTACGGGTGCTGCGTCATGCTGACGTCGACCATCGCCACGACCTGGTTGGTGCAGAGGTTGGAGAACGCGATCCTGCTGATGGGCTTGTTGACCTTTGCCGGGCTGTCCTTCAGCGCGTAGAGCGCGAGGAGTCCGCAATGGCGGACGAACTTGTCAAAGTCCTTGCGGCCGAGGGTTCCATGGTAGACTCGGCTCTTTTTTCCTTTCTCCGTCTTCTTTTGGATTTTCCAGAGGTGCAAGTTGGGTGGCTCGTAGGACCTGAGCGCATCCTGCTCCTCTACCAAGACTTCGTATCGCACGTGAAAACGCATGGTTCGCTCCTCGAGGTCTCCTCGGTGTTTCGACGGACACAGCTTCGTCGGTATTGCGTTTTTCTGGGACACCCTGTCTCAAGCACTTCTTGCAGGATCCGATGAAGGGATTTCCCTCCAGCGCATCCCTGATGAACATGCCTTTTGCTTCCTCTCGGACCCAGTGATACTCGATGGCGTGCCCTTGGTGCTTGCATCCCGGAGTTCCGCACACGATGAGTAGCAGGCTGGCGTTCGACGGCAGAGGTTTTCCGCGGACCGGAATGAGCCCAACGGCAGGAGGCGCTTTCTTTTCGGGTGCCCTCCGCATGTCGATCACTTTCATGGGAACCTCTCAAACAAGGCTTTCTGGATTGGACGCATCGACTCGACGATGTCCTCTTTCACGTCCTCGTCCTTGCCGAAGAGGACGATTCCGTTGCCTTTGAGGTAGTGGCGCTGTCTCGCCACGATCTTCGAGTGGCTGATCCCGGCGGCCAGGAGATTGTGCGGATGCGGGGTTTGCGCGATGAGCAGCAGCCACTTGACGGTAACGGACTCTTCCCTCGGGAACTGGCTGACCTCCTCCGGGGTTTCGGCTAAGATTCTTGCGAAGTCATCGTGATCGTACCGGAGACCCCCGAGCTGCGAGCACCGTCCGTCCGGCAGGAGTCCGATGGCGCACAGGTTGGGCATCGGCCAGATGTCCTTCTCGAACGCGACGTCGGCCATCTCTTCGAGGAATTCGTCGAGAAATTTCTTGGTCGGGACCCGCGGCATCAGGTCAACTCTCTTCACGGACCTCCTTTGGTCCACTCACTGGACCCAACTTGAGTTGCCGTAGCAGAGTCTCCAGGACCTTGGGGCTGTCCTTCCTCCTGCTATTGACCCGGAAAGGATGGCGGTTAGGCGCCCGGACGCGCATCTCGCCTGTTCGGCGTATTCGCGTCACTTCACAGCCGCATTCAATTGCTTCCCGTAGGGCTTCCCTCAGATTCATAGGTGATCCTCCGGGGTCTTCAGTTCGCCATAGAGCTGCTCGATGCACTCCGTCTGGAGCTGGACGATCGAGGCCAGCTTCATGGTGTAGGCGCCGAGGAACTTGATCTGTCGCTCGGTGAGGTTGTTCGGGACGCCGATGGGCAGCGAGCAGTCGAAGAGCCTGAGTATCTCGTCGGCCTTGTCGATCAGTTCCTTGCCGATCGTGACCATGAGGTCGATCTTCCCGGCCACGGTCTGCGGAAAGATCCCCTCCTCGAAGCTCTTTTCGTCGAACGAATCCGGTATCTCAGGCATGACGTACCTCTACTTTCTTTTCAGGCATGCTTTCCTCCCTGCGATCTTCTCGATGTCCTTGAGCAGGATCGCCGACGTCTCCAGATGGATGCCGGTGTGCTTGACGATCCCCTCCCAGTACACCTCGTCGGGCTGCACGAAGATCGTCCCGCACTCGACGTTGGCCATCTTGACGCCCTCGGTGTCGATATCTTCCTGGATCGCGATCTCGTTGAAGTCAAGGTCTTCCAGAAGATCAGCTGTCGCCAAGTTGACCCCTCCCTTGTCCCCGATCCAGTCCGCGGAACCGTCCCAGAGAGTGATCCCGTAGAACTCCTGGTAGACCTTCTTCATCTGTCCGGCCTCCTCGATCAGGCAGAGGAGGCTCTCGGCGTAGTCCTTGCCGACCGTCACGATTGCCGCGATCGGAACGCAGTCGTGGTCCCCACCGGTCACCTTCAACAGAAAGTCCATGTCAACTCCTCTCAGATTCTCTGGCCTTTTTGCACAAGATGGCCGCTGACTCGCTCATCATCCGAAGCGTCCTCTCGACCTTGTCCTCGATCTTCAGCCCTTCTTCGCATTTCCACCAGTGGTGGTCTCCGTTGTCTTCGAAGGGAAGGGCGGAGTACGGAGCCGGAGGAGCGAGGCACCACCAGACACGTTGGCCACAGAGGGCGCACTTTCCTCTCGTGCGCTTGTGACCGGTCTCGTCCCGGCTTCCCTTGGGATACATGGTTCCTCTCCTCACTTCAGTTTCTTCGCGTACCACGTGGCCGCTCCCCTGTGTTCGAATCCCGCAGCCTTCGCGAACTCGATGATACTTATGCTCTGGCTGGTACAGAACTCCAGGTAGGACCACCCGGTCCTGCCCTTGCAGAACTCCGAGATGAGGAGTTTCGAGATTCCGCGGCATCGGTACGGCATGTCGACGGCGAGGATCTCGATGTAGCCCCACGAATTCATGTCGTATCCAAGGAGGACTCCGACGATCTCCGCAGTCTCGTTATAGGCGGCCAGAAGCGTCGTACGCGGATAGTTTCTGTAGGCGTCCTTAAAGTCGTCGATCTCGAAGCGGACACCCGCATTGGATGCGTACGGCCGGTACATCTCGTAGGCTGCCTTCGCGTCATGCGGGGCCACCCGTCCGACCTCGATCTTCTCGTGCTTCCGTTTGTGGATCGTCTCGGCGAAGCTCACGATCTTTTCGAGCTGCTCGATCTCGTCACTGATTCCCGTTCCTTGTCCATTTGTGCTTTTGACGCGGGTGAGCGTCTTATCGACCATGTGTCCGAATAAGTCGGCGCCGAAGCTGGGCCCCAAGTCTTTCATGACCCGCTTGTTGCGCGCCTTGAGATCGTTCAGGTGCTTGATCGTGGCGTTCATCTTGACCTTCCAGCCTGGGGTCTTTTTCATCGTTTCCTCTTCCTCGCGTTCTCCTCGCCCTCCTGGTGAGGGGAGAGCCTCATGAACGCGGTCTTGCCGGTGTACCGCAGATCGATCTGATCCGGACGGAAGTACGTCTCGAGGTCCACGCCTCCGTAGTCCTTCACGCTAAGGTCCAGCCGGCGGGCGACCACGGCGATACCTTCCGGCCACTTCTTCGCTTCCTCCCGGGTCGACCACTTCCCGAGCAGATCAACCTTCATGTTTGCTTTCCTCTCTTTCGGTTACACCAACAGACCGTCCTGCGCGCTGTTGTACACGGGGATCTTGCAGTTGTGGTTGATGTGCGCCACCCATTCCTCCCTGCTCGGTGGATGGTCGGCGTCGTGGCCGAAGAAGACATATCCGCAGGCGCACCTCGTGGGCTTCTTGATGCCTTCCGGCGTCTTCGTGTCGTCCAAGGCCCGCTTGAACATCTCGAGCGTCCCTTCCCGAGCCTTGGTCTCTTCTACTGTGATGGGCATGTCGTTCGCCCACGCACGCTTGAGGGTCGTGTAGATGTTGGCTGCCTCGGTCCAGGACAGTTTGAACATCGGCATCTCTTCAGCCAGCGTCTTTGACTCAGGCCTGATTCTGGTCTTCCTCATGCCAGACTTTTTCATTACGTGAGTTCCTCCCACTCGCAGCCCTGTTTCTTCAGCCAGTCGCCGAGTGCCCATGCGGCCTTCTCTATGTTGCAGGCTCTGCTCTGCCTCACGGCTTCTTCCGTGTGCTCGTGCCACTTCAGAATCTCGTGCAGCAGGTGCCTGAACTCCGCTTCGGCGAAGGCGGCCTTGAACGTGCAGTGCAGCCGGAACTGGCACTGCTTGCAGTCGCAGCCCTTCGCGGGCTTGAGGGGCGCCTTGCACCCCTTGCTCACCTTGTAGGGTTCTCTGGGCATGGTTACTCCCTCTTGAAGTTCTGCTGGATCTGCTTCAGCCGACGCTGCATACCGCGGATTCGCACCCTGATTCCCTCGATGGTTTCCGCGAGTTCCTCGTCGTTAGCGATGATGTAGTAGCCGCCGCTCCATGAGCCGATGGCGATCCCGTCCTCCTCGATCAGGGCCGAGATGATGGAGCGCACCCTGATGTCGGTACGGTCCGACCGGAGGTTCACTTCGTTCGCGATGGTCCGGGCCGGTGTCGACTGGTCCTTCCCCGGATGGATCTGGGACCTGACGAGCATCTTCTCTTCTTCCGTTACCGGTGTCCTGGGCATGGTCATATTCCTTTCTTCTCCAGTGTTCTCTCGTGGGCCGCGCAGGCCGCTATTCCCGCCTTGCGAAGTTCCTCGGGGATCACGAGTCCAGGCTCCTCCAGGATCTCGCTCAGGGCGTCCCGGAGAGCGTACGTCACCTGCTTGGACCCGTGCATCGTCACGGCCTTGACCGAGTCGATCTCGAAGGATCCCTGGACGTAGGAGCGTTCTTCGGGAAGAGTCTCGTCTGCGGCGATCAGACGCGCTTCTTCCTCGCTGTCGGCCTCGATGAGGTAGGAGCCCATCTCCTGCCATGCACAAAGGACCCGGAAAGTCATTCGTGCGGTCATAGCGTCACCTCCGCAAGGGAGAACTCTTTGTCGCAGGCTTTGCAGTGGACGACTTCGTCCGTAGTGTCGAAGAACTTGGAGTCCGTGACGGCGAAGCCGTCCTTCGACAGGTGTATGGCCGTATTCGCCGTGAAGTGGACGACGTACAGTTGCCCTTCCTTCTTGCAGTACGGGCAGACCGTCGAGAAAGAGGCGTATTCGTCCTCCTTGTTCTCGCTGCCGTCGGATACCGGTTCCTCGCTCATGCTTTCTTCTCCTTCTTCGGCTTCTCGGGCAGGATCATGTCGATCGTCGCCTTGGGGCCGTCGGAATCCGGATTCGGTCGTACTTCGAGTCCCAGTAACCGATTCCCGCCCATCGCCTTGAACGCGTCGTCGAGACGCTTGGGGACTCCCTTGTCGTAGCGGTCGTCGTACTTCGAGTCATCGGGGTTGACCAAGTCGGTGACCTTCTCCCCGATGGCTCTGATCGCCTGTTCGAGCTGTAGCAGGGTGGTCCATCGTTCCGTGGTGTAGGGGAAGACCGCCTGCGACCGATCCGGGTGGGCTTCGGTACCGGGTGATCCAATGTCGAGTCGGGTACCGTGCTCCTCGTAGTTGGGTCTACCCTTCTCGTCCTTGTAATCCCAGGATCGAAAGACGATGTGCTTATCCTTCTTCATGCCCCTGAAGTAACGGTTGAACTCCATGCCGAACAGGTCGTCATGTCTCCAGGAGGCTTTCCCGGTCACGATGACGGGTTCCCAGACCATGCCGTGATGTTCGTTCAGGTAGCCTACCAGGAGATCCCGGACTTCCTTGGGCGTGCTCGCGTGGAAGTTGAGCCCCTCGTCGAAGCAGAAGAATTCGAACTCTCCCCGTCCCGTCTCTCTGGTCCTGATCTCCCACTTCGTCCCATCCTCATGGGTGTACACACTGAAGCGCTTTCCAGGCCTTCTCATCAGTCCTCCTCTCAGCTGTCCGCGAAGGTTCGGCTTTCCATCTCTGCGAACGTGAACTCGGCCAGCCGGTAGCCGAGTTTCTGCGCATCGGCCCAGCCCGTCTCCATGAACTTAGGCTCGCGCTTCATGAACCTGAGGATTGCCGTTCCGCTGTCCTGGGACACGGATTCCGTGATGATGAAGCCGTTGTCTCCTGCCACCACAGCGAAGCACTTGAGAAGCCGGCTTCCCGGTTTTCGTTCGACGATGTCGTCGGCATCCGGACGGATCGCGTCGGACCTCTGGTGGGTGTTGAGTTCCATGCAGAGCCGGTCGAGCTCTTTCACGCTCGGGATTCTTCGTTCTTCCGCGATGATCTTGATCTCGTCGAGATCGCTGAAGCGACGCCTGACGGTCGGATCGCAGACTACGTGAGCGAGCAGCCTCATCCCGGCGAGGACCCAGTCGAGTTCGTAGTCCGTGAGTCGGTATTTCACAGGATCCTCCATCCCTTCTTGCCCAGCAGCATTCCCTTGCTGCATGGGTGGGTGACGTGACCATCCTCCCACTTCACCACGATCCGCCAGCCGGAGCAGCCATCAAGACGGCATCGGTGGGCTCGCCCGGTGGTCTTGCCCTTGAGCTTGTAGGCTCCGCGGCCGCGGACGGTCACGCCGGCGGGAGTCGTGGTTCTTCTGTTGAGGAGCCCCATGATGGCGGAAATGTCCTCGGTCTTCTTCATCTGATCCTCTTGACGTTCTTCTTGATCACCATGGTCAGGGGAAACCGGTACGCCCTCACCAGGTGAGGATCGCTTCAGTCCTTGTACGCGGGAGAGGAAGCGAGGCACTGGGCCGTCTTGGAGTAGGGAGCGTTGTTCGAGAGGAACGAGATGGTCCAGTCCCACTTGTCCTCGACGAACCTGGAGAAGTCTTCCGACGACAGTTTGATCTCCTTGTCGGACGACATCTCCAGCATCTTGATGACGGTGTTGTACTCCTCCGTCATGTCCTGAGGCATGGGGAGATTGATCATGTGGTTGATCCTGCGGCCGGCCTTCACGTCCTTGAGCATCTTGTCCAGGATCTTGACGATCTTCTTCTGGTAGCCCCTGAGGGCCTCCAGGAAGATCTTCCGGTGCCGGTTCCTGTTGTTGTTGACGGAAGCGAGCAGCTTGTTCTTGGGAATGGTGACGCTCATCTCGATCTGTCCGTGCATGGGATCTTTCCTTTCACTTCTTCTTCACCGGCAAGTCCACTTCTTCCTTGGGAACGAGGTCGAAGTTGTCGAGTATCCCGGCGACGTCGTCGATGGTTCCGACGTCCCACTCTTTCTCGGGATTCAGGAATTCCTTCCCCTCGCATGTGTCTCGCCCATCGCATGTGTCTCGGTAGAGCCGGTCCCGGATCTGCTCGACGAGCGAGACCAGCTCCTTCTTGGTCAGATCCTTCGGATGTGTCATGGATCATCCTTTCTTCGTGGGCTTCTTCTCCCGTTTCCGCTCCACCCGCAGCACGATCGGCTGCTCCGTCACCGGGCACTTGGCCCAGTGGGTGTAGTTGCCTTCCACGCCGTCGATCGGGTCCCCCTTCAGGGGCTCGAAGGACAGCATCTCGTGGTTGCCACGGCAGCGCGCGCAGTTGAAGATGTCGGTCTTGATCGGCACGGTCGGTTTGAACGTCACCTTGAGGCCGTCCTTCTTCGCGTTCTTCAGGATCTCTTTCTGCGTCTTGGGCGAGAACAGTCCCTTCGGAAACGTGAGCATGACCTGATCCTTGGCCGTCCTCTCGGCCTTGATTCCGAAGATGTTCGCGACCTTGTCGAGAGCTTCATTCGCACTGTCCGGCTTCTTCTTCATGATTCTCCTTTCAGGCAAGACCACGTGTCCGCCTACACTCTTCCAGCATCGCGAGTTTCTCTTCCTCAAGCTTCTTCAGGTCGATCTTGAAGAACTCCGCGATGAGATCGTCGGTCCTCGCACTGGTGGGATAGAACTCTCCGTAGTCCGCATCTGTAACTTCGCACAGATCGATCTGCTTCTCCGCCCCGAGCCACTCGAGGAAGTCGTGGATGTTCTGGGTTAGGTGCTTGACGGCATGGAGCTTTTCGTGCTCGGGGTACTTGGGCGGAAGATCGTCCGCGTCAGGGTTATGCTTCTCGTGACTTTCCACGGCTTGTTCTTCTCCTTTGTTTAAGCCACTCCAATCGTTCCTTCTTCTCCAGGAAAGCCGTCGTGTCCGGAGCGCTGGTGCGCTTCACGATCTCGGCTTCCTGGCTCGTGGGCCCTGGGGCCCATTCGATCGGACGGTTTCGATAAAGGTTCCTCTTCGAGACCATCTTGATGGCGTTCTTCTTCGCGTCCTTGTCATTCAGGGCGCTGGTCAGCAGGGATACCGACTCTATTTTGGTTCTCAGCACCTTCACGATGTACATCGGCATCGTTCACCTCGTTGAAGACCGGATCCCGCATGACTCCGAGGAACTTGCACTCGGGGCAGTGATCTTCCGGCTCTTCCGCTCCGGTCCCGTAGTCCTCGCAGAAGGTCTCGAGATCGTCGTCGGCATCGTTTCCGTGGTAGATCTCGATCTTGTTGATCGTCTTGCCGAACCTTTTGCATTCCTTGTTCTCGCAGACGATCTCGATGGAGGCGTAGATCTTGAGCAGGCGGCCGCAGCCGTGGCACGTTCCGGAGTCTTCGTCCCGTTCCGACATGGTCGCTCCGCACGAGGGGCAGTCGAAGCGGAGTCGCTTCTCGATCGACCAGCTGCCCGAATCGTCTTCGTCTCTGATGACGAGCAGCTTCGATGGAAGGCTGCTGACGAACGAATTCCACAATGAGCTCAAGTAGCAGCCTCCGAATCCATGGAGTCCGTCGACGACTTCCTCGACGTTTCTGGCTTGTTTCCCGTAGTCCAGGCCCGTCCCCATAGGGTATGACCCTTCCCTTCCGTCTCCGGCCTCGGCCTTCTCTCCCTGGATCTGTCCCTTTCTCCTGAAGAACTTCTCGATTTCCCTGTCGAGTTTTTTGGCCTCGGTAGTGGAGAGTTCTCTCAG
>Ga0315285_10007614_pt1 | contig 11117 bp, 6 predicted proteins | sample YL17G09_36_MG_FD_203698 | JGI IMG/M metagenome (GOLD analysis project Ga0315285, IMG submission 203698) | Sediment microbial communities from Yellowstone Lake, YNP, Wyoming, USA - YL17G09_36 | ecosystem: Environmental > Aquatic > Freshwater > Lake > Sediment | place: USA: Wyoming | collected... | reverse complement strand
CGGAGGGGTTCCTTGGCGAAAATTCGGGCGGGCGGGCTGTTTCCATTATGCTCGCTAAAGCGGGAAAATGGCGGCGGAGGGATTTGAACCCCCGACTCTGCGGATATGAGCCGCATGCTCTGACCAACTGAGCTACGCCGCCGGAGGTGACAAAAATTTTAGCGGAATCGCCCGGCAAAGTCAATTTAACGAAGACGGCGGAAAGCCCGGACGGCGCGGGCGTTTCGCCTTGACTTGAGGAAGCCTCCTTTGCTATTGTCCTTCCTGCGGACATCATCCTAAGGAGGTTCAGACCGTGAAAAAAGCCAGAGTCATTTTCACAGTGATCGCTTTCCTGTTTGTGGGCTCGCTCGTCCTCCATGCGGCCGTCCCCAACATAGTCGGCTCCTGGACCGGGACGGGCAAGGCCGTCGGCATCGAGCACGGCTATTACAACGTGACATACTCGGTCACGATAACCGACCAGAACGGAAACTTGTTCCGGGGCAGTATCAAGATTACGACCCCGATGGGTTCCTTCACCCAAAAGTTCACCGGCGTCATCAAGACCGACAACACCATTGCGGCCAACTATCGGGAATCCACCGGCGATAAGATCACGGAGGCCGTTTCGTTCGGGAAATACATCGCTCCGACCGCCAAACAGCCCAAGCCCGGTTACGAAGGCTACTGGCTGAACTCGCTCAGCCAGGACACCGGGACTATGTCTCTTCTCAAGAAATAGCGGCCCGCACGGCGGCCGCGGCGTGAAGGGCCGTCGTGTCGAACAAGGGAAGTTCGCAGTCGTCCTGACGGATAAGGAGCGGAATCTCGGTGCAGCCCAGAATGACGCCCTGAGCGCCCGACCGCGCCAGCCTCCGGATGATGTCCAGATAGGCCCGGCGCGACTCCTCGCGGATGACGCCTCGGGCCAGCTCCTCGTAAATAACCGTGTGGATCGTCGTTAGGTCGGGCTCGGCCGGAACGAGGACGCAGAGGTCGTGCTTCTTTTCAAGCCTCTTCCGGTAAAATTCCTGCTCCATTGTGTACCGCGTTCCGAGCAGTCCGACCGTCTTCAGCCCCTGGGCTTTAACGGCCTCGGCCGCGGCGTCCGCGATATGGATCAGGGGAATCCGGACCGAGGCGGCGACGTCGTCCGCCGTCTTGTGCATGGTATTGGCGCAGATCACGACGAAATCCGCCCCGGCCTTCTCAACGCTTCGCGCGGCCTCGATCATAAGCTCCGTAAGCCGCTTCCAATCGCCGGCGGCCTGAAGGCGTTCGAACTCATCGAACTCCACCGAAACCAGGACGCAGCGCGCCGAATGCGAACCGCCCAGCTTGGTTTGGACCCCTTGATTGATCAACCGGTAGTATTCGAGCGTGGAATGCCAGGTCATCCCGCCCAGCAGGCCGATCGTCTTCACCGCGGTCCGCTCAGTCCTTGATCCCGGCCAGGTCGAGGATGAAGGCGTACTGGAAGGCCGTCTCGCGCAGCCTCCGGAAGCGGCCCGAAGCCCCGCCGTGCCCCGCCTCCAGATTCGTCTTGAGGATGAGCGGGTTCCGGTCGGTCTTGCTGACGCGGAGCCGGGCGACCCACTTGGCCGGCTCCCAGTACTGAACCTGGGAGTCGTGGAGTCCGGTCGTCACCAGCAGGGCCGGGTAGGCCTTGGGCCTGACGTTGTCGTAGGGGGAATAATTCATCATGTATTCGTAGGCGGCCGGGTCGTTGGGATTTCCCCATTCGTCGTATTCGGAAGTGGTCAGCGGGATGGACGGGTCGAGCATGGTCGTCAGGACATCCACGAAGGGAACGGCGGCGATGACGCCCTTGAACAGGTCGGGCCGCAGGTTGACGACGGCGCCCATCAGCAGACCCCCGGCGCTTCCGCCCTGGGCGAAGAGCCTGTCGGGAACGGTGTAGCCGTGGCGGACCAGGTACTCGCCGCAGGAAATAAAATCGGTGAAGGTGTTCATCTTCTTGAAGAGCTTGCCGTCCTCGTACCACTGGCGCCCCATCTCGGAGCCGCCCCGGATATGGGCCAGGGCGACGATGAAGCCGCGGTCCATGAGCGAGATCCTCATGATGTTGAAGCCGGGGTCTGTCGTGGCGCCGTAGGATCCGTAGCCATAGAGGAGGAGATGAGCGGGCCCTTTATCGCGGGCGCCCTTCCGGTAGACGAGGGAGATCGGGACGAGCGTCCCGTCGTAGGCGGGCGCGCTCAACCGCTCGGTCGCGTAATTCTCGGGATTGTAGCCGCCCAGGACCTCCTGCTGCTTGAGGACCGTTTGCTGCCGCGTCTTCATGTTGAACTCGTAGACGGTCGCCGGCGTCGTCAGCGAATTGTAGCCGTAGCGGAGGAGGTCGGTCGCCGGCTCGGGCGTCGGCGTCGCGTAGGCCACATAGGCCTTGTCCGGAAATTCTAGATAATAGCCGTCCTTCTCCCCCCAGGGAATGACCCGGATCTGCGACAGCCCGCCCTTCCGCTCGCTCAGGACCAGGAAGTCCTTGAAGAGGTTGAACCCCTGGAGATAGACATCGGGCCGGTGGGGGATGATCTCGCGCCAATCGGTCAGAGCCGTCCGGCCGGGCGGCGCCTCCATGAGACGGAAGTTGCGGGCTTGGTCGTTGGTCAGGACATAGAACTTGTCCCCGAGGTGGTCGACGTTGTATTCCAGGCCGCGCGTCCGCGGTTGGAATATGACGAACTCGGCCAGGGGCTGGGAAGCATCCAGGTAGCGGTATTCGGTCGTCAGGGTGCTGCCCGATATGATGAAGATATATTTCTTGGAGCGGCTCTGGTCGAGCGAAAGCTCGAAGGTCGCGTCCTTCTCGTGGAAAATCTCGACGTCGCTCTTGGCCGGAGTTCCCAGAGTGTGCCGGAAAATCTTGTAGAGGCGGAGCGATTCGTCGATGACCGGGTAGAAGACGGTCTTGTTGTCGTTGGCCCAGACCGCGAAGCCGGCCGTCATCGTAATCTCCTCGGGATAGATCTTTCCCGTCTTGAGGTTTTTGAAGTAGAGCTTGTACTGCCGGCGCGAGACGGTGTCCACCCCATAGGCCAGGACCGCGTTGTCCGGACTGACCGCGAACCCGCCGATGCTGAAATAGCTGTGACCGGCGGCCATCTTATTCCCGTCGAGGAGGACTTCCTCCTTGGCCTTGAGCGTCTTGGCTTTGCGGCAGTAGACGGCGTAGTCCTTGCCGGCCTCGAACCGATTGTAGTACCAGTAGCCGTTCTCGAAATAGGGGACGGACATGTCCGTCTGCTTGATGCGGCCAATCATCTCGTTATAGAGCTTCTCCTGGAGAGGCTCGCTGGACTTCATCATGGCGTCCGCGTAGGCGTTCTCGGCCTTGAGGTATTCGACGACCTTGGGGTTCGTGCGCTCGTTGAGCCAGTAGTATTCGTCGAGGCGGGTCTGGCCGTGGATGGCGAGCTCCTTGCGGATCTTCTCGGCCAGGGGCGGCTGGGGGGCGTCCTGGGCGAGGACCGGGACGGCCAGCGCCGCGACGAACAGGGCGGCCAGAAAAGCGGCCTTGAGCCTTAAAGAACGGGGGGTTAACATGCGGATCTCCTTAACGGTCTAAAATCGATCATCACCGAAGAAGCGATGGTACCGCTTGACGCGAGCGAAAGTCAAGCCGCGAACCTTTCCTTTGAATTGGGCAAAGCAAGAAGCTTCATTGCATTATTTTGATGTCAATCTATAAATGCATTAGAATATGAACGCTCGTGAATTCAACCAAAGGAGTTCGACTATGGTGATGATTGGACAAAGACGATTCATTAAGGGACTTGCTTTCGGCCTCCTCGTTCTGGGCCTAGCGGCCGGGATCGCCGCCGCCCAAACCGACGTCCCGTTCCAGAAGCCTCCCAAGGAAATCCTGGAGCTGGCCGACGTCGCGCAGCCGCCCAGGATGATCACCGACCGCCACCACCGGTACATGATTTTCCTGACCAGGCCGAACTACAAGACCCTCCAGGAGCTCTCCGAACTCGAGCTCAGGCTGGCCGGAATCCGGGTCAATCCCCAGAACCACAACCGGGCCCGGACCATGTCCTACACGACGATCGCCCTTCAGGAATTCCCCTCGGGAAAGCCCATCGCGATCACGGGACTCCCGGACGACCTCCGGATGGAATACGTCGGCTTCTCGCCCCAGGGCTCCTATTTCTCATTCATCCAGGTCCTTAAAACGGGGCTCGAACTCTGGGTCATCGAGCTGAAGACGGGGCAAGCCCGGCGGCTCAGCCCGCCCGCGATGTCCGCGGTCCTCGGCTATCCTTATTTCTGGTCGCCCGACGATCGTTTCATCTTCGCCATGAAGCGACTCCACACCGAGCCCTATGTCGAGGAGAAGGAGCTGCCGACGGGCCCCGCCGTCCAGGAGGCGACCGGAACCAAGGCCGCCGCCTGGACCTATCAGGACCTGCTCCGCAACAAGCAGGACGAGAAGCGCTTCGATTATTTCGCCTCCCGCTCCATCGTTCGCTACGCGCTTGACGGCGCCGAACAACCTTATCTCCCGCCGGCCGTCTATAAGAGCGGCCAGCTTTCTCCGGACGGCGCTTTTCTTCTAACCGAAACCGTTCATCCTCCCTACTCCTATCAACTTCCCTACAACCGGTTCCCGGCTCGGGTCGAGATCTTCGACCTGGCCGGAAAGAAAGTCGTCGAATTGTGCGACAAGCCTCTCCAGGACACAATCCCGGTCAACTTCGACGCCGTCGAGGCCGGCCCGCGCGACCACCAATGGCGGGACGATACGCCGGCGACCGTCGTCTGGTGCGAAGCCCAGGACGGCGGGGACCCGGCCAAGCCGGCCGAGATCCGGGATCGCCTCTTCCAGCTTCCCGCGCCCTTCAATGGCGAGCCCCGGCTCCTGTGCGGGACGAAAAACCGCTTCGCGGGCATCACCTGGGGAGACGGGCGGACGGCCGTAGCCCAGGATTACTGGTGGAAAACCCGCAACACGAAAACCTACCTCATCGATCCTTCCGGGGAGAATCCCTCTCCCCGCGTACTCTTCGACATGTCCTCCGAAGAGCTCTACGGCCAGCCCGGCAACTTCGTCACCGCGCTCAACGCATTCGGCCGTTACACGCTCCTCTTCAACAAGGACAAGTCCAAGCTCTACCTCCAGGGCGAAGGCTATTCCCCCCAGGGCAACCGGCCCTTCCTTGACGAGTACGTAGCCAAGACGGGAAAGACCCGGCGGCTGTGGAGGGCCGACGGCTTGAAGACTTACGAGTCGATCGTCGACGTCCTGGACATTAAGAGCGGGACGCTCCTGGTCCGGATCGAAGGCCCGCGGACCTATCCGAATTATTTCGTCCGCCGCATCGATTCCAAGACCCCGCCGCGCCAGCTGACCTTCTTCGAAAACCCCTTCAAATCGTTCGAGGGCGTCACCAAGAAGATGATCAACTATAAAAGAGAGGACGGGATCGACCTGCGCGGCATCCTCTATCTTCCGGCCGGGTACGATCCGCAGAAGGACGGCCGCCTCCCCATGCTCATGGAAGCCTACCCGGTCGAATACAAGGACAAGGCCGCGGCCGGCCAGATCGACGATTCCCCGCACCGGTTCGTATTCCTCTACTGGGGCTCCCCCGTTTTCTGGGCGGCCCGGGGCTACGCGGTCCTCGAAAACGCCGCCTTCCCGGTCGTGGGCCAGGGCAAGGAAGAGCCCAACGACACCTACATCGAGCAGCTGGTCATGGACGGCAAGGCGGCCATCGACGCCGTCGACCGGATGGGCGTCGTCGATCCCAAACGGGTCGGCGTCATGGGGCACTCCTACGGCGCGTTCATGGTCGCCAACCTGCTGGCCCATTGCGACCTGTTCGCGGCCGGGATCGCCCGGAGCGGCGCCTACAACCGGAGCCTGACGCCGTTCGGTTTCCAGGCCGAGGAGCGCACCTACTGGCAGGCCCGGGACATCTACAACCGGATGTCGCCGTTCAACTACGCCGATAAAATCAACGAGCCCCTGCTCCTCATCCACGGCGACGCGGACAACAACCCGGGAACCTTCACCCTCCAGAGCGAGAGGCTGTTCCTGGCCGTAAAGGGGTTGGGCGGGAAGGCCCGCCTGGTGCTCCTCCCCTATGAGAGTCACGGCTACGCCGCGCGCGAAAACATCCTCCACATGCTCTGGGAAATGGACAGTTGGCTCGAGAAATACGTCAAGGGCGCCAAATAAGCGGCCAAATCGGACCATAGAAACGGATCCTGTCGCGGCACACCCCCGCCGTCCTCACGAGACTCATCTTGATTGGAGCTTAGTTAGTCAAAGCTTCCATCCGGAGATCCAATAATTGGCGGCGTTTGCGGCGTCCTTTTCCCAATTTGACCGCAAGACGCCCCTATGGTATGAATCATTCGGGAAGAATTTCAACAGACAATGATCGGGACGACGCTCAAGCACTATCGGATCGACGAGCTTCTTGGCCAGGGCGGCATGGGCATCGTCTACAAGGCGCGGGACACCCGGCTCGACCGCCCGGTGGCCCTTAAGCTGCTCAGCCCCGCCCTGGTCGCCAATCCCGAGCGGCGGCGCCGCTTCGTCCAGGAAGCCCGCTCGGCGGCGGCCCTCAGCCATCCCGCGATCGCCCAGGTCTACGATATCGACGAAGCCGACGGGCAGCTGTTCATCGCCATGGAGTTCGTCGACGGCCGGTCGGTCGGCCGGCTCATCGTCGAGGGCGAGCTGGACCTCCTGAGCGCGGTCGAAATCGCCCTCCAGGTGGCCGAGGGGTTGGTCAAGGCCCACGACGCCGGCATCCTCCACCGGGACATCAAATCCGACAACATCATGGTCACCCGGGACGGCCATGCCAAGCTTCTCGACTTCGGGCTGGCCAAGCTCATGGAGCCCGGCCTGAGCGAGCCCGCCCGGCCCGGCGATATCCAGCGGACCCTGACCAAGGATCCCGTCCACACCCTGGCCGGGACGGTCGTGGGGACCATCCCCTACATGAGCCCCGAGCAGGCCCGCGGCAAGGACCTCGACGCCCGGAGCGACATCTTCTCGCTGGGCGTCGTCTTTTACGAGATGGTCACGGGCGAGCTCCCCTTCAAGGGCGACACGCCCCTCGACACCATGCACGCCATCGCCTACGAGGAGGCCAAACCGGTCACGATCATCCGCCGCAATCTCTCCCCCCAGGTCCACCGGATCGTCTCCCGCTGCCTCCGCAAGCGGCCCGAGGACCGCTACCCGGACGCCCGGGCCCTGGCCGCCGACCTGAAACAACTGAAACAGGACCTGGAGTCCGGGACCCGGACCGACCTCCGCCCCTCGGAGCGAATCCAAGCTTGGCTGCAGAACCTCAAGGTCTCTTTCCCGATGGGGACCAAGGGGATGTGGATCGTGGCGGCGGCCGTGCTGGTCGCGATCATCCTCCTTTTCACCCGCGTCAACTGGGGGAGCCTGATCGGCCCGGCCGTCATCGCCCTCTTCGTCTACAGGAGTTTCCGAAACAAGAAAAAGCGGCTGCTGGCGGGATTCGCCAAGAAGGCCTCAAAGATTCCCTCGGTCAAGGCCGTGATCATCCGCCAGGAGCAGGTGACGATCGTCGTCGACAAGGCCCCGGCCTCCGTCTACCTCAGGATCACGAGCCTTGTCGATGAGATCAACGGCAGGTTCTTCGTCGGCAAGCCCGTCACGGCCGAGATCAAGAGCGAAATCCCCGAAACCGAATTCCAGAACCTGCTCAGGCAGGTGGGCGTCGTCTACGTCAGGGAGGACGTTCTAAGGAGGAATACATGATCTTCTCTCGGCGCTTGTTCTTGAAACAAACCGGCTTGGGTGTGGCCGGACTGGGATTGGGAGCGGCGGCCGCGGGAACGAGTCTGGCCGCTCCGGTCAAGGGATCGTCGGAAAAACTCCTGATCAAGGATCCCGATCATCCGCAACCGGCCCCCAAAGGCGTGGATCGGCTTCCCCTCGAGTGGTACAAGGCCGCGGTCGGACGGCTCAAGGAAAGGGTGGCCGCCCGGGGCGTCGAGGTCATCGTCCTCGAGGACAGCTGGAACATGACCTATTTCACCGGGAACTTCATGACCAAGACCGAGCGTCCGGCCTGGGTCGTTTTCCCCGTCGACGCGGACGCCCTATACTGGTACACCCCCGGCCTGGACAACGAGCTCGTCAAGAGCTGGTGGTGCAGCGAGATGGACTATTATTACGACTACTACCACTCCGCCGGCGCCTATCCCGACCAGGGAAAGCTGACCAAGGGCCAGACCGTCGATCTCTTCGCCTGGTTCCTGGAGGGACTCAAGAAACGCGGCTACGGGGACAAGGTGCTCGGGTTCGATTCCGAGTTCACGCCTTCGAAAGCGGCCGCATTCGGCCGGATCCTCCCCAAGGCCAAGACCGTCGATATCGGAGCCGACTGCCTCAAGATGCGGATGGTCAAGACGGCCGAGGAGATCGCCCTCACCCAGAGGGCCATGGATTATTTCAGCAGGATCCACGCCTTCAGCCGCGACTATCTCATGGAGCGGAGCACGGACGCCACCGACTATGAGATCGCCAAGGCGACCGAAGAGTACGGCGTCAACCTCATCCTGGCCGACATCCAACGCGACGGCCGGCCCCACAACGCCGTGGGCATCGAAGTCGGGATCGGCTGCCGGACCGGCCGGGGCACGGCCTATCCCCATCCCAACCAGTTCCACCACAACCGGGTCCGCAAAGGCGACTCGCTCCAGATCGCCGGCGTCGTCAAGATCGGCGGCTACGGCGGGGAATGCTACCGTTATTACCAGATCGCGCCCTGGGACGCCTACCGGGAAAAGATCTGGGAGACGGTCACCGAGTCCGTCCGGATCCAGGAGCGGGAATCCAAGGCCGGCGTCCGATGCTGCGACATCGCCTTCAAGGTTCACTCCTACCAACTGTCTCGCGGCAAGGATATCCGGAAACTCCTTTATCAGAGGGTCGGACACGGCGAGGGCATGGAGGGCCATCAGCCGCCTTACATCGCGCTCGGAAATACGGATGTCCTCGAGGAAGGCATGACCTTCAGCGTCGAGCCCGGTCTGTTCGATGTCGCCAACGGATTCGGCTACAATCCGAGCGACAGCCTGCTCGTGACTAAGTCCAAGGGCGTTCTCCAGAGCAGCGTTCCTTGGACCAAAGAGTGGATGTTCCTGAAACTCTGAATCGTCGCCGGCCGCATTGGTAAGGGGAAGAAGGCTGGATCCGAAGGAATATGAAAAGCCGTGAAAACGTTGGATCCTAAGCCCGGCTTGACACATCTTTTCGGCAATGAGTATCATTTTCAATGATGAACGCAAACACAAAACTTTACCCGGCCGCCGTAGCCGTCGTGCTCGCCCTGCTCATCCCATTCGGCGCGGTCTGCCGGAAATCCGACAAGGCCGCGGCCGATTCGGAGACCGTCGGGACGTCCGGGCCGAAACGGACCGTTCTGCCCGTAAACCAGGTCGTGACGCCCGCGGGCGTTCAGGTCCCGCTCCCCGGCCTGCGCCCACTGGCGCTCGCGCTGTCCCCGGACGAAAAGCTCCTGGCCGTGTCGGGCAAAACCAGCGAGGTCGTCATCATCGACCCGGAGAGCGGCCGTATCCGCCGGCGCGTCGTCCTCCCCGCCCATCAAACGGATAAAGATCATCCCGAGGCCCCGTCGTCCGCCATCCTGTATCCGGATGAACGGGGACAGCTGAGCTACACGGGCCTCATTTTCTCGCCCGACGGAAAGCGCCTCTATCTCAGCAACGTCAACGGCGACATCAAGGTCTTCAGCGTCGATCCCGGCGGAGAAGTCGCTCCGTCACACGCGATTTTTCTCCCCCCGGCCGATGCGCCGCGCCGGGCCGAGGAAATCCCGGCCGGGCTCGCTCTGTCCGCCGACGGCCGGCGCCTTTTCGTCTGCGGAAACCTCTCGAACCGGCTCATAGAGATCGACGCCGATACGGGCGCGGTCGTCCGGACCTTCGACGTCGGCGTCGCCCCCTTCGACGTCGTCCTCGCCGCGGGCAAGGCTTACGTCAGCAATTGGGGAGGACGGCGGCCCCAGCCGGGCGACCCGACCGGCCCGGCCGGCCGCGGCACCGAGGTCAAAGTCGATCCCGCGACCCGGATCGCCTCGGAAGGGTCGGTCAGCGTCATCGACCTCGCCGCCGGCCGGGCGGTCGTCGAGATTCTCGTTCATAAGCACGCTTCGGCCCTGGCCGTCTCCCCCGACGGCCGCTACGTCGTCTGCGCCAACGCCGCGAGCGATAATCTCAGCGTCATCGACACCCGGACCGATGCCGTCATCGAGACCATCTGGGCGAAGCCGAGCCCGGCCGACCTCTTCGGCGCCTCGCCCAATGCCCTGTGCTTTGCGCCGGACGGCCGGCGGCTCTATGTCGCCAACGGGACCCAGAACGCGATCGCCGTCGTCGGATTCGACCCGGAGGATAGAGAATCGCGGCTCGAAGGCCTGATCCCGGTCGGATGGTTCCCGGGCGCGATCGCCTTGATCCGGTCGCGGAATACGCTCTGCGTCGCGAACATCAAAGGCCACGCCGCCGCCAAAGAGCCGTCCGAGGACACGGGCGCCCCCGGGTTCAATTCCCATCAGTACACGGGATCGGTATCGATCGTCCCCGTTCCCGGAAAGCAAGAGCTGGCCCGGATGTCGGCGACCGTCGAACGGAACTACCGGCGGGAGCGGATCGCCCAGGCCTTCCTCCCGCCGCGTCCGGACCGGCCGCCCCGGCCCGTCCCGGAGCGGATCGGCGAGCCGAGCGTTTTCAAGCACGTCGTCTACATCATCAAGGAGAACCGGACCTACGACCAGGTCCTGGGCGACGTCGCCGCCGGAAACGGCGATCCGTCCCTGTGCATCTTCGGCGAGCGGGTGACTCCCAACCAGCACAAAATGGTCCGCGAGTTCGTCCTCCTCGACAACACCTACTGCAGCGGCATCCTGAGCGCCGACGGGCATCAGTGGTCGACGACCGCCTTCGCGACCGATTACCTGGAAAGGTCCTTCGCGGGCTGGCCGCGCAGCTATCCCGACGGAATGGCGCCGGACGAGGTCGACGCCCTGGCCTACGCGCCGAGCGGATTCATCTGGGACAACGCGCTCCGGCACGGGATTTCGATCTGGAAC
>Ga0315285_10007611_pt1 | contig 11118 bp, 5 predicted proteins | sample YL17G09_36_MG_FD_203698 | JGI IMG/M metagenome (GOLD analysis project Ga0315285, IMG submission 203698) | Sediment microbial communities from Yellowstone Lake, YNP, Wyoming, USA - YL17G09_36 | ecosystem: Environmental > Aquatic > Freshwater > Lake > Sediment | place: USA: Wyoming | collected... | reverse complement strand
GATACGGAACAAGATACTGATATGCAGTGGTACGTTTTACGAGTTGCGGCAAACAAAGAGGTTCAGGTCAGGGAGTCTCTCAAGCAGAAGGTGGATAACGAGTGTTTGACTGATATTATCGGCCGCATTGAGGTCCCTGTTGAGCAGATCAAGCGTATCCGCGGCAGCAAGCAGACCGTCCACAAGCGAAAGCTCTATCCGGGCTACGTGTTTATGGAAATGGAGCCAACCGAGGACGGCCGAGTCCCCGAACGGGCTTGGTTTATGATCAAGGGAACGTCAGGTGTCGGGGATTTTATCGGCACCGAGGGTATTCCGACCCCGATGAGAGATACGGACGTTGCGAAGATGCTCCTCGAGGCCGAGAAGCCGGAAGAAGCGCCCAGTATAAAAGTCGAGTTCCAGAAAGGCGATCAGATCAAGATTCGCGAGGGGGCCTTTGAGAACTTCGAAGGTGTTGTCGATTCTATCGACGCCGAGCGTGGAATTGTCAATGTGATTGTGACTATATTCGGCAGAAGCACTCCGCTGGATATAGAGTATTGGCAGATCGAGAAAACTTGAGTCTCCTCATAGGAGTTGTTGTTTCCGTATCCGGCAGGGCGTAATAAACCAGGCGCCGGATGCGGACAAAGGTGACAAATGGCTAAACAAATAGCAGTGAAAATCAAGTTGCAGGCGCCGGGCGGACAGGCGACGCCCGCTCCGCCGATAGGCCCCGCGTTAGGGCAGCGCGGCGTCAACATCGGTCAGTTCGTTTCCCAGTTTAACGAGCGAACGAAAGACCTTAACGGCACGATCGTGCCGGTCGTCATAAGCGTTTATGTGGACAAGAGCTTTACGTTCGAGGTCAAGAGCCCGCCGGCCGCCGTTCTAATCAAGCAGGCCGCCGAAATCGCCAAGGGAAGCGGCGTCCCCAACAAGGAAAAGGTCGGGAAGATCACCACCGAACAGGTCCGTAAAATCGCTCAGACCAAATTCAAAGATTTGAACGCCTACGATCTGGATCAGGCGCAGAAGATTATTGAGGGCACCGCGCGGAGTATGGGCGTGGAAGTGGTTGACTAACGATGATTGATTGACAAGACTGTACGAGATACCGAGTATGAGGCTTAGGAGCAAGAGATACAAAAAAGAGGCCGAGCAGTTGACCAAAGAGCCGGTCAGTCTGGATGCGGCCATCGAACGGATAAAATCATTAAGGTCTGTGAAATTTGACCAGAGCATCGAGTGCGTCCTGCACTTAGGCATCGACCCGAAGCAGACCGACCAGTTGATTCGCGGCTCGATATCCCTTCCTCACGGCGTGGGCAAGCAGAAGAAAGTCGTTGCTTTTTGCGAAGACTCTGATGCCGAGGCGGCCGTGAAGGCCGGCGCCATTGAAGCCGGGTGCGATGCGCTGATAAAGAAGATTTCGGACGGCTGGATGGATTTCGATGTCGCCATAGCTTCGCCGAAGGTGATGGGCAAGGTCGGCAAGCTCGGACGCGTTCTCGGTCCTCAAGGGAAAATGCCCTCTCCCAAAAACGGCACGGTGACGAGCGACGTTGCAACCGCGGTGGCTGAGTTTGCGGCGGGCAAGGTGGAATTCAGAAACGACGCCGGCGGCAATGTCCATGTGGTTGTCGGCAAGCAGAGCTTCGAGACGCAGAAGCTCAAAGATAATATCGAGGCCTTCATTGCACATATAAAAAAGATCAAACCGTCGTCGGCCAAAGGCGCGTACATCAAGAAGGTGTGCATCTCGGCGACTATGAGCCCGGCCGTAACGGTTGATTATTGAGCTAACGATTATCCATAACGCAATACCCAATACGAGACACTGACAATGAGCAAATACGTAAAACAATTGTTGCAGACCGAGCTGGAGAAGAAAATCGTCAACGAGAACATCCGGGACTTCCTGATTCTCAGCACCAGAGGCATCGGCGGCGTTGACAACAACCTTATGCGAGGCGAGCTAAAGAAAAAGGGCATAAAGTTGCTGGTCGTCCGCAATTCGCTGTTCAAAAAGGCGCTGCAAAGCGAAAAGATGGATGCCGCCGTGGAGCTTTTCAGCGGCCCCTGCACGATAGCTTACGGCGGCGACAGCATAGTTGACGTCGCGAAGGAGATTACCGAGTGGATCAAGAAGGTCCCCGTGATGGAGATCAGAGGCGCTTTTCTTGACGGATCGGCTATGGATGCCCGGGCTGCACAGAGCGTCGCGAAGATGCCGACGCGTTTCGAGCTGCTCGGACGGATCGTGGCCTTGATACACTCGCCCGCTGCTGTATTGGCTGCGGCCTTGAGAGCGCCAAGCGGAATCGTCGCGGGCTGTATTAAGACTATCGCAGAGAAAGATGAGAAACAGGCGGCGTAAATCCGCTTGAAGAATTGACGGGCCGGATCGTCCGAATCGCAAATTATGGTTGCTCGAGTGGTTGCCCCTCTGATGGGTTAAACAAGGCGATGGAGCCTTGGCTACCGCCGGGCCTTGAAGAATAGGAGTTGATCTAACATGGCTGAAGAACAAGCTAAGGAAACCAAAGAAGCCGAAGCCCCTGTTAAGGCTGAGGAAGCCAAAGAAACCAAGAAGAAAGACGATAAAGACGCCAAGAAGTGGAGCAGCGAGACCAAGAAGCTTGGCGATAAGATAGTCGGCCTGACGTTGCTGCAGGCCAAGGAGCTTGGTGATTATCTTAAGCAAGAGTATGGTATCGAGCCAGCCAGCGGCGCCGTGATGGTCGCGGGTCCCGCCGCACAGGGACCGGCTGAGCTAAAAGAGGAGAAAACCAGCTTCGACGTAATACTCAAGAACTTTGGTGACAAGAAAATCCAGGTCATCAAAGAGGTAAGAGCTCTGACCGGTCTGGGATTGAAAGAGGCAAAGGACCTTGTTGACGGCGTGCCGAAGCCCGTCAAACAGGGGCTCAGCAAAGCAGATGCAGAAGCAGCAGCCAAGCAGCTCGAGGCTGTTGGTGCGGTCGTTGAATTGGCCTAAGCAAGACAGCGCGTGGCTAAGAGCGACAAAAAGCTGAACGGTGTATCCTGTCAGCCCTTGAAGGGAGTGTTAGATGGTCTCACAAACCGTGCGTAATTTTGGCAGAGTCCGCGATGCCGTTGACATTCCGGATTTGGTCGCAATACAGAGAAAAAGTTACGACGAGTTTATTCAGAAAGACACGGCGCCGACCAGACGAAAGTGCTTTGGACTTGAAGCGATCTTTCGGGAGATATTTCCCATCGGAAGCTACGACAAGAATATGAAGCTGGAGTATCTCTTTTACGAGCTGGAGAAGCCGCACTATAAGCCTACCCAGTGCCGACAACTGCACCTGACGTACGGCTACCCGCTCAAAATCCACTGCAGACTGAGTATCAAGGGCCGTGAAGATTCAACCGAACAGGCGATGTACCTCGGTGAGATACCCGTTATGATAGGCGGCGGCGAGTTCATTATCAACGGCGCCGTCCGAGTCATAGTGAGCCAGTTGCACCGAAGTCCGGGCGTGGATTTCCTTATCGAAAGCAAGGAAGGCGACAGGGTTCTGCACGGCGGTAGAATCATACCCGAAAGGGGAAGCTGGATAGAGATAGGCGTTACGCACAAGGACATCCTTGCGGTCAAGATCGACCAGTCCAGCAAGATACCGGCCACCGTTTTCCTGCGCGCCATCAACCCTGACTATGCCACAACGGCGAGCATCCTGCGCCTTTTCTATGCGACCAAGAAGATTCCTCTCAACAAGCTTGCCCCCACAATGTGGGCGGTCGAGCCCATCGTTGACACCGAAACCGGCGAGATCATAGTAAAAGCCGGCGCACAAATCAGCGACAAGGTTTCCATCATACAGGCTGCTCTGACGACGCCCAAGGGCAAGACCAAGCAGGGCAAGGCCGGAAAAACCAAGAAGACCTCCGTCGAAATCGAAGTCATCGAGGAGGCCCGTGACACGATGATTCTGAACACAATTGCCGAGGATGATTGCCCAAGCCACGAACAGGCGCTGTTGAAGTTCTATATGAGGCTGCGACCCGGCAATCCGCCGAATAAAGAAAAGGCGAAGGCATTCTTCGCCGAGAAGTTCTTCGACTCAAACCGCTATCGTCTCGGCAGGGTCGGCAGATTCAGACTCAATCGCAAGTTCAATCAGTCGGTGCCCGAGGACGAGATGACGCTTCGTTCGGAAGACTTCCTCAACACGATGAAATACATTGCCGCCCTGCGAAACAACGAGGGAGAGGTTGACGATATCGACAATCTCGGCAACCGGCGGCTGCGCACCATCGACGAACTCGCCGCCGATGAAATCAGAAAGGGCCTGCTTAAGCTCCGCAAAACCGTGCAGGAGCGGATGAGTATGAAAAGAGACGCCGAGGAGCTGCCGCGAATCGCCGACCTGGTCAATTCCAAAAGCGTCTCCAGCAGCATCAACTATTTCTTCGGTCGAGGCGAGCTCAGCCAGGTTGTTGACCAGACCAACGCATTGAGCCAGTTGACTCACGAAAGACGGCTCTCGGCGCTTGGTCCGGGCGGGTTAAACAGAAGGCGGGCGGGTTTTGAGGTTCGTGATGTGCACATCAGCCACTACGGCAGAATCTGCCCGATTGAAACGCCTGAAGGGACGAATATCGGCCTGATTGCATCGCTGGCCATATTCGCAACGATTGACGAGTATGGTTTTCTGCTGACGCCGTATCGCAAAGTCAAAAACGGCAAGGTTATCGAGGAGGTCGCCTATCTGCGGGCCGATGAGGAAATGATGGCGATATTCGCGCCTCCGACCGCAGTTGACCCCAAAACCGGGAAAATCCACAAGGGAATGGTTCTCGCAAGAAAACGCGGAGAGCTGGCCCACGCCGCCGACAGCGAGGTGGACTACGTGGATATCTCGCCGAAACAAATTATCGGCGTTTCGGCATCGCTTATCCCATTTCTTGAGCACGATGACGCAAACCGTGCATTAATGGGCTCGAACATGCAGCGACAGGCGGTTCCGCTGATCGAGGCTGAGCCGCCCTTGGTCGGGACGGGAATGGAGTCGATAGTCGGTAAAAACTCGAGCATGGTCGTCCGCGCCCGAAGCAGCGGCGTTGTTACCGCAGTGGACGCCACCAGGATAGTCATTGACCAGACCGACGAATATGAGCTCGAGAAGTTTATCGGCCTCAACGAAAGAACCTGTCTTAACCAGAAGCCCATAGTCAAGCTCGGCGACAAAGTCCAGAAGGACCAGATTATAGCCGATGGCGGGGGAACCTGCGACGGTGTTCTGTCGCTCGGCAAGAACATTCTCGTGGGCTTTGTCCCCTTTGACGGCTTCAACTTTGAGGACGCCATTATTGTCAGTGAGAAGCTATGCAAGAACGACAGCTTTACGAGCATTCATATCGATGAATTCACCGCGGAAGTCCGCGAGACACGCCTCGGCAAGGAAGAATTCACCTGCGACATACCAAACGTCAGCGAAAGGGCGCTACGCAACCTTGATGAGAACGGCGTAGTCCGCGAAGGAACCAGGATCTGCCCGAGCGATATTCTCGTGGGAAAAGTGGTCCCCAAAAGCAAGACCGAGCTGACCCCGGAAGAGAAGCTCCTGCACGCGATATTCGGCAGAGCGGGTGAAGACGTCAAGAATGATTCTCTGGAGCTGCCCAGCGGGTATGAGGGAGTGGTGATAAAAACCGAGAGCTTCACCAGACGCGGCGCCGGCTCCGACGAACAGAAGAAGGCGCTGGCGGCCCAAATCAAAGATTTTGAGAAGCAGATGAGGGCAAAGGAATGCGCCATATTCCGGCAAATGATCGAGGCCGTCCAGAAGAAGACCGACGTCAACATAGTTGACCCATCGACACGTCAGAAAGTCGGCGTCAGCACCGATGATGAGGTCATCTACGAGCAGATAGAGAACTTCAATATCAAGTGGGTCAAACCGGCTTCGGCGCGCGACGATGTCCAGAAGATAGTGGACAAATTCTGGAGCAAAATAACCGAAACTCAGGAGGAGAAGACTCGCCGAATCGAAATCCTCAAGCACGGCGACGAGCTGCCGAGCGGCGTGCTCCAAATGGTGAAAGTCTATGTTGCGGTCAAGAGAACCTTATCAATCGGCGATAAGATAGCCGGCCGACACGGCAACAAGGGCGTTATCGCCAAGATTATGCCGGAAGAGGACCTGCCGTTCCTCGAAGACGGCACACCTCTGGACATATTGCTCAACCCTCTCGGTGTGCCGAGCAGAATGAACGTCGGTCAGATTCTCGAGACGCATCTCGGCTGGGTGGCGAAAGTGCTCGGATTCAGCGCCGTTACACCGGTTTTCGATGGAGCAACAGAGAGTGACATCCAGAGATTGACCGCCGAGGCGAACGAGCTTATGGCCAGGAGAAAAAGCGAGCTTAAACAGCAGGGCCAGGTTCCGCCCGTCGATGAGTTCTTTGTGACGATCCCGAATACGCTGAAGACTCAATTGTATGACGGCAGAACGGGTGAGCCGTTTGACCAGTGTGCAACCATCGGATACATCTATATGATGAAACTCCACCACCTTGTCGATGACAAGATCCACGCCAGGGCAACCGGGCCGTACAGCCTGATCACGCAGCAGCCGCTGGGCGGCAAGGCGAGAACCGGCGGGCAAAGATTCGGTGAAATGGAGGTCTGGGCGCTGGAAGGCTACGGCGCCGCTTATGCGCTCCAGGAGATGCTGACGGTCAAGAGCGATGACGTTGAGGGACGAACAAAAATCTACGAATCCATGGTCAAGGGACAGAATACGCTCGAAGCGGGCACTCCCCTGTCCTTTGACGTGCTGTGCAATGAGATACGAGGATTGGGGCTGAATATACAGCTCGAGAAGAAGCGATTGGGAAGCACCGCTCTGTAGAAATGATTGATTATTGAGCTATCAATTATCAATTGTAAGGGGCCTTAAATGTTAGGAAATATCTACGACCGGATTAACGATTACGGATCGGTCAAAATCTCTTTGGCTGGTCCCAATGATATTCGCAGTTGGTCTTTCGGCGAGGTGCGCAAGCCGGAGACCATTAACTACCGTACTTATCGTCCGGAAAAAGACGGCCTGTTCTGCGAACGCATATTTGGGCCGGAAAAGGACTGGGAATGTGCCTGTGGAAAGTACAAGGGAACGAAGTTCAAAGGCATAATTTGCGACCGATGCGGAGTCAAGGTGACGCATAGTCGCGTTCGCCGCAAAAGAATGGGCCACATCAATCTGGCGGCGCCCGTCGCGCATATTTGGTTCTACAAGGCCATACCGAATCGACTTGGCACGCTCTTGGCTATGAAAAGCTCCGACCTCGAGAAAATAATCTACTTCCAGGATTATGTCGTCGTCGATGCGGGCCAGAGCCCTCTGAAAGCCGGACAACTGCTCAGCGAGGAGGAGTACCGTGAAGCCGCCGGCAAATACGGCGCTTCATTTAAGGCCTCTATGGGCGCCGAGGCCATCAAGTCGTTGCTGGTGAAGCTCGACCTTGGAGCCATCAGCGTACAGCTCAGGCAAGCCATAGCGAAGACCAACAGCAAACAGAAGATCAAAGATCTCACCAAACGCCTCAAGACCGTCAGTGAGGTCATAAACAGCGATAACAAGCCTGAGTGGATCGTGCTTGAGGTTGTGCCCGTCATTCCGCCGGACCTGAGGCCCCTGGTTCTGCTCGAAAGGGATAATTTCGCGACCAGCGATCTTAATGACCTCTACAGGCGAATCATCAATCGGAACAACCGCCTCAAGAAACTGATTGACCTTAATGCCCCCGATGTCATTATCCGCAACGAAAAGCGTATGCTCCAACAGGCGGTGGATTCGCTGCTCGACAACGGCCGCTGCCGCAGGCCGGTGCTCGGCAGCAACAATCGCCCTTTGAAATCTCTGACCGATATGATCAAAGGCAAGCAGGGCCGATTCCGTGAGAACCTGCTCGGAAAGCGCGTGGACTACTCGGCTCGGTCGGTGATTGTCGTAGGACCCAACCTCAAACTCTATCAGTGCGGCCTGCCGAAGAAAATAGCCCTCGAGTTGTATCAGCCCTTCATTATCCGAAAGCTCAAGCAGCACGGCCTCGCCGACACGATCAAAAGCGCCAAAAGAATGATCGAGCGCCTTGACGAGCAGGTCTGGGACATTCTCGAAGAAGTCATTCACCAGCACCCGGTTCTGCTCAACCGAGCTCCTACGCTTCATCGAATGGGCGTCCAGGCCTTCGAGCCTGTGCTTGTGGAAGGCAATGCAATTATGCTTCATCCTTTGGCCTGCAAAGGATTCAACGCCGACTTTGACGGGGACCAGATGGCCGTCCATCTGCCCCTTAGCGTCGAAGCCCAGGCTGAAACACATATCCTGATGATGACCGTCAGCAATATTTTCTCGCCGGCCAACGGCTCGCCGATGGTTGGACCGTCGCAGGATATGGTAATGGGCAACTATTATTTGACCCATTTCGATGAGCGCGAGTGGGCCGAAGGCCACGAGGGCGAAAGGATTGCCGTTTTCAGGGATACTTTCGAGGCCATGATGGCGCACGACACCGGGAAAATCCATTTGCACACAAAGATTAAGGTCCGTATCAACAAAATCCTCTCTACCGATAGGGCGGCGCTGTCTGCGAGCAGACAAGCAACAGACTCAACAGCATCCTCCAAAGCCAGGAAGCCTGAATCGGTAGTTATCGAGACGACGGTCGGCAGGTGCATCTTCAATGATATGCTGCCTGATGGAATGCCGTTTTACAATGAGACGATGTCGCAGAGGAAGCTCAGCCAGGTAATAAGTGATTGCTTTGAGTATGCAGGTTCCGCCGCGACCGTTGACCTGCTCGATAGAATAAAGGATTTGGGCTTCAAGCACGTCACGCTTGCAGGCCTGAGCTTTGGTGTCACAGACTTGAAGATTCCGAAAAGGAAACAGGAGATCATCGAGGAGACCGAGAAAAAGGTCGGCAAAATCCTCAAGAACTACAACGACGGCGTGCTCACCGAAGGCGAGCGGTACAACCAGGTCATCGACGCCTGGACCCATGCTCGTGTCGCCGTAACAAACGAAATGATGCGAGGCCTCAAGGAAGATACAACAGATGACGGCCGGCCATACCTCAACCCCATATACATTATGAGCGATTCCGGCGCCAGGGGCAGCGTCGATCAGATTCAGCAGCTTGCCGGAATGAGGGCTTTGATGGCTAAGCCCAGCGGCGAGATTATCGAGACGCCCATCAAGTCAAACTTCCGCGAGGGCCTGACGGTTCTTGAATACTTCAGCTCCACTCACGGCGCCCGAAAGGGCCTTGCCGATACCGCCTTGAAGACCGCAAATTCCGGCTATCTGACGCGTAAGCTCATCGACGTGGCCCAAAACGTGATTGTCATCGAACACGACTGCCAGACCCTGCAGGGTATCACTAAGAGCGTTGTCAGCAGAGGAGACCAGGTTGATGTTCCGCTCTCGCAGTTGATAGTCGGCAGGACCGCCAGAGACAACATTCGCAATCCGATCACCGACGAAATGGTTGTTCGTGAAAACGAGGCCATAAATCATGAAGCCGCCGCGAAGATTGAAGCGCTCGGTCTTGACGCGATCAGAGTGAGAAGCCCCCTGACCTGCGACAGCCCGTTCGGTATCTGTGCGAAGTGCTACGGCTGGGATATGAGCACGGGCCAGTTGGTTGAAGAAGGCTCCGCCGTCGGCATTGTTGCCGCTCAGTCAATCGGCGAGCCCGGCACCCAGTTGACGCTCCGGACCTTCCATACCGGAGGCATCGCTTCAAGGGCTATTCTTGAACGGCAGCAGGACGCCACTCATCCCGGAAAAATCCAGTATCGTGACATAAATGCGGTTTCCGTTGAGCGGGGGGACGGTACTACCGAGGTCATCGCCCTCAAGCGTAACGGCGAAATTGCCCTTCTCGACGCAAAAGACCGCGAGCTTGACAAGTTCAAAGTGCCCTACGGCGCCGTTGTCTTGGTCAAGGATGGTGAGACGGTCAAAGCCGACTTACCTCTGTTCAGATGGGACCCGCACCGCACACCCATCCTTGCGGAAGTCAGCGGTCTTATACGATTCGTTGACATCATCGAAGGCGAGACCATCGGAATCGAAGAAGAGCGAAAAGGCCAGCTCGGCAGGCCGGTCGTCATCGAGCATAAAGGCGATAAGCACCCCCAGATTATCGTTGAGGATGCCACCGGCAAGATACTCGATGTTCACTATCTGCCTGCCGGTGCAAGGATTGAGGTCGTGGAGGGCCAGAAGGTCCAGGCCGGGCAGTTGCTTGCACATCAGCCCAGAGCTACGGGCGGCACGCAGGACATTACGGGCGGGTTGCCCAGAGTCACCGAGGTCTTCGAGGCGAGAAAACCCAAAGATCCCGCGGCTATGGCCGAGATCAGCGGGCGTGTTGAGCTGCGAAGCGACAAACGCAGGGGCAAAATGACGATCATTATCCGCAGTGAGAGCGGAATGGAGAAAGAGCACCACGTCCCGCGCGACAGGCATCTCAACGTCCACGCGGGCGATCTCACCGAGGCCGGCGACGCGTTGACCGACGGGCCCCTCGTGCCCCACGATATCCTCCGAATCAAAGGCGAAGAAACCCTCCAGAGATACCTGATTGGGGAAATTCAGAACGTATATCGCTCGCAGAACGTCAATATCAATGACAAGCACATTGAAATCATCTGCTCGCAGATGATGCACAAGGTTGAAATCGAGTCTGTCGGAGACAGCGCATTCCTGCCGGGCGAGGTTGTTGATAAGTTCGTGTTCAGAAGGGAAAATGAGCGATTGACCAATAGCGTCAGAATTGCCGGCGTGGGCGACGTAAGTGAGCTCAAGGAGGACGATGTTGTTGACAAGAAAGACCTTGCCGCCGCCAACGAGAAGGTCGAGAGGATCGGCGGCGAGCCGGCAAAGGGCAAGAAGGCGAAGCCCGCGACGGCCCAGACCCTGCTCCTGGGAATTACCAAGGCATCGCTGTGGTCGGAGAGTTTTATCGCCGCGGCGAGTTTCCAGGAAACAACTAAAGTGTTGACTCAGGCATCCTTGGCTGGTAAAGTGGATGAGCTTCACGGCCTGAAGGAAAACGTCATACTCGGCCATCTCATACCGGCTGGAA
>Ga0315285_10007610_pt1 | contig 11119 bp, 13 predicted proteins | sample YL17G09_36_MG_FD_203698 | JGI IMG/M metagenome (GOLD analysis project Ga0315285, IMG submission 203698) | Sediment microbial communities from Yellowstone Lake, YNP, Wyoming, USA - YL17G09_36 | ecosystem: Environmental > Aquatic > Freshwater > Lake > Sediment | place: USA: Wyoming | collected... | reverse complement strand
CATCAACTAGTTCCTGATCAGCCGTATAGGCATGAACAGTGGTCATGCTGGCTCTGACGACTTTAAAATTATCAGCCATAATTTTGGCGATCGGAGCAATACAATTAGTCGTGCAAGAAGCGTTGGAAATTACCTCGCCTTGATATTTTTCTTCATTGGCACCAATGACAAAAGTGGGAGTCTCATCTTTGGCTGGAGCTGAAATAATGACCTTCTTCACTCCTCCTCTCAAATGTTGGCTGGCTTCTTTACTCGTCCGAAAAACACCGGTACACTCTAAAACGACTTCCACCCCATAATTTTCCCAAGGTATTTTGCCTGGATTCGGTTGAGCTAAAACCGGATATTCCCGACTGCCAATAAGCAACCTGCCTATTTCTCCCTTTTCTCCGGGTTTAAGGGAAACTTCTTGGGAAAACTTGCCATAGACACTGTCAAAACGAAGCAAATGCGCCCAACCCAAGGCATCCATTGAACTAGAGGTGTTAATGGCCACCACCTCAAGCTGGTCAGCATATTTTTCTAAGGCGGCTCTAAAAGTCACCCGGCCAATCCTGCCAAAACCATTGATTCCAATTTTTACCATCTCACTAATCTAAACTAATTATAAACGAATTGAAACGAATGAGCTAATTCATTGGCACAGAGCCATTATTCCAGGTAATGGACCGTACGCCAAAAATTCGAGCATTGCTCCTCCGCCAGAAGAGACATAATCAATCTTTTTATCTAAGCCAAACTTCGTCAAGGCGGCTTCGGTGTCACCACCGCCAATGATCTTAAAAGCGGCACTTTCACAAACTGCTTGAGCAATCATTTTTGTTCCATGTTCCCAATCTTTTATTTCGTATTCTCCAATCGGCCCACTCCAAATAATTGTTCCCGCGCTCTTAATAATTTCAGTAAATTTTTCTATTGTCTCTAAGGTAATATCTTTTCCCTCTTTTCCTAATGTTCCAATAATTAATTTTTCATTGGAAACTGGAAATTGTCCCGCGGAGCGGGATCCCGCTTCGCGGGAGTAATTGGTAATTATTAACGGCAGTTTCCCTCCGATAAGAATCTTGTCCGCCCAGCCTGAGAGACCACTAATTGAATCTAGTTTGTCTTCCTTTGCTCCTCCCAAAATAAAGACCACTGGTCTTTTCGGTTTTTCCCTAACAGCAGATAAAACGTTCACTTCTTCCAGTAAATCCAAACCAGCCGCGTGAGGCAGCAATTTTGGCAGGCCGACAATTGAAGCGTGCTCCCGATGAGAGCAAGCAAAAGCATCATTGACGTAGAAGTCTCCAAGAGAGGCAAGTTTCAGAGCAAATTCTGAATTATTCGCTTCTTCTCCTGGACTAAATCTCAAATTCTCCAATAAAATTATCTCTCCATCTAATTTTTCTAACTCGTCATTCGAAATTAATTGGAAATTAGAAACTGGAAATTGGAAATTAACTTCTGGAAGAAGTTCTTTCAGCTTCTCCGCTACTGGACTTAGACTCAATTCTTGGACTATTTTTCCGTCCGGTCTGTCCAAATGAGAGAGAATGATGATTTTTGCCTGTTTCGAAAGAAGATGATTTATCGTCGGTAAGGAATCTTTGATTCTGGTTTCATCTCCAACTACTGTCTTCTGTTCTCCGCCCTCTGTCTTCCGAACCATCGGTACATCATAATCAGTTCGGAGTAAAACTGTCTTTCCAGTTAAATCAAAATCTCTGACATCAAGCAGTTTCATGATTTAAACGCTTTTGCCAAATCCTCAAGTTCTTTTTTGGGATCTTTGGCTAAAACTATATCGGTGGCTAACAAAATTCCTTTAGCTCCCATCTTCAGGCTTATCCTGACATCTTCTTGGGAATGAATGCCGGCGCCGACAATGACCGGAATATCAGGAACCATTCTAACCAGATTGCCAATCGCTTCCGGTTTTTCCGAAGCCACTGATTTCTCTTGGCTGCCGATTAATTCCGGTGGCTCATAGGCTAAAAAATCAGGCTCAAACTTGGCTAATCTCTCTGCCTGACCAAGACTTTTACAACAAACCATTATCTGAAAAATCTTTCCCCTTTCCACTTCTGCCTTCGCCCTTTTAATGACTTGTCTTATTGTTCCCGGCGGAATTTGATGTTCCGAGTGATTCAGTAAAGTTCCCGAGGCTCCGGCTTCAACCACGGCTTCTAAATTAATCCGGCCGGTAGATTGCCCTGAAGGCTGCCAATCAAGATGCTGAACCCAAACAGGGATTTTTACTTGTTGAGAAATTCGATATAAATCTGCTAGCTGAACTACCGGGATAATTTCTATCCCAGATTCTTTAGCAATTTCTTCACAAATTTTCGCCAGCTCTAAGGCTTTCTCACCCGTTCCCTCTTGATAGGTTTTGAGGTTAACGAAGATCATGGCTTTCATTATATAATAAACTTGATGAAAGAAAAATTCCTTCTTTTTCTCGCTGCTTGCTTAATTTTAATAATCCTTATTCCCCATTACCAATCCCTAATTACCAATTCCCAATTACCAAAACCAGTTGCTTCTCCTTCTCATTTTTTCGGTCAATTACTAGAAAACTTGGAACCAGAGAAACCAGTGACTCTCATCGCTGTCGGCGATGTTATGCTCGGCCGAAGTGTTAATGCTAAAATGCGGAAATTAAATGATTTTAATTATCCTTTTCTTAAGACCGCTGATTTCCTCAAATCAGCTGATTTGACTTTCATTAACTTAGAATCCCCTTTTTACGATGATTGCCCAACGACCAATACCGGCATGATTTTTTGTGCTGATCCGAAAGCCATTGCCGGCTTAACCATGGCCGGAATCGACCTGGCCAATTTAACCAATAACCACATTCAAAATTATGAAGAAGAAGGAGTTAATCTGACGCAAAAACTTCTTCAAGAAAACTCAATCACTCCCCTTGGCTTAGACCAAAATCTAATCATTAAGGAAATTAAAGGCACTAAATTTGGATTCTTGGCTTTTAATTTAACTTCTGGTTACCAAGAAGAAAACATCATTCAAGCAGTTCAAGAAAACAGCCTGAAAGTTGACCTTCTTATCGTCTCTTTCCATTGGGGCGTGGAGTACGCCAAAGAACCTTCAGAAAAACAAGTTGAATTGGCCCATAAAATCATTGACGCTGGCGCGGATTTAATCCTCGGCCATCATCCTCACGTGATTCAAAGAGTCGAAGATTATCGTGGAGGAAAAATTGTTTATTCTTTGGGTAATTTTATCTTCGACCAACCCTGGTCTGAGGAAACAAAAAAGGGTTTGGTGGGAATTTTCACTTTTGAAGACAAAAGACTAATTAGTTCTGAATTTAAAGAAGTCTATATTCGCGATTATTCCCAACCAGAATTTGTAAAATGACTGAGTCCTCTTTATGCTTTTTTCGCATAGTATTGGGGAAAGCACGAACTAGTCTTTTCATCTATCACCCATGGAACTACACTAACGTAGTCTCTTTGACTTAAATATCCAGTAAAGCTAGCATGGGGTGTTTTTATGATCTGGTCTATTCTTGAAATTAAACCATAACCAACCTCGCTGATATCTTCCCCCAGTTGGTTCTTTATTCTAGTGAAAGCTGTAGCCATAAGAATACTAAAAATACCCGCTTCGGGTCGGGAAGGATTTTCCAGCATTTTCAAGAGAAGAAGATTAAATACTCTGACGTCAAAATCTAGATGACTCGCATTCTCTAATTTCCCTCTCTCCGTCTCTTCCATCGTCTCAAACTTTCCAAGTGAGGCAACTAGTTCAGCTGCTCTCCTTAGGTTTTCATTCATTCTCATGGCTGGAAGCCTCACGTTCTCCGCTAGCTCGGCTAGCATTTCTGGTGGCAGAAATGGTCCAACTAACTTTATATCCTCGCTTTCTGCTGTCTGATGCCTTTCTCCATGAGCATGGAAAGAAACTGTTTGCTTGCTTCTTAATAATAATCCTCCAAGAATCTCCAAAGAATTTTCCCGCGGTAAGACTGCTTCCCAAATATCAGTTGCGGTTGAATCTGTAATTGGGGTGGGAAAGAAATATCTCAAAAGGAACCGATTCTCTTCGTAAACACTCTCTGCGGCTTCCATCACGGATTGAAGCACTGGTTTCAGCTCAGAAAGAGTTTGCATGACTGGTAGTGCATCCTTTTCTGTTTTTAAGCGTCCAAACAATTCCTCTCCTTGAATCATTGTTTCTCGATCTAGGTAAAATTCTTGCCCAAGAAGTCCTCTTCTTCTGCTTAACCTAACCCTCTTTTCAAATTCTTCTAATTCAGCTATAAACTCAGCATCTTTCCCGTTTCTAGTTTCAATTCCTATCACTTCAAAAATCCCTTCTCCGGCTTCATGTAGAGTGGTTAAGTCGCCGAATAAAAGTTGGGGGACAACTAACTCTTGTCTTCCTCTCTCGATTATTGCTTGCTCTTGGGGTTGACCTTCTGGACCTCCTTGTTTCATTTTTCTCCTTTGTAATTAAAAACTGCCCTTCGGGCAGTTCAAATCCAATTGTAATTCCCTTTGGAAAAAAAGTCAAATGTTAAAACCATATAATGAGGTGAGATCTCGGAAAATTCCTCTTTTTTAAAGCTTCAAAATTTCTACCAATTTTCTGCCAAATTCCTCGGCTGCTTCCGGACCATTGGCGGTGATGATTTTACCATCCATCACCACCGACTCGCCGGTAAATTGGGCGCCTTTGGCCACCAAATTATCTTTTTCCGAAGAATAAGCCGTGGCTTTTTTGCCTGATAAAATTCCGGCATTAGCCAAGATTGAAGGAGCGATACAAATGGCGCTGACGATTTTCCCTTTTTCATCAGCGCTTTTTGCCAAATTTAAGGCCTCTTGGTCATCAAAATAAACCGCACTGCCCGGTCCGCCCACAAAAACAATGGCCTGATAATCATCAATATTCACCTGTTCAATTTCTTTGTCGACTTTAACCTTAGCTCCAAGTAAACCTTTAGCCTCTGTCGTTCCTTTTGAGGCAACAGTAATTTCTGCCCCTGCTTGCTCTAAAATCTCCCTGGGTTTTTGATACTCTTCGTCCCGAAAATTCTCAGGGGCAACAATCATTAAAATTTTTGCTTTTTCCATTTCGCCTCCTTTCTTTTGAGGCCCAAACAAGTTTCCTCCACCCAAAACTCCCACGACAATAATCAAAAGGGCAACCCCGATAATCATCCCCAAAACTGGCAAGAATTCTTTCATCTTAGATTAACAACCAGCCTCCCATCAAAACCAGAAGAATCCCCAAGCCTAATTTCATCCAGCGCTTAGCTCGATGCTCCCACTCTTTTAAGCTTACCATTTCCCGTCCCCGCCAGACAAGAAAAAGGATGATAACTAAAGGAAGAATAAAAAGAAAGTTGTAATAGGCAAAATAAGCCAGCACTAGAGGGGTGGTAAAGCCTGAATAGTTGAGAATCGTTGCCGTTCCCACATAAATTGGTAAAGAACAGGGGGTTTCCAATAAAGTCACTAGAACCGCCAGGACGATTGTTCCTGGTAGAGTAACTCTTTCCACCAATTTTAAAAGATTCGGCCTGGCTTTTTGGGGAATTTCCAAAGAAAAACCTTTGCCTGGAGCAAAAAAATCTTTAAGGTTAACCGCTCCGGCAAACAAAAGAATCAAGCCCAAAATTCGGTCAAAAACCATTCGATACGGAGAAAAATTGAGGGTCGTTACTGAGCGGTAGAATAAAAGACCGATGGTTAAATAAGTAAGATAGACAACAAAAATATAGACCCCGCCCAGTCTAAGAATTTTTCCCGGCTGGCGGGCAAAAACAATAATGTAGCCCAGTAAAAGCAATATCATGCCGATGGCGCAGGGATTGATGCCGTCAATCAGTCCGGCCACGGTAATTAAGGGAAAGGTAACCTTACCTCCACAAGAGGCAAGATAACAGGCAACTGAAGTACAAGCTGATTCCATGATTGATAATTTTGAGCTTGCGAAAAACAAGCTTTGCTTATTTTACTTTTTCTTTCGATAATCTTCAATCGCTTTTTTTAAGGCGTCGGCGGCTAAGACTGAACAATGGATTTTGACCGGCGGTAAACCTCCCAAAGCCTCGGCAATGGCCTGTTTGGTGATCTTTCCTGCTTCATCCAAAGGCTTACCTTTAACCATGGTGGTAAGCATGCTTGAGCTGGCAATAGCGGCGCCGCAACCCAGGGTCTGAAATTTAATATCCGCAATTTTATTATCTTTAACCTTGATAAATAGTCTCATGATGTCTCCACAAACCGGATTGCCGACGGTGGCGGTCCCATCAGCGTCTTTGATTTCCCCCATATTCCGGGGGTTTCTAAAATGTTCTAAAACTTTTTTAGAATAAAGCTGGTCTATGTTCATAATTTCGGTGCCATTTTCCTTAATTTCTCAACTATCCCCGGCAGAACTTTAATAACATAATCAATTTCTTCTTCTGTGGTCTGTTTTCCCAAAGAAAATCTTAAAGAGCCATGGGCTTCTTGGGGTTGATAACCCATCGCCGTTAAAACATGTGAGGGTTCCAAAAGTCCGGAGGTACAAGCCGAACCAGAGGAGGCAGCGATGCCGGCCTCATCCAAAAGTAAAAGGATTGCCTCACCCTCGGCTCCCTGAACGATAAAAGAGGCAATATGGGGAGCGTGTTTGACCGGATGACCAGTCACCGTCACTCTTTTAATATTTTTAAGTATTCCGGATATCAATCTGTCTCGTAATTTTCCGACGCGCTTAGTGTTATGGATTTTGTCCTGTTGAACCAACTCAATCGCCTTTCCTAAACCAACAATATAAGGAACATTTTCTGTTCCGGCTCTTAGTTGGTATTCTTGACTACCTCCGCTTTGCTGACGAGAAAGTGGCGTTCCTTCTCTAAGATATAAAACACCAATTCCTTTTGGAGCATAGATTTTGTGACCGCTCAAAGAAAGTAAATCTACTCCTAATTTCTCAACCTGACAATCTAGATATTGGAGTGCTTGGGTGGCGTCGGTATGGAAATAAATTTTAGTTTCCTGTCGCCTATTCCCTGTTTGATTAATTTTTTTGATTAGCCTGCCAATTTTATCAATTGGTTCAATCATCCCCACCTCGTTGTTGACAAACATGATTGAAACCAAGGCTGTTTCTGGACGAATTGCCTTTTCAATATCGGCGACCCCAACCAAACCATTTTTATCAACTGGAAGATAAGTCACTTTAGCCACTCCCAATCTTTCCAGATACTGACAAGTCTCTAAAACTGCCTTATGCTCTACTAAGGTGGTAATCAGGTGAGGAGTTTTAATTTTCTTTGCCCGATAAAGCATGCCTCTAATAAGACCTTTATGGGCAAGGTTAATCGATTCGGTAGCACAGCTGGTAAAAATGATTTCTTCTGGTTTAGCGCCAAGGGCTTTAGCGACCTTTTTTCGGCTTTCTTCTATCGCCAATCTTGCTTCCCGACCCCAGCGATGAGGCGAAGAAGGATTACCGAATTTTTCCTTCAAATAAGGAAGCATGACTCTTAAAACTCTTGGGTCAACCGGGGTGGTTGCCGCATAATCTAGGTAAATCTTCCTCATCATACAAAAATCTTACACTCCTTATCTTGACACTTTGTGTCAATAAAATAATAAACCTTTCTGCCTTTTTTCTTTGAAGTCAAAACACCGGCTTCTTCTAAATATTGAAGATGATGAGTAATCGTTGGCTGAGTCAGCTTAAAGTGTTTAGCAATTTCCGTCACTGAAATCTCCTTCTTCTTTTGCAAAAGATTAATGATCCCAATTCTGGTTTGACAAGCTAAACCAGAAAAACAACCAGCACAAGCAGAAGTTAATTTCATCATAATATATTGATGATAGTCTATATTTCAGCTGACGTCAAGAAGGAAATTGAATTTAGAACCGAGAAAAACTACAATGGGGCTGTGAACAAGAAAGTAATTGTCTTTTTTATCTTTCTTGCCCTGGCGATCCGTCTTTTTCCTGGTCCAGATAAATTTATTTTCACCTATGACCAAGCTCGGGATGCTTTTATCTCTCGACAGATTATTGAAAATCGAGATTTAAAAATTATTGGTCCACCCGCGGCGGTCAGCCTCGAGATAACCGGTGCTTTCCATGGCCCGCTTTATTATTATTTGATTAGCCCCTTTTATGTTTTTAGTAGAGGCAATCCCAACGCAGTTTTGTTTTTGACTATCCTCATCAACTCTCTAACTCTAATTCCCTTGGCCTTTCTGGTTCAAAAACTTTTTAGTAACAAATGGGTAACCATTCTTTCTTTGACCCTCTTTATTTTCTCTTTTGAGCAGCATTCTTATGCTCGCTGGCTTTCCAATCCAGGACCGGCCGTTTTCTTTCTCGTTCTTTTTCAGCTTGGTCTCTGGTTAATTCTGGAAAATCATAAAAATAGTTGGGGTTGGTTTCTCACGCCTTTGGGTTTATCTTTGGCCATTCAACATCAATTTTTTCTTCTCTTTGCTCTACCTATTTCCATTTTTATTATTCTTCTCTTTGGTAAATTTCCCAAAAATCTCAAACCTTATTTAATAAGCACGACTACCCTTTTAGTTGGTCTCGCCACATTCATCGTTGCTGAATTGAAGTTTAAATTTCCAACTACAAAAGGGCTTTTTTTAAGCCTTATTGCCGATTTTATTTCTTCCCCAAAATCGACTACTCAATTTCTTAGCTATTTCCTTAATCGCTTCAGCGAAACCCTGATGAATAATACTCTGAACCTTAATCAGGCCGCTGCCTTTTGTTTTTTTCTTTTTGCCTTAGCCGTTATTTTCCACTATTGGAAAAATTTTTCTAAAACAGAAAAAACGGCTGTTCTCTTTTTATTGCTTCTTATTCTTTCCCAAACAATTCTCTTCCTCTTTTCTGAACTTAAGGCCTATTTTATTACTCTGGGAATGGCTGTTCCCATCGTCGTTTTAATCTCTTTTTCTATGATTCTCCTTTTCAAAAGTCAAAAATTAATTACCCTGGTTCTAATAATCTTTATGCTCCTCAGTAATCTCTTTAAAATTATTAACCTCAATCAGCAAACTACCCCCATTTTTGCCGTTCAAAAGATGATGACTTTGGCTAGTGAAAAAAAAGTGATTGATTCTTGCTATCGCTTGGTTAAAAATCAACCTTTTAGCCTCAATACGGTAACCAACCCTCTCTTTATCAACACCACCTGGGCTTATCTTTTTCAATCAATCGCTCTGGCAAAATATGGCTATCTTCCATCCTGGTCTGGTATTCCTCAAAAAGATTATTTAGGAGAAAAAGTTCTCCCAGTTGAAGAGGAAAAAACAGATTTAAGAATTTTAATTATTGAGCCAAAAAATGGCCTACCGGAAATTTGGATCGAAGCTTCAGTCGAAGAAGAAAATTTTCAGACGAGGCTGATCGAAGAAGAAAAAGTTGGTAATTTCACGGTCCAACTCCGGCAAAAACTTACAGCCGAAGAAAGTAAGAAAAAACAAAATGAAATCATCTCCCTCAGGAAAAAACCTTCGGACTCCCTTTCTGTCGTTGAAAGATCGATGCTTCATATTTACAATCTTCGAAGACAAACAAAATGAGACAAAAAGCGGTGCGCTTCAAATTTTGATTATTTCTGCTCTTCAGCCTTCATCGCGTCCGCTTTAGTGGGATGGATGGTTCCATCGGGATGATTTGGTGGCGAATAAATCGTGTAAAGCTTGAGTTCTTCTGTGGTTGAGGTATTAATAACATTATGCTCGGCTCCAGCCGGAACCACCACCGCAAATCCATCAGAAACTATCTGTTCTTCGCTATTAATGATGACTTTTCCTTCTCCTTTTTCAAAACGGAAAAACTGATCAACATTAGGGTGAACCTCCATCCCAATTTCCTCGCTTGGTTTAAGGTTCATCACCACTAACTGAGCATATTTTCCGGTAAATAAAACTTGGCGAAAATTAGTATTATTCTCCGTCTTTTCTTCAATATCATCGATAAAGCCCGTCATTTTTTTCACCCCCAATCTAAGATTCCATTCTTAAATAAATTCCAAATCCTGCTAAGACTACGGCGATTAATAGCCATTGAGTTGAGGCTAGCCAAATATCAACTCCGGTTGCCCCAAATCCAGCCAAAATAACCCCTAAAAGCGAGCAGATCATTAAAATTTGAGAAATTCTCCGAGTGTCTTTCTTTTTCAACTCACTCACCCCCTTTCTCAATGGAAGCGGTGCCATGAGCAGGCACCGCTTGACATTAGAAGAAATTTACTTCTTCTTCTTTCTCTTTCTCTTTTTTGCCATGGACATCACCCCCTCACCCAACCAAAAAGACCCCCTAAAAAAATTTAGTGGTCTTTAAAAATATGGACAGGAAAAGACAAAATCTTTAGCCACGTTTTTGGTTCAATAATTATTCCTTAATTTTGTATAAGGTTTTTTGAAGCTTTTGTCAAGATATCAAAGTAGATCAAAGATCACTAGCGCTTAATCAGTTTTTTGAGCGAAGAATCCCAACATTCAGGCACCATCTCTTTAGGGAAATCATAAGGCTCGATTGATTCGCAAGGAATTGTGCCTTGACCGTCAAAAATAATCTGCCAATTTTCCCCTTTTTTGTGAGCCAACCACATTGCCCCTCCCATTTCCCCAGCAAAACTAACCCCACCGCTAGCGTAAGGGCCGGTGTTTTTGTCAATGGTGACATCAACTTCGCTAATCGACTTGCTGTATTTTTGAGCAAAAAGCTCTTTAATCTTCTCTAAATCTGATTTTGTTTCGGTAGACGGAATTGTCGGCATTGGCGTGGTTGTCAACTCTATCGTTGGAACAGGAGTCGGTTTGCCAATAAGAGCAGTTGGTTTCATCAAGGTCCAGAATAAAATCCCCGCACCGATAATGGCGACTAAAGATAGAGAGCCTAGGATTAAAAGATATTTTTTCTCCATTCTCTGTTTGATTGTACAAAAAAAGCGACCTTTAATCTAGGTCGCCTGGATAAATTCAGGACTTGTTTTAAGCTAATACCCTTGTTTTGGCGGCCAGCTTATTGGCGATTATCCTTTGCTCTCTTTCCTTTTCGGCTGCCCTTCTCTTTTCTTTTTGAGCGGCAAATTGCTTGTCAATAATTTTTTGACATTCAGCATCAGGACAGGTAGTAGAGGTATG
>Ga0315285_10007608_pt1 | contig 11122 bp, 13 predicted proteins | sample YL17G09_36_MG_FD_203698 | JGI IMG/M metagenome (GOLD analysis project Ga0315285, IMG submission 203698) | Sediment microbial communities from Yellowstone Lake, YNP, Wyoming, USA - YL17G09_36 | ecosystem: Environmental > Aquatic > Freshwater > Lake > Sediment | place: USA: Wyoming | collected... | reverse complement strand
ATTTGTTGCTGTCCCTTACTAGAGGCTATTGATTGGGCCTGGAAAAGTGCCTCCTGAGCCTTATGTGTGAAATTTGATCCATTCATATTTGTACAATTTATTTTACCAAAAAATCAGAGAAATTCAATCGTCAAGATTTTATACCATAGTATTTTTCTCGATAAAATCTTAAAAGTTGCTCAATCTCTGGTATCACTTCGGGATTACCAATCCCTACCTTTAGTCTTTTTTGCAAATCATTAACGCTTTTGGCACCCTCCAAAACTGCCGCCTCAATGTCTTTCTCTGTCAAATTAATTGTCGGGTCAATCACTTTTTTTCCTTCAGTTATAATTCGGCTATATTGGCCAGTCTTGCGAAAATAATTATTTACTGTGGCCTGGAAGGCTTTATCCGCTAAAACCGAACAGTGAACCTTTCTCGCCGGTAAACCTCCTAATCTTTGCATAATTTCTTGGGGCCGAATCTTTAAAGCATCGTCAATTTTCATTCCTCCTTTCTCTGCAATCATAACGGAGAAAATAGAGGTAGTGGCTATAGCTGAGGCACAACCAAAGGTCCGCCAGTTTAATTTCTTAACTCTTTCTGTTTTAGGATCGACTTTTATCCACATTCGCATAACATCTCCGCATTGCGGGGCTCCGATTTGGCCTTCAGCGTCAAATTCCCCTGATTTAGGGTTTTTTAATAATAGGTTCCGGGGATTGAAAAAATGGTCTTTAACAATACTAGAATAAAGCCAGCTCTCTCCGGTTAATTCTGAGATGACATCTGCAATTTTAAGATCTTTTTTTCTTTTTTTGGGCATAGTCGTTATATTAGGGTTTAAGTTTAATTGGAGAAATATCTCGTAATTTTTTTACAATTCTGGGTAAAATTTTTAAAAGATAATCAATATCTTTCTTGGTATTTTGTTTCCCTAAAGAAAATCTTAAGCTACCGTGCGCATATTCATAAGATTTGCCTAGGGCTAAAATTACGTGCGATGGCTCCAAGCTCTGAGAATCACAAGCTGAACCGGTTGAAGCGCAAATTCCATATTTATCAAGCCATAAAATTGCTGCTTCGCCCTCAATGTCCAAAATAGAAATATTCACATTGTTTGGTAGCCTTTTTTGAGGATGGCCGTTAAGAATAACTCTGGGAATTCTTTTTTGGATTTCGGTTATTAAATAATCCCTCAATTTTTTTAATCTTTCTCCTTCCTTAATTCGACTTCTCTGGACCAATTCCAAAGCTTTAGTCATTCCGATGATACCAGCCAGATTTTCAGTACCTGATCTTAATCCGTTTTCTTGTCCTCCTCCTAAAATTATGGGGTTTAAAGGCGTATTCTCCCGTAAATAAAGTAATCCCACGCCTTTTGGTCCATAAATCTTTGAAGCATTGATTGTTAAAAGATCAACTCCTAATTTTTTAACATTAAGATTTAGAAAGCCTGTTGCTTGACAAGCGTCGGTGTGAAAATAAATTTTAGACTGAGCAGAACGATTAGCATTGGCTTTTTTTACTAATTTTCCAATTTCTTGAATTGGCTGGATGGTTCCAATTTCGTTATTCGCATACATTATTGAAATCAAAACGGTTTCTGGTCGAATTGCTTTTTCCAAATCAGGAATTTTTATAATACCTTCTTTGCCAACTGGCAAATAGGTTAATTGAAAACCCTCTTTTTCTAATTTTTTACAAGGCTTTAAAACAGCTGAGTGTTCAATTTGAGAAGTAATAATATGGGGTTTAAACTTTAAATTTTGTGGTTTTAAGGCTGTGGCTACCCCAAAAATAGCCAAATTACAGCTCTCAGTACCGCCTCCTGTAAATATTATTTCAGTTGACTGACAATTTAAAATCTTTGCTATTTTTTTTCTTGCTTGAAAAAGAGCATACTTTGCCTCTCTTCCCCCTTGATAAATTGAAGAGGGATTTCCATAAATCTTATCGTAATAAGGCCTCATAGCTTTAATCACCTCGGGAATTAAATAAGTAGTAGCCGCATGGTCTAAATAGATTCGTCTCATATTCTAAAAAATGGTGATTTTAAAATCTGGCATTTAGGGCAGGAATATTTTTTATTCAAAAAGTAAAAAACTTCCTTACCATTTTTTTGGGATTTTAAAATTCCCAATTTTTTTAAGGTTTTTAAGTGGTGGGAAATAGTCGGTTGGCGAAGTCTGAAAAGTGAATTAATCTCTTTGACATTAGAGTTTCTTTTCCTTTTCAAATAGTTAATAATTTTAGCTCGGTTCTTATCAGATAATACTCTAAAGCATTGTGGGCATTTGTTCTTCATATAGATAATCATCTATATATTATATGTTATAACTTTGGAAAATAACTGTCAACCCCCACACCACATCAAGGATATGTAAGTTCGTTAGACAAACTTATCGGTCGCCAAGCTAAAAAGCTTGGCGGAAATCCTTGATTGGTGTGGGGGTCAAGGATAAAACAAAAGGCGGCTCGATATTATCTTGCCGCTTTTTAAATCTAAAAAATTTTATATAAAGACTATCGGTGATTTTTTTCTTTTTGATACTCAAAGTAAGAATAAATTACTGTGTAAATTGAAAAAAATAGAACGGGAATAATAACGAAAAATAAGGAATAATTCTTAAATAAAATTCCGAAAAAAGATATTATCCCAGCAGCTTTGAATAATTTTCCGCCTAGTTTATGGGTTTTATCCCAGACTTTTTCGTTGCTTAATGTCCAAGGTGTCCTAATTCCAATAAACCAGTTTTGTTTTGCGTTTTCTATTAAAATCCCGGCGTAATAAAATAGTATTCCGAAGGCCGGGGTTAGAAGTAAAACCATATCAAACCTTGTTCCCCTATTCCAAAAAATAGTCAGAAGGTAAAGATAAAATAAAAATAATACTATTAATATAATAAACCAATCAAAATAATTTCTGAATTTTTTGATGTTTTCTTTTAAAGGGTCTATTTTGGGAATTAAAATAAAAAGTAAAAGTAAAAAAACAGAGATTATCGGCATCAAAAACAAGCCCCAGAGTTTTGGCATATAACCATCAACTTGGCCCTTTATATTCCAATGTGAAGCCATTTTTTCTGGCATCTGGGGGTAAAGATAAATACCCACAGCAAAACTGAGTAATATTATTATTAAAATTATTATTTCGCTCTTTCTCATAATATTTTTATCTATTTTTATTTTACCATAAAAAATTGAAAGATAAAATAACCAATAAGAACGGGCGGTTTTATCAAAAACCGCCCGTTCAGGAAACAATTAAAATCTCTACAATTTATTACTTCTTTTTCTTCTTTATAGTAATCTTCCATTTCTTCATGCAGGCGTTGTGTTCCTTCGTATTTCCGCAACCACCATGTTTTTTGTGCCATTCTTTATGTCCTTTTTCTGTAACAACTATTCTCTTTTTATGTTTTTTAAGCATAATTTCTCTTTTTATTTTAGCGGCTCTCATCCCAGCCGTTTAAAGGATGGGGTATTCTCGCCGCCGAAATAATTATTAATACGTGAAATAGAAAGTTTTTCTTGTATATATATCAAAAAATTCCTCTTTTATATGAATTAGCCGCAAGATCTGTTTATTGATTGTTATTGGCATCTGGCAAGGGCAACTGTCTTATCTGGATGGTTTGGGCAGTATAACTTCCATCAGAATTCTGACTACCACTAACCATTATTTGCTTACCAGTTTCAATATCGTTTGCTGAGCCATCGATTGTTTTTGATACTTTAGTAGAATCTGAGAAAAAGATAATCTTTGAACTGCCATCTGGCATTTTAATGGTTAAACTCTGTTGATCCTTACTAATAACTTCGCCGCTGAGGAAGTTCGCTCCATCCCCCCTCCCAGCTCCTCTCTGTAAATTGCCTCCTACATTTCCTTGCAAGATTTGCTGGCGCTGTTCTGGGGTTAAGTTCTGGAAATTCTGACCAAAGGGGTTGCCTGAAGAAGTTTTGCTTTGTCCATATTTCATTCCTCCATAAAAAACTCCAGCGCCGACTATAATTATCGCTACGAGAATGATTGGTAATATTTTTTTCACACTTCGATTCGTCCTTCGTTCCGCTCAGTCCTCACTCAGTGCAGGTAAATCAAGGTGTCCTGAGCTTGTCGAAGGATAGATTACATTAACTGTTAATTTTTGTTTTAAATAACCAACCGACCAAGTGATTATTTGGTTTATTATTCATAGCGTAACGCCTCAATTGGGTTAAGTTTGGCTGCTTTTTGGGCGGGCCAATAACCAAAGACGATCCCGATGATGGCAGATACGCTAAAGGCTAAAATAATTGAAAATAAAGAAATTTTAGTGGCCATACCAGTAAAAAATGTTATCCCGTAAGCCAAACCGCTTCCTAAAACTATCCCTATTACTCCCCCAAGAAAAGTAAGCATTATTGCTTCAGTTAAAAATTGTAAACTAATATCTAATTTTTTAGCACCAATGGCTTTCCGAAGACCGATTTCCCGGGTCCTTTCAGTAACCGTAGTCATCATCATATTCATAATGCCAATGCCGCCAACAACAAGAGAAATCCCAGCAATTGCTGCTAAAAGAATAGTCATAGTATTAGTTATTGAAGAAGCTGCCCCAAGAAGATCCTGCTGACTAAGAACACTAAAATCAGCCAATTGAGGATTGCTAATATTATGCAAATTTAAAAGAAGGCTAGTAATATCGGCCTGAACTTGGGTCATTACCTGGGAGCTTTCAGCCTGAACGTTAATTGTCGAGACATAATCAGCTCCGGCTAGAAATTTCTGCGCAGTCGTTATGGGAATAAAAATCATATCGTCTTGACTGCCGAATCCGGTACCTCCCTTAGATTTAGTTATGCCTATAATTTTAAAATTGATGCCATTAATTTTTACTGTCTGGCCGACAGAATTTGCGTCTTCGCCGAATAAATCATCGCGGGTTGTCGGGCCCAAAACAGCAACTTTTGACTGGCCATTAACATTTTGATCGGAAATAAATGAACCCTGATCCATCTCAACATTTCTGATGTCCGGATAAGATACTGTCGTTCCGACAATCTGGGTATTGGTATTTTTCCCTCCGGCAACAACCTGATAGCGACGAGAAAGTTCTGGGGCCACTGCCTGGACGGATGAAACTTCTTTGGATATGGCATCAGCATTTTCAATAGTCAAAGTTTGAGAGCTGCCCCTGCTCGATGCAACCTGAGAAAAACTCCTTTGAAAACCCGGCGTCACTGTAATCAGGTTTGATCCCATTGCCTGAATATTCGATTCAATGGAACCTGTCGCTCCTTGGCCTATTGAAATCATTGCGATGACAGAACCAATACCAATAACAATACCTAAAATAGTTAAACCCGACCTGGTTTTATTCGCAGAAATAGCTAAATATGTTTCTTCAAATAAATCGGGAATGAGCATTTTTATTCTTTAATTTGTTTAACAAATTTAGAGCCGTTAATAACGTCTTCAACGATTTCCCCATCCTTAAGAGAAATTTTCCGTCTAGCAGTTTCGGCTATGTATTTTTCATGAGTAATCAAAATAATGGTCCGGCCTTCTTTATTTAATTTCTTGAAAGTTTCCATAACAAGCTCTCCAGTTTTACTGTCAAGATTGCCAGTTGGTTCATCGGCAAAAATAACAGCGGGGTTATTAACCAGTGCTCTGGCAATTGCCACTCTCTGTATTTCTCCGCCAGAGATCTGATTGGAAAGGTGCTTAAAAGATTTCTCATCCAAGCCAACGCTCAATAGAGCCTGCTTTGCAATTTCTTCTCTTTTACCTCTGGGGAGATTCGCATAAGCTAATGGTAATATCGCATTGCGCAAAACTGTTGCCCTAGGGAGGAGATTAAAAGACTGGAAGACAAAACCGATTTTCTTTTTGCGAATATCAGCTAATTCATCATCAGATAGCCGAGATACATTTTTGCCATCAAAAAAATATTGCCCGCTTGTGGGCGTATCTAAACAACCCAGAATATGCATTAATGTTGACTTGCCAGAGCCGGAAGGGCCTATAATAGCTACGAATTCACCGGCCTCAATGTTTAAAGAAATGCCTTTCAAGACTTTCGTCTCGACATTTCCTGACTTGTAAACTTTGGTAATGTTCTTAACATTGATCATACCCCATAGGAAATTAAATATTTTCCGTTATATTGTTTAAATCTTGCATTATTTCTCAAATTATTGTTACTTATTTAGGCAAGGGTTCTTTACAAGAAAATATTCTAAATATATCATATATCCCGAGTAAATATAATCTTTACTTCGAATCTTGTTAAACCACCGAGAACCCCTTTGTTTCCTACGGGGCATAAAAGATTTAGTCAGGAATACGGCCCCCTTGCCCGCCTCCTCCCGTCGTCACCCCCGGTATTCGAAAACTGTTCTGGCTTTGACTAGAAGTTTGAGTCTGACCTGGATTAATTGTTGAAGTGACAACAATATCCCCTTCTTTGAGACCGGAGACTATTTCGGTATAACTATCGTCTGAAAGCCCATTTTCTACGGATTGCTGCTTGGGCAAGACTGGCAAGGTTATTCCTGAATTATTATTAGATAATAATTGTTGTTTCGCATTACCTGAATTCTCAACCAATTCTACATACTTGGAATTTCCCTGAGATTTAATTGCGTTATTAGGCACAACTAAAACATCCTGTTTAATATCTGTGATAATATCTGCGGTAACACTCATTCCAGGCTTTACATTTTCATCTTGAGTATCGAGCACAATTTTAACATTGTAAGAAACCACTCCTTGAGAAACTGTACCTATAATGTCAATTTCGGAAACTTTTCCGGTAATACTCAAATCAGGAAGAGCATCAAAAGTGAGTGTCGCTTTCTGCCCGATCTTCACTTTAGCCGCATCGACCTCATTAAGAGAAATTTCAGCAATTTTCTGGTTAGTAATAAGAGTAGCAATGGCGGTACCGGCAGAAACAGAATCTCCTTTCTCAATACTTACTGTTGAGATAGTACCATCAAAAGGTGCGTAGATAGAATAATCTGAGAGTGTTTCTTTTGCGTCTGAAAGTTTATTTTCACTCTGTTCAACTGTATACTCTTTAGACTGGATATTGAGTGGGTCTATGCCAGCGTTATTCTCGATAGTATTTTTAGTTGTAAGAAGGTTAATCAAGTCTGTATTTATCTTATCTCGGTAACTATCAAGGTTCGTAAGATAGGTATTAATATTAGAATTTATAGTTGAATTACTTTGCAATTTCTTATCTTTATAAAGTTGGACGAGATTACGAGTATTTTTTATTGCTTCGGAAATGAAGCCAGTTGTTTCATATGTTTCATCAATAAGGGATTTAATCGTTGCTTGACCTGATGATCTACTTACTGGTTTATAATCCGCAAAGTTTTTTTCGTATGAATCTTTTGCTTTATGATAAGAGTTATAATAGATATTATTTCCAGATTCTATGCTATTTGATTGATTCTGGTTGGAAGGTTCTGCATAAGATAAAAAGACGTCGAGATTCCATTGATTACTGCCGGCGATAGTGTCACTAAAAAGAATATCGTGAAGGTTATTCATAATATCGGCTGAATCTGAAAGTGTTTTTCCTACTGTATTGAAACCGTCTTCATATGTTTTTTCAAGAGTGTTCTCCAGGTCATTTTCTGAATTTTTGACTTGCTCTAAGGAAATTTTTGCGGTCTGTAGGCTAATTTCAGCGTCCCGCACCGTTTTCTGGGCGTCAGTTTGATCAAGTTGGGCGATAAGCTTGCCTGCTTTTACATCTTGCCCATCAGTAACTTCTAAATTCACCACGTTACCAGAAGCTTTCGATTTGATGTCTAGCTGATTGGAAGCAGAAACCTGTCCTGAACCAGAAACTGAAACAACAACTGTACCTTTTTCAACGGCTGCTGTTACATACCGTACTGCATTCTTACCTTTGGTTAAATTCTGGTAAGTAAAATAGCCGCCGATAACAATTAATATTAAAACTATTACTGTTATTTTCTTGTGCTTTAATATTGCCTTAAATAATCTAGATATCATATTCATCTAAAATAAAGGAGGCGGCTGAAGAGAAGTTGGCGGTCCCTTCATTCCTTCCTCATTAAAAATTCTTATAAGTTTTGCCTCGATCTGGCCCTCTCCGTTTGGAGAACCAATAACAACGACTATGTCGCCAATTTTTAAATCTTCTTTTTTAATCGTATCCATTCCTCTTTTAATAATGGTGCTTTGATTAATAATAATTAATTTTTCTACGTCGCCTTGCCCCTTAATTACAAAATCAGAATCGTTGATCTTGATAACTTCTCCAAAAGTCCCATGGCCCTCAATAAAACCACCGGGAGGAGGAAAAGCTCGCCAGTCTTTTAAAAAACCGTCACTCGGTCCGGCGAAGTTTTTGTGATAGTTTTCCGCCCAACGATAAGAAAATTTTGCTTTCATGCCACCTACAAACATACCAGCACCGAAGATTAAAATGATAATTGCAAAAACAACAAGTCCAATAATAATCCACTTAAGCGCATCTCGATGCGTTTTTTTATTTACATCATCGGAGATTTGCTTTATTTCAGAATTATTCTGTTTGTTTTCATTCATAATTTTAATTTTTTATTAATTGAATTAATTTTTAAGCAAAACTCTGCATTAGGTAATCCAATAATAATCTTCTTCTGTAAAGGAATAAACGAAGTGTAAAGACGGATATTCCTAAGCTGGATACAAAAATCATCATCCCTACAAGAGGCAGTGATTCAAGAATGGCCAAACTGAAATCTTTCCATAAAATAAGGAAAGTACCAAAGTCACTGAGCGCCGTGAAAATAAGGTAAGAAATTCCAGAGCTCTTTATCTGATTTATAAGTATTATCGAGGAAAGGGGCGTTGTAATAAAGGACATAATTAAAAGAAGTAGAAAACCGAATAATAATCTTTTTGTTTTTTGTAACTCCTGTTCTCGTTTAATTGCAAGAATTATCCGATCAAAAAGACCCGCGGGAGGCTCTGCGGGTTTAAGATGCGAGAAAAGTTTTTCGTAATCTTTACGCATGGTTCGGCAAACTCACCACAAGTAGCTCTATTTACTAATACGATAAAAGGATGCATTTTGGTGCATCCTCCTATATTTTTAAATATTAATTATAAATTTAGGACTCCTCTAATAGTTTTTCAAGTTGGGTTAAAGCTCGTCTATGACGGCTTTTTACAGTGTTAAGCGGTTCTTTTAAAACCTCGGCAATTTCTCTAAAAGTAAAGTGATCGTTATAACGTAGAAATAAAACCATACGGTATTTTGGCAATAATTTCTCTATTGCCAAAGTTAATATTCGGGCTATATTTACTTGCTCGAAAAGCTCATTCGGTAATGGTGCGGCATCAACAAGCTTCTCCAAAAACACATTTTTTCCTTTCTCATCTTCAAACTCAGAGAATGGTATAGCTTTCTTCTTTTTAAGGGTATCAATACAGGTATTTTTAGCAATACTGAAAATCCAAGTTTTGAAACTTCCTTTTTGGGGATCAAACCCTCTCGGCATACTTAGGACGGATTTCTTAAGGTTCCGCCAAGTTTTTATAAAAACCTCTTGCGTAATATCCTCTGCTTCTTGAGAATTTCCGATATATCGATAAACAAAACTATAAATTGGTTTAAGATAGCACTTAATTAAAGTCTCAAGCGATTTCTCATCACCCGTGAGATAACTAGCTATAAGTTTTTCATCAGAGTCTGCTGACATATTTGTAATATAATGCAGTAGATTTTTCCTGTAAAGACCGAACTAATTTTTCTTGACTTAAAGTTTTTTAATTTTTGTAAACAATAGGGGTTCTAATTATCTAATCAGTGACCTTTATTGCAGTGGTATAAACCATCTCGTCGTTATAGTAGATATTTAAATCAAACTCTCCTGCTCCCACTATCCTGGGTAAATCTGAACCAGTTCCTATATCTCTTCCTTCTAATTTTATTTTGTAGCCTGAGGAAGTAAACACAACTTCTCCAGTAATCGGATTTATTACTTCATAATACGCTTCACCCTTAGTTGTGGATTTCACGCCACCAAAATCAATTTCTATAGCATCGGTTGTCTTAAATTCAGTTGTCGTTACAGGAATATTGTTTGGTCCCGGTGGCATTCCCAGTTTCATCTTAGAAATGACAATCTTGTTAAAATATTGAGAATAAGAAGGAGGTTCGGAACATACTTCTTTTTTACAGAATAATCCTTTTTCGCAGTCTTTATATGTTGAACAGGCATCATCTTTCTTCCCTTCTGTGCACTTACCACTTACGCAATAATTTGTTAAACAATCTACTTTAGTAATACAGGGTTCGCCTCTTTCTCCTTCTGCGCATTTTCCTTCCACACAGAAAGGAGTAAGACAATCTGTTTTATTCACGCAAGCCGAGCCTGCTTTTCCCGAAGAACAGATATTATTAATACACTTTAATCCTATTTGGCAATTCTTCTCAGATTTGCAAGATCCGCCTTCGGCACTCTTTTTTGACAAAGATTGCCAACCCAAAAATCCCAAAGCCAAAATCACTAAAATAATAATTGGGATAATAAAAGATTTTTTCATATTTTAAAAATCAGAAATTTCTGGAAACGACCTTTGTTTAATTTTAACATAAACAAAACCTGAGAGAAAAACTTTCAGGCAGCCGGCTCCCCTGGTAGGACGATACGGAGCCCCGTAGTCACTGAGCCTGCCGAAGTGTACTACCTAGGGTTAGAACCTGTTTGGTGGATAATTCTTAAGGTTTAATTAAGTAATTCAATTTCTGCTAGCAATTCTATAAACCCAAATTGCCGCCACTTAAAGTACCTAAAAATTTAGGAATGAGAAGTAATAGCCCGATAAGTGGCAAAATAATTACAGCTACCGTTACAATAAGCGTCCAAAGAAAATACTTTCTCATTTTCTCAATAGAATTATAAATCTCTTCGAGTTTTTTATCTTGTGTTTCAATTTTTTTCAAAATTTCTTCTTCCATATTATCTTATTCTACCAAAAAAACACCTGCTTGGCGATTTTTCTCAGACGACTCCCTTGCTTAACAAAAATAAAACCACTTTAGGGATGGATTCCTGGCCAAACGAAAATAAACTCTGTTTATGATTTTGTTATAAATTTAAAACCGCCCTCTGTTGA
>Ga0315285_10007607_pt1 | contig 11122 bp, 7 predicted proteins | sample YL17G09_36_MG_FD_203698 | JGI IMG/M metagenome (GOLD analysis project Ga0315285, IMG submission 203698) | Sediment microbial communities from Yellowstone Lake, YNP, Wyoming, USA - YL17G09_36 | ecosystem: Environmental > Aquatic > Freshwater > Lake > Sediment | place: USA: Wyoming | collected... | reverse complement strand
AGCAGCAGGAGAAGCGTATGAAGCGGTGTCCTTGGGTCCTGGCGATGGTGCTCGCCATCGCCCGCGTGGCCGCGGCCGAGGGCGATCCGAACGCGCTGCTCCGGGAGTACTCGACGCACGCCGTGTTGCTGGAGCGCGAAGTTCGCGCGACGAAGGATGCGGCGGAGCGGCAGCGCCTGATGGACGAACTGGAGCGGGTGCGCCACCAGATGGGTCCGTTCGACTCGGCGGGCACCCGCGTCCATCCCAAGGCGATGTGGCACGATTCGGCGATCCAGTCGCTGGCGGAGGAGATCAAGCGGCTCGAGGGGAAGCCGGCGTCGGTCTTCGGCCCCGCCCGCGACGCGCGCCTGGCGACCCGCCGACTGGCTTGGGCCTGCCTCATCCTCGGCTGGCGCCTGATGGACGAGGGACCCGCCAAGTACCAGGCGGATGCGTTCGGCCAATACCTGGCAAACAACCTGAAGACGCTCGACGGCCTGTTTGACGCGCTCGGCCGGTGGAGTCAGGAGCAAGCGAAACTCGACGCCGGCAGCGACCGGCGCGAAGTCTTCGAGACGAACCTCGCGAAGGCAAAGGAAGGCCTCGCCAAGATGGGGCAGGCGGCGGAGGTCTTCGGAAAACTCCCCGCCGGCGGCCTCGACGCTGAGGCCATGGTTGCTGCGCTCGGCCTGTATGTGGAGGGTCTCCGAGCGGTGCGCGAGGCCGATGCCGCGCTTCAGGAAGACGAGGCCCGCCGCGAAACCGAAGGCAAGCCGCCGGCCGAAACGAATGCCGCAGAACCCGGGGCGGAGGCGGGTGTCCCCGAATCGCCGCCCATGACCCAGGCGGAGCAGGCGCGGCTGGCGCAGGTGCGGACGATTGCGGGCGGACTCGAAGGCGACGCGTGGCACGAGATCCGCCGGTGTCTGGAACGATACTCGGACGCCGTCGCGAACGGCTTTGCGGTGGCCAGCGCGCGGCCGAAGGCACGCGAGTTCCTCGACCAGGTCGAGCGGGCGGCCCTCCTGGCCAAGAGCCTCCGAGAGGGCAAGGGCGTGTATCCGGAGTATCTGGCGGATCGGCTCCGAGCCTTGGCGGGGGCGCTGGGGGAAATGGAGAGCCCGCTGAGCCGGACACATGCGTACGTGCGGATCGAGGCCCAGTGGGACTTCGACGCCAACCGCCGACGAATCGCCGGCGGTCCGATCACCCCGAAAGCCGCGGAGGGAATCACCTTCGCCCTCTATGACTACCATGCCCGCCTGCGGGCAAGCCCCAACCCCGAAGTCGCCGCGCGAGGCCAACGCATCCTCGTGGAATCGCACCAGATCGCCACGGTGTTCGGAGCGATGGCCGACTGGCCGCCCGCCGACATGAAGCCCGAGTTGCGCGACGTGTACACACGGCAGGCGGCTGTCTTCGCGCGCGACGCGGAGGAGGCGGGCCAGCGTTTTGCGGCCAAGGAATTCTCCCTCGAGGCGCTGGCCGCCGCCGGAAACAGCGCCCGCGACCTCGAACGCATCGTGCGGACCCATGTCGTCTATCAGCGCGCCGCGGAGTTTCTGCCGTCGCGCTCGAAAGCGTTGTACGCCCAGTTGACGTCGTCCGCGGCGAACCTCGTCGCCCGGCGCGACGACTTCGGCCAGGCCCGCGCCGCCCTCGACTGCCTGCTTATTCCCTTCGAGCAGATCGAACAAATCGAGATGCCGGAGCCCCGCCACGAGCGGGCCGTCACCCAGATCGCCGGACGGACCTACACGACGGCCCGGACGCTCTTGAACCGCGAAATCGCGCTCGGCATCGATGCCGCCTGCACCGGCGACCCGGCGGTTCTGTGGCAGGCCCTGGCCGGCCGGTCGATGTTCACCCTGCTCTGGCGCCGGGCCGTCGTCCTCACGGATCGGCTGGACCGCATGGGCGTCGGCAACCTAGTCCCGTTCTCGCTCCCCCCAAGCGTGTGGGACCCCTTCGTGGCCCGCATCGACCAGAACCTGAAGGCCGTCCTGACGGCCTACCCGAAATTGAAACAGAGCGGGGAGTCGGCGCCCCTCCGCGCCATGGAGCCGTGGGACGACGTTTACCGCTGGGCGGCCGTGGCTCAACGCCTGACGGTGGACGCCGCGAACGAAACCGAGCCCCAGATCGATCGCCTCATCCGAAACCTCGAGCAGGCGGCCGCCGCCTCCCCACCGCCTCGCGTGTGGCACAACTGGGCCGTCGGCTATCACGCCACCGAAGCGGCCATGACCATGCTCGCCGGCCTCGAAGCAACGGCCGATTGGCACCGTTCGATGATCCAGCAGTACGGGCAATTTCTCATCGGCGTGCCGCTCGAGCCTCGGGAAACCGCGGGCTAAGCGGTTTGAGGTAAATTCCGTCAACTTGCCGCCCGGCGGGTTCGCCGACCCGCTTCCGCCGTCGCCCTTCGGGCTATGGCGGACAGGTGCGGGGGCTGGCTGCTTGCCCGCCGTAGCCTTGGCGTAGGCGGGTTCGCAGCGCCCGCCAAGGCGGGCGGCGAACCCACCGCGTAAAACTTATGTAACCTCGCTTAGACAGGCCGCCGGCCCCATTTCGCGGGGAACCGGCACCCTGCTCCGAGCGTCTAAATGTATTGAATCGGGCGCGCGGCTGCGTTATCATGACGGCCGAAAAATAGATCCCGGCCGCAAGGAAAGGACTCACCCCAATGCTTGTGAGCGACGCCGGCGGTTCCAGAGCCGCGCTGGTCCTGGCGGCTGTGCTGCTCGTGGTCATCTCCTTGGCCGGCGCGAGACGCGCGGAGGCGGCGGGCGCGGCGAGTCCTCCTCCGCCACCGGCTGTTTACACGACATACCTCTCCGTCGTGACGAAGATCCAGGGCGATTCCTTCCATTTCGAGTGGGAGGGGCGGATGATGACGATTCGCCTCCGGGACGCCGATTCGAGCGACCTGGATCCCCCGCGCCGCCAGAGCGCCGCGTCGCTCGCTGCGCAACTGCTCGAGGCGGAACCGTTCTGGATCTTTCCCTGCGTGCCGCTGAATCCCGGCGCGCCGGGAGAGGTCCGGGCCCGCGTGTGGACGAAGAAGGGCTGGCTCTCGGAAATCCTGATCCAGTCGAACCTGGCGAAGCGACGCAGCGACGCGGCCGCGGTAACGTTCACTCCGGCGGAGGCCCCGTCCGCCGCGGCGCCGGCGGACGTCCCACCGCCTCCGCCGCCCGCGTTTGCCGCCCCCATCCAGCAGTTCGTCGCGGGCGACACATTCGAAGTTCAGCGCGAGGGCAAGACCGTGCGGCTCCGCCTCTACGACGCGGCATGCGAGGGGGACGCGGACCGTGCCAAGGAACTGGCCGCCCAGACCCTGGGAACCGGACCGGTCTGGATCTTCCCGTCGAGCCAGCGGAAACTCGACGCCGGCGACGACCTGCCCGTGCGCATCTGGACGGCGCGGGGCTGGCTGGCCGACGTCCTGATCGCCGCCTCGGCCGCCCGGCGCCACCCCGACCCCGACAAGGCCCTGGAAGAACGCCTGCCGGCGCCCCCGCCGCAAGGGATGACGAAGCCGGCCTCTGCCGCCGAACCGAAGTCGGGCGATTCGATGATAGCGAAGTTCGTCTGGCATAGAGTCAGCGTGACGGTGGCCAGGCAGAGCACCCACAGCATTGAAACCGAGCTCTTCACAATTCCCTCCTCGGAATTTCGCATCTCCTGGGACCTGGCGCGGGTCATGAAACGCTTACCCATCCAAGTCAACGCCTTCTACGTGGACCCGGAGTTCTCCGAGGTGCAACGGTCAACAAAGCCCATGGGAAGTTTCAGGGCCGACCGAGACAGCACCATCATCCACCACAGGCCGGGCCAGTACTATTTGTACATCGTCGGGGCGAAGGAACTGAACGTGAAGGTGGAGTACTCGCAAAAGGAATAATCCTCGGCGCCCTGAAGGCGGCCGAGGCGGCCACCTCCCTCTTCCTCTCCGCAGCCTGGCGTCCCTTGTATGCGGGTCCCACGGGGGCTATAATGCCGCTCCGCGGCCCGTTTTACGGAACCGCCGCGAACGCGTGCCGGAGCCCGATGAGACGATGACCGCCGTGGCGGGGAAGATCCGAGAGGTCCGGTCGGCGGTGCTTGAAGCGCGCCGACGGGGCGAACGGGTCGGACTCGTGCCGACCCTGGGCGCGCTGCACCACGGCCACGTGAGCCTCCTGCGGGCCGCCCGCGCGGAAAATGGCTTCGTCGTCGTCAGCCTCTTCGTGAACCCGACGCAGTTCGGCCCGGGCGAGGATTACGAGTCGTATCCCCGGCCGATGGAAAAGGACCTCACGATTTGCCGCCAAGAGGGCGTGGCCCTCGTCTTCGCCCCGCCGACGGAGGAAATGTACCCCGCGGGCTTCGCGACGACGGTCCACGTGGCGGGCCTGACCGAAAAGATGTGCGGGGCGTCCAGGCCGGGACATTTTGACGGCGTGTGCACGGTGGTGGCGAAACTGTTCGGCATCGTTCGGCCGGACGCCGCCTACTTCGGCGAGAAGGACGCCCAGCAACTGGCGGTCGTCCGGCAAATGGTCCAGGACCTGAACCTGGCGGTCGAAATCCGGGCGTGCCCGCTCGTGCGGGACGCCGACGGCCTGGCGACGAGCAGCCGAAACCAATACCTCTCGGCCCGCGAGCGCGCCAGCGCGCTGGTGCTGGGCCGGGCGCTCGCCCAGACGCGCGAACGGATCGAAGCAGGCGAGCGCGATGCGGCGAGCGTGGCCGACGGCGTCCGCCGGCTCGCCGGCGACGAGCCTGGCGTCGCGCTCGAGTACGTGGCCGTCGTCGACCCGGACACGCTGGCGGACCTGGAGCGCGTGGAGCGGCAGGTGCTCGTCGCCGTAGCCGCAAAGGTCGGCTCGACGCGGCTGATTGACAACCTCCTCGTCCGGAACCTGGGAGACTAAACGGTTCCCGGCAAGTTTTGCGCGGTGGGTCGGAGCCTGTCCCGAGCGGAGTCGAGGGGCACCCACCGCGCAAGGCGTGCTTGCCGGCGCGGCGGGTACGGAGACCCGCCGCGCACGGTGCGGACAAAAGACATCTGAAAGCGATTGGTCAATCAGAAAGCGGAGACAATGATGTTTCTAAAAGTGTTGCGTGCGAAAATCCATCTGGCGACCGTGACCGAGACGCGCCTCGACTACGAGGGGAGCATCACCCTCGACGAGGACCTGATGGAGGCGGTGGGCCTCGTCCCGGGCGAAGCGGTCCTCGTGTCGAACCTGGCGAACGGCTCGCGCCAGGTGACCTATGTCATTCCGGGCGAGCGCGGCCGCGGAGCCGTCTGGCTCAACGGCGCCTCGGCCCGTCTGGCGGCGGTCGGCGACCGCTTGATCATCATGGCCTTTGCGTACCTCGGGCCCGAGGAACTGGCCGGCCACGTCGCGCGAACCATCGTGCTGGGCGAGAACAATTCCATCGTCCGCGGCCCGTAAGCCGGCTCATAACTAAAGGGTGGCGGGTCTCCTGACCCGCCACCCTCCCAAAAGCCTTTGAAAGCGCGGCGGTTCAGGAGAACCGCCGCGCAAAAAACTTGTTTCAGCAGGCGGACCCGTCAGGAGAACACGGTGCGCCCGATTCTTTTCCGCTTGGCGCTGCCCGGCACGGAACACGCCCTGACGATCTACGGGTACGGGGCGATGATGTGCCTCGGGTTTCTGTCGGCCATCCTGGTGGCCGCCTGGCGGGCACGCCGACGAGGACAATCCCCCGACGTCATCTACAACGCGGGGCTCATCGCGTTCGTCTGCGGCGTGTTCGGCGCGAGGCTCTTTTACATCATGCAGTACCGCGAGCACTTCCGATCGGCTCTGGACCTCGTCGCCATCTGGGAGGGCGGCCTGACGTACTACGGGGGCCTCGTGCTGGGCGCCGCGGGCGTCGTCACATACCTTTGGCTGTCGCGCCGGCCGGTGCTTTACTGGCTCGACATCATCGCCCCGAGCCTGGCGTTGGGGCTGGCGTTCGGCCGGATGGGGTGCTTCCTGAACGGGTGCTGCTATGGCGACGAATCTCACCTGCCTTGGGCGTTCGCCTGGCCCGTCGGTTCCATTCCCTGGGAGCACTACGCGAACGCGTTCCTCGCGTCCGCGGGCCTGAAGAGTGCCATTCTTTCCGCCGAGGGCTTCGGCCCGGCCCTCGGAGCGGTCACGGGTTCCCTGGCGGGGGCGCGCCAGGCGTGGACGATCCACCCGTCGCAACTGTACTCGCTGGTGAACGCGGCCGGGCTGTTCGCCGTCCTCCACCTCGCCTTCCGGTGGAAGCGTCGGCACGGCCAGATCTTTTTTTTCTTCATCCTCCTCTATGCCGTCAGCCGATTCCTTCTGGAGTACACGCGGGCGGACGAGGCGGAGACGTATCTTCTGGGGCTGCCGACGCTCTTCCGGTGGCTGGGCCACGGCGCGGCGGCGGGGAACCTGGGCGGCCTGACGATCAGCCAGAACGTGGGGGCGGCAATGGCGGCCGCGGCCGTCGCGGCTCTGGTGTGGCTGAACCGGAGCACCCATCCGCATCGGCGCGCCGACTACGAACCGCCTCCCGACGAACCGAGCCCCGCCGCGGGCTCCAACCAACGAAAAGGAAAACGCCGATGAAAACACGCCTGACAGCCTGCGCCGTGCTCGCCTGCGCCGCCGCCCTCGTGCCGGCGACGATCGCACGCGGACAACCCTACACCCTGCGCTACCTCGCCCAGCCGGGCGACCAATACGTCTTCGAGCAGGCCCTGCGGACCGAAACCGTCCTGCGCCAGGGGGAGAACAGCCGGCGGACCGTCACCGAACAGTCCGGCACCCGCGAGGAGTTGACGGTCGACGCGAAGACAGAGCCGGCATCGGTGCGGGTCATCACCTTCGAGCCGCCGCAGCAGGAACGCCTCGTCGCGATCGAGGAGAACGGCAAGGACCGCCTCCCGGACGTGCCGGAAAACGCACGCCGCCAGACCAGCCCGCCCCAGATCAACCTCGACGAGCGCAGCCTGCGGGGCGAACCCGCCGAACCCATCAAGCCGGTCGAGAACCCGACGGTCGCCCTCTCCCTGTTTTTCGGGGCTACGCGATATCTGCCCGAGCAGGCGGTCAGCCCCGGCGACGAGTGGTCGCACGATGCGGATTTCGGCGCCGTCCGCGGAACCGTCAAGACGAAGTTCGTCGAGGTCAAGGCGGTCGGCGGCCTAGAGTGCGCGGTGCTGGACGTGACGGCCACGGCTGCGCTCACCGGAGAGATCGCCGGACGCATCTCCGTCGAAAAAATCGAGTCACGCATGTCCGTCGCGCTGGACGGGAGCGGGTTGCAGGACCTGGCGGCCACGAACGTCCTCTCGGAGAAGAACGAGTCGGCCGAGCAGCGGGTCACCCGGACGTTCGAGGCGAAACGCGTCAAGACCGAACGGCTCGCAGGCGACGACCTGGCCAAAGCCCGGGCCGACGCCGAACGCCTCCGCCGCGCCTTCGAGCAGGTCCAGAGCGACGACCTCACGGCCGCCGTCGAAACCCTCCAGGCCTACATCCAGGAGATGCCCGACGGCCGGTGGACCCCCGCCGTGAAGATTCTTCACGCGAACGTGCTCCAGCGCCGGCTCCTGACGAAACCGCTGCCTCAGAACGACCTGCGCGTTGTCCTGAGGGACCTGAGGCGCGCCCACGACCAGGCCGACGAGCAAGGCAACCCCGCGGCTCTGGCGACCGTCCACAACGCCACCGGACAGGTCGCCGCCGCCAATCTCCAGGCCATCCTCAAGGATTCGTCGGACGAGGACCCGGTCATACGCGAGTTGGCGCTGTTCGGCCTGACGTTTTCCGCGGACGCGTCGGCCCGGCAGAGGCTGGTGGAAATGACGAAGGACACCAGCCGAAGCGTGCGCGCCGCCGCCGCCGTCGGACTGGCCATCCAGCAGAAACCCGTCGAGTCGGACCTCCTGCTTCGGCTCCTTAAGGACCCCGAGGAGCAGGCCCGCGGGGCCGCCGCCATCCTGGCCTACCGGACGCTCAAGCGCGAGGACGCGGGCGCGGCCAAGGTGCTGCCGATCCTCATCGAGAACCTGGCGATGAAAAACTTGTGGGCGCGGGCAAAGACCGTCGGGGCGATCGGCCTCCTGGCACCCGCCGGCTCCACCCAGGCCGTCGGCGCCGTCCTCAAGGCCTTCAAGGCCGAAACCGCCGAGGATCTCAAGCCCACTTATCTGAACGCCCTCGAGCAGATCACGGGCGTCAAGGGCGAGGACATCAGCGTTTATGAGGCCTGGCAGGCGAAACAGGCAGCGCCCGAGAAAACCGAACCGAAGCCCGGCGAAACAGGCGAACCCAAGGAGCCGAAGCCCGCCCCCAAGGACGCCCCGAAGGGCTAGCGCCGCCGGAGGTTACGCCTCCTCGCGGCGATAAAGGTGCGTGTCGGCACGGGTGCGGAACTGGCTCCTGAGACCCGGAACCACCTCGCGCAGGCAGTCTTCCACGCGATCGACGAAGGTGAACCGGATCGCCCGACGGACCTCGTCGGGAATCTTCTCCAGGTCGTCCTCGTTGTCGCGCGGCAGGAAGATCTGCGTGATCCCCTCGCGGTGGGCGGCGAGGACCTTCTCCTTGATGCCGCCCACCGGAAGCACCCGGCCCTGGAGCGTCACTTCGCCGGTGATGGCCACGTCGTTCCGCGCCGGCCGGCCCGAGAGCGCCGACGCCAGCGCGCAGACGACCGGCAGCCCCGCGCTCGGTCCGTCTTTGGGGGTGGCGCCTTCCGGCACGTGGATGTGGATGTCCACGGTGTGGCGCATCGGGATGGTTCCCGGGCGGGCGCATTTCGCCCGCACCCACGACAGGGCCGTCTTGACGGACTCCTGCATGATGTCGCCGAGTTGGCCGGTCAGCGTCAGTTCCCCCTTGCCGGGCATGCACGAGACCTCGATGGCCATGCTCCGCCCGCCGAACTCGGTCCACGCCAGGCTCGTGACCGTGCCGACGCGTTCGGCCGGACCGGCGGGCTGGCGGCGGTAGGGCGCCGGGCCGAGCAACGCGCGGACGCGCTCGCGCGCGAGGACGCGCGGCCCGGCGGGCTCGCTCGAAGGGGGGCTGGCGGCGACCTCGGCGGCGACCTTCCGCAGCATCCGCGCCAGGCACTTTCTCAGGTTCCGCACCCCCGCCTCGCGCGTGTACGCCTCGATGACGTGGCGAAGGACGTCCGTCGGCAACTCGACGGCGCCGGACCCCAGGCCGTGCGCCTCCAGTTCCTCGGCCAAGAGGTGGCGCTGGGCAATCGCGACCTTCTCTTCCAGCGTGTACCCCGCCAGTTCGATCACCTCCAGGCGGTCCAGCAGCACCGGCGGGATCGACGACGCCAGATTCGCCGTGCAGATGAACAGCACCCCCGACAGGTTGAACTCGACCTCCAGGTAGTGGTCGCTGAAGGCGTAGTTCTCGTCCGGGTCGAGCACTTCCAGGAGCGCGCTGGCCGGGTCGCCGTGCGCGTCCTGCCCCATCTTGTCGATCTCGTCCAGGAGGAACACCGGGTTGCGGACGCCGGCCTTGCGGATGGACTGGACGATGCGCCCGGGGAGGGCGCCGACGTAGGTGCGCCGGTGGCCCCGGATTTCGGCCTCGTCCCGCACGCCGCCCAGGCTCTTGCGGACGAAGCGCCGGCCCAGCGCCCGCGCGACGCTCTTGGCGAGGCTCGTCTTGCCGACGCCCGGCGGGCCGACGAAGCAGAGGATCGGCTCCCGCATCCGCTGCGAGAGTTTCTTGACGGCCAGAAACTCCAGGATCCGCTCCTTCGGTTCCGCCAGGCCGTGATGGTCCTCGTCGAGAACCTGCTGAGCGTGCCGCAGGTCCAGGTTGTCCTCGGTCGAGGCGGTCCACGGCATGTGGATGAGCCAGTCGAGATACTCGGTGATGACGACGGACTGCGGCGAAAGGGGGAGCATGCGGCCGAGGCGGGCGTGCTCCGCCAGCGCGAGGCGTTGGACCTCCTCCGGCATGCCCGATGACAGGATTTTCTCCCCCAGTTCCACGATCGACGCGCCCGCCGGGTCCTCCTGGCCGAGTTCCTCCTCGATCGCCCGCAACTGCTCCTTCAGAAAATACTCCTTCTGGCTCTGCTTGAGGCGCGAGCGGACGCGGTCGCCGATGCGGTCCTGGATTTCCAGCAGCGAAATCTCGTTCTCCAGGACCTCGGCCAGGGCGTTCAGCCGGTCGCCCGGCTCCGTCATCTCCAGCAGGCGCTGCTTATCGGAGAACGGGATCACCAGGTACGTCGCCACCAGATCCGTCAGGCGGCCGATGTCCGAGGCCTGGCTGACGAGCCGGCCGACGCTTTCCGGCAGGCTCGGATTCTTCCCGAGGTACGAGAAGAACCGCGCCTGGACTGTGCGCATGAGGGCCTCGGCCTCGGCATCCTCGCAGGGGGGTTCCTCGATCGCTTCGGCATCCGCGCAGAGGCATCCGCCTTCGGCGCTCACGTTCGTCGCACGGGCCCGCTCCGTCGCCTCGACGATCGTCTTGTAGATGCCGCTCGCTTCCCGGAAACACTGGAGGACCTCGCCGACGCAGCCGACCGCAAACAGGTCCTTGCCTTCGGGGTCCGCCAGGTCCGGGTCGCGCTGGGCGACCAGCAGGATGCGGTGGTCGGCGGCCATGGCCGCGTGCACGGCCGTCACGGAAGGTTCGCGCCCCACCTGGAGCGTCATCACCAGGCCGGGAAACGCCACCAGGCCCCGCAGGGGAAGGACCGGAAGCCGCTGCGGCTTCGGCGAGGCTTGTGGGTCGTCGGGCATTGAGTGCTCAATCTCTATCGGAGCCCCGCGCTACGGGGGCGGATTCTTCTTGAAGAGCCCATCCTCAAACGCGCACCGGATCGTCATCGCCTTCGACTCAAGTCGGCCGATCTCACGCGGCCCCTCGGCCGAGTCGCACTTGTTGAAGATCAGGATCGCTCGGAGCGACAATTCGCTGCCCCCGGGCGAGAAGTAACGCGTGAAATCGCCTCCGGTGTCGGGTCCGCAGGGACCCCAAAAGTAGAACTCGTTCAGCGGATACGTCGCCGACCATGCGTCTTGGGGCGCGAGGACAACGGTTTTGGGTTTCTGTGGGCTTTTGTCCCTCGGATGCGTATAAACGGCCACCTCCTCGTGTCCCTGCTTGTCGGC
>Ga0315285_10007606_pt1 | contig 11123 bp, 7 predicted proteins | sample YL17G09_36_MG_FD_203698 | JGI IMG/M metagenome (GOLD analysis project Ga0315285, IMG submission 203698) | Sediment microbial communities from Yellowstone Lake, YNP, Wyoming, USA - YL17G09_36 | ecosystem: Environmental > Aquatic > Freshwater > Lake > Sediment | place: USA: Wyoming | collected... | reverse complement strand
CAGCTAGGTCTGACAAATTCGCAGGCAAAAGTCTACCTAAACATGACCAAGCTGGGAACTGGAAAGGCAAAGGCGATATGGCAGCTTTCAGGCGTAGCCCGACAAGACTTGTACCGCATACTTCTTGACCTGCAAAAAGCAGGTTTAGTTGAAAAAGTAATAGCCACACCAAGCGAGTTCAGGGCAATCCCCCTTGCAGAGGGAGTTTCGATTTTGCTTCAGCGCAAGAAAAACGAAGTCTCCGACTTGCAGACTATGGCCAAAAAGATAGTGAAGGACCAATGCCGCAACCAAAAGGGCTTGTTTCCAGAAGAATATCGATGCCTCATGATTCCTGAAAAGGAAACACTTGCCTTGAGAATAAAAGAATCATTTGATCGTACCCAGAGAAGCATCGATGTCTCATCGTCGTGGAAGAGACTCTCTATATCACTCTCGAAATACAAGTATGCAGAAGCCCTAGAGAAGGGTGTTCAGGTAAGAGTTATTGTGAATACGGAAGACGAAGGCTTCGTTGAGAGAATTGAGCCCTCGCTCTTGTCTAAACCAAACTTTGAGGTGAGATGGATGCCCCATTTGCCTACTACAGTGTTTGCATGCCTTGACGAGAGAGAAACGTACATTTCAACTGATGCAGAAGCTGGTCTGGAAAACGCTTGCATGCTATGGTCAAACTACCCGACCATTGTAGCTTTAGTACACAACTATTTTGAAACTCAATGGAACACAGCCAAAGAAAAAACCTAAAGAGCCCTCTCAAACCGCACACTCCCAAAAAGACCAAGAAGCCACATGGCAGAAAAGGTCAAGAAGCGAATTTGTCGAGCTTCATTTTGAAACACTCTTTTTCAATCCACCCAAGGCAGAAGAAGTAGTCGCAAAAAACTAGTTGTGGTCAAAGTTTTTTTGCTTATGCTTTTTGAGGGTTTGCTGGGGCTTTGGCGGACGGAATTTTGGAGAGAGATTGAAACCCTTTTGCTACCACTTTAGGAGTTTAACCGCCAAAGCCCACTCAGCCCCATTTGATGCCTGAAGGACTAAAAAAGGGAGGAATGTTTTTTGGGTTTTAGAGTTTATTTTCGTCTTCTGAGGACGACTGCGACTGCTGCTATCACGATGATGATGACTACTGCTGCGGCAATGATGTACATTTCAGTTGTGAATCCGCCCTGCGGGTTCGGTGCTGGGGAAGGCGAAACAGTTGCAGTTGGAGTGGCTGTCGGCGTCGGTGTGGCTATTGGTGTCGAAGATGGTGAAGCTGCAGGCGCTGCTGTTACGCCCATGACGGTTTCTGCGTAGGAACTGCCGTAGGAGTCAGATCCGAGGAATGTTGCCGTGATTGTGTATTCTCCGTCAATCTGTGGAGTCCAAAGTTTCTTGAACACACCGCTCATGTCGCTTGTGACCGCACCGATGGTGATGACGCTGCCGTCTGGACCAGTGGCTGTTAACATTACTGGAACGCCTTCAGCGTTTGCTGGAATCGGTTGTTGTCTCTTTAGATAACTCATCCATGCGCTCATGTCTTTGTCCGCAATCGCTGGAGTTCCCGCCTGCCCTGCAGATTGGTCTGTGACTGTGCCTGATATGAGGACACTGGAACCTTTTGACACGACTTGGGATGATACTGTAACAGTTGTTGCGCTTGGTCCCTTGCCAAATACGTATATGCGGTTGTCTTCTGCATTGTACGAGACGAGGTAGCCGTCCGCGATTGCCTGAATGACGTGCCATCCTGGGAATGTCCACACTGGAGTTCCGTCAGTGGCGCTGAATGCGTGGAGTTGGTATCCTCGGTATAGCGGTACGCTTGGTGAGTGTTCGCCGTTACCCGCGAAGACGACGCCGTCAGCGATTATGGGACCATAGTAGAATGGGAATGTGCCGTAAGGCGTTTCTCGGAAAGTGTCGTTTCCGCTGTAGTACTTGAACACCTGTTTTCCGTCCTTAAGATCGAACGCGTGCACACTTCCATCATAGCTAGTTGCGTATAGTGTGCCGTAAGCAATTGCTGCAGAGAGTCCATATGTGCCCCATGGATAGTCGGTTGGGTCGCTTGTCCATAGTTGGTTTCCTGTGTTGGCATCGTAGCCGATCCATGTTCTGCTGTTAGGATTAAAGTCAGCGTAGACACCTTCCCCGTAGGCTCGAGCGGCAGTGTACTGTTCAATGGTGAGGTTGTGGGCCCACAATTGCTGTCCAGTAGTTAGGCTGTAGCCGATTTCCATGTAGGAAGTTGCTCTGCTTTCCACTGCGGCAATTAGTGTATTACCTGTAACGCCTCCTTGTGCTGGAAATAGCGGACCGCTTGCATCCATTACCATGTACTTCGGTACGGTTACGTTCCATTGTATTCCAGTATTCCAATTGTAAACTCCTGGTTTATTCCTCAAGAAACCCACGTGACTTCCGGGAATGTCGGGGATGAAGTTCGCTGCAGCAAAAGCTTTAGTCGAGTTCCACATGGCCAACCAGCCAGCTGCTCCGCTGAGGAAGTAAACATACGTCGTCCCATCTTGGCCATATACGACTGTACCTCCTGTAGCGAAGTTTACGGGCAATGCTCCAGTGAAAGTGGCTATAAGGTCTCCGGTGTTTCCATCATACAGATGCCATGAACTGGGTCTGGCGAAAAGGGAGGGACCAACCGCGAACATAGCGAAGGGACCAAACGTGCCAAAGTCCCACAAGTATGGGATGCCGCCCATTTGGTTTCCCGACACATAATTAAATATTTGGCCCGCGTCTAAGCTCATGTTTTCGTTTCGCCATAGCTCTATTCCAGTGCGTAGGTCCACGCAGATAGCGCCTGGCCATGCTCCCGCCACTCCTTGATAGTATCCAAAGTCGCTGGGATAGATTCTATAGTACATTTTGCCGTCCATGATTACTGGCGGAGTAAGCTTTGCTTCGTAAGTTAACCCACTGTAGAAGCTTGAAGCACCATATTCGCCGCCTATAAGGCCTCCTAATGCTAGCTCCTGCGTCCACATTACGTGTGGAGATCTTGGCGCTTTGCTGTAAGGATTGAATCCCTTTCCGGAGTCACTGGCGCCTTGGACATAGGTGGTGTTGTAGCCGCGTATCAGCCAGTTGCCTGAAATCGAATCCCATAGTCTGTTTGCTGCGTTTATTGGGCGTGTCCAGTAATCTGTTGGAACTGGAGTCTCTGGCCATGAAGGTACTGTTTGCTGTTGAACGATGAGGGTTGCGACTGGACTCTCGCTAGAGGAATAGACGGAGGTGCCGTTGGCGAATGTTTCTCCCGGATAGGTCATCTTGAAAGTGTATATACCGAGTGCTGTGGGCGTGTACGTGAAATATTGAGACCCGATTGGGGAAGACGTTAGTGGACCCCTGGTTTCAGTTGTTCCGTCAGGCTTTGTAATTGTGACCATGAAGCCGTGGAAAACATCGTTAGCCGTTGGCGGAATCGGCTGAAGCCACGCGTTGACAACAGTGTATTCACCAACCGATATCGGATTGGGGTTAAGAGAAAGATACGCATAGGAAGTAACGTTTGTTGCAGCTTTAACGGATACCATACTTGTCATTAGTAAAGCAATAGTTAACATCAGAACTAAACCGATAGTAGTAGTTGACGTTTTACTTCTTTTGATTTTCATTTTTCTTTTTCTCCTTAGTTTTTCCGTTGTCAATATTGTATTGAATGTGCTCTTAACAAGTTGTGACTGAGGCTCTCACTAGCACGCATGAGCATGATCTAGCAATTGTCAAAGCCAAAAAACAGATAGTGTTTTAAAATCAAATACAACATATAGAGAGAAGAGAGAATAGCAGGAGAAAGAGTGAGACGTCATCTCAGAATGAAGACACCCAAACACTCACTGGATTAGGTCTTACGAAGGTGCAGACTAGGGTCTATCTAGCTCTCGCCAAGTTAGGACAAGCAACAGTAACAACAATCTCAAAAACAGCACAATTAGATCGATCTGAAGTCTACCGAGGAAGTTCTGAACTTCAAAAACTGGGCTTAGTTGAAAAAATACTCAGCACCCCGAATATTTTAAAATCTATTCCACTGCGTGAGGGACTCGCAATCCTAATGAAATGCAAGACCGACGAATACAATGAAATCAAGACAAAGACAGCTGAATTTATCAGAAAATCCGAAGGACACAAAAATGCAAAGACGTTTCAAGAAGAAAATCAATTCGTCATAATCCCTGAAAAAGCGGTCGCTCTCCGCAGGTGGACAAAGGCGACTGAAAACGCCCAAAAAAGCTTAGACTACATCATCCGCTGGGAAGGCTTCGTGGAGGGAATAACTCAACGCAGCGAACACATCAAGAAACTATTAGAGAAAGGCATAAAGATCCGAGGCATTGTAAGCGAACCTAAAAACCAAAGAGCAGCATTAAGAATCATTACAAATTTAAAGACAAAAGGCTCCTATAACGTCAGATGTATTCTCACGCAGCCACCGGCGGTATTTTCGATAATTGATAAAAAAGAATTGCTCTTTAATATCGTAACTACGCCTTTGCCGAGAGATACACCCAGCCTATGGTCAAATAACCCCTGTATCGTTGCAGTAGTTCAAGAGTACTTTGAGTTAAAATGGCGCACAGCAGAAAGATTCCCAAAAAAAGAACAATTGCACCACGAAAGCCTCTATGAAGCCAAATCTGCATAGACGCATCATGACTTGAAACTCTGAGAGAAAAAGCTACACAGAACCTCAAATTGTGAACTGGTTCAAGAATTTTCAAGGTTGTGGAAAAAACCCAGAGGGGAAGAGGCCACTGCAAACAATTGTTGACGCGGATGCTGGACTTGGACAACATCGTAGATGCTATTCCGTTCCCGAGAATCACTCGGAGATTCTACCCATTAAGAAGTGGATGCCAGTCTGAAAACATTTAGCTGTTAAGTTTGCTGGGGCTCTGGCGGCTGGAAAGATTTTCGGAGAGAAAATGAAAACCCTTTTTGCTGCCACCATTTTTAGAAGTTGGAAAAACAAATTATTTGGTTTCTTTGAGTTTTCTGGGCAGGTATTCGTCTACGATGTATGTTAGTCCGTAGCGGCTGAAAGCTTCCTGCTCCGCCTTACGCTTAATCTTGAGGAACATCTTGATTTCGCGTTGCCACAGCGGGTCATTCTGGTACCGCGGGTCCTTCTGCAACTCGTAGAGCCGTTTAATGTCCACTTCGTCCAAGGGGTCAGATGGCAACTTGTAATCCACAATGTCGGTTGCCCAAACGCCACTCCAAATCGCGTCAGGCGTATTCAACTCGCGCAGATGCGCCGCATTCGCCGAACCCGAAATAATAACCTGGGCAATGTGCATGCCCCATGGGTCACCGTCTGTGAAGATGTACACGGGCAAATTCAGCTCGTCATGCAGTCGCCGGATGAAAGCCCTTGATTGCCTAGGCGCTTGACCACCACACGAAATAAGCAAAGACTTGTGCTTATTGTGCACGTTCTCTTCAATGAATCTGGTGAAGAGAGCGCCTTTCTCTATGGCTATGACTTTGTCTGCATTTGTGCTCACAAACTCCGCTGAAGTCAACGCTGGACCAATCAAAACACCGTCGGGGTGACTGGTCAAATTCAACGCTTTGCCTTCGTAGCCGGGCACAGTGTACTCTATAGTCAAGTCACCAAAAATGGCTGAGCGCTCTTCGGGAAAGATGTTGAAGTCTTCGCGGCTAAAACCCGTTATGGTCTCAAGGTCGGTGATTATGTTGTTGGATTCCTGCTGGTCCGTAAACGTCATCTCATACGCTTGCGCTGAGTAATAGACATCTCTTAAGGTTGATGTTTTCTTTTTGGTTGTAAGTTCGTTTGAGAACATGGCAGCCCATGCCAACTGCGTAAAAGGTTTCACGTGGCGAATGTTGCGTGCGCTTCGGCTGACAACTTTCTCGCCCAGAACGAATTGCCTAATGCTCGGGTCGTAGGTGATGTTCTCAGTGCTGCGGCTAGGCATGTTAATGGTGGGAAAAATGCCCTTATCCAACTGATTGTAAATGTCCGTGCCTAAAGTCTTCAAGCTGCCGACGACTTCATGCTTCTTTTCCACAATGCGGGTTCTATTCTTCATCTGCGCCATACTTCTGCACACTCTTCAACAACTTTTCAATATCAGGAATCCTTTCCTTCCCAGCCAACATAGCTGAAAACTGGGCTATCTTAGGGAGGTATTTGGCGAAAATGGTTAGACGCTTCTTCTCTTTGTCCACGTGCTCCCTGCGAGTTAAGAAATGCCCCAGTTGACGCGCCACTTCACGCAGTTCATTCGCTACTTCGCGGCGGACTTCGGCGCGGTCAGCTATGAACTCTTTACCCACGGTCTTGTAAGGCACTTTGGTGCTGCAAATATGAACCATGATGGCGATGGGCATTTCAGGTGATACTTTGTATCTGCGCCAGTTCATGGAGCCAATCACCCTGTATGAAACGTCGCTCGCCTCATCGTAAAGCAGGGGAATCTTGTTGGCGAAGCGGTAAATCACAAAGGCCCCAGTCTTGGGAACGCCGCCACCGTAGGCTATACCCATTTCAACAATGAACGGGTGACCAGCATATGTAGAGGGCTTACGTTGATGAACCACCAGATACTCAGGATTCAGTTCTTTTTCTATGCCAGCACGCAAAAGCGCCTCACCCAAAGGCGAAAGACAACTGGCATCAGGCGGAAGGAAATCCTTGAACTTCTTCAGGTTCTGCATGAGCTTCACGATTTCTTCGTGGGACAGCTTTTTCGGATTTTTAGACGGACTGAACTGGGCTTCCTTGTTGCAACGTGAACAATACAGGCGACTCCCAACCCAGTTTATCTCATCTGGTAAAAGTCTACCGTGTTCAGGGCAAGAAGCATAGTTTAGGCCGCTAAATATCAAGAACTTTTGAGCCGTGATTTCGCCAACCCTGTGAAAATGATGCTTTAAGAAATCAAGCATGTTCGTACTTGTAGTTACCATAATTAAGCGTTGAAGCAACTCCACATCCACACCATACGGATGCGGCAACGTTTCCTTGGGCGGTTCAGGCATTTCCGAGGTGACACGCGTAAACTTGTAAAGCCTTCCCTTCGGGTCCACGAACGTCAAGTTCGCGTACGGGTTAACCATAGCCGTCTGCTTAAAATACTCCAGAATCTTCGGCATCGCCCGCAAGTAGTCGCCTTCAAGAGCGAACTCAACAATGGTGCCGCGCCAGTTTTCCTTGTTAATAAGCACTTTCCTGTCGAGAATTATGGGGCGGTTATGCTGGATGTCCATCATCAGCTTAAACGAGTAAATCTTCGCTTGCCCAGTGCTTGAAGTAACATACGCAGCCTGATGCGTGGTAACCTGTCCATAGAGCACGGCCATTTTTCCGCCTAAGCCGAAGGTGCCGCGCATCTGCTTCAGCTTGTATTTTGAACCGTACAAGACTTGCCCGAAAGCTGAAGGTATGAATCTGGGCTGTATGCCGCAGCCGTTGTCTTCAACTCTTAGCTTGTAGATTTGCGTGTCCTTGCTGGCTTCGCTCTCGAAAGACAAACGCACGTAAATGTCCGGAGGTATTTTTTGGCTTTCAGCGGCGTCCAACGAGTTTTCCACGATCTCGCGTATAGCCGCGAAGATGGCACGTGAGGGATTGGTAAAACCGGCAATGTCGCGGTTACGATAGAAGAAGTCGGATGCGCTTATTTCTTCGAAGGTTGCTTGTGCCACCCTTAGCCTCCACCAGTTGAGTCCTTTATAGTCACCATTTTCTTTACGATATGTTGGTGCTTATTCTTTAAGTTAACTACACGTTTCATTGCGAAAAAGCCTACTTTCTGTAAGGAAAAGGCAGCAGTTCCGCCAAAGTTTTCACTTGAACAGTTTCAAACAGGATTTTGCCGTTTTCTGCTTTTGCCGTGACAATTTTAATTTGGGGTTTCTCCGCGAAGTCGGAAATGTGCTGGAGACACGAGCCGCATGGTCTGGATTCGCCCTTATGCTCGGAGCTTATGATGACTGCCACTTCCCTGATTTTGCGGTTCCCATGCAGAACAGCGTGGTTTATGGCGGCGCGTTCCGCGCAGATGCCTAAGCCTGAAATCCAACTTTCAATGTTACCGCCTTCATACGTCTGCCCATCTTCAGCGAGGACGGCTGCGCCTACTGGGAAGCTCCAGAGCACGTAAGCCTTCTCTAGTCCTTTCAATGCGGTTTCAAGCAGTTTCGTTTCAGTTTCTCCAAGCCTAACCATTTCTAAAACTCACCAATCACTCTTTCTTTGGACGCAGTATCCGTGTATAGTAGTATTCTCCGATCTGCTTTTGCATGTTGTCAAGTCTTGACCCTTCCTTGTTGACTCTGGGTCGCCGCGTCGTTGAGTCCCTTCGGAAAGTCACATCCATCTCCTTGAGGAACATGTTCATGCCCCTTCTCAATGTCGTGGGCGGGTTCGCCGTGCCCTGCACGCCAGGCTCACCGCTGAAAACCATAAGGCGATCAGCAATGAAGTCCTGAGTTACCACATCGTGCTCTACGACGAAGGCGGGGACGCCGTGGGCTTCGACCACGCGCCTGAGGGTTTTCGCCATGTTTAATCGTTCTTCAACGTCCAAGTATGCGCTTGGCTCGTCCAGCAAGATTAGGTCTGCTTTGTGGCTTAGGCTGGCGGCGATAGCCACTTTCTGCAGTTCTCCACCACTCAATTCCATAACATAGTGATCCAGCAACCGCTCAACTCTTAGCGGCTCGAGGATTTCGGTTTTGTACCAGCTGGAAGTGTAATTCTCCTTCGCCACGCTCATGAGCAGCTCCTGCACGGTGCCCGTGTAGTCTGCCGCAATGTACTGGGGCTTGTAGCTCACCGATAACTCGCCGAGCTTCAGCTTGTCATCCGCCTCTTCAAGCCCAGCTAATATCTTGACGAAAGTGGTTTTCCCGATGCCGTTCGGTCCGAGGATACCAATTATTTCGCCGCGCCTGATTTCGCCAGGCTGAGCCACGAGTTTGAAGCCTTTGAATGTTTTCTCTATTTGCCCCCATTTTAGGAGTGGTTCGCCGCCAAGTGCGCTTACGGCGGGCGGCTTCTCGTGGAAAACGATGGCTTCCTTTCGGAACCTGATGTTCTCGTCTGGAATGTAACCCTGAAGGTAAATGTTAATGCCTGTCCTGACGCCGTGAACGTGTGAGACAACGCCGTAGACGCCTGGTTCACCGTAGAAGACGCAGATTTGATCCGACAAGTAATCGATAATTGCCAAGTCATGCTCGGCGACGACTACGATTTTCTGCTGTTCTTTCAGGCTGCGTATGGCTTTGGCAACTTGCAGCCGCTGCTTCACATCCAAGTAGCTTGAGGGCTCATCAAAAAGGTACACGTCTGCCTCTCGGCACAATGAGGCGGTTACGGCTACGCGTTGGAGTTCGCCGCCGCTGAGCACTTCTAGGGGGCGGTTCCAGAATTTTTTGAGTTCAAGCTGCTCCGCAAGTTTATCCAGAACTTTTCTTTCGTCCACTTTCTCCAAGAGGTCGCCGACTTTGCCGGAAATTGCCTTTGGAATCTTGTCCACGTACTGTGGTTTGTGGCTGATTTTGAGTTTGCTCTCGCTCATTTTCTGGAAGTAATCCTGAAGAGACGAGCCACGGTAGAACTGGATAATCTCGCTCCATTCGAGCGGGTTCTGGAAGTTTCCAAGGTTCGGCTTCACCTCGCCTGAAAGCACTTTTAGCGTGGTGGTTTTGCCGATGCCGTTTTGACCCAGCAAGCCCAAAACCGTGCCAGCGGAAGGCGTGGGTAACCTGAAGAGCTTGAATGTGTTTTGTCCGAAACGGTGGCTGCAGTCCTTATCCAGCTCGTCTGGAAGGTTCACGATGGAGATGGCTTTGAAGGGGCATTTTTTGACGCAGATGCCGCAGCCGCTGCAGAGCTTCTCGGAGATGATGATTTTGTTCTGTTCAAATCGTACGGCTTCCACGTGGCTTCGCACCATGGGGCAGAATTTGATGCATAGCTGGTTGCACTTTTTGGGTTTGCACTTGTCGTAGTCCATTACAGCAATGCGGGTCATGAGTGTTCGCGAATATGAAGGCAGTTGGTAGGTTATAAATAATAACTTGCGAAACAAGCAAGAAAGAAGTTTAAGTGGTTTGGAAAATACAAAAATGAAAACGTTAAAGGTTCAGTTGCCATGTCAGTTTACCATTCTTCTTCTTCCCATTCTTCTTCCTCGCCTTCTTCCCATTCTTCTTCTTCTTCAATGAACACTCTTTTTCACCTCCGCGAACACACTGGTAATTACTGTAGCTTGCCACGGCGCGGTTTAAACATTCTTATACGTCAAATGTCGTAGGTTAACGCCGAAGTTCAGTCAAAGTAGGGGCTTTTCTACAAAAATTAGCCCTAGCAAAATTGATAAATCCTCAGGTTGAGAGTTTGAATGGGGATGATGTGAGGCGACGGCTAGGAGCCTTTAGTAGGGCTGTGAATAAAAGCCAAACCAACACTGACCCAACGCAATGACCCACTTTTCAAACCGCCGCCACGACAGCCGACAACCCCCGCGCCGTCAGGACAGCAGAGAAGATAATTTCGCAGGCACCACAAAACCTTAGCCAAACTCTGACTGATTACTTTGGCTTTCTCTGTATTCGCGGATGAGGATGACTAAGTCTGTTTTTGTTTTCCTCTTTTCCGCTCTTGGCTCTATCTCCTTAAGCGCCTTGGCTATTTCTATTTGCTTTACTCTTTCTTCAAGAAAATTCCTGACTTCTTGATCCCAGTCAGCAGGGTACTTCTCCATATTCTTCTTCAGTTTACGAGGAATGCGAACCGTAAAGGTTACAGACATACATTTTACGTCATACCTCATTAATATCTTCAAAGTTCAAAAACATTTTGACCTAAAAAAATGCTGGTGGCGAAGCTATAATCGCGTTAGTACAACGCATGGTCTAAAAAACCACGCACCCAAACCTTAGTTCTTTTTCTTGTTTTGTACAAGATTCCTAAAGAGAAAGCGAAGTTTTACATGATTAATGAATAACTCTTTTTCTTGTGTATTTTCTTCTCGAAAATCGTTGAAAAAACGTTTATAGAACATTGCGCCCAACCAAAAAAACAAAACGCGATAATAGTTGGAATGCGAAAAACTAATCTATCTCTTGTT
>Ga0315285_10007605_pt1 | contig 11124 bp, 12 predicted proteins | sample YL17G09_36_MG_FD_203698 | JGI IMG/M metagenome (GOLD analysis project Ga0315285, IMG submission 203698) | Sediment microbial communities from Yellowstone Lake, YNP, Wyoming, USA - YL17G09_36 | ecosystem: Environmental > Aquatic > Freshwater > Lake > Sediment | place: USA: Wyoming | collected... | reverse complement strand
TGGAGAAACCACCTGCTTCTACTGACCAGGTCGACAAGATCCTTCGGGAGTTCATCTCCAGCTACGACAGAGGGGCCGGCCTCACCTGGGCGATCGTATTCCCCGAGTCAGGCGAGCTGCTGGGGACCTGTGGATACGAGCGCGTCGAGGTCGGCTCGGAGGGGGAGATTGGTTTCGATCTGGCAAAGGCCTACTGGGGCAAGGGTCTGATGACGGAAGCGCTGGCTGCCATCTTGGCGTTCGGCTTCGGCGAGATGGGGCTGGAGAGGGTGGTGGCCAGCACATACTCCCGCAATCTGCGAGCGTGCCGCATGTTCGAGCAGCTGGGGTTCTGCGGCCGGCCCGAGGGCGAGGACTCTCGCCTCTTCGTGCTTTCCAGGGCAGACTGGGGAGCCAGGGTTGCCTGACTACTGGCTGGGCTGATCCGGTGGGCTTGGGTCTCAAGTGGCCGTACGTAGAAAGCCTCGCGACTTCGCGAAGTGTAGGGTGGCTGCTTGCATCGGTGAAATGCGAGGAAGGAACGGAAGGAGCGCAGAGCACGTGCCAGGCGACGGTCCGGTTTCAAGAATCGGCTTGCCCGCGGTTGACGGAGCGCGAGCGATCCGGCATGCGTAGGTCTGGTCATCATGCGGGACTCCATGGGTGCCCCGACGACGAAGATCCTGACGCCATGTTGGAAGGGGCAGCAAACCAGGCGGGAGCCGTGATCCGGAGTTGGGCCAATCCTCCACGTCAGGTCCGCGCGGCTAGCTTCCTCGCCGTGGCACTTAGTCTCTTTGCCTGCACCCCGGCGCCATTCCCTGCGGCCCCCTCCGGATCCACTTCGCCACCTGTCTCCACGCCCAGCGCTCTTCCACCGGCGGACACACATCATGCTCTTGAGATTGCTTCTTGGATTCTTCCTGGAGGCCTCCGACTTGAAGAAAGCCCCCTCATCCGGGAACCTGATCTCGACCCGCTCTCCTTCCTGCCGGCCGAGGAGACGCAGGAGCAGGTGCTGGCTCGCCATGCGGTTCAGAGGAGGGCGACCTTCCCGGATCGGTTCTCCTTCGACGGTGACAGGCCATCCGTGTGGGCGCCGTGGCAGGACGGGACCCTCGTTGCCGAGCTGGCAACGGCTTCCAGCGATCCTCCACAGCAGACCGTCGAGCTGAGGTACGGAGAGCAAGTCCTCTTCTCCGCTCCGGCCGGCTTGCCCAGCCCGATCCTGCCGCTGCAGGGACTGTGGACATTCAAGGGTCACTGGGCGCTGGAGATCCTCATGGCCACACCCGATGTCTGGGCTGGACAGATCTTCGTGGATGGCGAACCCGTCAGCGAGGAGCGAGGCTGTGAGGATGCCTTCGGCTTCCAGTTGCTGGCCGGCACGCCGTTCTTCTTCTGCCAACGTCAAGGGCTGATTGCAGCCGTGTATGACGGTCAGGAGATCGATCTGCACTACAGCCAGATCCCTCACTACCGCTGTTGCAGCGAGAGCGTTTTGAACCCCCGGCAGGCCGAGGAGATTGTGTCCTTCTTCGCGTTCCGAGATGGTGCCTGGTACTACGCGGAGATCGGCGCCTTCGACTAGCATCGGCCGGCTGTTTCCCACCTGTCTCAGGGGATCAGGGGGTATCGCCGAGCCCGATGGTCCGAGGACAGCGGATGACCCGGCCGGCCGCGACGACACTGGTGCGCCGGGAGCATCCATCTCTGTACGAACAGGAGCCGGGAGGCGAACCCCCGAACTTCACATGGCCGAGATCCTCGTTCGTGAACTCACCCCCGACCTGCTGGACGAATGGCTGCACTTCTTCGACCACATTGCCTTCACGGACAATCCGGATTGGTCCGGCTGCTACTGCTACTTCTATCATGCGGACCATGCCGCACGGGATTGGGATGCGCGCGCAGCCTCGGAGAACCGAGCCGCATCCCGCGAGCTGATTGCAGCCGGCCGGATGAAGGGCTTCCTGGCCTTTGCCGGGGATCAGCCAGTAGGATGGGTCCACGCCGCGCCAAGGCTGTCGATTCCGAACCTGCAGATGGACCTATCGCTAGCGGTTGGCGATGCCGATCAGGTCGGTTCGATCGTGTGCTTTGTGATTGCGGCTCCCTATCGGCGGCGCGGCGTTGCAGGTGCGCTGCTCCGCGCCGCGTGTGATGGCTTCCACGCGCAAGGCCTGGCTGTGGCCGAGGCCTACCCGCGCGCGGCCGCACAGGGCGAGGCTGCAAACTACCATGGACCGATGAGGCTGTACCAGGAGGCGGGCTTCACGTCATTCCGCGTGTGCAATGGCATTGTCATTGTCCGCCGGGCGTTGCCGGCCGCTGGCCGAGCGAGGGAACCATGGACCTAGGCTTCAGGCTGATCCGGAGCATCACCGTTGTCCTGCTGCTCTCCAGCTGTGCAGGCGGTACACCTGGGCTCACACCAGATCCGCTCAGCGCGACAGCCGTTGCGGTGACCTCGACCGCCCCGCCTCCCACGGCGACAGTCGCCCCCACCCTCACGCCCACGCCCCCGCCGCCTCTGCCTGGAACCGGGGGAGGAGTGATCGCCTTCGTTTCGAATCGAACCGGCAATCACGACCTCTTCCTGATGAACGCGGATGGTAGTGATCAGAGGCCGCTTTCGAGTGCGGAGGCCCAGGAGGGATGGGTGAGTTGGTCGCCCGACGGATTGCGAATCGCATTCCAGTCCGATCGCAGTGGCGCGCTGAACGTGCATGTGGTGGACGTCGTGAATGGAGTTCTGGCCAGCGAGGATGGGATGGGGCGCCTGACCAACAGCCTGCCTGGCCGTGGCAGCTGGGAGCCTGCATGGTCACCCGATGGCATGTGGATTGCCTACTCCTCTCAGCAGGCCGCAGGCTCCGACATCTTCCTTGTGAGACCCGATGGCACAGCACGCCAACGCCTTACGGATAACGATGCCCTGGATGGAACCCCCGCCTGGTCGCCTGACGGCACGCGTTTGGCGATCTTCTCGGATCGCGACGGAAGCTGGAACCTCTACGTCATGAATGCCGACGGCAGCCAGGAGCGGCGATTGACAGCCGACGCGGCGGAAGACTCCGCCCCGGCATGGTCCCCCGATGGCAACTGGATCGCGTTCATGTCCGATCGGGACGGCAATCCGGAGATCTACCAGATCCCTCCCGACGGCACCGGCCTGACCCGGCTGACGCACCATGCGGGGGAGGACTGGTTCCCATCTTGGTCGCCCGATGGCACGCGGATCGCCTTCTCCTCCAACCGCGACGGGAACCACGAGATCTACCTCATGAACTCGGATGGCGGCGGGGCGCAGCGGATCACGGACAACGCCGCAGAGGACTGGAGCCCGGTCTGGTGGCCGGCGGCAGGCTGAGATCCACCGACGCGGACACGCCAGGTGAGATCTCACTCGGCGCCCGAGCCCAGAGGCCCGAGCGAAGGGCCGATTCGACACGGCCGCCCCTGCGGCGCGGGGCGGCCCCCGCATGTGTCCGATGACCTTGTTTGTCAAGCGTCAAGCGCTCCGCGCGATGGCGCCCCACGGATCCCGACCGGGAACACCATGGACGAGGTGGTGGTGATCTCGTATCGCTGGTGGTCTGGGACCTGCATCCGTTCCTGATCGGACGAATTGGCAGGGACTTGCCTGCACGGCGCCCGATGCGACAATCGGAGGAAGCTCGGTAGCGGCGGATGGGAACCTCGGGACGTGGGGGGATCCCAGCCGGAGCAGCAGCCAGGAGATCGAACGATCGCGATGGGCGAGAAGCGGCGAATCGCGCTCCTGACCTATGGCTCGCGCGGCGATGTCGAGCCGTTCGTCGCGCTGGGGGTTGGCCTGCGGAACGCCGGGCACAGCGTCCGGCTCGCCGGCCCTGCGCCGTTTGCGCCCCTGGCGCGGTCTCACGGTCTGGAGTTCGCCCCGATCGAAGGCAATCCCGAGGAGTTGGCGCAGGCATTCGCCGGCCGCGTCGGCTTGAGTTGGCCTCGGATGATCCTGCAGATGGTCCGACACGTCCTGCCGCTGGCTGAGGCGGCGTTCCGCAGTGTGGAGACCGCGACCCTCGATTCCGATCTGATCGTCCATTCCTTCTTGATGACCGACGCCGGCCACACGCTGGCCCTGGCGCGTGGAGTGCCTGACGCCTCGGCTCAGTTCTTCCCCATCTTCCTGCCCACTTCATCGTTCCCTGCTGTGGCACTTCCCGACCTGCCTCTGGGGGGTCTTTACCGACGGGCCACGCACGTGCTCAATACGGCCATCTTCCGTTTCGGAGGCCGCCTGCTGTATCGCAGGGTGCGGGCCGCAGCCCCGGATCTGCCTCCCATCGCGGCCTGGCCATTCAGCGGCCGGGTTGCCGATGTGCCCCCGATCCTGCTGGCCTACAGCCCGCATATCCTGCCACGACCTGCCGAATGGCCCTCTTACGCGCACGTCACCGGCTACTGGCAACTTCCGCCCCCGGCTGGCTGGCAGCCGCCCTCCGCGCTCGTTCAGTTTCTCGAATCCGGCCCACCTCCGATCTACTTCGGCTCAGGCAGCATGCGGACCGAGAACCTGCGTGTGCTGCTCCGCACCGTCGTGACGGCCAGCCGGGCTTGTGGGCTGCGGGCGATCCTGGGCGCTCCGCCTGAGGCGCTTGGCACCGGCGCAGGGGACGCGGATGTGTTCGCCGCAGAGGGCATTCCCCATGCCTGGTTGTTCCCCAGGATGCGTTACATCCTCCACCATGGTGGGGCAGGCACAACCGGCGCGGCTGCTGCCGCCGGGGTCCCCAGCTCGGCCACCCCGTTCTCCGCCGACCAGGCATTCTGGGCGCGGCGCATTCATCGTCTTGGGGTCGGTCCGGCGGCGCCGCCCGCCCGCCACCTGACACGCGAGCGCATCCAAGCTCTCCTCGAGGACGTGTTGGCCAACCCCGTCTACCAACAGCGCGCGCGTGACCTGGGAGAGGAACTCCGCCGTGAAGATGGCGTGGCCTCTGCACTTCGGGTCCTCCACTCCCAGCTGGGCATTCGGGACAACCAGGTGGCCGGATGATCGCTGCCATGAAGGATGGAGATCCCCGCCTGCACAAGCTCAGGCCTGACCTATGCCCCGGGATCGGGGCGGGGTTGCCACTAGCGTTGCATTGGGTACAAGACGAGCCGCTGGAGGTCATCCTGGGCTCGCGGGCGAGAAATGTGCCCTTTCCTGCCACCATGCTGCTGGATCGGGCCCGGCTTCACCGAACGGCGGAGCGCTGAAGGGGGCAGGCGACAAGCGTCCAGGCAGCCCGCCCTATGCTCACATTGCTGACCAGTACATGTCCGTCATGATCGCCTCGTTCGCAGCCTTGATCCTCGGCTTCGCCTTCAATGCGGCGTCCGCCAGCACGTCTCGCCTCGCCGCAAGGTTCGGGATCCACCGCGGGCAGATGGCCACGATCGTGCTGCGCGACGTGTTGGGCATCCCGCTCTGGGTCGCCGGACTGGCAGGGACGATCGCGCTACCGGCGCCCGCCGTGTTCGATGTCACCCGCGTGATTCAATACGCGGCGGCAGGGCTGATCGGTGCTGGAAGCCTGGTGATTGCCTGGGCACTGCTGTGGCTGCGCCGCCGGGCTGCGGCACCGACTGCGCGAGACCGGCTCGAAGAAGGTGGGCCCTATGCGTTTGTCCGCCATCCGATCCATGCCGGTGTGGTCCTGCAGCTGCCTGGCATCCTGCTGCTGTGGCCAACCGCGCCGGTGGCGCTCGCCTGCGTGCTGACCGTAAGCTGGATCGCTGTGCAGGCCCGGCTCGAAGAGCGCGATCTGGTCGAGCGACTGCCCGAGTACCGCGTCTACATGCAGCGTGTGCCGCGCTTCTTCCCCAGGCCAGGGCGTCGATCTGCGTGAGGGGCCCAGGGGAGGGGGGAGCCAGCTCCTTGCACGGGTCTCCCCTCTGGACTCCCTGTCCGGCGGCCCCTGCATCGTGCTTGCCTGTATCGTCGAAGGGATGTGCTATCCAGGTCCACGGCCGGCTCGGACTCTGCCTCGCCTGGCGCGACCTGTGCTAGAGTGAACGCCCGATGGGCCGGGGGGGGCGCTGACCCGGGCAAAGGGGCTTCGCCTCCGAGGATTGCGCCGGCCGATGGGGATCGTGCTCAGCCTGACGCCAGGAGTGTCCTGGACGGTAGTGGGCCGGTCTGTGTCCGCACCTTTGGTGTTCAAGTCGTCCGCGCCGGAGAAGGTGCAGATGCCGCGCTCGCGGAACGTGACTGGTGTGGCGGTGGTCGGAGTCCTTGCATGGTTCGGGGCCGCCGGGTTCGCCGCGGAGGTCGGCACGCCAACAGCCGAGAGCCCGGAGCCAACCGCCTCGCGCGTCCTCCCGACTCTGACCCTCGCCCAGCCGACGCCGGCCGATCCTGCCGAGGTCTTGCGCGCGACGGTTGTCCCGCGCCTTCTCGCTTCGCTCCCGTCGCCTGATGGCAAGTTGCGGGCGGAGATCGTCACCTATGCATGCACACCCGTCGAGGGTGAACAGGCGTATGCTCTCGACCAACTCGTGATTCGCGGGAGTAACCCGGACAGCTCCTGGGTAGCCGACGAGCAGCTCCAGGCCTGTGGAGGCCTTGGCGCCTACGGGCTCGGCGGGTTGTACAGGTCTTCAGACAGCCAGCGGTTCTACTCCACCCCTGCTCGAGAGGGCGTCCCGGATGGGTGCGGGATGTGGTTTCCCCCGATCGCGTTCGCGGATGTGCAGCGCAGGTTCGTCCGGGAGCTGGGGGCCGGAGTGTTGTCCCGGACGGCGGCATCCTGGCTGTCTATCAGAAGACCGGGATCCTGCTGTGGGACCTAGACTTGGGGGAGATTGGCCGCTCGCCTCTGGCCGTTCCGAATCTCGCGCTCGCAGCGATAGCCTGGTCACCGGACGGGCGTGCGCTTGCCTACCTGCAGGCGGGCGGGGGGTGCATGCCTGAAGGAACTTCGCGTGTTTCCCGACTCACGCTGGGTAGCTTGACGGCCGATCTCCTGCTCGAATCCGGCGCCCCGGCGTTTGGCGGACTGATGTGGCCGGGCCCGGGATATCTGGAGCTCGTGGATGCGGACGGGGGCCGTTGGCGGCTGGACCTGACCTCCCGGGTTCTCACGGCGGAACCCTAGGCATAGGCCACGCTTGGGCCACGGCCCTGAGGCGGGTGAGGAACGGGTTGCCGGCAGCACGATCGTGACAGGGCCACGGGGCAACGGACCATCGAGGGCTTGAGAGAGCGCCCGGCTGGCGGAGTGGCAGGCCTCGGCTCGGCCAGGGCACTGACGGGCGAAGGCGCGAGGCGGAGGGTGCAGCATGCGACCACCATCATCGTTGTTTGACACCTGGATTGCGCGGCCGCGATACCCATGGCTCAATGTGGGTGTTGCACTGGCCTGCCTGGTGGTGCCTTTTCTGGTGGCCTGGGCGGAGGGCCTCTGGGGCTCCGTCCTGGAGACGAGCCAATGGCGGGGCGTTCTTATCCCCCCGATGATCATCGCCTACATCCTGGCCGCAGCTCCACGACTGGCAACGATGGATGCCCGGGTAACCGATGCGCTCCAGCCGTTGCTGGTCGACGACGACGCAGGCTTCGGCCAGGTGACCCAGGAAGCAGGGGCTATGGCAACGCACGACCGAGGTGATGGCCTTCGGCATCGGGGCGGCGTTTGCCCTGCTGCTTAATCTCCGCTGGGTGCTGATCGGGTTCACCTTGCTGGACCTGATCATGTTGCTGGAGTCGGTGCTGATGTACGGCCTATTGGGCATCGTGATCTACGGCTCCATCCACAGCACCCGGGTGACTGGCGCCCTGCTGCGGCATCACCTGCGAGTCAATCCGCTGGATGTGTCGCCCTTTGAGGCGATCGGCAGGCAGAGTCTGCTGCTCTCGCTGGTGTTCGTGGGAGGCATCACACTGAGTCTGCTCCTCGTCGGGGTCTCCTCCGAAATCCTCCTCCGCTGGGAGTTCTGGGCGATCTATGCCCCCCTGGCCTCGGTTCCCGTGATCGTGTTCTTCCTGAACATGGCGCCGACCCACCGGCTGCTCCAGACGGCACGAGACATCGAGCTCCGGCGAGTCGATAATCTGATCCGCCAGGCCTGTGCGGGGCTGGTCCGGGAGCTCGAGCAGGGCGTGAGCGCGGCGGAGTCGGCCCAGCGTGTGAACGCGTTGACCACCTATGAAGCAAGGCTCCTGCAGGCGCGCACATGGCCGTACAACACGGCCATGCTGCGGACGGTCTTCGTATCGATTCTGGTCCCCGGAGGAACGGTGATCGGGCGCCTGGTCATGGAGGTTGTCAACCGTTGAGCTTGCGCCGGAATCGCAGACGGGGAGCAGGAACGCAAACTGCCCCCGCGAGGGGGCAGTTGTCTACGGACGGTCGAGATCTTAGGCTTTGACGATGCAGTCGACCGGGCAGACCGAGATGCACTGCTGCGAGTCGTAGTGGCCGACGCATTCGACGCACGTGGTGACATCGATGACGTAGACTGTATCGCCCTGCGAGATCGATTGGGTCGGGCACTCCGGTTCGCACGCGCCGCATGAGATGCATTCTTCCGTGATCTTCATCGCCATGGCTGATGCCTCTCCGCTTGGGGATTCGCTCCAGTTACCGACGTTAGCACCGGCGGGGGTGGCCTTCAAGCGACGAACCTAACCCACGCTGCCGCCGAGCGTCCCGGCCCAAAGCCGATCTAGGTTGCGGCGAAATCCCCCTTCAGCAGGAGCCACAGGCGCCAATGGGACTTTGGCGGCCCATGATGTCCAATCGTCCCCGCCCCGTTGCTCATTCCCCGATGATCTTGACCAGCACGCGCTTGCGGCGGCGCCCGTCGAACTCGCCGTAGAAGATCTGCTCCCAGGGGCCGAAGTCCAGCGCGCCGTTGGTCACGGCCACCACGACCTCACGGCCCATCACCTGGCGTTTGAGGTGAGCATCAGCATTGTCCTCGCCGGTCCGGTTGTGCTGGTAGCGTTGGGTGGGTGCGTGCGGCGCCAGGCCCTCGAGCCAGGCATCGTAGTCGTGGTGAAGGCCGCCCTCGTCGTCGTTGATAAACACCGATGCGGTGATGTGCATGGCGTTCACCAGCGCCAACCCCTCCCGGATGCCGCTTTCACGCAGGCAGGCTTCCACCTGGGGTGTGATGTTGACGAAGCCTCGCCTTTCCCGCAGCTCGAACCACAGCTCCTTGCGATAGGACACCATCGTGGGCAGACCTCCATGTTGACTTCGTGCCGGCTAGGGGCCGAAGTCCAGCGTTTCCGAGAAGAACGGCAGCATGGCGCCATGGAACCGCTCGGCCAGGTGGTTGGCGTGACCTCCATCGAAGGACACCAGGCGATGTGGGATCCGGTTGTCCGAGAGCAGATCCGAGAAGTACAGGCAGCCGGCCGGGATCCAGGCGTTCTCCTCGGCCCAGCCAAAGTCCACCCCGATGCCGCGCAACCCGGAGAGCGCCTGGCGGTTGGTGGCTACTTCGGCGGCCAGATCTCCGAACCCGGCCTCCCAGCGGGCCCAGGCTGCCGAACGCCTGCGCAGCTCTGCGCCGAACCGCTCAAACGGGAAGTCGACATACGGGGGGCCGGCTTGCACGTCGGGAGCGAACGCCATCCCATAGGCCAGCGTGAAACGCTGATCGCCGGTGAGACGGGCCAGCGAGGTCTTGAACGCGGCAGCGGCCTCTTCGCCGTCCAGCCCCCGCAACTCCTCGATCATTGCGAGAAAGGCGTCATTGGCAACGGGATCCCGGAAGATCTGCGAGTCCTCCAGCCCGCCGGGAGCGAATAGACCCGGGCTCAGCGCGTAGACCGCACCGAATGTCTCCGGGTGCGACATCGCCAGGTGAAGGGCGCCGAAGCCGCCCATCGAGTGCCCGGCAATACCGCGCGACGCTGCCAGCGCGAGCGTTCGGTGCGTGCGATCCACGTACGGCACCACATCCTGGACGACGTAGTCTTCCCAGTTACCCGTCACGGGAGAGTTGACGTAGAAGCTGCCGCCCGCCGCATTGCGCCCATTGACTACAACCACGATCAGCTCGCGGATGCTGCCTTGCGCCATGACCGCGTCCACCGTGCGCGCTAGCACGATCCCGTGGTCGCCGTACGCGAACGCGCGCTCGTCGTCTCCAAAGCCGGGCAAGAAATAGACCACCGGGTAGGATCGGTCGGACAGGAAGTAGGACGGCGGAAGCCAAATCGCCAGGAACTGCAGCGCCGGATCGCCGAGCAGGTTCGCCTTGAGGGAAGGCGCGGGGATCTCGACGTGGATCAGGCGTGCGGGTTCTGAGGTCGGGCTCGCGGTTGCCCCTGGGAGTATCGTTGGGCTCGGCGCGTGAGTGGGCGTGAGGGTATCGGCCGGACGAGGAACTTGGGTCGCGCAGCCAGCCAAACCGGCGAAAGCCGACAGCACGATCGGCAGTCTGGGGATCCATCGTCGGAGTCGCATGGATACCGCCCCCGCTGGTAGCGTCACAAGAAAACCGGCGGGGCAGGCTGCCACCGCCGGTGTCGTCTGGCCTCCGGGCCGAACGTGGATTGGGTGGGCCGCCGGCAGCGGGCCGGCCTCACGGACCTAGCGCTTCTTCGCCGCCAGCGCCCCGACGGCCTGCATCAGGGCGTTGGCGACCACGGCTCCCGATTGGGCGCGATACGCGGTGTTCCCGCCGGAGGTAGCCGACATCAACGCACCCATCAGCGCCGTTGTGTCAGCCTCGCCGCGCTGTTTGGCATTCATATAGGACATCCCGGCATTGAGCAGGTCCCCGATGTCCAGGCCGCCTTGCGCCGGTGCGCCCGCCTGGCCAGACCCGGTTAGCCCGGAGAGCAACGACCCCAGCATGTCGGCCTGCCCCGATGCAGCCGGGGCAGCAGGCGAGGTCGGCATCCCGCCGCCGAGGAGCGTCTGGATCAACTCCATGGCGTTGTTGGGCGTAACCTGCTTGCCTGTGAACTGCTGCGCCGCCTGCATCAATCCCCCGGCGTAGTATTTCGCCGAGCCGCTCTCCTTCTGGCGCAGGAGATCGCTGGCGTACGCCAGTTGATCGGCCGGAGAGGCGCCTTTCTTGGCTTTCATAGCCTGCGCCACGACGTCGAACACCTCGACCATGTTGTCGCCGTGGTCATGATTGTAGGGGTCGGCC
>Ga0315285_10007603_pt1 | contig 11126 bp, 9 predicted proteins | sample YL17G09_36_MG_FD_203698 | JGI IMG/M metagenome (GOLD analysis project Ga0315285, IMG submission 203698) | Sediment microbial communities from Yellowstone Lake, YNP, Wyoming, USA - YL17G09_36 | ecosystem: Environmental > Aquatic > Freshwater > Lake > Sediment | place: USA: Wyoming | collected... | reverse complement strand
TCGGCCCGCTCGAAAAGGTACACGACTATGGCGCCAAGGCGCTCTCGGCTCTGGCTTCCATTGTCGATTCCCGCGACGAGGCGGAACTGGCGCGGATTTTCGACGCTATCCCCGATCCGGCGGGCACGTTCTACCGTTACAGCTTGCCCGCATCGCTGCTGGGCGGCAGACGGCAAGTGATAAGTGACAAGTGACGAGCGCAGCGTTCCACTTGTCAACTCGTCACTTGTCACTGCTCAAAGAGGAACGATTATGGCGCAGAAAATCACCATCGATCCCATCACCCGGCTGGAAGGCCACGGGAAAATCGAGATCTTCCTGGACGATGCCGGCCAGGTCAGCAAGGCCTACTTCCAGGTTCCGGAACTGCGCGGGTTTGAGCAGTTCGTGGTGGGCCGGCCGGCCGAGGAGATGCCGCAAATCACTTCGCGCATCTGCGGTGTCTGCCCGACCGCGCACCACATGGCCTCCACCAAGGCGCTGGACAGCCTCTACAAGGTGACGCCGCCGCCGCCGGCCCGCAAGATCCGCGAGTTGGTCTACTCGACGTTCATGGTGGAAGACCACACCTTGCATTTCTACTTCCTGGGCGGGCCGGATTTCATCGTTGGCCCCACGGCCCCCGCCGCCGAGCGCAACGTGTTGGGCGTCATCGCCAAGGTCGGCATTGAGGTGGGCCGCAAGGTGATCGGTATGCGGCGCAAGCTCCGCGACCTCATCTCCCTGGCCGGCGGCAAGGTGATTCATCCGGTGTTGGGAGTTCCCGGCGGCGTCTCTCGCGCCATCTCCGCCGAGGACCAGGCGCAGTTCCAGCAGGCCGCTGCTGAGGCCGTCGAGTTCGCCCAGTTCACCCTGAGCGTCTTCGACTCGGTGGTGCTGAAGAACAGCGGCTACATGGAGCTGATCGCCTCCGAGGCTTTCACCCACCGCACCTATTACATGGGCATGGTGGACGAGCAGAACCGGGTGAATTTCTACGACGGCGCCATCCGCGTGGTGAACCCGGAGGGCCAGGAGTGGGCGAAATTCGAAGCCCGCCAGTACCTGGACCACGTCGCCGAGCACACCGAGCCCTGGAGCTACGTGAAGTTCTGCTACCTGAAAGGCGTGGGCTGGAAGGGGTTCAGCGAGGGCGCCTCGAGCGGCGTCTACTGCGTTGCGCCGCTGGCGCGCTTGAATGCGTCGGCCGGCATGGCCACGCCGCTGGCCGAGGAGGCCTGTCAGAGATTCTATTCCCTGCTGGGCGGCCGGCCGGTCCATCACACCCTGGCCAATCACTGGGCGCGCGTGGTGGAGTTGATGTACGCCGCCGAGCGCATGAAGCAACTGGCCGACGACCCGGAGTTGACCGACCCCACTGTGCGCACCCTGCCCACCGAGAAACCCACGGAGGGATTCGGAGTGGTGGAGGCCCCGCGCGGCACCTTGTTCCACCATTACCAGACCGACCAGAGAGGCATCATCACCAAGGCCAACCTGATCGTGGCCACGCAGAACAACTCGGCGCGCATGGCCATGGGCGTGGAAAAAGCGGCCAAATCGCTGATCTCCGGCAAGGAGGTCTCCGACGGCCTGCTGAACATGGTGGAGATGGCCTTCCGGGCCTACGACCCCTGCCACGGCTGCGCCACCCATTCCCTGCCCGGCAGCATGCCGCTGATTGTCCGCCTGCACGCCCCGGACGGCGCCGTTCTTCTCACCCTGGGCCGCGACCGCGACGGCCGCGTTGTCCGCCAGTGCTGAGTGCTCTTGTCCTCCGCGCTATCAGCGCCTCCGCGTTGCAAGGCCCGTGGCGGCAACCGCACCGGCATTTGACAGCCCCTCGCCCTGCTGCGTAGAATATAAAGACCCACACTGGCCAGGTAGCTCAGGTGGTAGAGCGCGGCCCTGAAAAGGCCGGCGTCGGCGGTTCAACTCCGTCCCTGGCCACCATTTACAGGCCCGGCCGACACGACTCGGCGGACCCGCGGGCCGAACCGGGTGATGGATCTTGTATACTCGGTTCAGGGAGATGAGCGGTCATGTCCGAGAAATTCAACCCCGACAGCTTCGCACCGTTCCTGGAGTCGATGAAAAGAGCGCAATCGAGAGGCGCGCCTACCGTACCATCGGTGGCGCCGATTCTCAAGGCGCTGGCGAACGCTCAGGACATGGAGTTGGATACCGCCGCACTTCTCTCTTGCGTGAGTCTGCCGATTGAGACTCTTGCCTCAACGCTTAAGGACCTGGAAGTCAACGGTCTGCTGAGGAGAAGAATTGAGGACGGCCGGGAACTGATTCAATTGACCAGGACAGGCGAGCAGGTGGCACGCGTCCAGTTGTAGCGAGGGGTGATATGTTCGACTACGCCGTTGTCGCCGTCCTGGGCGGCATCGTGGGGTTGGGAGAGCTGGCCTCCCGTTACAGGGATGCGCCAGAAAGGGCACTGAGCCGTAGCGCGGCCGCCTGGTCCTATTGTGCGATCAACGCGCTCGCGTCCGTGGCCGCTCTGCACCTCCTAGCGGTCTTCAATGTCACTTTCGGCCAGACAAATGCTACCGCACTGAGATGGTTGCGTATCCTGGCGGCCGGCGTGAGCGCGATGGCCCTTTTCCGCACCTCGCTCTTCACCGTGCGTATCGGCAATCAGGACGTTGGCATCGGGCCTGTTGCGTTCCTCCAGGTCATTCTCGACGCCGTCGACCGCGCTGTAGACCGGCGGCGCGCAAGGGGCCGGGCCGCCGAGGTTCAGGCCCTCATGGCCGGACTTTCGTTCGATAAGGCGCTGATTGCCCTTCCGGCATATTGCCTGGCACTAATGCAGAACCTTTCCAGGGAAGACCAGACCAAGCTTGCCGAATCGCTGGTTACGCTGAAGAACACAGACGCCCCGGAGACGGTGAAATTGAGGATTCTCGCGGTACATCTGCTGAACGCCCTGGGTCCCACCGCGCTCGAAGCTGCCATCAAGTCGCTTGGTGACGAACTGCGGACCAGCCCGGCGCCCAAGCCTGGGACACCTCCGCAACCATGAGCGACGGCTCACTCCCGGCGCAGCTCGAAGGCGCCGGGGGGCGCGTCGAACAGGAGCGTGCCGGCGTTGCGGGTGACGGTGGCGGCCGGCAACAGAGCGCGGCCGGCGCGGCGAACCCGCCAGGCGCCCTCGGCCAGGTCGGTCACCAGGCAATGCACGCGGGCACCTGCTGATGGACAGAATGCGACGGCGCCGGCGTCAACGCCCCCGACGGGCCGCAACGGGCCGGGGCTCTGTTGAACGGCGGGGCCGCAACGTGAAGCGAATCTCCATGCCCACCGCATCCGCGTAGCGCCACAGGGTGCGTAAGGTAGCGTGCTCCGGACGGCGCTCTGTCCAGCTCAGTTGGGGCGCGCTGGTTCCGATCCTTCTCGCAATCTGCTCCTGCGTCAGGCCCCGCTTCTTGCGCGCGCCGGCCAGTGCCTGCCCGACGCTCAGGATTCGCGCTTCCTCTTCAAAGGCCCGGCGAACCCTTCGATCCTTCAACTGCTCATTCACGTACCTGTCCCAGGGACTCGGCATCAGTGTCTCCGCTTCTTATGGTCCCATCCCGCGCTTGCCAACGCTTCATCACGCAACTCCCAACCGCACACTATCAGATTTGACGAGCGGGGCGCGAATCCACGTTGACAGCCGTGGTCCCACCATGGGAGCATCAAGCGAAGGGCATGTACGTCGCAAGCTACAAGGCGATTCGTCTCTTCTGCGCCCGGCATCCGGAGGCCAAGAAGCCCCTGGATCGCTGGTACGACGTCGCGGGGGCGGCGGTATGGGCCAACTTCATCGACGTGAGACAGAGCTTCAACACCGCGGATTTCGTGGCTCCCCATGTCGTTTTCGATATCGGTGGCAACAAGTACCGATTGATTGCAGAGATCAACTTCAGAAAGAAGGCCCTTTTTATTCGCCATATCATGACCCACAAGGAATACGAAAAAGGAGCGTGGAAGCGATGAGCGCGACCTTGGCCATTGACCGCAGGAAGTATGTCCGGCTGGCAAACCGGATCGTCGTGAAGGCTATCGAGACCGAGGAGGAATACGACGCCATGGTTGCGGCGATCGAAAGGCTTTTCGACAAGGGTGAGGAGAATCTGTCTCTTGAAGAATCGGCGCTTCTGGAAACTATGGCGATTCTGATCCGGGCATACGATGAGGAACACTATCCACTGCCGAAGCCTTCCCCAAACGAGATGCTGGCCTACTTGATGGAAACCAGTGGCCGAAAGCCGAAAGACCTGCTTTCCATCCTGGGGACCCGCGGCCGCGTTTCGGAAGTTCTGAGCGGCAAACGATCCATCAGCAAGGAACAGGCGAAGGGGCTGGGCGCGTTCTTCAAGGTTTCTGCCGAGCTGTTCATCTAGCCCGCTTTACCCGCCAGACCCGTGACGACCGTGAACGATTGCTCACTCCCGGCGCAGCTCGAAGGCGCCGGGCGGCGCGTCGAACAGAAGCGTGCCGGCGTCGCGGGTGACGGTGGCGGCCGGCAACAGAACGCGGCCGGCGCGCGAGACCCTCCAGGCGCCTTCCGCCAGGTCGGTCACAAGGCAATGCAACGAGGCGCCTCCCGATAGAGAGAAGGAAACGGGGCCAGCGGCGCGTTCCCCGCTCTTGTTGAAGAGCACGGCCCAGTCGGCGAGCCGCACACCAACGAATGCGCCGGCGTCGATGCGCCCGGCCGGCACCGGCTTCTCTACGCCGCGGTCCATCACCTGGAGAACGTTCAACAGCAAGTCCTCCGCGCCGGGCGTGGCCGGAGAAACCTCCACCCGCCACGCGTCGAGCTCGAAACCCCTCGGATCGCCGCCCCTGATCTGGTTCGGAAAATTCTGGCCGAATACCCAGAATTCCTTCCCCGGACCGCCGATCTTGACGATCTCGACGTTCCCCGCCTCCGGCAGCAGCGTGGTGTTCACCAGCTTCCCAGTCCAGCCCCGCTCGGTCAGAGCAACCGTGGCGTTGTTTCCCGCAATCACCGGTTCTTCCATGCTGTGCAGCAGCCAGTACTTTTTGAACGCGGCGTTGGCGGACACTACCCGATCGAAAACCACCAGCGCGGCGCGGGTTTCGCCGCCCAAATTCAGAAACACGAAGGAGCGGCGCACCTGCCGGACCTTCTTGCTGTAAGCTTCGGTAAGGTCGCCCTTGAGGTAGGCATAGGCCGGGCGGTTCGGATCCGGGCCGAACCCGTGGCCCAGCACTTCTCCGGTCTTGTAAGGCCCTGCCAACAAATCGTCCAGCGTACCCGGCTCGCGCCAGTTGTTGGGCAGGCGCTGCCCACCGTCGTTGCGCAGCTCGCTCCGGCTGGCCACGAACTTCTCATCCGGATCGTAAATGAGCAAGGTGTTATGCGCGATGGTGCGCTTGTGGTAGTTGACGTGGTGGGGGCTGCCGTAGCCGCCGTCGGCGCCCTCATACAGGCCCGAATCGACGGCCAGCGGACCCTTGTAATAGATTTGAAACGCGCCGGCATCGGGGTGCTGGTGGTTGACGAAGTTGTAGACATTAACCTTCATCTCGGCGATGACGCTGTCGTCGCCCCAGCCCGTGCGGGCCACCATCCAGCCGTAGGGAAAACCCATGTAGCGCGCCAGCGGAAGATCGGCGATGTCGCGCGGCTTCAGGTCCGGATCGCGCCACAGGAATTCGAAAAGCTGGCTCATGGTGTCGATGCCCGGCTGCTTCAGATAGTCGGCCAGCGGGTAGCCGTCGCCGTAATAGCTGGCCACGAGCAGCGACCGCAGTTTCGGCGCGCGGCTTTGCCCGTCGCCGGAGCGCAGCAGTTGCAGGTCCGGCCGCCGCATGTAGATCCATTGGTAGGGCACAAACTGCTGCGAGGGGTCGTAGATGTTGCCCGCGCCCATGCGGTCGAAGATCCACAGCGGGTAGAGGTCCGAGCTGAAGCGCGTCTCCGAGTACGAGGTGCCTTGATGGAAGGCGCCGCCGGGATACCACCAATTGCGCGCCGGGGCCAGGTAGCGGAAAATGCGGTGCGCCGCCACGCGGTACATCTCCGGGAACTCGTCGTAGATGGCCACGCCGGCCGAGAGCATGTCGCGCATCACCATCCACTCCGAGCCATGGCCGGTGACCCAGCCCCGATGCGGCGGCGGGTAGCCGCACTCCAATTCCCGGGCCAGGCGCAACAACTGCTTAAGGAACCGATCCTTGTCTTCCGAGCTGAGCAGCGGGTAACACCAGTCGTAGACCACGGCGCCGGTCACCAGCAGGCGGCCGATGGGGCGGGTAATGTCCTGGATGGAGTGGTCAAAGGTTGCGCTCTCGAGCGTGGTGAGCGTGTCGGCCACCGTTCGCCGGCCGAGTTCCTTGTCGCCATTCGTCAGGTAGAGCAGCGCGTCCACCTCCAGGCGGACTTGCGCGCGCTTTTTGGCCGCCGCCTGCATCTGCTCCCAGACGGGTTTCAATACCGGGTGCGCCATGCGCCGCTTCAGGTCCTGGATGTCGTGCGCGCGCAAGAACAGGCGCGGGTGTTCGCTCGGGGGTACGGGCACCGAAACGCCTTCGACCTCGATCCGTTTCGCGTCGCGGACGGGGCTGGGCTGCGCGAACAGGGAAACCGCCACGAAGCAAGCGAGAGAGACGCATGGGAACCGCATGGCGCTATTAGAGGTATTTCGTCTCCCGCCGTCAAGGCCAGCCTTGCTTTGCCCTCCCCCAGTTTTTCTCGCGAACCCTTCTCTGGACCCGATTCCCCCCCAACGTCGAGGCCACCCGCTACGGGAATTTGGACGCGACCGGCTCGTTTTCTACGTTTTCCTGTAAGTAACTGGACTGTTACTGAGCCCGCCTCCTTAATTTTCAATGAGTTAGCGGCCGGAGCGGCTGGCCATGGACTTGCACCTTTCTGGGGTGGCGAGGATAAGCGAGTTTTCTCCTCCCGCTTGGTGGGCCCCCGTTGGGTGGGCTTGGTCGTCTCCTTCCGTTGGTAGCTCTCCGGGTGCGGAGGGCAGTAGCGACAAAGGGCGGCTCCGGAACGAGGTTCCGGAGCCTTTTTTTCGCTGCCGGCTACAGACCACAGGCTGACCGTGCCTACAGCCCACGGCCCACAGCCAACAGCCTCTTACGTCCGCGCATCGCCTTTTCGACGTCGCGCGCTTCGCGTGGCAGACCGTCGGTCAACACCCGCGCCCCGGTTTCCGTCACCAGTACCACGTCTTCGATGCGGATGCCGAGGTTCTCTTCCGGAATGTAAAGCCCCGGCTCGACGGTGATAACCATGCCCGGCTCGAGCGGCCGCGACCCGCTGCCGGCGTCGTGCACGTTCAGGCCCAGATGGTGGCTGATGCCGTGGATGAAGTATTTCCCGAGCGGCTGCCCCTGGCGGTCCTTGCCGTGCGCGTTGAAGTAGTCGATAGCCACCTTATTCAGGTTTTCCGGGGCCGTGCGGCTGATGATGGCGCCCGGCTTGATGGCCGCGATCACCGCCTTCTGCGCGCCCAGCACGATGTCATGGATTTCGCGCTGCCGGGCGGTGAACTTGCCGGAGACGGGGAGCGTGCGGGTGATGTCGGCGGCGTAGCCGCCATACTCGCCGCCCACATCCAGCACCAGCACGTCGCCAACCCGCATCTGCCGCGTGTTGGCGCTGTAATGCAGCACGGTGGAATTGAAGCCGGAGCCGGCGATGGGCGCATACGCCGGCCGCTCGCAGCCGACGCGCTCGAACACGTACTTCATCAGCGCGGCCACCTGGTACTCGAACAGCCCGGGCCGCACCGCCTTCATGGCCTCGCGGTGCGCATCCATGGTAGCCCGCAGCGCCTTCTGGATCAGGGCCAGTTCGGTGGGCGACTTCACCTGCCGCAGCGCCGCAATGGCCGCGGCCGCGTCCTGGATCTCGGGCGCCGCCGCCGGCCCGTTCCCCTGCCCTGCTCCGGCCAGCTTCCTCAGCCGTTCGACCGCTTCACTTTCCGGACCACACCGCTGCTTTCCGGAGGGAAGAATCGTGTAGAGCTTGCCGTTGGCGGGAAGAATCCGCTGGAGCTGCTTGTCGAAATCGGCGGCGCTGGCCACGGTGTTGAAGCCGGTCGACCGTACCGCATCGGCGTCCTGGGGACCGAGCTTGGGCCCGGTCCAGCGCTCCTGCAGCGGGCTGCGCGGCGGCAGGAACAGGATCTCGAGTGGTGACAGGTTTCCAGCCTGTCCGTCCCCTGGCGGGGCCAGCAGCAGGATGGCGCCCGGCTCGTTCACGCCCGAGAGGTAATAGAAGTCGTCGTTCTGCCGGAAGCCGGTGAGCGCGTCGGCGGTGTCCGGCTCGCGGTAGGCGAAGACCACGGTGATTCCGTCGTTCAGCTTCGCCGCCAGCGCCGCGCGCCGCGCCCGGTAGCTCTCGACCGGTTCCTTCTCCAGCGCCGCCAGCGACACCGCTGCCAGCAACACCCAACCCGCAACACCAGCGAATCGCCGCATGTTGGCAGTTTATACGCAAAAGCGGGATGGACGTGTTCCGCGGCAGGGAGGAGTGAAAAAAGCTGCAGCCGGTCAACTCGCCGACTCCCCCCGAAATCGGCTTGCCGACCGGCTGCAGCTTCTGTCCGAATACAGGTCCACTTTACCGGGCGCACCGGATCGCGGCAATGAAGCGAAAGTCACATTCTCAATTGGTACTCCCGGTTTGTCGCCAATAGCCCATCGGTACCCCAGCCGCCACTCTGAAAATTCCCGCGGCGGCGTCCCGCCGCAAGCATGTAGCGCCGGCGTCCCGCCGGTAATCGTCCTCCGGTCGCCAATCCGTTACCGGCGGGACGCCGGCGCTACATCCGGCGCGCGAGACGCGCGTTTGCTCTTTTCATCGTTTTTGGGTGCCCTAAAAGGGCATGGGTGGCTGCTGTGCTATACTGCTGTGGTCAAGCTGTGGGCGTGTAGCTCAGTTGGGAGAGCGCGGCGTTCGCAACGCTGAGGCCAGGGGTTCAAGTCCCCTCACGTCCACCAAATCCTTCAACAACTTGCCAAGGATGGCTCCTGTCCCAAAAGTGTGATCACGTTTCTGCGGGCAGCGGCCGCCGGGCGCAGGTGTGATAGATGGCCGCGAACCGGCGCAATCGGAAATCTGCGGGCTGAAGGCTCAGTCGGGTCGCCGTGACGGGCGCTTGCCCCTCGACATCTTCTAGGAAATAGAGTTCGGACGTCCTTTTCGGGCACACGGCCTTTCCTTTCAGCGGGACGCTAACGCGCTGCAAGAGCGCAGCTTACGGGCGCCGCGGTCTTGACCTCGGCGAGGAACCTCAATTCAAGCGGCACACAACCAGACCGGAATGATAGCCTTGTCCAGTCCCGTAGGGACGGCTGAAACGCTTGGCGGGCAAGGCTTTCGGTCGTCCCTACGGGACTTGGTCACCCGCGTTTGCTTTCCCAGCACTGAAGTGCTGGGCTATTTTCGGTCGCGCCTACGGCGCTTGGGCATCGTCCGCCCTCGCGCCTCGAATCTTGCAGGTACCTCAGGAGTCAGGCGTCAGAATCCCCGGCGTCTGCGGGAAACGAAAGCAAAATTCTCGTTACGACGGGCATAACGGTCCAACCGCCGCCTGGCAACGGGCCGCGCGTCGCCCGTTTCCTTGGCCGGCGCTTTTCCTGTGCTGGCTTCTCCTCGGTCTTTTCTCTTCCAAATCCCCCCTCGGGAGTTCTACACTCTCGAAACCCCAAGGACGGGCCCCGGTTCATTACTGAGAACTGCGTGATCGATGTCCGGGGCAGCATATGAAGATCGAGTCGCTCAGTGTCCTTCGTGGCCTTGCCTCTATCTGTATTGCGCTGACGTGCGCCGTGGGTTTGACGACAATCACCGCCTTTGCGGCCGACCCCGTCATTAATCCGGGCGGCTTTCTCGAGGCCGCCGGCTATTCGGCCCGCTTCACGGCCGGTTCTATCGTCTCTCTGTTCGGCGCCAACCTGGCCGGCACAACCTCCGGAGCATCGACACTGCCGCTACCTACAAGCCTGGCAGGGACCAGCGTTCTGGTAAACGGCCAAGCGGCGCCCCTTTTCTTCGTTTCCCCGACCCAGATCAATTTTCAGTTGCCTTGGGAAACAGCGGGTCAAGCGCAGGTGAGTGTAGCCGTCAGGGCGGGTAGCATTACCAGCTCGGCGCAGAACATCTCCCTGGTGGCTTCTGCTCCGGGCTTGTTTGCGACAAACGCGGCGGGCTCGGGGCAAGGCGCGATTCAAATTGCCAACACGATACTTTTCGCGGCGCCTGTGGGGGCGATTCCCGGGGCGCAGGCCCGGCCGGCGAATCGCGGTGAGGACCTTTCCATCTTCTGCACCGGTCTCGGCAGTGTTGCCAATCAACCGCTGAGCGGGGCGCCAGCGCCAATTGCGCCCCCGCTCTCTACAACGACAGCGATGCCTACCGTTACCTTAGGTGGACTTCAGGCCAACGTGACGTTTTCTGGCCTTGCTCCCGGGTTCGTGGGCCTTTATCAGGTCAATGTGCGTGTCCCGGACAATGCCCCGTCGGGCGACTCGGTTCCGGTAGTCATCACCGTGGGTGGGGCCGCTTCAAATACCGTGACGGTCGCCATACAGGGGCCGGCGGGGCTCGTGCTGCAAGGCTTGGCGCTCGCCTCTAATTCGGTCACCGCAGGGACTTCCGTGACCGGAACGGTGACGCTAAGCGGAGCGGACCCGAAGGGCGGAACAGCCGTCACGCTGCAAAGCAGCAGCACCGCAGCGCAGGTGCCCGCCGGCGGCAGCGCCACAGTCCCGGCCGGGCAGACCTCAGCGACCTTCACGATCACCACTCAGGCTGTGTTGTCCACTGCTCAGAACGTGACGATCACCGCCAGCTACGCTGGCGTTTCCAAGAATGCAATGCTGACCGTGAATCAGGGTGGCTCGCAGCCGGGCACGGTGCGGGTGAATCCGCAGGATGGGCTGAACTACGTGTGGATTCCGGCAGGGACGTACATGATGGGCTGCTCGCCAGGCGATAGCGAATGCTACGACGAGGAGAAGCCTTCGCATTCAGTGACGATCAGCAAAGGTTTCTGGATGGGGCAGACCGAAGCAACCGTGGGCGCTTACAAACGCTTTGCCCAGGCAACCGGGCGGACCATGCCGTCCGGACCGTCCTGGGACAGCACATGGACACAGGA
>Ga0315285_10007599_pt1 | contig 11127 bp, 10 predicted proteins | sample YL17G09_36_MG_FD_203698 | JGI IMG/M metagenome (GOLD analysis project Ga0315285, IMG submission 203698) | Sediment microbial communities from Yellowstone Lake, YNP, Wyoming, USA - YL17G09_36 | ecosystem: Environmental > Aquatic > Freshwater > Lake > Sediment | place: USA: Wyoming | collected... | reverse complement strand
TATCTTACTTTGCTTTTAGAGAATGATATCTTTATAATTTCCCTTTTTTATCAATGTGCACCAACCCTTTTCAAAACAACTTTTACTGTCTTAAATAATACGGTTATATCTAGCCAAAGGGATTGGTCCTTGACATATTTTATATCATATCTTATCCAGTCATGGAAAGGTGTATCACTCCTGCCCTGGATCTGCCACAATCCTGTTATACCTGGTTTCATTCTAAGCCTTGTATCACGCCAACTTGAGCTGAATTTCATCTCCTCCATTATCAACGGCCTTGGGCCGACAAGACTCATTTCTCCCTTTAAAACATTAAATAGTTGAGGAAGTTCATCTATACTGGTACCTCTCAATATTCTTCCAAGCCTTGTGATTCTTGGGTCATTTGACATCTTGAACATCGGGCCATCAGTTTCCTTTTTAGAAATCAATTCTCTGTGGAGTTTTTCAGCATTGGCGACCATAGTCCTGAATTTTAGCATGCCAAAAAACTTACCCTTCATACCGCATCTCTTTTGAATATAGAATACAGGCCCTTGCGAGTCGTTCTTTATCGCAATAGCAATCAGCAGAAAAAAAGGTAATAGTAAAATAATTCCGGCGGCGGAAAGAACTAAATCCATTATCCTCTTTGTTATCTTATGTATCTTTTCTTGGCTACTTTTTATTGATAAAATATTTGATAAGTTGATGATACCTTTTAACCTATAATCTGAAGAGATAAGATTAACATCTCCAATGTTCAGTCCTTTTAATACGACCATATTCTTACTATGAAAGTTGTCGGGAATATTTGAGTTCTCACCTATTAAAGAATACTCAACCTTCGAGCTATCGGGTAAAGATATGCCATCCCATATGATGCTTTCTCGAATAACAACTCCCTCCGATATCCGACATCTGTTGCCAATGACGGTAGGACCGATTATTTGTGCCCAATCTTTTATTTCACAGCCATTGCCTATCACAATCGGACCTAAAAAATAGGCTTTGGGAGATATTTCCACATCCTTCCCTACCCACACCCCTTGTTCTATTTCCTCCTTGTTGTTGAAATCCATGTAACTACCTTTCAAAAGGAGGTCTCGATTAAGATTGAAGTAATCATTCAAACTGTTAAGACAAAGGTGAAAACCTTCAATCTCATACGCAGATACCCTAAGGGCTTCCCTTTGTAAGAGAGGAACTAATTGTTCCTTTATGTCCATATAGTTCTTTTGGTCGATGAATTTGAGGACAGACGGATTAAAGAGATATACACCGGAAGGTCTCCATAGTGACCTCCTATCTATCGAAGAATAGGGTTTATGGAAACTCTTAATCGTTTTATCAATGTTATTAATAGTGACATTCTCCTCGTTCCCATTGCTATGATCATCATTATATACTCCCACGGTAACCATTGAACCTATTTCTATGTGAAACCTAATGAACCTGGCCAAATCTATTTGTCCAACAAAGAGGTTACTGTCAATAACCAGAAAGGGTTCTTTGCCAAGGAATTTCTCGAGATCCCTTAGTATGCCGGCCGTTCCTCTGGGTCTGTCTTCCCTGTAATAATCAATATTAATCCCTGACAACTTGTTTTGTTTTAAATAGTCGGGTATTTTGCTTTCTTCAGAGAAAGTAATTATTATATCCTCAATGCCGCTCTTTCTTAAAAAATCGATACAATATTCTATAAGGGGTTTATTAATGATGGGAAACATCAACGGTGAGCAGTAACCACTCAAGGGATCTAATTCGGTCCTGTGTCCATCTGCCAGGATAACACAATTTTTCACTGATAACTTAGGAGAAAGAATATTCATACTTTAACGCCTGATAAAATTCAAGAATTCCATTTGAATCATTTTCCAGGTGTTCGAGATTATCCATTGCAATAATTAGGCCAACCGAGGTAATTTTATGATATTTCCTGGTGATGTCAAGTTGGAATTGAATGACTGTCTCCGAATTAAATCATGTAAAATCTAACCGAGTCAATACCTTTTTTGGTTGAAATTCTGTAGTGGCTTCTGTTTTCATCAAGTATTCTCCGCCACTTGTTGTAACCCTACTTTGCCCTCGATTTCTCTTTGGAGAGTAATCTTCAATTGGCGGAGATATCTGTATCCATTAAATTTTCTAAGCCTTGGCTCGATGTCCAAAAGGACAGCAGCTAACCACCGATGCTTCTGATCACTATTCCTCCAATAATCGACCTTGTTTGTCTTCTGACCAATGAGGGCCATCAAGGACTCTATACAGTTGGTGGTTTTAAAGCTAATCCCTAATTCCCGAAAGAGTCCCAAGCGGTGGAGCGTCAGAGTTTCCTGCCGGATCAAGAGATCATCACCATTTTAGGAGCCACTCTCTAAATTGCAACCAAAATTAGCACACACTCCTTACACATCTTTGTCTCTGTTTTTTTGAACAAAAGACTGAGGCCTCTATCACAATTTCCGCTAAAAGAATATGTCATCGATTATGACATCGAAGCCAGAACCTTGATCTCATGGCAATATAATCTGGTTTAATTATACTTTTCCATTAAAATCTTGCCATCTTTAGGTTCTGAAAAGTCCTCAGGTGGTTAATAAATTACCACTTTTTGGCAATCAATGGGAAGGTTTTAAATATTGAGGTGGGGCAGACCGAGACGAAGATGCTCGGGAAAATCAACCCATTCGACTCCCCGGTCTGAAGCCCGGGGTATGCTCAGGGTTGATACTGAGTGGCGCTTTTTACCCCGATTTAAAAATCGGGGTTTGGCGCCGTCGAACGTATCAAAATTTCTGTTTCTATAGGATGGTTCCTCCAGCAACGGGTCTCCTATCCTTTTCTAACACAAACCTGCCCATCTCAGGAATGTCATTAAAGGGATCGACGACCACCTGATCATCCAGGTGGATCATGATTGTTGCTACCTCTGCCGCTCCGATGAACAAAGCATCTTCTTCTATCAGTTCCAAAGAGGCAGGATCAAATTTTTTGAACGCTTTTTCAATCCGACAAGGGACCTCCTGGGTAACGCACCGGAAGAGAAGAGGTTCTCCGATACGATGAGGAGTATGATCCATCCAAAAAATGTTGGCCTGAATTCTATCCGATATGACAGAAGAGAGATCACCTGATAGAATTTGTCCTCTCTTTACGCGATGTCTTCCCTTCAGACAGATGCCTATTGATTCTTCAAAATCTGCCTCAGCCACATCATCCATCAGAAACTTTTTGATCTCTTTGGCCACCACCTTCTTCTTTTGAGGTAGAAGATAGATCGCCTCTCCTCTTATAAGGTGGCCCGCTTCGATTCTGCCTACCAAGATTTTTTGCCCATCCATGGAATAGATATCCTGTATAGGAAGCCGCAAAGGTTTCTCTTCGACCTTCAATTCTTCAAATGTATCTAAGGCCTGTAATACCGTGGGTCCATCAAACCAGGATATCTTTTCCGAGGGGGTGGCAACGTTGTCTCCGTGAATGGCTGAAATGGGTAGGATGAAAGTCGGATGGATATTTAATCTTTCTAAGAAATCGGTAACAGTTTCTTTCAACTGTAAGAATCGATCCTGTGAATAGTTGATCAGGTCTATCTTGTTGAGCAAAACACAGATCTGCTTTAACCCCAGCATGTTTAAAATATAAGCGTGTCGCCTGGTTTGATCTCGAATTCCCTCAAAGGAATCGATAATCAATAAGGCAGCTTCTGCTTGACTGGTGCCTGTAATCATGTTTTTTAAGAATTCCTTGTGTCCTGGTGCATCAATAATCACATATCTCCTTTTGGATGTTTTAAAAAAAGTCTGAGTGGTATCGATGGTGATTCCTCTGGATCGCTCTTCTTCAAAGCAGTCCATGACAAAGGCGAATTCCACCCTCTTACCGAGCATCTCGGAACTCCTTCCAATCTCAGAGAATTTGTCCGGAGGCAGGCAGCCTGTATCATAAAGGAGCCTGCCAATGAGGGTGCTTTTCCCGTGATCCACATGTCCTACGATAACAATAGGAAGAGATTTACTTTCTGTCATAGCGTACTCCATTCATTACATATACCCCAAGGCTCTTAATTTCTGCATGGTATAGATATTCTCTTTGTCTTGAGCCCGGCCCGACCTCTCAGAGGTTTTGGAACTTCTAATCTCCTCAACAATTTCGTCGATGGTCTGAGCATTCGAATCAATGGGAGAACAACAGGGTACACATCCGATGCTTCTAAACCTCTTCCCATTTTTGCTGGAATAGAGGCTGACGATGGGGAGCCGTTCTCGTTGGACATAACTCCACACATCCAATTCTGTAAAATGGAGAAGAGGATGAATTCGAAAATGTTCTTCTTCCTCCACCATGGATTGGTATTGATCCCATAGCTCAGCAGGCTGATTTTCGTAATCCCATTTAAACTGGGTATCCCGGGGAGAAAAATATCTTTCCTTTGCTCTGATCCCGTGTTCATCCCTACGGATCCCCAAAAGGATAGCCTTCAGGTGGTACTTTTTAAGGATCAACCTTAAGGCATTCGTCTTCAATTCATTACAGCAATCTAACTTACTTCCCTGATTTGGCCCCATTCCTTCCTTCAGTTTCTCTTCATTCCTTGCGATCAAGAGATTCAGATCCCACTCCTTGACCCTTTCATTCCTGAATTGATACATTTCCGGAAACTTATAACTGGTATCGATATGGATGATTGGGAAAGGAATGTGGCCGAAGAAGGCCTTCCTGCAGAGCCAGAGAAGGGTAGTCGAATCCTTTCCAATCGACCAAAGCATGGCAATGTCTTTAAATTGATAATAAGACTCTCGAATGATATAAATACTTTTATTTTCTAATCTTGTCAGATGATCCATAAATGATTCTCCTATTGAGAATAATATTGAAGGATAAAATCCGTTAGAATTTCGACGGATGGCTTTTTAGAAAAGCGAATATTTTCTGAAAGGATGCAGACAGCATCGTGCCATGTATGCATCCCTTTGAATATATTGTAACCGAAAATTTCTTTTTTTTCTAAACTTCCTTTTAAATCATAGCCATCTTTAGGAAGACATACCAAATCTGGAGCCATAGGGGTATGGGGTCCATGGTAGATCTCCTCTTTTTCGAAGATTTTATCTATAACCTCATCACCATTCTCTCCCTTAAGGGTCCTCAATATCTTCTTTATCTCTTTTAATAAAGAAGCCTTTTCCTCCTTTTCCACGGTTCCTCTTGGATAAGAATCTTTTCCGTGAATATAGATGCGACAGGGATCTAAATTGAATGCTTTGGTTTTATGGTCAACCCTTTCGTAGAAATGGCCCTCGTTCTTTAACACCAAGAGCCCCTTTTCTTCCAAAAACCTGTTGATATAGACTTCCTTTTTAACTGGGGCAAATCCGTGGTCAGAGAGGATCATGAAGAATCCTTTCTCTGAATATCTTTCAATAAACTGCTCGTATAAATATTTTATAAATTTATCCAATTCCACATAGAATCGAAGAAAGGATTCATGATAAGGATTTTCTTTGTCGTTCGAGGCATCGAAGAAGAAATGGTGTAGGCGATCTGTCTCGGTGATGCAGGCGAAGAAAAGGTCCCAGGACTCCTCCGCGAAGAAGTGGGAGATCGCTTTTTTGCGGATCTCAAAGCATTCAAACAGGCTTTTCATAAATGCCACTTTATCTTCTCTGGCCTTTTCAGCTTCCACATCGATGAGGTAATTGATGGATTGAAGATAAGAATAAGCAGATTCAGGGAAGGTGGCCTTTCTTAAATCAATGGCGACAAAACCGGAGACCAGTATTCCATTCATCGGCCATGCAGGGTAAGTATGGGGGACATTGAAAATGACGGATCGATAGGGATGGCTTATTTTTTTATGATACTTTTGAAACAGAGTAGACGTTTTTTGATCTGCTTTTCCTAAGATTTCCCAGAAGGTAGGTGCCTTGATGTCCTTTGAATTTGGGAAGGTTAAGGAGTAGCTATCAGGTTTCAGGTCGGTAAATCCATAGATCCCGTGCTCCCCGGGATTCACTCCGGTGTTAAAGGATGTCCAGGAAACCGAAGAGATGTCAGGGACGGATGCATTCGTCTGGTGAAGCGCAAAGCCCTGACTCAGAATCTTTTTTAAGTTTGGCATGATATCATTTTCCATGTAGGTGTTTAACAGGGAATAGGGAACTCCGTCGATGCCGATGATCAAAGCCTTTTTATCTCTGTTTGAAGACAACTTCATTTGTCGCCTTTGCTCGTTATCTTAACCCAACAGTTGCATAAACAATGTTCCAAAAGGTAGTTGGGTGTGCTGGGAAACCTTTAAAGCGGGACCTTTTGACGTTTCGCTGCCTCGTTTCCAGACACATTTCAAAGGTCACCTTGGGTGATGTCGCATGTTACCCATAAAACATAGTAAAGAACCGCTTGGTAAAGGTTGGGAAGCACGCCCAACTACCTTTTCAATACAACATTTGGGTTAGCTAATCTCGCCGGAAATGTATGCGCGAGTCCTTTCGTCCCGGGGTGAGCTAAAAAACTGTCCTGCTGGGCCATGTTCAACCAACTCCCCCATGTAGAGAAAGATCACATAGTCAGCAATGCGCCGCGCCTGGCGCAGAATGTGAGTGACAACAACAATCGTATAGTTTTCTTTAAGAAATTTAAACTGCTTCTCAATCAACTGGGCTGATATTGGGTCGAGAGCTGAAGTGGGTTCATCGGCAAGGATCACCTCAGGCTCGATGGCAAGGGCTCGTGCCAGTGCTAATCTCTGTTGCTGGCCAATGGAAAGCTGAGACGCCGGTCCGTTCAGTCTATCTTTCACTTCGTTCCAAAGGCCTGCAAGCCGCAAGTAGTATTCGACCAAAAGCTCCATCTGACGATCTTTCTTGAACCGGGCCTTTTGGAGAACGGGTTTGAGAGACGGCTCATCAAGGGAGATCTGTTTCTCTAAGGCTGCAATCCGTCGCTGAATCTGTTCACCGTTCATCCCGTGGATTTTTGGTCCAAAACGGATATTGTCATAAATAGACATGGGGAGAGGGTAGGGCTTTTGTGAAAGAAACCCCACCTTTTTCCTCAAGGCAAGAATATCCGTTCTCGGGTCATAAATGTTCATGCCGTCAATGATCACCTGACCTTCCACTTTCGCCTGTTCATAGAGGTCGATCAACCGATTCAAGCTCTTGAGAAGCGTCGTCTTACCGCAGCCGGAAGGACCGATGACAGCAGTGATCTGGCCATCCGGGATATCGACGGTAATGTCCCGAAGAACCTGTTCATTCCCGTACCCGATGGTTAGATTGCGTAAGCTGATGTGTGACATTCCAAACCTACCTCACAATATGCCTTGAAAACCGACGACTTAGCAATCTTGAGAAAATACTGACAAAGAGAACGATCATCAGTAAGATAAGGGCAGATGCATAGGCGCGCTGTTGAACCTCGGGAATTGGCGTGGCCACCTGGAAAAAGACGGCGAGGGGAAGAGAGGCCACTGGGTCGAAAAGAGAGCGCGGGATGTGATCGGTGTAGCCGGCAGTAAAAAGGACAGAAGCAGCGTCTCCAATACCTCGGCCAAAGGCAAGTAATATCCCCGTGGTGATACCGGGGAGTGCCTGTCTGAACATGACCTTTAGCGTGGTCTCGATTCTGGTGGAGCCGAGAGCGTAAGAAGTCTCCTTGAGTTCCAAAGGGATCATCCTGATGACCTCCTCTATGGATCTGGTCATGATCGGCAGCATGAGGAGCGTAAGGGCAATGATTCCACCCAGTAAAGATGCCCTGAGGCCGAAGTAAACCATGACGACAAAGCCGAAGGCTCCGTAAACAATAGATGGCGTCCCCCAGAGTATGTCCAAGGCAAGTCTTGTGATGTTGGAGAGAGATCGACCGGTATACTCCTTCTGCAACGCAAAGGCTATCGGTAAACCGAATAGGAACGATAGGAGGGTAGCGCCCAATGAAAGATAGAGAGAGCCCACGATCGCATTGGCAATGCCGCCTTCTTTGCCAAGATAGTATCCACCCTTTGGTGTCTGAATGAGCATCGATAGGTTGAGAGAAGATGCTCCCCGTAAGGTGATGACGAGGATGATACCAATGAGCAGTGCGAGGACCATTGAAACAGAGGCAATCATCAGTCCCTTAAAGAAGGTTTCTTCCAGCTTTCTCAACCTCAACGATCTTGCCCCCTTTCTGTCCTCAAGAGAGCAAAGTGAGCGGCCAGATTGAAGCCACTGACGACGAGCAGCAGTATCAGTGCAGAGAGCAGGAGTGCTGAATCGTAAAGGGGGATCGACATCATCTCCCCATAATTGTTGGCAAGCAAGGCCGGCAGAGGATAGGCTGGGTCAAAGACGGATGCAGGAATCTTAGGGACGTTTCCAACGATCATCAGGACCGCGATGGTTTCACCAAAGGCGCGGGTAAAACCGAGAACAATAGCAGAGAGGATTCCATGCCTTGAACTCCTTAGGATGACGTGTTTCACTGCTTCCCACCTCGTTGTCCCCAAGGCCAGGGCTGTCTCCCTTGCTTCCACGGGCACTGCTCTGAACACTTCCATCGAGACAGAGATGATGATGGGAGAGACCATCATCGCAAGGATGATTCCTCCGGCGAGAAGACTGTAGCCTGTGGTCGGATGGCCAAAGGCTTGGCCAAGAACGCGTACAAATGGAACAATGACCACGATGCCCCAGAGTCCGTAGATGACGGATGGAATGCCTGCCATGATATCGACCACCAGCCGTACGAGTTCTCTAAAATGGCGATGAGCATATTCTGAGAGGTAGATCGCACTAAGCAGACAGACCGGGATCGCCAAAACCATTGCGATGGCAGTCACCTCCAGCGTTCCTATAATAAAAGGGAAAAAACCAAATTCACCTTTAAGGGGAGCCCACGTAGAAGAAAAAAGCAGGTGCAAGATCGATTCCTTGGCAAGAATCGGCCTCGACTTCATGAATAAACCGAAAGCGATGACGAGGACAATTGAGTTTGCAAAGGCAACAGCAATAAGCATTGATTTACCAGCCAGGTTATCTTTTATCCGCCTCCAAATCATTGTTGCCTTATCCTCCGTTACAGAGATCCATTCAGAGAATCCATCCCGCCAAGGCCGGACTGAATTCTGAATTCTATGTATCTAATCCCCAAGTTTCTTAAGAGCTTCATGAATCTGCGCGTTTGTCAACTTAATATATCCCATCTCATCAACGTATTTCTGGCCATCCGTCAAAACCCAGCGGATAAATTCCTGGGCAAGACCTTTGAATCTGTCCTTCGTTACAAGATAGAGATCTCTCGCGGGTGGGGAGGGATAGAGGCCTGTGTTCACAGCTTGGATCGCTCTACTTTTTGTTTTTAAGTCCTCTTCGGTATCGATCCTCCCATTTTCGTTGATATCAATAGGGATGATCTGAAGGCCTGCAAGGGGTGAGCCCGTCTTGACATCATAGGCATAGTTGAGGTTGTTATAACCAATCCCGTTTCTGTCTTTCCTCACGGCCTCGGCAAGCCCAGGATCTCCATAGACCCCCACACCCTTGAGGTCCTCCTGGTTTTTTCCTCCGAGGTATTGGGCCCATGTCTCTGCGGCACCACAGGAGTCCGATCTCGTATAAACCTGGACTTTATCTTTTGATTCCCCTCCAACGATTTCGCCCCAGGTCAGGGGGATGCCGTTAATCCAAAGATCGATGAAGGTCTTTTTCTTAACGCCTTTTTCAGCAAGACCTTTCTTGAACACCGGGTTCTCTCCATTAATGGTAGGAAATACCGCATCTTTCACAACGGGGATAAAGAAGGCCCCTTGTCTTATCTCCTCTGGTTTGATCTCTCTCGAAACCATGCCAATATTGACAAGGCCAGAAATGGCATCTGCAGCCCCTTTGCCAGCTCCTCCGGCAGATATGTCCACTCTTACTTTGGGATGAATCTTCCCAAACTCTTCTCCCCACCTGACCATCATTGGATAAAGTGCCCATGCGCCTGAGACCCTGATCGTCCCCTGAAGATGAGTGCTTGCCAAACCCTGCTGCCCATTATCTTCTTGTGCGCTCTTCCGACCGCAACTAACAACTCCGAGGGTCAACACAAAAAAGAGAGATAAGGTAACGATTAAATACCTACTGCGTAGCATTAACCGCATTGTTGTCTCCTTCGGGAAATTGGAGAAATAAACTCGCCTTTGAGCGAAGAATTTAGTTCAATGTTTTTAACCGAAAAGGTTCCAGAGGCCAAGGATTCAAAGGTTCAAGAATCATAAAGAAATAAGAATTTACTTGAACCCTGCACCCCTTGAATCCTCTTAATCCATCCATCACAAGTAACCCAGTGATTTCAGTCTCTTCTTAACGATTTCAATCTCCTTTTGTGATAGGGAGGGTTCATTTTTAATCGATTTGGAAGAGATGAGGTCCCGTAAGATATATACTATAAATTCGGTGACCGAATTGAAGCCGCTTTCCTTGATAATTTTACTGAGGTTTTCGTACAAAGGCCTAGGTATCTTAATGGTTACCTTCCCAGATTCCTTTTTCATATACACTCCTATAACACTCTTATAGGAGTATAAATGAGCATTCCCCATTTGTCAAGTTTTTTATGAGGCCTCTGAAGAACATCTCTTGTACCCTTGAGAATGCTCAAAGATCAGGCAGGCGGGACGAAAAAGCTTTAGAGCGGAACCTTTTAAGGAATGAACCGTAAAGGCCCCCAAATTCCTGAATAGTTCTGGGGGTAGCCGAATTTATAGAAAGGATCAGAGGACAATATGTTCCAACGACCAGAATTACCATTGTGTCGAGGATCACTTCGAAACCTTTGAACGGGTCTATGAGGAACGTTTTGAGCGGGCCTATGGGTTTTATCGTCCCTATCTGCGGTCCGTCATCTACCGCTATCTGGACTGTGGGGTTCTACGTAACGGTTTCGCCCGGGTCCGATGTGGGGAGTGCGGTCATGAATATCTTCTGGCCTTTGTGTTGAAGCGAAGCGGAAATCCCGCCTTAGCGGGACAAGCGTCGTCACTTCTGCCCATCCTGTCATCAGAAACGCGTATCGTCCCTATCTGGAAAAGGCCATGGGGTCAATGGGGTCAATTCTTCATCGTTGATAAGCCATATAAGAATATGCTAAATCCCTGAAATGGCAAGACCG
>Ga0315285_10007592_pt1 | contig 11135 bp, 16 predicted proteins | sample YL17G09_36_MG_FD_203698 | JGI IMG/M metagenome (GOLD analysis project Ga0315285, IMG submission 203698) | Sediment microbial communities from Yellowstone Lake, YNP, Wyoming, USA - YL17G09_36 | ecosystem: Environmental > Aquatic > Freshwater > Lake > Sediment | place: USA: Wyoming | collected... | reverse complement strand
GCTTTGAACTCTACAGGGTGGAACCTTTCCGTGCTTTTAAGCTCCGTCGGGGCTCTGCTGCTGCCCGTCATCGATGTGGAGGGGGTGTTCTGGATCACCGTGGCGGCCTTTTTCATATCGACAGTCTTGCTTTTAATGCTCCCTGTGGTAGATAGCGTGAGGCAGAAGGCGCAAACATCGATATTGCTGGATCTCATCGAAGGGTTGAAGTATATCCATCACCATATTGTGATACGCTCTTTGCTGGCGGTTGCTTTTATCGTAATAACGTTCGGATTGCCTTATGTGAACCTCATGCCCGACTTCGCCAAGAAGGTCTTTGACGTCGGCGAAGCAGGGTACGGTTTTCTCCTCAGCGCTCCGGCATTAGGCGCATTAGTCGTGTCCCTCCTGGTCGCGTCGCTCGGCGATTTCAAGAGAAAGGGCGCTGCCGCGATGACGCTGGCGTTTTTCTTCGGGGTCAGTCTCATATTATTCGCCATCTCCGGCAATTATTATTTAGCACTGGTCTTTCTCGTAGCCGTCGGTGGCGTCAGCGCCGGTTACTTTGCGCTGAACAATACACTGATGCAAATCATAGTCCCGTCTACGATGTTGGGTAGGGTCATGGGAGTGTATGTTATAACGCTGTCCTTCATGTCGCTGGGGACGCTGCCTTTAAGCTACGTTGCTGATGCCAAGGATGCTTCGCTGGCTATAGGTATTGGTGGTGCAATCATCGCTTTGTTCGCGGTTGTGATTATGCTGATGATACCGAAACTGAGACGTTTGCAGTGATCGGAGTCTCGTCAACCCCCTGTTATCCCCCAGTCATGGGGGAAACGTCATCCAAACCCCCTATCAGTCCCCCATACTTTGGGTGACTTTGAAAATTGGGGGACACCCCCAATTCCCCTGCCAGAGGGGGAGCCCTCTGGACTTCCCTGTTATGGTTTTATGGGAAAGACGGGTATACAGAGCTCCCGATTTTTCCAGTACTGGGAAAACACCTCTCTACACGCTTGTCATTGTGAGGAGTCCTTCCAACGCTGGAAGGATGACGCGGCAATCTCGTCGTTCATGTGGTAGGACGGAGTGAAAGATTGCTTTGCTTCGCTCGCAATGACGAAACAGGAAGTCTGCTGCACCTCTTTTTAAGGGGTTCAATGGCAGGCTGTTTTATTCGTCCTCGTCCGGCTTTTCGTCTTCGACCGGCTCGGCAGGTGCGATGTGTGGGATGGTAACGCTGGTTTTCGAGATTCGTTTTCTTCGTGAGGCAGGCAGGGCATCGACAGATTGTCGCAGTGTTGCAAGTTCTTTCTTAGCATCGCCTGTAATTGGAACCACAATTCCAGTTATACCTGTCTCCCATATCTCTCTGAGGTCTTCCTTCGATGTCTCTAGCGGGATGCGTAATAGTAAATACTTGCCGACCAGGTTCGCTATGTGCTGGCAGGTGATCAATCGTTTCATCGAGATAGATGTATCTCCCGCTATGAGTGCGATATCTACCAGCAGTTGATTTGTGGCTCTTATCAGGCCGTCGGGCATTGCGGGATCGATCTCGATTATGCGGCAAAGTTTTTCTTCTTGAAGCATGGCGATAGGCGAGTTCTGTGTGTTGAGCAATATGAAATCGCAGCCGCTCTCTTTTATAGCTGAGAGTTGCTTATCTGTTTCGCTTACGGGGGCGCCCCATGGAAGGTTGCTCTTCGATGCGGTGTTCTTGCCAGCGAGGCTCTTCACCAGGATAGCATCTGCATATTCCTTGGCAGCGGTTACTGCCGCCTTATCGTTGTCGTCCACAGCGGCGATGATGACCATATTCGCAAGCTTGGATTTGGCGGCTGCAGCTGCGAAGCCTAATGGTTTGGCATTGCCTTTTGATATCTGCTCAAGTTTTTCTAAAAGCTTGCTCACTAATTCCTCCGTAACTGGAGCCAGCGGTCGGATTTGAACCGACGGCCTGCGGTTTACGAAACCGCTGCTCTACCCCTGAGCTACGCTGGCCCTTAAAGCTAAATCTCAAAAAGTTGGCGTTAAATTGGCGTTATTTTTTTGAAACACCCCTGCCGGGAGTACCTCATCCAACAGCGCCATGGCCTCCTCTTGCATGCCCTCTATTATATGTGAATAAACATCCATCGTAAAGGCTACGCTAGCATGCCCCAACGCCTCAGAAATGACCTTTGGCTTGGCTCCACGCTGTAATAAGATACTGGCAAAAGTATGACGCAGATCGTGGAAGCGGACGCCCTCCAGTCCAGCTCGCTTCGCTAGTCTATGGAAGTTGTGAGAGACTACGCCGGGGTCAATGGGAGCGCCCTCAGCATTGGAGAAAATAAGGCTATCAAGTGAAGGCGGCTGTCCTAGACGCCAGCTTAAGGAATCCCTCTCCGCTTTGTATTCTCTGAGGTATAAGGCCAGCTTGGGTGTCATAGCTACACGGCGGCGGCTGTGGGCTGTCTTTGGCTCTTTGAATTGGCATATTCCCCGGCGTTTGAATAACACCTGGGTGACTGATATTGAGAGGCTCTCTAGGTCAATGTCGCGCCATCTCAGTCCTAACAGTTCGGCTTGCCTCAGCCCTGTATTCAATGCGGTATAGAACACCGGGTAATAGGGATTATCCTTTGCCGTGTCCAGTAAGACTTCGACCTCTGAAGTGGTCAAGGTGCGCATGGCCTTCTTATGTGGTGAAGGCGCGTCAACAAGCTCCCCTGGATTGCGCCCAAGATAGCCTTGACGGACAGCATACTTCAAAGACTGAGACAATACCCTATGCTGATGATTGACTGTGCGGGATGATAACGTTTGACATGCTGTGCTGTAATATTCCTGTATTGCTTGCGGGTGAAGGTGCTTCAATTGAATATTGCCCAAGGCTGGGATTAAGTGATGCTCAATAATGCTTTGATAGCCGTCATAAGTACGAATAGAGCAATTCGTCTTTACATAGCCCTCCAGCCATTGACGGAGATGATCCGCGACTGTGAGCCGTCCTGGGGGAGTGTAAACGCCCTTATCAAGGCTAGACAACAATTCAGTCAAACGCCTTTGGGCGTCACCCTTGCGGCCTCTTACTGTTTCGAAGTGGCGGCGAGGCTTGCCGTCCGGCCCTTGCCCAACGTAAATCTGGAGTTGCCAGCTATCCTTGCCCTTGCCCTTTTGCCTTATTGACCCTCTCATCTTGCACCTCCAATGTTATTTGCTAGACTGTGGCTTTGATAGGTATTGTTCAATTGCCTTCAGGATCAATTCCCGTGTTGATATGCCTTCGTCTATTGCCCGTTTCCTTGCTTCCTTCCAAAGCTCATCCGGGACAGTGCGCAGTAGGTAGTCCGTCATATTCACCCCCATTTATTTCTTGAGGAATAATATCATACTTTATTGTGATAATCAAGATTATCTTGATATACATAATTTGTATAGTGCGAACCAAATTCATAGCTAAACCATTTCAAACGGCAAATTATTGCCCTAAATATAGCCTTTCCCCTTGATTTTTGCCTACCCCTCGATTTTATAAACTCATACCCAGAGACTGACGATACCCTACCCCCTCATATCGTCTTTGTTTATGCGGGCCAAGGCTCTGTTAAGCAAAGAGTTATCCAATTGGCCGTTTTCGTTGATAAAGTAGGTTGTCTCGGCTGGATGCTCCGATTCATAGTCCGCTATCATCTTGTCAATAATAGCTTCTTTATCGCCCTCTGGTTTAAATTCACAGCTGATAAAAACTATTCTGACAGGCTCCTCATTTACCCCCGTCTGTTGCTCCAGCTTCTTAAGTCTATTCGATATGTTCATGATTCACCTCCTCGGCCCTCTTGCGCTTACTTTCTAGGATAAACTCCTCTAATTCTTCATCGGTAAGTTCCCTTACCGGAGTGATACCCGCGCCCTGGCAGATGATCTCTGTTAATTCATCGTCGGTCAGTTCTTCTGGACTTAATCCCTCCAACGATCTCCGCTTGGGAATACGTTCTTCAAGTTTGGTTATTCTACCTTCAATGCGCATTGTTTTTTCCCTCTACTTTCGATTCTATAGCTCTAACCCGTTCTTCAAGCTCACCACTAGTAAGTACAGCTACCATAGCCCTTGCGAGTGCTGCCATCGCCGATGCTTGCTTGCTTTCAAGAGTTCCTGTATGTACCTCTTCCAAAGCGCTTTCTAGTCTGTCATAGACGGGCATTAAACGCGGAGGAACTAACCCCATTAACCTGGCGGATCGTGCGCTGTTCTTCCCGCCTTTTGCACGGGCCTCAAGGCGTTTCTTTTCAAGCGCTGGGGAATGACTGAAGCAATAGCCATCTCCCATTGCGAATGCTTTGCATGGTTCGCCGCTGCGCGTCTTATTTTTACATCTCTTGCGTTCTGTTGTAATCACTTCACGACCTCCTGCCTTTAACTTCTCTTACATCATTCAATGTAAGCCCATTGGCTTTCAGGACTTTGAATATATATCCCGGACTACATTCCAACTTTTGCGCTACGGCCTCAACATTACCAAGAGCCTGTAAAGCCTCACAAATGTTTTTGAGTGGTATATTCAGGGGCTTCCGTCCTAGACCATTGACCACTATCTCTTGACCGCAATGTTGGCATACTACTTTCATATACTTAACTCAAAAGACATGATTATCATTGTTATCTTGTAAGCGGACAAGTGTCCGCCCTGTCCGTTTATATTGTCCGTGGAGACGGACGGACAGTGGGGGGTATATAATACCCCCTTGTCCGCCTCCGGATGTCCTCCCCCTTTTATTCATAAGGAAAGTCCCCATGTATCACCTTCTAGTTTGGCGACCTGTTTTCTGTCCCTCATGCGGCGGAGCGTTCGCCCAATAGTGTCTGTTCCCTTGTCCAGCCGATCTGAGATTTCCTTTGTTGTAAAAGAGCCTTGCTTCAGTAGATTCTTGATCTGCCAAGTTAGGGGCAACTCCCCGGACAGCCCGGTGTTCGCGAGATCAGCCTTTGACACTGTGATGCTGTTATTGGTGAAAGAGAATCTATAGCCTAGAGGCGGCTGTAATTTTGATAAATTGCCCTTTGAATGCTTCAGGCTGATGATTGCCTCATCTTCCCCTATTTCTTGCTCAGCCTTGCACTCCCACACTGATCTAGCAAGATTCATAAAGAACACGCTCCCAAAGATAGTCCGCTTTTTAGAGAGCTGATCTTTTGAGGTGTGCGCCAGGGTGAGACTTGTAATCCCAAGTTGCCGCAATGCCGCGTGATATTTAATGGCTGGCTCCGTATCGTTGAGATTGCCGCGGGCCGCTGGCCCCAGGCTATCTACTATTAAGAGTTTGATACCATGATCGTCAACTATGCGCCTCAACTGATCTGTAGAATCGGCAAGCGCGGCTGTCATGCGCCTGTAGAGTATCGGCATGGGCGCTGTATTGAATCCCCTCTCCAAAGCACTCCAGCGCTTTCTAAAACTAGAGGGATCATCTTCGTAATCAAGATATAAGCATTTAGTTGATTCTCCGTTTGTGGTCAATCCTAGTTTGTTGTCTTTGAAGGGGAGTTGCACAGTGTAGGCTGTCACCAACGCGAAGGCGCTCTTACATGAGCCATAGTCCCCAAATATGACAGTAGGATGATTTAGGTATAGGAGCGGCTCCAGTAGATAACTAGGTGTCAGGGTGTCACCTTCAGCCGCCCATATCTCCTCCGCTGGCTCCCCTTTACGGGCCATCTCTGTTGTTATCTCAGTGATATATGTAAGAACGTCCTCCCACGATATGTTTTTGTCGTTCTTCTCTAATCTCTTAACTAGGCCGCTTATTGCTGAGGTAGATAACAGGTCAACGCGGGCGCGGTGTAATAGGAGTTGCTTTGAATCCTTCATAGAATAGAAGGATAATTCGGCTTGCCCGTTGTCCTTAACATGCTCAGCCATGACCCGGATCTTCAATTCAGGCCAAGCGAAGTTCACGAAGCCTACACCCTTTGCTACAGATGGCGCGTTCAAATCTCTACCCCTTCAGCCTGTTTACTTGGGAATTGAAATACCACAGTGTCACCGCTTCGCCGCTTTGCTAATTCAGTCTCTAGTCTCTTCACCCTATCCCGGAGCCAACTGTCACTATCGAGCCCCCACAGTAGGGGCCGCAAGGCGTTCATTTCATCCGTTAGCTCAGTGTCCTCCAGTTCAGTGATGTCAGAATGACAGTATCTATTGAGTTGCTCTAGGCTGATAAGCGGATCAGGTATTACATTATTCATGGCGCACCCCCTGATCCGGGTGTATGGTGCGTCGTCTCAATTCGCGGCATGGCGCGCAGCGCTTGGGCGTGGAAAGTCCTTTACTGTAGAAGTAGGATTGCTCGCCGGACGTAAAGACGAAGCTCTGTCCGCAGTCACAGCAACGGAGTCGTTTGTCTATAAATGTTTGCCTATTTATGATTTGCATACTGTCCGCCCTCCAAACTGATATTAGTTGTCTTTCTTGCCCGCTGAGTGGAGCAAAGAATCAATACTACACTTGGGGATCAAGATTCTCTTGCCCACTTTGATAAAATTTATTTCCCCATTTCTAATCGCGGAGTACATAGAATTTTTTGAAATCCCTAGGGCTTGTGCCCCCTCCCTCACGCTGTAGGTCAATTTGTCCGTATTCTGTTGTCCTGCATCCATTTAGAGCCTCCAAAAACTGTATTGAACTTTTTCTGAGCATAGTGTACCATTAAATAACGCTTAATCTAGACTAATTAGCGTTATAGCACCGATTTAACGCTAAGTCTAACGCTGAGGGCCTAAAAAGGGGTGAAGGTATAATGTGGCAAGCAGTAGGGAAAATTAGATACAAAGAAATATCACTAAAGAACGGCATTTTAATAGGGAAGAAGGCTTATAAAGATATATGGCCATTTACCTTGTCAAACCTACCCACAGAATTTACTAAAGTCACTGATTCCCGTTCTGCCATAAGATTTGAGCGCAGATACTCGCCGCTTGGGTACGATTCACTTGTAAGAAAACGGGAGGAACAGAAGGGGGGAGACCCTCTTGAATGGGTACTTAAACAGGCTAAGTTCGTGAAATTCGCTTTAAATCTAATATATGCTTTAACTCGGCAAGATGGCGATAACGCTCTAAAGCAATCCCAAGATTTCCAATTAAAGAATTTCACTTATCCTGCTGGTGCTTATGATTGTGAGACGCTACTTCCAATGCCAAGAGACAAAGGAAACGCGTTAATAGCCGTACCGCATGTTATTGAGATATTAGTTAATGCAAATACAGAGAATGTGCGCTCCAAGCTGGTAGTACATTACAAGGGTAAACTAGATTCAGTTATCTTTTACAACGCTTCAATAGAAGCGATATGGTCTATGGTGGGGGATTTGGCAATTAGAACACAACAAGGACAGGGAAGCGCATATTTTGTTAAGTGTAAATATTGCCAAACTCCTTTTCTAGCCAAAGATAAGAGACAACAGTTCTGCCCGATCCCTGAAGGATACACGGGCCGCAAACAATCTTTGTGCGGCCTGAAATATCGTCAGCGTGAATTACAGGCAAGAAAGAGAGACAAAGAAGGCCAGCCCTGAGAGATCGCCTTGACATCCCCTCTCCCCGGCATTAAAGTATTAAAACCTCATACGTCTTCAATCTGACACGAATAGGTTCATTGTAAGGAGGTGCGTGTTGGCCAGTAATATTAAGTGTCCGGTATGTGGTTCCTCAACAAGGCTTCGCATATCCAAGAAAGATGGCAGTAAGTTCCACGTGTGTGTCAACTACCCTGATTGTAAAGGAAAGGTTGCCTTTGATGAGGACTGGGATGATGAGTGGGAGAAGCAACCCAAGAGAAGGAAAAGCACTCCGCAAAAAAGTAAGAAGCCTATTATAGCTATTGTTGCCGTTGTAGCGTCTATCATAATTATAGCTGGGATAGTCATTCCAGTAGTGATATTGAGCGATAATAAATCGAATACCTCTCCACATGGGACTAGCTCCATATATACACCAACAACAGCACCTACATCCACCCCAACAGAGGGTTCGACCACCCTCAGTGTGGAGGAGGCAGGAGCCCTTTACTTAGAGCACGTGGCTCCTGTAAATTCTGCACAGGATGCATTCTTTGCGAAGGCTGCAAATTGGACAGATTACACCACCAATCCACAGGCGTTATCAGATGCTCAACCTTATATTAACGCATTAGCAGAATGGAAGGTCTTTCTGCAGTCTACACATTGGCCTACTGTGGCTCAAGCAGACGTACGCAACCTTACCGAGGACGTAGGAAATGAAATTGCAGTGTTGGTATCTCTAAGCACAGTAAACTACTTAAATGTAGGACAGTGGCTTCAGGATTTCATAAGCGTCACGAACACTGGAAACGCGGATGCTGCATGGGTACGAATGGACCTTGGACTTCCTCCTCCTCAGTAAATAAATACATCGAGGTAATTAGTGGTATATCCCCTCCTATATAGAAGCCGTTTTTCACTCAGATAGCACAGCGTTCTCGGCATGTAAAAGTTGAGGGATAGGGATTATTACGTCCTCAAGTTTTCGACACCCTAAAACATGGCGTCTAATAATCTGATAGCTAAAGGGGAAAAATAACTAATTGCTACAATAGTCTTATTAAGCTGTTGCCTTGACAGACTCTCTCGTCCGCATTAAAGTGTTAAAACCTTATACATTTCAATTTGACCTAGATAGGCCCATAAATAGGAGGGCAAATGACAAGCGGAAGCTTCGGCGGCGGGAGCACAAAGAAGAAAATAGCAGAAACGAAAAACACCTGTACTGCTTGCGGCAACATCTGGTTTTATGGGAAACAAGAAGTCACGGAAGCAAAGACTGCTGCCTTGGGAAATCTTTCAAAATCAATGATGTGTTGTGGGGGTTGTCTCCCGGCGTTACTTATTAAAGACAAGACAGTTCCCGATTTAAACAAGTGTCCTAAATGCGGATCGAGGGCAATTACAAGAGAGGAAGTTGTTCATGAGGTTTAACAAGCCGATAATAGCAATAATTATTATCGGCATCCGGTTCTATCAGAGAATGATTTCACCCATTGTTAACCACTGGTCAAGGTGTCGGTTTTACCCAACATGCTCAGAATATGCAATTATAGCCATCACGAAATATGGTTTAAAAGTTGGGACAGTGAAAGCATATCATCGCTTATTGAGATGTAGGCCAGACAATTTAGAAACGTGTATCGATTTCCCATAGGAATTTTAATGAAGGTTAATGCTGAGATAGAGCGCATTCTTAAATGTCGTATGAATGGCAAGTGTAAAGGGTGTGATCTATCCAGGGAATGCAAGAAGTTCAGGAAGTACATAAAGGAAAACTCACAGTATAGCAATACTCCGGTGACACATACTGCCAGGATGATGAGGGTATATACGGCGACTAGAGGGGGAATGTAATGGATTTGAGAATCTCGCCAGCACATTTGCTTCTATTAAGCAAATTTCGCAACGGCGATTCACTCGCCAGATATCATAATGCTGAATATTGGGAAGCGGCACTCAAAGAACAACCCCTCAAAGTTATTGAGAAATTTATTAAGGAAGGCCTTCTGGAACCGGCGGGTTTGGATAAACTCATGGACTACAAATTCAAAGCTTCCAATCTCAAGTCGATGTTAAAAGAGAATGGTTTGAAGGTTACCGGTGATAAAGCAGAACTGATTAGGCGGCTTATTGAAAATGACGAACAAGCAATGCGTGCTGCCACGAATGGCCTTGATATATACCAATGCACAACAGAAGGGACACATATCGCAGAGCAGTATCTACAAATTGAAAAAACAAAGTTGGAAACCGCAGAGCGAGAAGTTCTTGACTTTCTCATGAAGAAAGAGCTCTCAAAAGCTGTTCGTATCGTTGCTCAATACGAAGCGTCTCAAGTATTCCCTCGCGGCCTCGGAATTGACTGGAAAAACTACAACGTCGAATCAGGTGCTGAATCACTAAAGGCAATCTTTGAAAGGACACCTGAAATTTTGAAGGGTATAGAGGAGAATCGACTCGGCAAATTGCGTCTAGTCGCTGCGATGATGGAATTGTGGGGAACGAATAACGCAAGACGCTGGTTACCGGGTGACTTTGAAACCGGCATCCACTTGGGTAGCGATGCTGCTTGCCGAATGTTTATCTTTCATGCTGCGCACCTTCGCAATATGCAGGGTTACAAAAAGGCTGGAGTGAAGACGGTTGATATTCTAGGTAACGTCGAAAACACCTGCTCTGAATGCCTAAAGATCAACGGAAAGACATACGGTTTAGAAAGCGTGCCAGAGCTTCCATATGCAAAGTGCACATGCGAGCTTGGTTGTAGATGCATAGCTCTAGCACATATACCACAGCGGTAGTCTCACCACCAAAGGCACAAAGGAGGTGCTAAATGACAATACAAATTCCCGCCAGAAATACCTCAAAATATTCTGGCCGGTACTCCGGCTCGTTTGATTATCATCGGATTATTGAGATATTCGTGGACTCTCACCGCATAGCGTTGTCCTCGAAGAATCCTAACACCGCTGGTGATCGATTTGCTCTAGCCGTCGAAGTGTATCACCAGATCATGTCGATGAAAGTGCCCGCAGATGTGCGCGAATCGGTGCAAAGAGCTATGGAAACCTTGGCGGATGTTTTTCCAACACAGGTAATGTTCAATGAAGCGTTAGGTCTACGCGAGAAGGCATTAAAGCTGAAAACCCCTAAGAAACAGCTTGAGCTCCTCTGTCTCGCACGCGATGTTCTTGATCGCGGACTAGCGGCAAATCCGGGAAGTGCGGTACTTCAAACTGCCGCCACGGAACTACGCGTAGAAATTTCTCAATTAGAAGCCGCTGCAAGGTGACGCCTAATATTTGATTTTCGGTTAGCTATAAAATGAGGCTCAAAAATTGGCGTTATTTTGGCGTTAAAAAGTTTGGTGCGGCATGGTGCAAAAAAGTTCAACAGATATAAAAACGGGACTTCCCTATTTTTAAGAAAGTCCCGTTTTGTTCGTAATGTGACGTTTTGGTGCAAGCCTATTAGAATTACGAAACCGCTGCTCTACCGCTGAGCTACGCTGGCGTTTTGTGTAAAGTATATCATAGGATAGATGTGGTTGAAACAACTACGGTATCAATAGAATCGATTAAGGTTGTTAGTATCGAGAAGAT
>Ga0315285_10007591_pt1 | contig 11136 bp, 15 predicted proteins | sample YL17G09_36_MG_FD_203698 | JGI IMG/M metagenome (GOLD analysis project Ga0315285, IMG submission 203698) | Sediment microbial communities from Yellowstone Lake, YNP, Wyoming, USA - YL17G09_36 | ecosystem: Environmental > Aquatic > Freshwater > Lake > Sediment | place: USA: Wyoming | collected... | reverse complement strand
GACAAGGATAGGGGGATCCGTTTTGACAGCCGCTGCGCCGCTTTCTCTTCCTGACGTCGTAGCCGCGCTGACGGACGCCGCCCCAATTGTGTCACCTGTTCTGCAGGGAACGGAAGACAAGGGATGGTTCGACGACCTCGAGATCTACCTGAACCACGACAACTGGATGACCATAACGGACACACCCGCAGCAGGTGCTGATCTGGGCGTATCTGCTTTCATCACGGAGGCGTGAACAGTAATCAGTGAACAGTAATCAGTGAACAGTAATCAGTGAACAGTAATCAGTGAACAGTAATCAGTGAACAGTAAAATCAGTAATTAGTTCTTGCTTGCTGATTACTGATTTCACTGTTTACTGTTTTAAGAGAGGGATGATTATGCGAATAATAGACATCAACGATATTACAATTTTCCCTAATATAGGCCTCGGGATAAAGGGACTTCGTGGAGCGGAATACCTCATCTTGAAACCGGGCTCCGCACTGACTGAGAACAGGATTCTAACCCTTAGAACTGGCGATATAGACAGAATAGTGACCCTGCTCGGCAACCCTACGCTCAGCGATTGGTTCAACCAGGGCGTGAAAACTACTGATACGCCAACATTTTTAGGAATTATACTTGCGGGAGGCTCTAGTTTCAAATACGTTGAGTCAGTGATGGTCGGCAACGAGACGTTCTCTACAGTTACAGGGAACGTATTCTACAAAGACGGCGCCGCTGCAGATAGGACGTTCAACCCGCTGGGTGTATTTTTGCCGGGCTTCTTCGTCTTTCTTCATAACCAGGGGTTGACAAAGAAAATAACTTTTGACTCGACAGTGCTGAATCAGGACGTGTTCCCGGGCGAGTCCGCTGTCTTTTTCTACAGCGGCGCTATTTGGAGACTGTTCACGATTGCTTGACACAAGGCACATCTAAGGGTTAGTGTAAGCTACTAACCATTGTTTAGCTTAGATGTGCTTCCTACTAAACAAGGATAATGACATGATACTTAAAAAATATCGTAAGGGAAATCAAATTTATGCTCTATTAAAATGTGATTACTGTAATCAAGAAGTTGAAATACTTTTACATACACATAGCAGAAGAAAACGATTTTGTAGCAACAAATGCGTAGAGAATTACTTTAATAAAAAAAGGCTTTTTTATAAAAAATGTTTATTCTGTAAAAATGATTTTAAGGTATCTTTAAGTAATAGGAAGAAAGCTAAATTTTGCTCAAAATCATGCTATTTAGATTATAATGCAAGAAAAAGACAAGATATTATAGACAGCATAGAACTGCTTCAATCTCAAAGGATTCCATATAAAGAAATAGCAATTCGGATGGGAATTTCATATGTTAATCTTATAGCTTATATTAGAAGATACAAATTATCCCGTGGTTCTGATAGATTAAAAAGTATCAAAGCGCGCAAATGGTCAGATTCTGAAATAGCTATAGCGATGGAACATATTGAAAAATCACAAAAAGGAGATTCCCTTTCGGAATTAGTAAGTAAATTAGACCATCCTCGATGTTCAATAGTAACTAAATTATCGAAGTTAAGAAAACAACTAGCGGGTGGATAATATGATAGATGATATAGTTTCCGATTCTGAGATAGATAATTTTGTGGATAATCTAATAAATACGATTTTAAATGAAATAACGTCAGAGGATTTGAATGTATGTATCCAGATTAATAATAACATAATGGATTTGATAACTGCATTTGGCGATAAAAGCCAATTACTTGGAATTGGTTTTGTTTTCAATTTAAGCCAATATTGCAAGGGATACCTTGATACTATGAAAGAAAACATGGGTTTATCCAACAGTGAATGGGAAAAAATAGAGCAATTTGTTTCCAAATGGGAAGAACATTTGCGAGAAAAAGAATTGGTTAATGTCTAGGTTTAAGGTAAAGGAGAGTAAAATGATTAAAAGATTGATCCTTGCTGTATTTTTGTTCATGCTGGCTGCCCAGCTCTGCTATGGCATCACGCCGTACCTGCGGTTTAACGTGCAGGATTTCGGCGCTGTTGGCAGCGGTGCGGTAGACGACTCAACTGCGATCAATAACTGCATAACCTCTGCTGCTGGCGGTACTGTATACTTCCCGAAGGGGACGTTTAAGCTGTCTGCTAATGTAACAATCCCGGCTGGCGTGACCGCACAGTTCCAGACAGGGGCGACATTGTCCATTGACGGTGGAAAAGTATTTGCAGTTGCAGCTAAGGGCAGGCTTCAGGCTGACTTTTATCAGATATTCAGCGGCGCCGGAACTGCAACCCTTGCGGCAGGCACAGTGCCATTCGTCTATCCGCAGTGGTGGGGCGTCGTCGGCGATGGCGCGACTGACAACACCGCAAACCTTATTTTGTGTATTACTGCGGCAGGCACCAACACTATCCTGATTAAACCCGGAAACTACTCAATGGCAGATAACGTCACCTTCGGGGCTACGACAAGCGTTGAGCTGGTCTCACCGATCACGTTTACTGTCAGTGTTGGCGGAAAGATACTCACACTAGCAGGGCGCGTATTCGGCGACAAGCCAGCGTCTGCCGGTGCAGGCACGATGGTATTCTCCAGTGCGACTATTGACAGGAATACGAAAACAGTGCCTCTAGTCTACGCAGACCCGCTGGCAGTTGATACTGATTTAGGAACCGTTTTCACGACGACGACCACTGCTATCGTAGGTCCCGCCACGCTAAATGCCACTAACGGCATCGAGGGGCAGAAAATAATATTCCTGATAACAAATGACGGCGCCGGCGCAAGAACCATCACTTTTGGCGCAAATTTCACACCGAATGGGACACTCGTAGGCACCATTAATCTGACCGCCGAGGTGGAGTTCGTCTACAACGTTGCGCTCACGAAGTGGGTGGAGGTCAACAGGGCGATACCGACGATAATAAAGAATAACCAGGACGTATCAACTGCCGGCTCACCATCATTTGCAGGTATCACACTGACCGGACCGATAGCCGGGGGCATAGCGCTTGATTTCACCGATGCCGGACCCATGGTTGGCAACGAGACGTTCGTCCAGGCAGACGGCAACGTGTTCTACAAGGACGGCGGCGCAGCAGACCGTACCTTCAATCCTAATGCGGCTTTTCAGACAGGGACGATTATTTTCCTGAACAACTACGGTGCAACGAACAAAATCACTTTCGACTCTGGGGTGCTTGCCCAGGACGTTCTCCCCGGCGAGTCGGCGATATTCTTTTACACAGGGGCAATTTGGCGGTTGTTCATACTGATATAGGGGTGCAATATGCTGAAACGATTACTACTCACAATTATAGTTTTGGCATTTACCTGCCAAATCTGCTATGGCATAACGCCGCTCACAAGGTTCAGCGTGCAGGATTTCGGCGCAATCGGCAGCGGGGCTGTAGATGACTCCACTGCGATCAATAACTGCATAACCTCTGCCGCCGGAGGCAGTGTTTTCTTCCCGAAAGGCACCTATAAGCTATCAGCAAACGTGACCGTCCCTGCCGGTGTCAGCGCTGTATTCTCTCATGGTGCGACGCTCTCCATTGACAACACAAAGGTGTTTACAGTCAATGGCAAGCTCGATGCGGGGCTATTCCAAATCTTCTCAGGGCTGGGTACTGCATCTTTAAGCGCGGGGTGCTCGGTCTGGTTATACCCCCAGTGGTGGGGTGTTACCGGCGATGGGATTGCTGATGACACAGCGGCGTTTACTGCGTGTATCACGGCGGCAGGCACCACTTCTATCCTTATCATCCCCGGCGATTACGCCATCACCGATAACGTTACCTTCGGGGCAACGTCGAACGTAAGGCTCATATCTCCTGTGACTTTCACAGTATCAAACACAAAGACTGTGACGTTCTCAGGGCGGATGCTCGGCGATATACCGACGCTTGCGGGGGCAGGGGCGATTAGCTACGTTAATTCAAAAACGATGTTCAGGGCAGTCAAGGCCTTGATCTTTGCCGATCCACTCGCTGTCAACATGAACGATGGGAACGTGTTTACCGTTACTGCGACAGCGAATTCCACGTTTAATGCGAGCAACGGCATAGCGGGCATGGAGGCAACGTTTATCATCACCAATGACGCCGGCGGAGCAAGGACGATAACCTTCGGGGCGAACTTCAAGCCCGGCGGCACGGTTGTAGGGACAGCCAATAAAACGTCAACGATCAAGTTTGCTTATGATGGAACGAATTGGTGGGAAGTGAGCAGAGTCGTTGGGACGCTGTAGAGGTGCAATATGATGAAACGATTACTACTCGCAATTATAGTTTTGGCATTTGCCTGTCAAATCTGCTATGGGGTCACGCCGCCCTTCAGATTCAACGTGCAGGACTTCGGCGCTGTCGGCGACGGCACTACTGAGGCATCTGGCAATATCCAAGCCTGCGCGGACGCTGCATACAATGCCGGCGGAGGCAGTGTTTTCTTCCCGAAGGGAACGTATCAGATTAAACTTTCAAGCGTAGCAATTCCTAATAAAGTTACTTCTGTATTCCAACAGGGGGCGACAATATACTTTGACCAAGGACTTGGGTCGTTTTTTGACATCTACGGTAAGATAGATGCGGGGCTATTCCAAATATTTTCTGGGGCGTATCCAACACTATATTGGGGAGTCTCAAGCTGGTTATACCCTCAGTGGTGGGGCGTTGTCGGGGATGGGGTTACTGATGACACAGCGGCGTTTTTTTCATGTATCGGAGCATCTGTCGGTGTAACAATTCTTATCCCTCCGGGGAATTATGCCATCACTGACGACATTACGTTCATCGCAGCGTCGAAGGTGAGGCTCATATCCCCTGTGACTTTCACCGTATCAGCCGGAAAGACTGTGACGTTTTCAGGGCGTATGCTCGGCGATATACCGACGCTGGCAGGCGCAGGCTCACTTAGCTACGTTAATTCAAAAACGATGTTCAGGGCAGTCAAGGCTTTAACTTTTGCCAATCCACTAGCTGTCAACATGAACGATGGAAACGTGTTTACCGTTACTGCGACAGGGAACTCCACGTTTAATGCCAGCAACGGGATAGCGGGGATGGAGGCAACGTTTATCATCGCTAATGATGGTGTAGCAAGAACGATAACTTTTGGAGCGAACTTCAAGCCCGTCAGTACGCTCGTTGGGATAATAAATAAAACGTCAACGATCAAATTTTCCTACGACGGCGCAAACTGGTGGGAAGTGAGCAGGGTCGTGGGGACGCTGTAAGGATGAAGGATGACGGATGAAGGATGAGGGATGAAGGATGAGGGATGAAATGCAATACCTGCTGATACCGATTCTAATACTGTCAGTTTTTAGCGCAATCAGGAGCCTTTTAGGTTTATCACAGGAGCTTCGTCAATGATGGATACAGGACTGAAATGCGGGTTTCTCCCGGAACAGGACTGCCTGAAAGAAGATTGTCCACTGAGGGCATGGGTCGAGGACAAGGATTTTGGTTCTTCCTCGTTGCCTTCGAGTCTCGGCAGCCACGTTCCGCCGTGTAACGGAAGAATAGATGCTGAGAGCGAAACGAGAGGTATGTGCCTATTCGATATCGCTGCGATCACGATCAAGAGGGTCGTGTCCGGCACTGAGAATCTCGTACACGTGGTGAAGGGCATGAGCAGGGAGCAACTTATACAGAAAGGCGTTGAGATATGGAAAAAGATAAGGTAAAAAAAAATAATTTTGTTACAACAGAGGAAAAATCAAATTCTCACTTGATTATATACCTTCAGGCTTTATTTAAATTCCTGAAAGGCAAAAAAACGTCAATCGCCACCATATTAGCCGCTATCCTGATATTGCTTCAGGGGCATGGAATAATCACCTATGCTGATGCACAAATATATTCAATCATCTTAGTTGCTCTGGGATTGGGAGCAAACATCACAGAGCCTATCGTGAACCAAAGGATAAATAAAAAATCTTGTTGAAAATATCTGCAACATATCAGCAAGGTAGGTGCCGCCATTGGTTAAACTACTTTTAATCATCATAGGAGCCTTACTGCTTCTGCCTGAACAGAAATCAAATGAGCTTTCGGGTATAAGGAAAAGGAGAAATAGAAGGCTTTTTTATTTGCTTAATGGCAGGGTGATCCCCAGGGCGCAGGTATCAAACGCCAAGGCTATGGCAGCCGCCGGGCGTGGGTCTCTCTATGCAGTATGGGCAGAGACAGCGGACCAGGCACGGCGGGCAATACAAGAGGGCAGGGCGGAGAGATATTTTGCTCCTTCCTCGTTACTCGGCGAAACGAGACTGGAGCCCTGGCAGATGACGCTTGACGAGTTCAGCAATGTCGGGGAGAGCCAAAGGGCAAGGGCTTGGGGGGTCAGGATGGCTATCCGAGACAGGGGGACAGGAAAAATATATCCCGGCGGCGAGAAGGACCGCCTCCACCTGGATGTTCTAAGCAAAATACAGCCTGTTCAGATAAGGATCAAGGACATAGAGGCGGGTTTCATACTCCCCGATGGCACTTACTTTACGAAGTGGTCGAAAGACACAATGAAGACGCCGGAGGGCTTCAGATACATTGACGAGGGCTACAAGGCTGACCTGCACAGGCTGATAGTCCAGAGGGCTAAAAGTGAGGGTAAAAATGTTCCGAGGGAAGTACTTAGCCAATACAACCTGGGGGGGTTCATAAGCCACATACCAAGAATGTTCATAATGAGCAGGATAATAAAATCATTGAGGGAGTGAAAATGGAAAACATATCAAACGATACTGCATGCCTTTAGACCACTTCGTCAACTACCAACGAATAAATTCGTTGGCTTGTCCCTAATCTCCGTCTCAGTTCGCAAGAGCGCTTCGACATCAACGATTGAGACATAAGGCGTATTGACTGACGCCCATCCTTATGCGACAAACTCTCCATAAGGAATTGTTGTTCTGTTGTGCGTTGAACTTTTTACATTTACAACGTTTTCTGTAAACAACCCATAATTCAGTTTTCAAAGAACAATTGGTATTTATAAGCTGTTATCTCCGTCAGGAGTGCCTTATACCAATAATAATTATAACATATTTGACAACAAATTTAAAGGAATATCTTTGTTAAGGAACAACACAGGAATCATTCCTCCCACGACTAGAAGTCATGGGCTTCCTGATTCAAAAGGATCGTGAACTATTATGCAAAGAGGAATAAGCCAGATAATTAGGGGAAGTCTAACTTTATTGTTTCGGTGTGCTGATAAAAGCAAGGCATCTATATTCTCCGAAATAGGCGATCTAATAATGCTTTTGCTTAAAGCTATATCTGATGGCGCGATCACTATTAATGAATTAGAGCAGATTTCTAAAGAATTGTCTGACCTGATACGGAAAATAAGAGAAATAAGGAAAAAATGAACAGTTGCAGCGCCAACATCATAGTAAGGGATGCTGAGGGAGAGATCGGGCAGTGCCTGGACTCTATCATAATGCCGGGATGCTTCAGCGAGATAGTGATCGCTGTTGACACGCGCACTAAGGATAGGACTCTGCAAGTTATAGACTCATACAGAAGCCTTATTCCTATCAAGGCCTTCTGGTACGATCATCACGGCTTATGGGACGAGCTGGGGGCAAGGAACGCTACGCTCAGGGAATCCAGCGGTGAATATATACTCTGGATAGACGCTGACGAGATATTAGACAAACCGTCGGGGTGCTGTCTTTTACAGAACCCAGGTAAAAAAGCTTTTTACTTACATCAAGTATCCATTCTCTCAGATGGGACGTATTACGACCTGCCGCAAATCAGATTATTCCCTAATGTCAAAGGTGTCCGGTGGGAGCTTCCAATACACTGCCAGATATTCTTCTCTCTCGAAAGGATTGGGATACCGATGGAGGACACGCTGTACAGGATACTCCATACAGGGTACGACAGCCCTGAGAAGATCAGGGATAAGCACGTGAGGAACTATCCTATGCTTTTGGGATACCTAAATGAACACAGGACAAATAACAGGAAACGACAATACATCATGGACCGCTACAATGAATCATACTCATATCTTAAATCAAACAACCTGCTTGGTGAGCTGGGGTGGGTACAAATAGTCGCTGTAATACTTTCCGCTGCAATACCATACATAATTCAGGGCGTATCATATAAATTGTCACTTGATCAGGCTATGAAAGAAGCAAGGCTGCAAAGAAGGCTGAATGATGATGAGCTTTGGGAGTTAGCCGGCGCACTACGGTCAAGATTCCCTCAGGCAAGCCTCAACGATTGGTACTTATGGGTCAGGATGTCTGCGGAGACGGCGCCTATCAGGCAGGGCAACGATGGCACCGTCGTTCCAGAAAAAGAACCAAATTATTTTCTATATGCTGCCATATTCCTGGCATTGATGATGTGGGTGATGAGATGAACTGCACATACAAAGCGATAAGGCCTGCCTCACACGGTTTGAGCGACCATACGGTTGTTCTGGTTACAAATAACGATAATGGTTTAGAGCTGATCATGCCAACTTGGGGCAGTGGACACGATGATTTTGAGAGGATAAGGTTTTATGTCAAGCAGGGGGACCATCTTCAGGTTGCATACAGTAAAGTGCCTGATATGTGGCGCATATATCCAGAAGAGCAGTATGTGTCCTGCATAAAGGACATATATTTAGCGAGGGTATATAATGCTCAGAGACAGCTTGTTGAGCGCCCGGTTGGCGATGGCATCTGGATTTATGAGCAAGCCTGCAATTGCCTTACTGAGGCAACGCCGGTGGGAAGGATAGATATTGGCGACGGGTTTATAGTGCCAACCCTTGAAGAACAGGGGCGGCTTGTAAGCTACATGACCCAGGGCATCGGGCTGTTATTGGCTCTCAAGTATGTAGACCCGGCGCTTGTTCCGCCGCTTTCTGCGATTTCATACATAGAAGAGGGGTTAAAAACTACAAACTGGAGATGGGCTGACATTTATCGCGCTGCTCGTTCAGACTGGATCGCCAGCCAGTCAGTACCCGGAACCACCCCTCCTCCAGCGCCGGTGAAGAATAATACGATGCTGTGGATTGTAGGCGGCATTGTCGTTTTTCTAATTCTAAGCTCACGTTGATTTTAAGTCCGTACCTTACCGCAACACACCAGAACCGAACTGACCTGACCTCACCTCAACGGAACCTACCGGACCACACCACAATTTTATAATTTTATTAATTTTGAAATCCGTACCTTACCTCACCCTACATCACCGCAACAGACCCGAACATGCCGCAACAGACAATACCCAACCTCAACTCACCATACCCTACCACAGGATTGTATTATTCATATAAAATCCGTACCTAACCTAAACTTGCCGCAACATAACAGACCATAACTCACCTCAACACACCAAACCTGACCGTACCTTACCATGCCCCAGGATTGTTATATTGTATTATTCATATATAATCCGTACCTTAGCGAACATCACCCAACCCCACCGAAACTCACCTCACCTAACGCCAACTCACCTCACCCCAACGGACCTCAACAAACCAAACCGCAGGATTTCATTATTTGCTCTCCAGAATGGATGAGACCTCTCCCATAAGCCTATCCAGATTAAGATCTTCTGATTGCATGATCGTATCGCCCCTCATCTTCACTATCCTGCCTAGCCACAGCGTGTTGGACAGGGCGTCGTATCTGTATCCATAAAGGGCAATGTCGGGGTGTGCATTTACGCCGTACAATAGCTTTATATCGGGTTCATTGCAGACTATTATCCCCCTGACGTTTGTGTATGGGACGCCCTTCTGTAACTGGGGTTGTTCCTGAATTATCTTTGGGATCCTGCCCTTGACAAAGCCCATGTAGAACATAACCTGGCCTATCACGCTGTAAGACTCTTTGCCCATCTTGTCCTCAATAACTACAAGCGACCCTGTCAGGGGGTCTGCGGCGAGAATATCTATCTCGCCTACAACGCTGGAGCCTTCTATGAGCTTGTAATACCTGTCAACCAAGAAGCAGTTGGGAAAGAACTTATCAATGTTTGATGATATAAGGTCGTCAAGCTGCGATTCTTTAATAACGGTATTATTCCCCATAGGTTAAACCTTCTCAAACTTTGTCACCTTGAACCTGCCGAAATCCGGGCGATAGTCGCCTATACCTTTAACTGCACCCGCCAATTCCAGCACTTTCTTGACAATATCAAATGGTATCTGATCATCAACCACGCTAATTGTAAAATCAAGGCTCCATTCATCAAGCCGGGGTCTTGACCTCGGTATTGCTGCTCTGGTAGCCCTGATAACAGCACGTCTTACATCCACAGCATAGGATTGTATATTGTGTGGTATAATTTCGGGCTCTACAAAGACACATGAACGAAAGAGTTCACTATATTTTTTGTTGCCCTTGCCTGGTATTTTGAAATCAGAAGCGGCTTTTATCATAGCGGTCCTTATATGGATTGCCGGCTGACCTATCCTTCCATCATCCAGTTTTATCAGCTTTTCAGCAGCCTCATTTTCAGGCGATCGAGTAGTTTCACCCGATTTTCTTTGGCTTTTTGATACAGTTCCTTCACCATCCCCTGTATCCGAAACCTGATCGATAAAAAATGGATTTTGAAAAAGCGGTGCGATCCCCTCGATTTTTGCAGATACCTTATACATTTTGTTTCTCCTTTTCATCTTTTAAATGTTTATTTGCTTTAAAAACTCCGCAAATTCTAAATCTGAACCACATTCAATATAACCCCAGACAATAGTATAAGGAATTATTGTAGTAATACCTTTTACATCTCCACCAAGCTCTATTATCTTTTGGAGAAAATCTTGTATTTCTTCCGGTGTTATACGCTCACCGGCTGAGACATAAAATATTTTTCGCATTTTCAAATACCTCTTTTTTAGGATCATCATGCTCTTAAAAGGCACGACGATCTTACCAGTTCAACCGAGACGAACCAAATTACCCCCCCCCGCTATCCTTACACCTAAGAAAATTCCTGGGTCAAACACGGATGGTCAAATATTGCTAATGTGTTACTTTTTGTCAACATCATAATTTAACTTACTCACCGAGAAGTCTCCTTCCTGGCTTCTAGGTGGGGGATGAAAGGTGGCTGATGTTGCTTCAACATCAGATATTCCTTGCATTTTCAACACTTTTGTGATATAATTATTCATGTAGC
>Ga0315285_10007587_pt1 | contig 11141 bp, 7 predicted proteins | sample YL17G09_36_MG_FD_203698 | JGI IMG/M metagenome (GOLD analysis project Ga0315285, IMG submission 203698) | Sediment microbial communities from Yellowstone Lake, YNP, Wyoming, USA - YL17G09_36 | ecosystem: Environmental > Aquatic > Freshwater > Lake > Sediment | place: USA: Wyoming | collected... | reverse complement strand
AAGGATGATGAGGATACTTATAGGAACATTTAGAGCGCGGTAGACCTTCCAAGGCAGCCATGATATATTGCCACATAAGGAACCCATGAACGCTCGTATCCTAAGGCAAATCCTCATAATCGTCATCTTCCTCTGGCACGCTCTACACTATATCTCGCCCTTCGCACAGCATAATCTATCCCTCCTCACCGGTATACGCTCCAGGCCCCATATAAATACATTACGTCAGACCTTCACTATTTCGCAAACGACATTGAGAGTAAACGAGATTAATCGAGTATGTCTAAACCTTACGCAAGTATACCAGTCTTGCTGAACCGACGCAATACGTATAGTGAGGAGCGAACCCCTGTTGCCGGGGTACCGGCAAGACTAGTCCACGAAAATGTTGTATGTGAAGCGTAGGAGTATGAGTTGGAATAAACTGCGATACTGGTTCTAAGAATTCCCGCCGTTGACTTTGGATAATCATCACAAAGTGCTCCAGTGAGACCTGCGGGAATAGCGGATGCCCCTTAGCCTGCGTTACACTATGGCTTCAAAATGTCTCAGGTTGCGTGTTGCGTGTTGACTTTCGGAGATTTTTGGTCTTTAATAGATATCTCCGTTGATTTGAGAACATCGTAGGGCGGACAGGGAGGGAGTCATGGTAAAACGCATTACAGCTCTTCTGGCAACTTCCGGTATGTTTGCCGTATTCTTGTTGCCCCCCGCTCACCCCAAAGTCGCCCCATATATTGATGCTGGAACAATCAGTATGATCATTCAAGGCGTTATCGCCGGTTCGGCCGCTGCATTGATTACACTCGGGATATTCTGGAACAGAGTCAAAACTTTCTTCAAGGGCCTGTTCTCCAGGGGCAAAAAGGGTGAAGATGCCCATGAGCAATGAGAGTATCCCGACCTCGTTTCGTGACCCCAGTGGGTTGTTTCTCTGAAAGGTGGCCCCCCCTTAGGCGCAAAGAAATTAGCAAAAAGTTTACGGTTGTCTTAGTTTGGAACAAGCTGACACCCAGTATTTGATAGATTGCTCCTGGCAATAAATGCTGAAAAATCTTATACTGTTGTAGGGCTTGTTAAAATGTCACATCTTCTAAGAGAAATCGCATATATATACAAATTCATTTACAAGACTCCAAAGAAGGATAAATCAATTATTTTCTATGCTGAGGTAAAAGAATATTGTTTATAAAAAAAATATTCTCTTTCCTGAGAGAGTTTCGGGAATATAACCGGCTTTTTGCTGAAAGCAACAAACAGAACAGACGCCTGGTTTTCTATTCCGAGCGGGATATCTATTACCAGTACTTTGAAGGCTATATTCAGTATGTGCTGGACCATTCCGATATCGATATCTGCTATATAACCTCCGACCTTGATGATCCGGTTTTTCGTATTGGAAACAGCCGTATCCATCCTTTTTTCATAAACAATTTTCTTGCTCCCGCTTTAGCCCGATTAGATGCTAAGGCATTGGTTATGACCATGCCCGATCTTGATAAATATCATATTAAAAGATCCCGCAATTCCGTTAATCACATCTATCTATTTCATGGTGTCGGGAGCACCCACCTGCAGTATAATAAAGACGCATTCAATGCATATGATACAATTTTCTGCATCGGTAAGTATGACATTAATGAGCTTCGCAAAGCTGAACATCTCTACAAGTTACCCCCCAAAAAACTTATAGAATGCGGTTACTACTGGATAGAAAAAATATATGCCACCCACCAGAGCATGCTTGCCACTAATCCGGCGCAGAATGCTTCCGAGAAGATCATACTGATTGCTCCCTCATGGCATAACGACAATATATTGGTATACTGCGTAGATGAACTGATAAGTGCATTGAAAAATTCCGGATATCGCGTCATTTTTCGTCCTCATCCAGAATTTATAAAAAGGGAAAGAAAACTCGTTAAAACATTAGCAGGAAAGCTACAGGATATAAAAAACATGGTTTTGGAGCTGAACATGGCATCAAGTGCTAGTATCCATCGCGCCGATGTTCTGATAACTGATTGGTCGGCCATATCATATGAGTATGCTTTCGGCACAGAGCGACCAGTTCTTTTTATAAATACCCCCTGTAAAATCACCAATCCCGATTATAAGGAGCTGGAAATAGAGCCAATAGAATTTGCCGTTCGCAGCCAGATCGGAAAAGAAATAGAGGCCAGGGAGATTGCCTCTATCTGCCCCGTTATTGATGAATTAATTCGCAGCCGGGATGCTTACCGGAAGCAGATTATTCATCTCAGAACAGCCTATATTTCCAACTGGCTCAACTCGTCAAAGGTAGGCGGTGACCACTTGATAGGGTGGTGCACCGAGCCTGTTGTACCTATTACCACAAACAATGAGGTATAGATAATGAAGGCGTTAATACTTGCGGCTGGATTTGGTAACCGTATGAGGCCTTTGACAGATGTAGTTCACAAAACGATGTTGAAAATTGGTAATGAGACCATTATCGAACGCATTGTCAATGGGCTGCAGGCAAACGGTATTACAGATATTGTCGTTGTTACCGGATACCGTGCCGATGAACTAAAGCAGTATCTGCTTAGCCGCTATGGCCAGATTAATTTTACGTTTGTGAACAATCCCCGCTACAGAGAGACCAACAATATCTACTCTATGGCGCTTGCGTTCAATGAAATTGAGATTAATGATGATATACTACTGATTGAGTCAGATCTTATCTATGAGAACAAGGTTATTGACAAAATTATCAACTCTCCCTATCCCAATGCCGCCCTTTTGGACAAGTACCGAAGCGGCATGGACGGCACAGTGGTTTCCGTGGCAAACGACATCGTCACCAATATAATTCCACCGCACCTGCAGGGCGAGGAGTTTGACTTTTCAGACAAATATAAAACCCTGAATATCTACAAGTTCTCAAAAGAATTCTGCAATAAGACCTTCCGGAAGCTACTGACCTACTATGCGAAGGTGATTGATGACAATTGTTATTACGAGCTGATTTTGGGCATTCTGATTTATGTGCAGAAGGAGGTAATACATGCCGAGATCCTGCATGGCGAGGAGTGGTCAGAGGTTGACGATCCTAATGATCTCAGGGTGTCAGAGTTTGTTTTTAATAAAGAAAAGAGAGTTGAAATTCTTGAAACAACATTCGGTGGTTACTGGTCCCACGACATTGTCGATTTCTGCTTTATCCGAAACATGTACTTTCCGAACAAATCGATGATATCTGAGATCAGAAACAACCTCGTAGATCTGATGCAAAATTATGGCTCAAAGCAGAATATTCTCAATCAGAAGCTTGCCTATTTTTTACTCTGCAATCCGGGAAGTGTGAACCTTCTCAATGGGGTTTCACAAATCTATCCAATTTTACAGACGGCATATAAAACAGAGAAGGTATTGCTCCCGGAACCGACATTCGGAGAATATCCGCGTATTTTTAAAAACTCCGTTGTTTATGCCGACAAGGTCGGTATAAACACTGATGAAATAGCCGATAAGGACAAGGACTGCAGGGTGGTGGTCTTTGTCAATCCAAACAACCCGACTGGAACTCTTCTGAGCAGTTCATATCTGCATAACTATGCAGCCCGAAATCCTGAAAAAACAGTACTGGTGGATGAGTCCTTCATTGATTTTTCCGGCTCGGTCTCTATGCTCGATCTGCTTGAAAAGGATCCCTTGCAGAATGTCATAGTTATTAAGAGCCTGAGTAAGGCCCTTGGTGTGCCGGGAATACGAATAGGATTTATTTATACCCAAAATAGCCATTTCAGTATGCAGGTTAGGGATACATTGCCTATATGGAACAGCAATAGCATTGCGGAATTTTTTTTGGAAATTATCCTGAAGCATCGCCAATCTCTGGCGCAATCATTTCTACAGACGATTAATGACCGAGAGGCATTTGCCGCCGAGCTGGCCGCACAGTACTTCATCGAAAAAATTTACCAGAGCGGAGGGAACTTTATACTGGTGAAATTCAAGAACAATGCAAAATTATCCGGCCTTGTCGCATGGCTTTTAACCCGGCATTCGTTCTACATTAAGGATGTTTCCGAAAAATTTAATAATAGTGGTTATTACGTCCGGCTTGCTGTCCGATTTCCGGAAGAAAATAACAGGCTCGTTGAGTATATGCGGGCGTATTTTTCTTAGCTGCAGTAATATGAACGATTCAGCATGGAGGGTATTATGACATCAGAGCATATAGCCATAGTACCGGGAGTACCTGCCGACGCCCGTGAGTTTTCACGATTATTATTGCCGTCAGGTGAAGTGCTGGTTGCTATTTATGACACCAAGGCAGAGGGTTTGATGACTCATTTGTATGCGCAGCCTAATAATTTATACAGCTATACAAATTCGCGCTTTCTGCAGATTGATGGAGAAAAAGTTGGTGTATTGCTATCCTACAGCCAAATAACCGAGCACAACCAAACTCAGAATACGAGCAGGTTGATGATTGAATATTTGGGATTCGGCTATTACCGGAGACTATTGAGAATGAGGACTGCTCACCGTGCTATGGGATCGCTTGGGCCTAATGAATACCTGCTGAGCAATATTGGGATTAGACCTGAATCTAGAAGCCGTGGGTTGGGGAGAATCTTGATTCAAGAGGGTATCCGTCAAGCTCGGAACGAAGGCTGCTCAATAGTTGTGGGTGATGCGGCGCCATCAAATATTGCAGCCATCAAATACCTTGAAAAAAGCGGCTTTACCGTAACACAAAAAAGGCCGTCATTTAAAATAAACAGGAGTGAGTTCATATTTTACAGAATGGTGTACAAAATCGAATGTTGAAGGGCGTTTTGATGGTTGGGAATGTAACCAGCATTATGGCTTTCGTTGCTAACCCGATCTTACCGCATGAATTTGGGCCAATCAAGAAAGTAGCATATGAAGTATACCTAATGGAGAGAAAATCATTATGAAAAAGTCAATCGTTATTTATCCATTCCTCTTCGCAATATTCCCAGTTCTTGCTCTATATGCTTACAACATCGGACAGCTTTCGTTGAATGTAATCTGGCCTCCTCTGTTATTCTGCTTAGGTTTGGCGCTTGTGTTATTCATATTGTCGTTGTTGATATTACGAGATGCAGCTAAGGCTGGGCTAGTTGCAGCTGTGTTGATAATCATATTCTTCGCTGACGGACATCTTGTTGGGGTATTGCAGAGATGGCAGTGGTCTTGGGTGGCAAACTATGTTCTTCCTGTTATTTGGGGGATGTTTTTTGTTATCAGTGTTTACCTTATCTATCGAACGAAGAGGAGGCTTCACAATCTGACCATTATTCTGAACGTGTTAGGGGTGTGTTTAATTGTGGTCTCGTCATTCAACGTGGTAGTTGGCGAGTTAAGACGTCCAAACATCCAGCCAGAGACGCAGCTAAACGGCCAGCAAGTAGTTCTGGGTAACATAACGACTTATCCCGACATATACTATATCATATTGGATTCCTATGCCCGCTCGGACATGCTCGAGGAATACTGGAATTATGATAATAGCGAATTCACTGATTATCTTAAAGCGAAAGGATTCTACGTAGCCGACCAAAGCACGAGCAACTATGGTTACTCAGAGGCATCTTCAGCATCTACTTTGAACATGGAGTATATTAACTACCTAAGTGACCAACTTGGCGAAAACTCCAAGAACTTGTATACACTTATCAATATGCTTAAAGATAATCGCGTTGCGTCATTCCTGAGATCCGTTGGCTATCATTATGTATTCTTCGATACGGGGGGTCTTGAAACATCATTTAATAAGTACGCTGACATAAACATCGATTGTGTACCCAAAGACTCAAAAACACTATTTGAGCTAGATTTGAATCCATTTACGCAGTTATTATCCGCCACAACGATCTTAAACCGTTTCCAAAGGGAGTCTCTCACTTCGTTCTACAGAGAAACGGTGTTAAATTCTTTTGACAAACTGGCTCAAATGCCAACCATGGAAGGTCCAAAGTTTGTCTTGGCGCTAATTAACGTTCCGCATCCGCCTTACGTCTTCGGTGCAAATGGTGAAAGAGTCGAAATATCATCTGCAACAGAAAATATGTTCGAACCAATTTCGACGCAGAAAGAAAAATACCTGAATCAACTCGAGTTTGCTACCAGGAAAGTTGAGACTGTAATAGATGAGATAATGTCAAAGTCGGAAAGGCCTCCCGTTATTATCTTGCAGTCAGACCACGGTTCACGTCTTTTTCAACAGTTCAGCAACGGTAATCCGACAGATGTAAAGGAAGGATTTAGCATATTAAATGCTTATTATCTGCCTAATGTGGATGAAACAGCCTTGTATAAGACAATTAGTCCCGTTAATACCTTTAAAGTCGTGTTAAATTCATATTTTGGCACTGACTATGATCTCTTGAACGACCAATCCTACTATTCTGCCATTTTTACGTCCCCATATAAATTTATTGATGTAACTGATCAAGTCAGAAGTACTCCTCTTGGGACAACACCTTCACCTACACCCACAGGTACGCCCACGCCTACAGCCACACCTACGCATAATCTGATTTTATATTCTACAGCAGACTCGAGAGTCGTGGCGCAATCCCCCACCGACAACTTTGGTACGGATACCTTCGTTGGTATTCAGGCACACCAATCGAGCGGTAGACAGCGGGGGTTATTTCAATTCGATCTTTCCAGCATACCACCAGGCTCAACGATTAATAGCGCCACATTCAGCGCAGATTACGACAGTTATCTCGCTGCCGGGGCGGACCCTGTAGGAAGAACATATTATCTTTATCGAATAACGGGTCCCTGGACAGAGACAGGAGTCACATGGAGCAATCAGCCTGGTTATACAGCTTCGCAGGGAGCGTCAGCGATAATGCCGGCAAGTTTTGGCTGGGTGAACTGGAATGTCAAAGACATCGTCCAATCCTGGGTTAACGGAACAGCAAATTATGGGTTTATGATGATTGACAGTGATGAAACCCCAGGAACAATAAATAAGGTTGCCGTATTTGACTCCAAGGAATCTGCTGGTTCGATCTATGCTCCTAGGCTGATGATTACTTATACTGCACCGGCACCAACAACACCTACGCCTAGCGATACAGCGACGCCTACACCAACAGCAACCTGACCTTACCCCCGAAAACCTCACTTACTGTAGATCGTCAGCGCCAATGCCAACGTAGCTGCTGCGGAGTGCTGGGGGATAAGGTAGCTACTTGACCTTGATCATGTTTAGCCGCTCTATCCGCGTTTCAAAAGAGAGTCTGCCTACACTCTGACGCAGGAACACAATCAGGTCATAAGCGCCAGCCTTACCCAGTTTCCCCACGTTTAGCGTAAGACTGACCTCGGTATTGTCACCATAATGAGCTACGACGGCCGTGGCCGGTGCTCGATAGACCCATTCTGAATCTGACTTCCCAGACGGACGGATGAGACAGGACACATCTCCCTCTACCGAAGCGGTTGTGTCGATACTGGTGCCTGTGGTCAGTGACAAGGTAACCGTTGGCTGCTCTCCGATGGTATATTCCCTCTTGTCCAGGACTACCGAAGCCAAACCCACGGGCTTGGCTTGGACAGCGGACATGATGTTCTGGATACTGACAATTTCTCCCAGTGCTGCCTCAGTGTATTGTCTCTCCGCACCGGGGCGCAAATGGTCGACGTTCTGCATCTGGTCCTCCCGAAAGGTCATGGGTGTAGTGAGGACCAGATGGACATACTGGCTATCCGTAAACTGAGTGAGCCATTTTTCCATGCCGCTCACCTTCGCCTGCCTACCGGGATCCTGGTACGCCTCGTCCCATTCCGGTCCAATGGCGATGTAAAACTGGAACCCGAGACTCCTGGCCAAGTTGGACATGTCCGTCAAAGCATTCATGCTATCCGAGCTAGGGCGGAATGGGCTGAACTCCCACGGCCATTTTTCGCGATTGTAGTTTTTCATAGTGCTAGCGATCATGGTGCCCTTAGAATAGTATGAAAGTGGCGTGATCTTCGTGTAGGGTTGTGCAAACAGGTCCAAGGGGTGCATCAAGCGATATGTCAGCACGTCAGAGTCCGAATCCAGGACAGCGTACTTAGAAATGAACAGCTTCTGCAATTCGCCAGCCTTCCAGTCCGGCACAGTACCCAGTCGATCCCAATAGCCCCATTCCAAAGGCACGACAGCCATAAACTCCAAGATGCGGCTATACTGATAGCTATAGCAGCTTCTGAGCAGAATCACGTTGCGAGGCGGGCCAAACTTCTGCACGTAGTACTCCAGCATCCAGGCATCCATGAGAAGCGATGAGTAAGCATTGTTGCCAAGGTTTATAATATTTCCACCCAGTCTGTCAGCTATCGGACCGGTCACCAGATTGACACCGGCCTCAGAGTCACCCAAGATGAGGGTGTCAACGGGCTCCTTGAGGTCAATCAGTCCATGCCACCCTGAGAGCGGGCCACGGGCCCCAATTACCGCCTCCGGGCCGTGAGCCGATTTTGGCTGCTCCTGCAGATAGTAGTAAGCAGCCGTGTTCAAGACTAGAAGGGTAGCGAGGACACAGCAAACGGTGGCAGCGATACCTGCCCACCCTTTGGGCCCTGCAATCCGGGTAAGGAGGCTGCGGAGTCTATCTGCCTGTTCCTGCATTCGTGTTCCCTCCGATAGTAGGCCTCAGAATGCCTGGTAGATGAAATGGGTAATCTGGTGCGGCATGAAGATGATTATACCTGCCACCAGACACCCATATGCCACCCCACGCCCCCAAGGGTTGAGCCTGGCCATGAATACTGGACTGCCGGTACGCAACTGGAGAATCTGAACCACGATTAGCGGCAAGGTGAAGCTGAAGAGTTGCCATATCCAACTTATTGTGGTACTAGAGTGGCTGAAGCCAAGATGGGAGAACAAGTAGGCTACCTGTGAGAATGATGTGGCGCGAAACACGGCCCAACCGGCCGCCACCAGTACCACCATGAAAACCGTCCGGCCTCCTATACTGAGCACCGACCGCCAATTCTTGATAGTCCGGTCCACACTCTGCCCTATCTTACCGAGGAATCGATACACTACCAGCAGGAAACCATGCCATGCACCCCATACTACAAAGGTCCAGGCCGCCCCATGCCAAAGGCCGCAGAGAACCATGGTCACCAACAGGTTGAGGCTGGTGCGCCAGCGGCCCTTGCGGTTGCCTCCCAGCGGTACGTACAAGTAGTCACGGAACCACGATGACAGCGAGATGTGCCAGCGTGTCCAGAAATCCGAGGGGTTCATGGCGAAGTAGGGGACGTTGAAATTGAGCAGCAGGTCGAAGCCAAACAGACGCGCCACACCTCGAGCAATATCCGTATATCCACCAAAGTCGGCCAGAATCTGGACTGTGTACGCAGCAATGGCTATGGCAATATCTAGGCCGTGGAACTGCGTCTGGTCGCCGTAGACCTGGTTTACGATCAGGCCGACTCTGTCCGCGATGACCATCTTCTGGAAGAAGCCCCATAGGATGAGCCACATCCCTTCGTTGATTTTTTCAATGGTCACATCCCGCGGGCCTTCGAACTGGGGTAGAAGGTGTGAGGCACGCTCAATAGGCCCGGAGACTACTGTTGGGAAGAACGAAACGAAAAGGGCGAAGTCGAGGAAACTCCGGGTAGGGGCCATCTTCCCGCGGTATATGTCAAACGGGTAAGTTATGGCCTGGAATGTGTAGAAGGAAAGACCGATCGGCAGTATGAGCTTCAGACTCACCGAGTCAACATGAATCCCGAATGAAGACAGAACACGAACCAGGCTGTCATCAAAGAAGTTGAAGTACTTGAAGGTTCCCAGGACGCACAGGTCGAACGCAATCACCAGTCCCAACCACAGACGTTTCCTCGTACTTGCACTGCCAGCCTTTGATGTTGGATGGCCAATTGCCCAGCCGGCAACATAGTTGACCACGGTCATGCCGGCGATAAGCGCCAGGAACCGCATGTCCCAGAACCCATATGACACATAGCTGGCAATGAGCAGAACGATGTTTTGCCATTTCCAGGCGCGGCGGAGGCCGAGGACAGAGTAAACAACTAGGACGGCAGCCAGGAAAGCAAGAAACGATAGTGAGTTGAATACCATAAACAGTCAGGGCAGCTCCTTATATAGTTCTTTGGACGTGGATATCGGAAGCCGATCCGGATGTTCATTCACAATTCGGAAGTATATCCTTTCACCACTTCGTAGACTGCCGGCCAACGACCAGCATCTTTACCACGGTCCAGCCAATCTCAAGCCCACGACGCGACCGAGATATACTGACCTGCCCCCCTAAAAAGGGTGCCAGTTTTAATGTTAGACTGGAAATACAAAAAAGGGGGACAGGTCAGCTGCTTTTCTGAATGCTGATTTCCCCCCTTTCCTGGCAGTAATGGTACATGTACATTGCGCCAAAGGGCACGTACCAACAATCCTTCTTGTCTTTGATGTAATCGAGAATCTGGCAAAATTTACCTGTTGAACTGTAATCACCACTCTGCACGTGCCCCCAGATATGAAATATGCCTCCAGAACTATATACACTATCAAATTTTGACTCCATCTTGGTCAGACTATCCACTTCTGTCTGCGCCGAAGTCCCAATTCTCTCATATAAACCATTGGTTGCGTCCCATGCTGCCCAAGAATCATCTCTAGTAACGTCCCTATCACAAAGGTATTTGTACTGACCGAGTTTGGCTCTTTCAGCGCTATCCGAGAGGCCATAAGGCTCAACCCACCCCACCACATACTCCGAACTACCCTTCTTCTGGAAAGATGGCAGGTCTAGATTATTCACAATGTCTTGCTTGCTGCCGTTTACTTCGCTATCGTAATCGGCAAACGGTACATATGGATGAGTTCTAGAATGTGAAACTACCTCTAAATATCCCTGTGCCAACTGAGAATTCAAAGCATTCCAATCAATAGAACTACCACCCAAACTGGTAATCATTGCTACACTTGCCCATATGTGCCTGCTCTGGTAGGCATCGCACCAAGCATCAAGTGCTGCCTGAGAGACGTAGTCCGTATCTCCAGTCGCAGTAATGGCACATTTCCTATTGTCATAATATGGGCAAATCTTAATGAAATTTATGTACTGGAGCCACCCACCAGAGTCAGTAACTTGTATAAAGAT
>Ga0315285_10007586_pt1 | contig 11141 bp, 10 predicted proteins | sample YL17G09_36_MG_FD_203698 | JGI IMG/M metagenome (GOLD analysis project Ga0315285, IMG submission 203698) | Sediment microbial communities from Yellowstone Lake, YNP, Wyoming, USA - YL17G09_36 | ecosystem: Environmental > Aquatic > Freshwater > Lake > Sediment | place: USA: Wyoming | collected... | reverse complement strand
TCGTAAAAAGTCCGTAAATTCGTTTTCCTGTCATTCCCGTGGAAACGGGAATCCAGTCTTTTCAATAGGTTTCGTGGGGCCTGGATTCCCGCCTACGCGGGAATGACGACTTTTTACGAGACCATCAATACTTGATTTACTTGATTTATTCCTTGACAATCCGGGAGAGAAAAGTTAACATAAAATCATAAGTTGCAGAGAGTTTTGGTTTGGAACAAAAAAAGCCGCATAGCTCTTGATGCTTATGCGGCCTTTTTTATTGCCCTGACCCGGGCTGTTGCATCTTATCAGCGTGAAAAAGGAAGGAGGTGAGATGCAATGTCCAAAGGTCGAGTCAAATGGTTCAATGAGCAGAAGGGATTTGGATTTATTTCCCAGGATAGTGGCGAGGATTTATTCGTGCACTTCTCATCCATTAAACAAGACGGTTTCAAGGTTCTTCATGAAGGGGACGAGGTCGAGTTCGAAATCGCCCCGGGTAAGAAGGGCCTGCAAGCGATCGATGTGGTGAAGTGCTGAGGGTCTGAAAACACACCCTAAGACCCCGGGAGAGTAAAATCCCGGGGTCTTTCTTTGCGCGGCCCCTGGCGGCGATCGGGGGTTGGCGGGATGCCCAAATAAAAACCTTGATGAGGGGGTATAAATGGCCAGAGTAAGGAGAAATTTTTACCGGAGAAGTTCCAAAAGGAAAGTACCCGCAAAATCCTTTAAGGCAACCTGTGCCCGCTGTGGAAAAGAGCTGTGGATGGAGATTCCTCCTCCGGAAAGAGCTCTTCTTTGCATCGATTGCTACAATAAATGACGAGAAAAAACTTCTAGTCTGGAATCAGGTTTCTTGACCCTATTCTTTTAACGGTCTTCATCTTTGAAAGTTCTTTTTTAAATTCGCTGTTCTTTCATCCTTCGTTCTTGTTAGGATCATTCCGGTTTGAAGGCCGAAGAAGTTTGGGAGGAGTTCAATCATTTAAAAATTGCAGAAAAGGGGAGGAAACAGGATGAGAATTATCTGCCTGCTCGGAAGTCCCAGAGTGAAGGGAAACAGCGCGGCGCTGGCCAAACGTTTTTGTGAAACGGCGAAAAACTCGGGGCCAAAATTCAGACTTTTGAACTGAACAAGCTCAATTACCGGGGCTGCCAGGCCTGTATGGCCTGCAAGACCAAACGGGATCAATGCGCGCTCCAGGATGACCTGACCGAGGTGCTGGACAGCATCCGAGAAGCCGATGTTCTGGTCATGACCACCCCCACCTATTTTGGCGATGTCTCCAGCCCGATCAAGGCTTTCATTGACCGCACCTACTCCTACCTTGTTCCGAATTTCATGGACCAGCCCAATCCCAGCCGCCTTTCACCGGGTAAGAAGCTTGTGTTTATTCAAACGCAGGGGCAACCCGATGATAAGCTTTTCGCTGACATCTTCCCCAGGAATGAGCGTTTCCTCAAACGGTATGGATTTACCGAAACTCATCTGCTCAGAGTTTGCGGGGTACGCAATCCAGGAGATGCGGAGGCGCGCCAGGAGGCCATGACGCTGGCCGAGGAGACGGCCAGAAAAATCATGGCCTAACCTGCCAGAGCGTCCGGGGTCGGGTGCTGGTTTGGGCATTCTCATAAAGCCGATTTAAAAGGGTTTCGCCTGGTCTTTTAAAAAAGCAAATTTCTAGACCTGACCCCCAAATCTGCCGTTCAATGCTTTTTGACCAGCCGAACGCAGGATCCATTAAAACCCATTAAACGCGTCCGACGATTTGCAGAAAATCCTTCAACAATTTCCCCGCCTGTGCAGAATATTTGGGGTCCTTTTTAGAATACTCATCCACCACTTCCATCGAGTACTGCCTCAATTTTTTAACGGTTTCATCATTCATCCACACCAGTTTACCCATCTTTTTCTCTTCGTATTCTTTCATGCGCACATAGTCATAATAGGTGAACCAGGCGCAGGACATTGCGGCATTCGCCATGGCCGCGTTTTCCATAACCATCTTGAGGTCATCTGGAAGTTGATTCCATTCTTTTAAATTCACAAAAATTTCACAGTTCGTGATATTTGCAAAAAACGGCCGGATAATATATTTGCAGACTTCTTGGAAACGCATTTCCCATCCGGCAGCCACCCCCCCCCAATGGGCCGCATCACAAACCCCTGTCTGTAATGCCTGATAAAGCTCTTCCCCCGGGAAGAAGACCGGGGTAGCCCCGGCTTTTTTGAACACCTCGGCAGGAATCCCCGTACTCCTTATTTTCAATCCCTTAAAATCCTCCAGGGTTTGAATCGGCTTTTTTGAATACACCGCCACGCCGGAAGTGAGTTGCGGAGGGAGGGGGTAGAGGTTGTGTTCGGCATAGGCCTTCTTGATAATATCCATGGCCCCCATCTGATAGAAATAGATCTGCGTCTCTTCGAAATTATCCCAGCTGAAAAGCTGGCCGTTGAAATGTCCGGCAACGGGGACTTTGCCGATCCAGTAAGCTGGAAACGACCAGCAGATTTGGAATACTCCCCGGCCCACAGCTTCGAAGGCAGCATTGGTCGGCACGATCGCCCCCGAGGGGAGAGGGGTGATATCAATCTGTCCCCCACTGGCTTTCCTGACCCGGTCACAAAACCCTTCATAAAAAGGCTTGTAATAGCCCACCCCGGTGGGCCAGTGAGTCTGCATTCGCCATTTATATTTGGCAGCTCCCGAAGCCTTCGCAGGTTTGCTCAGGGCTCCCAGGGCCGCCGCCCCCAATCCGGCCTTTAACAAATTCCTTCGTGACCAATTCTTTTCCATCGTTCTTCCTCCTTTTTTTGACAAGATAGTTTAAGATCGCCAACGGATTCCCCTGCCTCACCCACTCTTTTCTGACCTGGGGGAGCTCGATTTCGCGAAAAGGGCAGACTATATTCAATGGAATTCATACTCTAACCATGGCAGATAATTTGTGATCCTCCAACCGCAAGGCTTACTTTTCGCTTTTTGAGTTTCTCGATTTATTTACTTCTTCTTCCCGCAGTTGGCGTTTCATGATCTTCCCGCTCAGGGTCTTGGGAAACTCCGGGACGATTTCAACCATTCTGGGATATTTATAGGCGGCCATTTTTTGTTTGCAAAACTCAATCAGTTCTTCGGAGGTGACCTTTCCTTGGTATTTTTCCCGCAGCGTGACGAGGGCCTTAACCGTTTCGCCCCGGTAAGCGTCCGGGATGCCGATGACACAGGCTTCTCGAACCGCAGGGTGTTGATAGAGAACATCCTCTACATCCCGCGGCCAAACTTTATAACCGGATACATTAATCAGATCTTTCTTGCGATCTACAATGTAGAACCATCCATCCTCATCCATCTTGCCTACATCGCCCGTAAAAAGCCAGCCATCCTTTATGGCCTTCCCGGTTTCTGCGGGATTATTCCAATACCCCGGAACAACCATGGGGCCTTTGGCCACAATTTCTCCCACTTCCCCTGCGGGCAACACAACACCCGTCTGGGCATCGTGTATTTTCACCACGCTGCCCGGGATGGGAAGGCCCACGGATAACGCCTGCGTGGCGGGATCAACCGGAGACCGCATACCTAACGGCGTAATAATGCAGGGGGAGGTGGTCTCGGTGAGGCCATACCAATTATGAATGTAAATCTTACTCGCCTGCTCAAACCTCTCTACAAAAGCCTGGGGGACAGGGGCTCCCCCACTCAGGACCTTGGTCAGAGAAGATATATTTCTTTTTTTGAAATCGGGGTGCTCCAACAGAGCCACGTACACAGTGAGAGGAGCGACGATCATACTCGCTTGCCACTTCTCAATCAAGCGCAGCACCTCTGCGGGCTCAAAACGAAAAAAGGCAATCACGGGGATTCCCAGTAAAGAAGCCACCGCCAGATGGCCGATCGCCCCGGTCACATGAAAAAAAGGAGCAACCGCCAGTACTTTATCGGTATGATTAAAATTGCAGGCCAGCCGGTAGATATGGGCACAAAACACGATATTCCCATGAGTATTCATGGCCCCTTTGGGGGGACCCGTCGTTCCAGACGTATAAGTGAGATAACCAATATCCTGGGGCGTTACTTTGACCGGCGGAGGATCATTGCCGCGGTACTGATCCAAGATATCCATCAAATCGATGGTTTCGGGAATCTTGTTTTTTTGCGAGGTTTTTAAGATGTTGGGGAGCGGATGCGTCGAAGGTAAAAAGTCCAATTCCGAAGTAGTGATAATGGATCTCACCGCGGTTTTTCCCACCAATCCCTTAACCTCGGGGTAACAAGATTGCATCGTAATGATCACTTTGGCCCCTGAATCATTACAGTAAAACTCCAGCTCTCTTTCCTTATACATGGGATTGAGGCCAACCGCTATGCCTCCCAGTTTCCAAACCGCGTACAAACTCAAGAGATATTGGGGAATATTCTGCAATTGGATGACCACGCGGTCGCCTTTATTCACTCCCAGGCTCGCAAGTCCTGCGGCCATGCGCTTGGCCAGGGAGTTCAATTCCCCATAGGTAAGGGTGCTGTCGAAATAATGAAGGGCCGGAGCTTGAGGAAAATGCGAAGCGCTCTCTTCAAAGAGAGCGATGGCGGAAGCATAGGGGACTTTGAAGTCTGGCGGGTAATTTTTGGGGTAGAGCTTTAGCCAAATTCTTTCTTCATAGATATCCATCATCCCGTTTCTCCCTTACCCCCTTCTCTGGAAGGGGTCCAATCCCACTGATAAACGCTCCTGATTCATCTGCTCCAGTATCCCTTCTGCCGGGTGCCGCAATTTTAGGTTAAGTTCTTTGGCGATTCTTGTTCCATCGATTTTGTAAGGGTAAGGCCACCAGGGTGCCTTCGCATCGAACTCAATACGGGCATCGGGATAGTATTTTTTTACGATTTCACGGAATTCCCCCGGAGTGGAGGTGTAACCGCCGGAATTATAAACTCGATAGTTCAACTTTTCGGCCAGACCGAGCCGTACCAGTTGTTCCGCGACGTCATCTACATAAATAAAAGAGGCCAGTTGATCGGAACGCAGGCGGATGAAAGCAGACTCTCCGCGGACGACGGCGGCAATCATTTGACTGGTCCAGGCAGTTACCCCTCTTTCTTCTCGGCCTCTTCCATAAACCGCTGCTATTCTCAGCACCGGAACCTCTAACCCATACCTTTTTTCAAATCTCGCGGCCATAAATTCGTTCAAGACTTTTGTGGCACCGTAGGTGGAAACGGGCTTCATTAAAATTTCTTCATCCATAACGGGCCGGTCCCCGTAACATTCTTGGGGTCCAAAGGCACCGATTGAACTACAAAAAACAACTCTCTTTCCCCCACAGATGCGGGCGGCTTCGAAAAGATTACACGACCCCAGAACATTGGTTTGAATGGCAGCAAGCGGATTGGCTTCTCCTTCTGCCGTAAGGGTGTAGGCGACGTGGATCATGGTGTCGATCTTAAAATCTCGGATCGTCCTGATCGCATCCGCAAAGACCCGAATATCTCCCGTCACGCTCTCCACCCGATCCCCAATCTCCGGAGGAAAAGTCGGAGACCGCCGGGACATGACCACTACTTTGTTCCCCGTGTTTAATAGCCTCTTAACCACTTCCTGCCCGATAAAACCGGTTCCTCCGGTCACTAAAATAGTCATTGGCTATCCTTTCTAAAAGCCATGATTTATCCCGAAAATTATTGAATTTTATCTGCAAGCATCAATCCATGCTTACGTTCTTCTTAGGCTTATCAGAGCCTCCTGCGGATGAGATTTTCTGCTGGTTAACCATATCCTGGGTTAAGGATCGATCATCTTATCATTACACTGGGGAACCAGGTAATGATCCCAGGTATGAAGACCATAATAAGCATGGACAGGAGCATCAACAAAATAAAAGGAATAACGCTTCTATATATGACAGCCATCGGTGTCTCCGGACACAAAGATTTTAAATAAAAAAGGCAATACCCGAATGGCGGCGTGATATATCCCATACAAAGGTTGACGTTAAAAAGAAGATTAAACCATATGGGGTCAAAACCCAGGCTCTGAACTACCGGGTAAAAGATGGGAATGCAGATCAGGATAATTCCCATCGGGTCAAAAAACATTCCCATAATAAAGACAATTCCTTGCATGATTGTAAAGACAACCCAGCGGTTGACCTCGAATCCCAAGAAAAGACTTTGCATAAATCTTACGCCTCCACCCCCACTGTAGATGGTGACAAAGGCAGCCGCTCCGAACATAATCCACAGAACCATCCCCGTCGTCACCGCGGTCGAGTAGCTTACCTCTTTGACAAATTTCCAGGTAAACTCTCCCCGAATGATGACGCAGATGAGCACGGCCACACAGCCCAGGGAGGCAGCTTCGGTAGGGGTGGCAACTCCCCCAAAAATTGATCCAATAATGGAGAGGATGATGAGTAAGGGGAGAGCCACGGATTTCAACGCAATCACTTTCTCTCGCAAGCTCACCGGAATTCCAATCGCCGGGCATAAATCAGGTTGAATCCAGGCTCTCAAGAGTATATAAACAATAAATATGAATACAATGAAAAGGCCGGCCGTCAAACCCCCGGCAAAGAGCTTCCCGACGGACTGACTGGTCATCATGCCAATCACAACCAAAGGGATGCTTGGGGGAATGAGAATGCCCATCGTCCCCGCCCCCCCGATCGTTCCCAAAATGATTGATTCTTTGTAACCGCGTTTCCTCATGGAAGGGATTCCTACAAGGCCGGTGGTAACCGTGGAGGCTGCATTATTCCCCGTCATCGCAGAAAGAGCAGCCGCCAGGCAACAGGACCCAACAGCTAGGCCCCCTCGGACAGAGCCCGACCACAAATAGAAAGCGTTATACAGATCTTCGGCAATTTTCGTCTTGGACAGGGCCACTCCGATAAAAACAAAAAGAGGAACCGCTGCCAAAAGTAACATCCACATATAATTAAAGACGCCGCTAACAATGGGCATTAGCCCCGCAGGTCCCCATAAGATCAACGCCGTGATAACTCCAATTGCACCCAGGCCAAAAGCCAGAGAAACTCCGAAAATAATGCAAAGGACCAGTCCACCAAACATCCCAATGGTTAAAAGGAGCTCAGAACTCATATTTTTCTCCTTTAACAAAGGTTTGCAGACTGATAATGAATAAAGCGACTCCATGAAGAGCGATCAAGATCGATCCAATCAACAGCAGGAATTTAAATGGATAAACCGGGTGGGCTAAAACCATTTCATCGACTTCGCGGATTTTGTAGGATTGTGCAAAAAATGTCCACCCTTCTAGAATCAGCACACTGCTCCAAAGTAGGAGAGCCGCATAATTGATCATATCTAAGAAGGCCCGCCCCTTTAACCCAAACCGGTTATACAGAACATCCACCCTGACATGCCCCCCCTTCAAAAGCGTATAGGCGCCTAGAAGGATGAAATAGCTACCGAAAATGCGCTGGGAATAACCGTGAGCCCAAACCGTAGGAGCATTAAAAAAGTATCTGGCAAAAACTTCGATGGCCAGTACAATGATTCCTACGTAAACTAAATAGGAAACGATTTTTCCGGACCATTCACTTATCCCATTCACTGTTTTGAAAAACTTTCGCATCTTTCATTCCCTCTTATTTCCCGGTTTCGAGTTACGAGTTTCCGGTTCGTCCCTGGCAGTGCTAATATAGCTCATCAAACCGAAACCCCGTCATTAAAGCCGGAGATTGCCTCACAATATCTTTTCCTGATTCGATGAACCCTTGCCTGATCCGATTCGTTCCCCTTCAGCATCCCGCCCCTGCCCAAGGCAGCGAAGGTTCTTTTGCGCCTGGAGACCCGCCGGGGTGCGCTCAAAATTTAGCTCGATCCCATCCGGGATAAATCCAAATATTATTATGGGAGAATGATTTCTCTTCCCTAGCCTTGCCGATCCCGGCTGCGGCCCTTGGGGCATGATGAGACGCAGAGCCCGCAAGGATGCTCCCGACGGTACTCGCTGCATTTGAACACGTCGAAGCGAACCTCTCGGCCTTGGTCGGCCTGAAACTCCACACCCGTGAAGGCTTTCACCGGACAGGCCTCGACGCAAACTCGGCATTGGCCACACGGCTTGTCCAGGGTCGATCCTGTTTCCAGGGGGGCGTCCGTCAGCACCGAGACCAAGCGGACCCTGGGTCCGAAGCGGTCGGTGAGCAGCAGGCAGCTCTTGCCAATCCATCCCACCCCCGCCAGATGGGCAGCCAGCTTGTGGGAAAAGATTCCTTCCAGCTTATCGAAGTTGTAGGGGGTGGAGGCCGGCACGGGAAACGCATTAAAACCCCACCCGGTCAGCCACCGCGCGATATCATAAGCCAGGAAGTCCAGAGCTCTCGTTACTACTTCGTATACATGGTGCCAGTATAGGCTCTGCCGGCGCGGCTCATCGGGCGTGTGCTGTTCGACAATATCGCCACACAGCTGCATTCCAATGGAAACAGCTCGGGGGAACCGCCCAATATTCGGATTACCCTGGGAGGCGATGAAATCATAGGCCAGCGTTACGTCGGCAATTCCCAAAAGGTCAGCACCCCGCTGACGGGCGAAATCCCCCAAATGCTGCGTGAGTGCGGTCTTCCCGAAATTCATATCGTTACCCTCCTTCCTGAAATCCTGCAGACAACATATATTTGTGGTCGAGCTTCCACTCATAAGGGGTAAGACGTCAAGCGTGAGGCGTTGGTCCATAGGTCAACCTTCAAAGTCCCAGGTCGCAGGTTAGCGAATATCGAGGATCTGCACGCCCACCTTTTCTCTTTACGGTCACAAATTGGGTCTCATAATATATATAATTCTTCGTGAAATCAAGAGTATTTTACCGGGGACCGCCGCCGGGTCTTGTTTTCTTAAGAAAAGGAACTATATTCATTTTAAATGGAAGAAAAGGAGGGAATGAGATGAGCAAGAAAATGGTAACCTTGATGGCAATGCTCGTTATGGCCCTGGGATGGGCCATTTTTGAGCCGACAGTCGCCCAAGCGGCAGCGGAAGAAAAAGGAATCCCAGTGATCGTTCAATCTTTTGCGCCCAAGGAATTAACGCCGGGGGACGTATGGAAGGTTTATTTGACAGCTTCTGACCCCGATGGCAAGATGAAATATATCTTCGCCACCGTTTCTCAGCCAGGGGTGGGCACCTATCCTGTAAGCATCACCCGGATCAAAGATGAGAATGAGAAAGAGCTTTCTGGCTACATCTATTTGAACACTGGCCCCGCTCGATTGGCCCATTTTTTCGACCTCACCCTCACCCTAACGGTTAACATTAAAGACGATAAGGGCCAATTCAGCAAGCCGGCTGTTTTCCCCCTGTCTTTTGTGGCAAAGCCTGCCCTGGAGGCGCCTCCAGAGGGAGAATTCAAGGAGCAAGACCTGGGGCCCATCATGGTGACCCTTCGGACTATCGGGGGAGGGCGACGTTTTCGCTGAGTAAGATACTTTTTCGGGGGCTGATCCACTTTAGTCTCGTGAGCGGCTCTGTGATTTGGACCGTTGAGCCTGAAGAGAGATATGCCAAACTTGATGATCTCGTAAAAAGTCAAAAATACCCCCTCTCCCTTGATGGGAGAGGGTTGGGGTGAGGGTGAAGAATCAAGAAATTTCAACAAGTTATTTATCCCCCCCCATCATCCCCTCCCGTCACGCCAACGCGTGGAGGGGAAATTTTACTTTATACGAGAACATCAAACTTTGGGAACCCAGAATTCTATTTTTCCACAAAAACCTGTGGAAAAGATGTGGATAATATTTAGAAAGAATCCCCTAAACTAACAAAATCTAAGAGGTTTTAGCGATTTGCCTATTTTTGCGTCATTAAAAAATTAGTAATATCAAATACTTATATATTATCGCCCTCTGGGACCGCATTTCCGGGCACTTTGACCCGAAGAATCCCTAGTTATCAACAATCTCCATGCGGGGATCTATGAAAATCCAGGAAAAATGCCGGTTTTTAGTCTCTATTGTCCGAAGATTTTGATCTGGTGGCCTTCGAGCGGGACCGCATTCTCTAACCTCGTAATCTTTCTCCCCCTGATGAAGAAAATCATTCTGATTCTCAAGGAATCCTCAACTATGAGGACAAGCCTCTCTGCGCTACCAGAAGAACTTCACTTCCTTGACTCGCCATCGGCTACCCTTCAATTAGAAACTGTCCCCGGATTCCACCAAAAAGCCCTGCCAGGGCAAAACACAAGAATTGCTGTTCTCTTAAAAAGTCGTCACTCCGGTGGAAACCGGAGTCCAGAGAATTTTTAAATATTTGAAATAACTGGATTCCGGTGCCTGCCCCGGACCCGATCCGGGGTTCGCCGGAATGAAGGAAATACGTCTTTTCAGACTTTTTTCGAGGTCGTCATCAGAATTGGGTTAAAATAGAAAGTCAGTCTCTTGAGGGGCGGTTTCCGGGAAGGAACTTGCATAATACTCTCCAGAAGGGTGGAGATTAAAATTTTAATTTGAAAAAAGCTTGGTAGGAGATGCTGGGGGGGAATAAATTTATTCCGTAAAAACAGTAAGTTGGGTATACAGGGGTTTTTTTGGTTGAGCAAACCTTGCACTGGGGAGTTAGATGTCTTAGAATATAGGGCCGCGCATTCGAAAGGGACATTTATTCCCCCCCGTTCTTTGTTTTACATTAGGTAATTTATGGTGGAAAAAATTTTGCCAAAAGTGGAATTTCTTTTCTACTTTTTGAGAAGGAAAGGACAAGGATTTGTTTCGAGAATAAATGAAATTGGTATGTTATAGAGGTTGAAAGGTTTGGCTCGTTCATTGCTTTTATTATTATCACTAGGCTGGCCGGATGCAGACTGTTGATTCAGCTGCGAGGAATGCGGGCAAAATTGAACGGGTAGCAGAAGGGGGGCATGTAGGGGCAAAGGGCAAGGGGCTTAAAAAAGTGTAGAATTTTCGTGGGGAACCGGGGCACTGACAGAAATGGAGGTAAATGCTAATGAACTTTTTGAAAATGATGGTCGCGACTCTGATGACGGCATTTTTGGTTTCCGCCTTTTGGCTGGGATACCATGCGAACCAGCGGGAGAAGATCAAGGAATTGGGGGAGCAAATCCAAGACCTGCAACAAGTGCAGTATGAACAGAGAAAGGAGATTGCCGAGTATCATGGCCAGGAGATCAAGCTCCGGCAG
>Ga0315285_10007581_pt1 | contig 11142 bp, 15 predicted proteins | sample YL17G09_36_MG_FD_203698 | JGI IMG/M metagenome (GOLD analysis project Ga0315285, IMG submission 203698) | Sediment microbial communities from Yellowstone Lake, YNP, Wyoming, USA - YL17G09_36 | ecosystem: Environmental > Aquatic > Freshwater > Lake > Sediment | place: USA: Wyoming | collected... | reverse complement strand
CCATTCCTTCCGAGAAGGTAGATGCTCTCTACGAGCAGTTGGACCAGGAGGCAGAAGCATCGGGCTACCACCTTAACCCCGAGCGGGAGTTCGTGCGGGGCTTGGTAGAGGGGTTGCTGATCAACGAACAGCGGTATGGTTACCGGTCCTGCCCCTGCCGGTTGGCGACGGGGGACGGGCAGAAGGACCTGGACATCATCTGCCCGTGCGACTATCGCGACGCCGACGTGCTCGAGTGGGGGAATTGCTACTGCGCCCTCTACGTCTCGGAGCAGGTGCTGCGAGGCGAGCGCAAGGTCCAGCCCATCCTGGAGCGCCGCCCGCCCGAGGGGCAGCGTGCCCAGGAACTGCTCGCCCGCCCGCCGGAGCCGCCTGGTGAGGAGTTACCTCCCCTGCCGGTCTGGCGCTGCCGGGTCTGCGGTTACCTGTGTGCCCGGGAGAAGCCTCCCGCCGTCTGCCCCATCTGCAAGGCCAAACAGGAGCGCTTCGAGCGTTTCTGGTGAGCAGGATAAATTCCAAGAGAAGCAAGATGACAAAACCAGGCCCTGGAGACATCTTTCAGCGAGAGACGCAATACCAGCGCGCCCACATGTCAGCCGGCGGACTGGATTGGGCCACCAGGCCAGCGCCCTACAAGCACTACTCTGGGGTGCCCCAGATTCGGCTGAGCACTCCGCAGACTGAGGGCGGCGCACCGCTGTGGGACACGCTCAACGAGCGGCGCAGCATACGTCGCTTTCAGGCAGTCCCGTTGCCAGAGGCGGCGCTCTCACAATTGCTGTGGGCAGCGCAAGGGACCACCCGGCGCACCCAGGGCTTCGGGCTGCGCACGGCCCCTTCCGCCGGCGCGCTGTACCCGGTGGAGACCTACGTGGTCGTCCATGCGGTAGAGGGGATCGGACCCGGCGTCTATCACTACGCCGTCGAACAGCACGCACTCGACCAACTGAAAACGGGCGATTTCCGGGCGGACGTCGCCCAGGCTGCGCTCGACCAGGACAGCGCCCAGTGGGCCAACGTCGTCTTCGCCTGGACGGCGATCTTTGAACGCTCGAAGTGGAAGTACCAGCAGCGCGCCTACCGCTACGTCTACCTGGACGCCGGGCACATCGCGCAGAACGTCGCGCTTGGGGCGGTGGCGCTGGGGCTGGGCAGTTGCCAGATCGCAGCGCTATACGACGACGAAGCGAACGCGCTGCTGGGCGTGGACGGCGTGGAGGAGAGTGTGATCTATATGACCGTCGTCGGACGGCCGCGCTGACATCTCCGACGTAGGACAAGATGCCAATCGTGTCCCCTGATGTAGGACAAGATGCCATCTTGTCTCACAACTACTCAGAGCAAGAGAGCGGCTATGGCAGAAAGCGTAATCGTTCGTCAGAACAGCCAATTCGAAACCAAAATCCTGGCGCTGGACCCCCACGTGCCTGACGCACACGACTTCCAGCCCGTTGAGAACGTCAACCAGATGACGCCGTATGGAATGTTGCTGGCAGGCCTGGCCTCGTGTACCGCCATCGTCCTGCACACCTACGCCCAGCACCACGACGTGGACCTGCGTGAGGTCGAACTGCACCTGCAGTACGAGCGGATCTTCGCCGAGGATTGCAAGGACTGCGAGGGTATCCAGGAGTACAAAGAGCAAATTGAAGAAGAGATCGTGCTGACCGGCGACCTCACGCCAGAAGAGCGGAAGAGGCTCTACCTGGTCTCCCGGCACTGCCCAATCCACAAGATGCTTTCGCAAGGGGTTGAGATCCAGTCGCGTCTGCTGGAGGAAGATGGCGCGGTCAGAGACCGGCTATAGCCAGAAAGGGGTGCCACCATGACCGGGAACGTCGCCATAGGACAGGCCGCGCCGGACTTTGAGTTGACCGACGTGGAGGGACGCACTGTCCACCTGTCGGACTACAGGCACAGGAAGAACGTGGCGCTGGTCTTCACGCGCGGCTTTACGTGACCGTACTGCCGCGCCCATCTCGCGCAGTTGCGCGAGGATTATGACAGGTTCGTCGAGAAAGATACGGAAATCCTGGTCATTGGCCCCGAGGGCCCGCGCCGCTTCAAACAGGTATGGGACGAGCAACAGTATCCCTTCGTGGGCTTTGCAGATTACCGGCATACGGTGGCCGACCTGTACGGACAGGAGGTCAACCTGCTGAAATTGGGGCGCATGCCCGCCATGCTGGTCGTGGACAAGCAAGGCGTGATCCGTTTCGCCCACTTTGGCGACGACATGGCGGACATTCCCAAGAACGAGGATGTGCTGGCACTTTTGGATCAGTTGAATAGGAATTAGAGGCTGGAAGTTGGAGGCAAGAAGCAAGAAGCAGGAAGCAAGAAACAAGAAGCAAGACGTTTGCGATCTGCGATTTGCCGATCTGCTGATTTGCCGATTTGCTGACTTGCGATTTGCTAAAGGAGATCATAACAATGGACTGGAATACTCCACAAGGGATTCTGAGGCGTGGCATGAGCCTCGAACGCGATGGCTACAAGTTCTACACGACAGTCGCCGGGCGAGCCTCCGGCGCGCGCGGCAAGGACATGTTCCTCGATCTGGCGGCCCAGGAAGAGCAGCACTTGCGGCTGCTGCTGGCCGAATACCGGGCGTTAGAAGAGGGAAAGGGTTGGCTGCCCTTCGAGGAGGCGATGCAGATGCAGTTCCCCCTGGATCCCGCCGCCCCAGACCTGCCGGGCGAGGAACCGCCTGGGCCCAGCCCAGTCTTCACTCCCGAGCGGAGCGTGTCCCTGGCGGGGGACATTGCCGCGCTGGAGTTTGGGCTGGAGACGGAGCGTATCTCCCAGCAACTGTATGCCCAGGGCCGGCAGGCCACCGACGACTCCCGCGCCCGGGAGGCCTACGATTTCCTGGCGCGCCAGGAAGAGCAACACTACCGCCTGTTGGACAAAACCCACGAGTATCTCGCCCAGAACCAGACGTGGTGGGATAGCCTGGAACATCCGTTTTTCGAGGGATAGCCATCAAGTTGAGGAGTCCGGACTCCCGAACTTGTTCGGGCCATTCTTATATCTGAAAGGAGCACACAACCCCATGGACGTACGCAAAGTGTACGAATATGCGCTACAACGAGAGCATGAAGGCAAGAACTTTTTTGAGAGCAATGCTGCACGCATGAGCCACGCGGCAGCCCAAGGCATCTTCCGCCGGCTGGCAGGCGAGGAAGAAAAACACGTCAAGTTCATCGAGTCGCTGCTGGCAGGACTGGACAGCGGCGGCAAGGTCGACGACGCCGGCATGGCAGCCGAGTTGGAGAAAAGTGGCTTTTTCATGGAACGGGCCAAGTCCGAGATGCTGGAGCAGACGGTGATGGAGTCTATGGTGCCCGACCTCTCGATCCTGCGCATGGCCTACCTCATCGAGCGCGACATCAGCGAGTTTTACGAGATGGCCGCCTCGCAGGCAGAGGGCCAGGCCAAAGATGCGCTAAAGATGCTCGCCGACTGGGAACGCGGTCACGAACGGCTGTTCAAAGAACTGCACGACAAAGTCTTTGCCGAGTACGCCGCGATGCCCTGGGGCGGGTAAGCCTCCCCCACATCAGGAGGTGCACTAATGGCACGCTATAGCGTGGAAACCAGGCTGAGTCCAGAGCAAGTGATCCAGAAGGCGACTGCCTATTTCGGCCCAGGGGGTCTCGGACTCACCGTGACCGAACAGAACCCATGTTGCTTCAGTTTTGCAGGAGGTGGCGGTTACGTGTCCGTAACCGTCAGCGCGGGAGAGAAAAAGACAACCGTGGAGTTGGAGACCCGCGAATGGGATTACCAGGTCCAACAGTTCATGCGGGAGATAGGCTGAGCACGAGGAACTGATTACGTCAACGGTTCTCACTACCGGACAAATCTGGGCCGGGTGCGCCGCCGCCTGCCTCCAACTGGGCTTGCAGCGCGGCGATTTCCCGTTCCAGCCGCCGCTGGCGCACCCACATTGAGAACACCAGTATAAACGTCAAGGCCCACAAGATGGCATAGGCGGATACAAGATAGACAGACATTATTATCCTCCAAGGTTGATGCTCAGGGAGCAGGATGCAAGAGGCAAGAGGCAAGAGGCAGGAGGCAATCCTGAGCCCTGATACCTGCTCACCTATCCCCAATCCCTCTTGCCCGCAGGCGGGCCACGGTGTCGGCGGCATGTTCCAGGCGCATGCGCTGCCGCAGCAGCGCCGCGTACAGCAGTGTGAACGCAGCCAGCGAAACGAGCAGCGTGTGCACCATCCTGGGCGTGAGCGCCATCCCTCCGCCGCCGGTCAGGATGTCCGGGTGAATCGTGCGCCACCAGCGGATGGCAAACCACGACAGCGGCACGGTGACGAAGGCAGCGACGCCGTAGACGGCGGCGAAGCGCGCCCGCCGTTCCGGGGCCTCGACAGATGCCCGTAGCATGATGTAGGAGATGTAGATGAGCAGTTACTCATTCCTCATCTACTCTTCCACCACATACCCAAAGGTGACCATCGCCACCGCCACGACGATCAGGTCATACGCGACCAGCAACCGCACCCACCCTCCCACCTCCGCCAGCCCTCCCCCTTCCACGAGCCCCCCCGTAGCCTGCACCGCGGCGATGAGCGCCGGGAGCGCCAGCGGCAGGAGCAGGATGGGCAACATGACCTCCCGCGCCCGCGTGTTGACGGCGATGGCCGCCAGCAACGTGCCCACCGCAGCATACCCTACCGTCCCCAGCGCTGCCACGACGAGCACCCCACCCCGCAAGAGCGGCACGTCGAACAGCGCAGAGAACAGCGGCAGGAGGACGGCCTCCACGACCGCCATAGAGAGCAGGTTGCCCAGCGCCTTGCCGAAGAAGATCGCGCTGCGGTCCACCGGAGCCAGGAGCAGGCCGTCTATACAGCCGGACTGCTGCTCCCGCGCCAGCGACCGGCTCAAGCCCAACGTCCCGGCAAAGGTCACCGTGGCCCACAAGACGCCCGGTGCCGCCGCCCGCGCCATCGTTCCCCGCAGGTCGAGCGCGAAACTGAAGATCAAGAGCGCCAGTACCGCAAAGACCAGCATCGCGCTGACCATCTCGCGCGTGTGGAGTTCGGCGGCGACGTCCTTGCCGACGATGGCCCAGACCTTGCGGATGAATCCCATGGTGCGGCTCCTTGCCGCCGTACGACTTTTTTCTTTGGACGCAGATCAACGCAGATTTCCGCTGATCTTATCCGCGTTCATCTGCGTGCATCTGCGTCCCACGATCTTCGCAGGCGGCGCAAGTCAGCCGCCGGTAGAGGTCGGCGAAGGTGGCGGGGTCTGTCTCCGCCCCTGGCGCGTCGTACACCACCCGCCCGCGCGCCAGTACTGCTACCCGCTGCCCTACCGCCAGCGCACGCTCCAGGTCGTGGGTGGTCAGCAGGACGGCGCATCCTTCCCCGGCCAGTTCGGCCAGCAGACCGGTCAACGCGAGGGCCGCCTCGGGGTCCAGCCCGGTGTACGGCTCGTCCAGCAGAAGCACCTGGGGCCGGTGCAGCACGGCCCGCGCCACCGCCAGGCGCTGCTGCATCCCACGCGAGAACGTGCGCAGCAGGTCGTGCCGCCGCGCTGCCAGCCCCACCCGCTCCAGCAGGCCCGCAATGCGGGCATCGCCGCCTGCCAGGTCGTACATCCGCGCGTAGAAGCGGAGGTTCTGCTCGGCGGTCAGATCCTCGTAGAGGAGCGTGCGGTGCGAAAGGAAACCGATCTTGCGCCGGACCTCGCTCCCAGCCCGCGCTGGGTCCAGCCCGGCGATGCGCACAAAGCCCCCGGTGGGACGGGTCAAGGTCGCCAGGACGCGCAGGAGCGTCGTCTTGCCCGCGCCGTTCGGCCCCACCAGCGTCACCGACTCCCCCGCCGCGACCGCCAGGTCCACCCCCGCCAGCGCGAGACGCGGGCCGAAGGACCTGGTCAGGTTATGGACTTCAATCCAACAAACCATCCAACTCCCCCCTCAACTCCTCCGCATTCAGCGGGCCGATGTGCACGTAGGCCACCCGCCCCTCAACGTCCACGATGAAGGTCTCGGGGACGGCGGTGATGCCATAGGCGGTAGAGATACGATCCTCCAGGTCAAGCCCCAACGGGTAGGTAATGCCAAAGCGCGCGGCCGTTTCCCACACTTCGGCTTCATTCTCCCGGAAGGCAATGCCGAGGAAGATGACGCCTTGCGCCGGGTGATACTCTTCCCACATCGCCTGCCAGTCCGGCAACTCCTCCTCGCAAGGCGAGCACCAGGTGGCCCAGAAGTTGACCACCGTCACCATCCCGCGCAGGTCAGAAAGCGCCACCCGGGAACCGTCCAGCAACCTGAACGTAAAGTCCGGCGCCATCTGGCCAGCGAGAGGCCGCCCGGCCGGGCGAATCACCGCGCCGTGGCCTGGCCCCCACAGCGCCACGCCGGCAGCAGCGAGCGCCAACAGCCCCGCCGCCAGTCCGATGGCAGCACCAGGTGTGCGCCGCCGGGTTGCGAACACAGACAGGGGCACAGGGCCGGCCGGCGGCCAGAAAGCCACCACCCCGCCGGCCAGGAAGACCAGCCCGCCCAACCAGAAAAAGTTGACCAGCGGGTTGACGACGACCTTGACGCTGGCGAACCCGTCCTCCGACCACCAGAACAGCACCAGGTAGAGGTCCTCCCGCAGCCCCGTCCGCAGTGCGGGCACCGTCACCGTCTGCTCGGAATCCGGATATTGGTTCAGCCGGGGCTGCAGCGTGGTCAGGTAGGCCCCACCCCGGTAGACCGCGATAGAAGCCCACGTGCTGAGGTGGTCGCCGGCCGGCTCCTGCCGCAGATCTTCGTAGACCAGCGTATAGCCCCCCACGTCCACCGGCTCGCCGGGGGAGAGCGTCACCTCCGTCTCGAAGTGATCGAGGCGGGTGCCGACGATGCCGGCGGCCATCAGAATCACGCCAGCGTGGACCAGCGTGCCCCCGTACCGGCGCGGGTTGCGCCCCACCAACCCCCACAGGGTGCGCAGCAGAGACTGAGACCCTTCGACTTCGCTCAGGGTGACGTTCCCTTCGACTTCGCTCAGGGTGACGCGAGACCCTTCGACTTCGCTCAGGGTGACGCGCCGATCGCGCATGCTGCGCGCAATGGCGTCCCGCCCTATCTCCGCCAGCGCCGTCCCTCCGGCCAGGCCGGCAATGGCAAACCCGGCCAGCGAGAGCGGGCGGGTGAAGCCTGCCAGCACGGCAGCAGCCGTCGCCAGCACAGCGCCCAGGAGAGCGGGCCAGCCGCGTCCCCGCAGCCTGCGCAGCGCGTCGGCAGCGCCCCCCCCTTGCCCCCTATAGGGGGTGGGGGGCGGGCACAGCCCCAACAGCAGCACCAGCGCGGCAAACTGCGGCCCCGTCACCCGCTCGAACCAATCTGGGCCGGCCTCGAAATGCCGCCCGGCGAGCGCCTCCGTGAGCGTGGGGAGCACGCTGCCCACCAGCACCGAAGCCGTGAGCGTGAGGAAGAGAACCAGCGTCAGGAGAAACATCCCCTCGCGCGAGAGCAACCCCTCCGGCGGACGCGGGTCGGCCAGGATAGAGCGGCGGCTATACAGGAGCGCCAGCGACCCGGCCAGCACCACACCGATGAGGGCCAGGAAAAACGGCCCCAGGTTGGAGCGGGCAAAGGCGTGTACCGACTGGATCAGCCCGCTGCGGGTGGTGAAGGTGCCAAAGAGAACCAGCGCGAAAGAGAAGACGGCCAGCAACACGTTCCACACCCGGAAGCCGCCCCGCTGCTCCTGCATCGCCGTGCCGTGGAGGAGCGCAGTGGCGGTGAGGAACGGCATCAGCCCGGCGTTCTCGACCGGGTCCCAGCCCCAGTACCCACCCCACCCCAGCACGTCGTAGGCCCACCGCGCCCCCAGCAGCAGCCCCAGCCCCAGGAACAGCCAGGCCGCCAGCGTCCAACGGCGGGCCACAGCCAGCCAATCCTCCACCCGCCGGGTGGCCAGCGCAGCCAGGGCAAAAGCGAAAGGCACGGCCAGCCCCACGTACCCCAGATACAGCGCTGGCGGGTGGAAGATCATGCCAGGGTGGCGCAGCAGCGGATTCAGTCCCTGCCCGTCGGCGGGTGCGGTGGCCGACCGGACGAATGGGTTCGACAGGCACAGCGTTACGGCAATGAAGAAAGGAACACGGATCGTAGGACGGGAACGGATAAGAAAGGTTGGACAGGAACAGCGTTACGGCAATGAAGAAAGGAACACGGATCGTAGGACGGGAACGGATAAGAAAGGTTGGACAGGAACAGCGTTACGGCAATGAAGAAAGGAACACGGATCGTAGGACGGGAACGGATAAGAAAGGTTGGACAGGAACAGCGTTACGGCAATGAAGAAAGCGGCAACCAGGCTGAGAAAGACCGTCGCCCAGGGAATCAGCGGGCGCGCCGGCCCGGAGGGGCGACTTACCACCAGGGCCGCGAGGAGCGCCTGCAGGAAGGCCCACAAGAGCAGCGAACCTGCTTGCCCGGCCCACACCGCCGAAGCCTTCAGATACAAGGGCAGCGCGCGGCTGGAGTGCTGGGCCACGTAGCGGATCTGGAACCGATCGCCGAGGAAAGCGACCAGCAAGGCCCACAGTGCCAGCGCCAGGAGCGCCGCGGCGGCGTAGACCCCGTTGCGACTGTTCCTGGCCCAGCGGGGGTCCGACTGACGGATGGCCCACAGCGCAGCGCAAGTCGCATACACGGCCGCGGCCAGCGCCAGCCCGACGAAGACGGTGCCGAACTGCGCCAGCATCAGTCACCCCCGGCCTGGTCAGGGACCTCCTCGTAGCGGGTGGGACACTTGAGGAGCACTTCGTCGGCGTAGAAGCGGCCATCCTCCCCCAACTGGCCGCGGACAATCGCCTGCGCCTCGTGCCGCAGGAGGTCCGGCTTTACGTCGTCGTACACCACCTCCAGGCGGGGGCTGTTGGGATCGTTGACCGGCCGCGTGGAGAAGCGCGCCCAACCCGCCGGCCCGTTCTACTTCTGTGGGGTCGCCCGGTACCTGGACAATACACAACAACGGATTAGGAAAGAAACGGAAACGGACGCCGGCCGACGGCCTCATCTCCCATCGCGCGCAGCTCGGCGACGGTGAGGAAATAGCGGGCTGTACTGCCGGTGCTGCTCACGATCAGGTAGACCACCGCCGCCACGACAAGCAACCCGGCGATGACCAATGTCGTTTTACCCTGCACAGCTTATACCTCAAACCAAGTATACCCGGAGTCCACTCAAAGTGCAACCAGACGCCTCTGATGATATAATATGCTCACTATGGACCGACGAGCCTTCGAGGACCTGGTAGCCGAAGCTATAGACAACTTGCCCGAAGTTTTCCGGGCCAAACTGGACAACGTCGAGGTGGTAGTCGAGGATTGGCCAGATGCAGAAACCATGCGCCTGGCCGGGGTGCACCATCCAACACAACTCCTGGGCTTCTACCACGGCGTCCCACAGACCCAACGTACCCATCACTATGGCCTGGTCTTGCCGGACAAGATCACACTCTACCAACGCCCAATCGAGATGCGCGGCCACACGCTAGAACAAGCACGCGCAACGGTCCAGCACGTCCTCCGCCACGAAGTGGCGCACCATTTCGGGCTGGACGACGATCGGCTCCGTGAGATTGGGGCATACTGAGAGCAGAAGTGTCATCCTGATGTCCCACGAGCGATTTTACGCCCCAGGTGGGGGCCACTTAACGGGGGTGTAACCAGCCTGTAACCCGCGTTCCGGCGATTGGCACTACAATCAGGGACATGCCAATGCCAGGACTCAGGTCAACGCTTTGTTGCTTTCGGTCACTAATAGTATAATATGCACACCGCACAAGCGTGACCAAGCAATGCCTGATTCTAATTTATCCGAACATCATTCACAACGGAGTATAGACACATGGCACAACGTACGTCAACCGTTCCCACACCAACCTCGTTCGTCCCGCCGATGCCCACCTCGGTCAAAGAGACAGGCCTGGGACTGGGCTTCCTGACCGACCTGGCGCTCAAGATCATGTACCTGGAGGGGAACATCTCCGGGTACGAACTGGCCGAACGTATGAAACTCCCCTACCCTGGCGTGATAGACCAGGTGTTGGAGTTTCTAAAACACGAGAAACTGTGCGAAGTGATCGGAGCCGCAGGGTACGCCGAGGCTTCTTACGAGTACGCGATCGCCGAAAAGGGGCGCGCCATGGCGCGCGAGGCGCTCGACCGCAGCCAATACGCCGGTCCTGTGCCCGTCACACTCGCGGCCTACACCGAAGCAATACGCCGCCAGCCCCTGGGCAGCATCGTCGCCAACCAGCGCACCATGCGCCAGGCCCTGGCGCACCTGGTCATCGGCGCAGACACCTTCGCCCAATTGGGCCCGGCCGTCAACTCAGGCCGCTCCGTCTTTCTGTTTGGCCCCCCGGGCAATGGCAAAACCGCCATCGCGGAGAGCATTGGCCGCATGCTGTTGGGCAACGCCATGTATATCCCCTACGCGATGGAAATCGGCAGCCAGGTTATCCGCATCTTCGACAGCGTCAACCACGTCCCGCTTGAAGACCCGTCTGCCGCGCAGCGGAACCACGACCCGCGTTGGGTATACATCCGGCGACCTGTCGTCGCCGCCGGGGGTGAATTGACCCTGGAGACGCTCGACCTGGTGTACGACGAGACGAACAAGTACTACGAGGCACCTTTCCAGGTGAAGGCAAACGGCGGCATGCTGCTGATTGACGACTTTGGCCGCCAGCAGGCCCGCCCCCGTGACTTGCTCAACCGGTGGATCGTGCCGCTGGAGAAGCGCCTGGACTATCTGACCCTCCACACCGGCCGCAAGATCGAGCTCCCCTTCGACGTGCTGATCTTCTTCTCCACCAACATGGCCCCCCGGGAACTGGTGGACGAAGCCTTCCTGCGGCGCATCCGCCACAAGATCGAGATCAAAGACCCCACCTGGGACGAGTACCGCGAGATCTTTCGCCGGATATGTGAAAGCAAAGGCGTGCCCTACGACGACCGGGGACTGGCCTACCTGGTCCAGGAACACTACCTCAAATGCAACCGCCCCAGGCGCTGCTGCCACCCCCGTGACATCGTGGACCAGTTGATAGACATCGCCAGTTACATGAACGTACCGCCTGTACTGAGCAAGGATTT
>Ga0315285_10007578_pt1 | contig 11145 bp, 7 predicted proteins | sample YL17G09_36_MG_FD_203698 | JGI IMG/M metagenome (GOLD analysis project Ga0315285, IMG submission 203698) | Sediment microbial communities from Yellowstone Lake, YNP, Wyoming, USA - YL17G09_36 | ecosystem: Environmental > Aquatic > Freshwater > Lake > Sediment | place: USA: Wyoming | collected... | reverse complement strand
AGAGGTGTATAACTTAAATATTTCAGATTTAAATTGTGATTAATTTCATACTTGATTCTTAAATACTTTTCATATTAAATAACATAATATTAGTTCAATAATAAGGTTAATTGATTTAAAAAGGCATTTTTTATGGATATCATCTACAAAGCTATCTTTAAATATAATAAAGATAAGAATGAACTCAATCTTACGAGAGTCCTTCCCGATTGTAGTCAAGATACCTCCCCTATAAATTTGGATGAAATAAACTCTATTGAAAAAACATGCAGAGATTTTGGCTGGAATAAATCAGAGAATTTATCAAGGCAAATTGGAGAGAAGCTCTTCAATATAATCAATGGCGACAGACAAACTTTAGTCCGCGCTCTTAAAGAAGCGGATGATTACGGTGAATATCTACAACTCCACATTAGTCCTGATGGTCCTACATCTAACTTGCCTTTCGAATTACTTTATTATAATAATTTTCTTGTGCCTCTTAAGATACATCTTATACGCCGTGTTTCAGATTGGGGAATAAAAAAAGAACTTAAACCCAAAAATCGTCCCTTAAAAGTTCTATTTATGGCTTGTTCACCAGAGGGACTCTCTCCTGTCCTCGAATTCGAAAAAGAAGAAGATATGATATACAAAGTTACCGAAGATTTGCCTATAGATATAGATGTTGAGGATACAGGTTCATTAGAAGGACTTGGTGAATGTTTAACTAAAAATCAATATGATATCGTTCATCTTTCAGGTCACGCAGATATAAATCAAAATGGGATTCCATTTTTTTGGATGGAAGATGAAGAAGGTTTCCCAATGCAAGTTACTCCTTCTGAACTATGGGAAACACTCAATTTAAATCCTCCACGTCTATTATTTTTATCTGGTTGCAGAACAGGGGAAGCTCCTGAGCATTTAGCCGCTGTATCTTTTGCTCATCATCTTGTTACCAATCATTGTTCTACTGTTTTAGGATGGGGATTGCCCGTCTCTGATGAAGGTGCAGCCTTTGCCGCAAAACAATTATATTTTGAGATAAGCAGAGGTAAGGATATATTCTACTCAGTCTCTTCAACTCGACAAGAACTTTTTAAGAAACATAAGAAAGATTGGTCTATCCTTCGTCTCTTTTCTGATGGTAGTTCTTTAACAATACCTCTTGTCGAAACTGGACAGAGAAAACAACCGAAAAAAAGAGAGCTTCAGCATACTTATTTGCACAATAGTCAGGTAAAAATTCTCACTGAAGGATTTATCGGCAGAAGAAGACAAATTCAGCAAGGACTAAAAAGCTTAAAGAAAGATAAAGAAAAAGTTGGTTTGTTATTATACGGAACAGGTGGTTTGGGTAAGAGTTGTCTTGCGGGAAAATTTTGCGAAAAGTTTAAATACCACACACTAATTATTATTCATGGTCCAATTAATGCTGTTACTATGACCGAATCATTAAAGGATGCCTTTATCCGTTCAAATGATGAAAAGAGTTTAAAAATAATACAAGAATCATTGGAATTACCTGATAAGATTCGAATACTTTGTTCATCCTCATTTCAGGAAAGAAATTATCTTATTCTCCTCGATGATTTTGAAAAAAACCTTATAAATGCGGAAGTGGGGAAACCAGAAATTTCCTTAGAATCTGTAGAAATATTTGAAACACTCCTTAAGTATTTATCTTATAGCGGAAAGATGAGTCAGTTCATTATCACAAGCCGGTACATTTTCCCCCTAACAGTTGATGGGGTAAATTTAATCGATAGCAAGCTTGAATGCATTGGTTTGACAAGCTTTAGGGATGCTGATGAGCTGAAAAAAGTAACAGAACTTGACCAAATCGCTAATTATCCCAAACCTGAAATTAGACAATATCTAATAATGGCAGGTCGTGGTAATCCAAGGTTAATGGAGGCTATAAATACTTTATTAAAAGAAGTAAAGGATATAGACATAGTTCATCTCTTATCATCGGTTAAAGACAAACAGGAAGAGTTCATTCAGGGGCTTCTTTTAAGAAAGATTTTAGAGACTCAGTCAGAGGATTTCCAAAATTTCTTGAGAAAATCAGCAGTTTACAGACTCCCTGTTCTCAAAGAAGGAATTAAATTAGTATGCGAAGATATAAAAAATTGGGAATCATATATAAACAAAGCAGTTAGCCTGAGTCTAATGGAAAAGGATACCAGTCGCATAGATTATTATTTGTATTGGGTCACACCTCTTTTAAGAGAAAGTGTATTTAAGGAATTGAAAGATGAAGATAGAAAAAAATGTAATCAATCAGCGGTTTCATATTATCAAAGTGTACTGTCCCAATCGAAAGATTACATTCCAATTATTGCAATAGAATTGATAGAACATTCCTTACAAGCAGGAATGGATGATATTGCAATTGAAGAAGTTGGTAGTAGATTGCTCCCCTATTTACGTAACTCTCTTGCTTATAATGAAGCTTTATCAATTGGAAATTCAATTATCTCGAGAATTCATAAAAAAGAACGTAACGAAAATTATGCAAGATTATTATATGAATTGGGATGGATATATCAAGATACGGGGAATGCAAGGAAAGCAATAGACTATTATGAACAATCCCTTTCTATCAATAATGAGATTTATAGTTACAGACATTCTTCTGTGGCTAGCAACCTCAACACTCTGGGATTAGCCTGGCGCGACCTCGGGGATACAAAAAAAGCAATAGAATATATTGAGCAAGCACTCTCTATCTATAGAGAAGTATATGGTAATAAACATCCCGATGTGGCTAGGGCCCTCAACAACCTGGGATTAGCTTGGAAAGACCTTGGGGATACAAAAAAAGCAATAGATTACTATGATCAAGCACTCTCTATTGTTAAAGTAGAATATGGCAACAAACATCCCTATGTAGCTAAAACACTTAACAACCTAGGAACTGCCTGGCGCGACCTGGGGGATGCAAAAAAAGCAATAGAATATTTTGAGCAAGCACTCTCTATTGGTAAGGAAATATATGGAGAAAAACATCCTTCTATTGCAACTAAACTCAACAACCTGGGAGGAGCCTGGCGTGCCCTGGGGAATGCAAAAAAAGCAATAGAATATTTTGAGCAAGCACTCTCTATTGTCAAAGAAGTATACGGCAACAAACATCCCTATGTGGCTACTTCACTCAACAACCTGGGATTAGCCTGGAGCGACCTTGGGGATGTAAAAAAAGCAATAGAATATTTTGATCAAGCCCTCTCTATTTTCAAAGAAGTATATGGTAACAAACATCCCGATGTAGCTGCTACACTTAACAACCTGGGAACTGCCTGGAGCGACCTTGGAGAGACAAAAAAAGCAATAGAATATCTTGCGCAAGCTCTCTCCATTGTAAAAGAATTGTATAGTAACAAACATCCCCATGTGGTTAATATACTTAACAACTTAGGATACGTCTGGAGTAACCTCGGGGATTTAAAAAAAGCGATAGAATATTATGAGCAAGCCCTCTCTATTGTCAAAGAAGTTTATGGAAACAAACATCCCGATGTAGCTGCTACACTTAACAACCTGGGAACTGCCTGGAGCGACCTTGGAGAGACAAAAAAAGCAATAGAATATCTTGAGCAAGCCCTCTTTGTCGATAAGGAAATATATGGAGAGAAACATCCAAATGTGGCAAGAGATCTCAACAACCTGGGAGCTGCCTGGAGCGACCTTGGGGATGTAAAGAGAGCAATAGAATATTTTGAACAAGCATATAGTATATTTCGAGAGATTTATGGAGATGAACACCCCTCAACTAAAACTATTAAAGAATGGCTTGATATCATAAAAAAGAAAAAGGAATAAAATAATAACTAACAAAATCACACAAATAAATATGAAATAAATACCTCTAACTTCTTAATTGTTTCGTGGTTAATAAATAATTTATCTCACCACAACGACACAACGACCACAAAGAATCTAATCTAATTTGTAAAGATTAGTGAAATTTGTGGTTAAAAAATTTCTTTTTGTGTTCTTTGTGCCCTTCGTGGTTATATGGTTTTTAAACAATCACGTAAAAAATATTTAATAAGTTCGTTCGATAACTGTTGAAGCTAAATCTAAGAGAATATCAATGTCGTTATTCTTCTCTAAATCTTTTATGCATTCTACAGCTTTATCAGCATAGTTTTTCGCAATCTTCCTTGAATATTCAATTCCATCATATCTGGATACAATTGAAAAAACAGTTTTTACATCATCTCCATTTTCAAAACATTTTCTTAATCTCTTGACATCTTCTTTTGATGCTATTTCAAGAGTTCTAATAATAGGCAAAGTTTTTTTGCCACTTTCATAGTCATTACCAATATCTTTACCAAAAATTTCTTCATCAGCATCAATATCAAGGGTATCGTCTATAATCTGAAATGCCATTCCATAATTAAAACCATAATCTTTCAAGCGAAGAATTTTCCACATCGGACACTTAGCAATAATGCAACCGAGAACAGTACAAGCAGAAAAAAAGAAAGCGGTTTTATTTTCGATTATCTTAAAATAATCCTCATAAGTGGTATTATTATTTTTGAATTGAACCTGCATCAATTCAGCTTTACACATTCGACTCGTTGCTTCACATAAGATCGACAACGCTTCAGGAGAAAGAGTCTGAGTCAAAAGTGTGAAGGCTTTGGTATAAATATAATCCGCTGTTAATAATGCAATATCCTGTCCCCATTTGTAATTGACCGAAGCCTGACCTCGTCTTGTCTTAGCACTGTCAATAATATCATCGTGAATTAAAGATGCAGTATGAATCAATTCAACTGACGCCGCAGCTTTGATATGTTCTTGCCCTTGATAACCAGAACCTCTTGCAGTTAAAATTAAAAGAGATGGACGAATTCTTTTGCCAGGAAATTGTTTTATATACTCTCCTATATCTTTGATAAGTTGATTATCACAAAAAAATATTTTATTCGTTTCCTCATCAACCTGTCTTAATTCTTCTAACAAATAATCCTGTAAATTAACCAACTTTCAACCTCATACTCATTAATATTCTGGAGGCAATTTTTCAATCTGCAATGCTGTAAACACAGGACCTTCTTTACAAACATATATCTCACCCACATTACACCTACCACACTTACCAATTCCGCATTTCATCCTGTTTTCGAGCGTTGTGTAAATATTTTCTTTACTAAATCCCATTTTATATAAAACAGGAAATGTAAATTTAATCATTATGGAAGGACCACACACAATAGCAATCGTATTATCAGATTTTATATCTGTCTGACCGAGAACAGTCGGAACAAATCCAATTTTCCCATCCCAATCTTTTGTTTCGCCACCCGGATCAACTGTCTTTATTAAATTAATATCGCTTCTTTCCTCCCACTCTTTCAATTCTCTTTTATAAACCAAATCAGCAACAGTTCTTGCTCCATAAATCAGCGTGACATCCTTGAAATTATTCCGCTCATCCAATGCCTGCCAAATTCCACATCTTAATGGAGGTAAAGCAATACCACCTGCAATAAATAAAAGATTTTTCCCCTTCCACTCATCAATCGGAAACCAATTGCCATACGGACCCCTGAAGCCTATTGTATCGCCAACGTTTAAGCGATTCAACGCACCTGTCACACGCCCCACTTTTCTAAATGTGCATTCTATATATCCTTTTCGCGTTGGAGATGAAGCTATACAAAAAACCGATTCACCTTCACCGAATGCTGAATAAAGACCAAACTGTCCCCATTTGAATTTGAAATTCTCACGCATTTCCTCATCTTTAAAAACCAATCGCATCGTCTGCGTATCAGGTGTTTCCTGAATAATCTCTTCAATCATCATCAAATTTGGTAAATAAACATTCACTGGCATTATTCGCCTCCACAAAAAAAGAAATTTAAGATGTAAAACTGACAACCGACAATTTTAAATTTAGAGAAAATAAACATTCACTGTTTTTAAATTGTTTATTTTATTCGTGCTTCGTTGTGTCGTCGTGGTTAAATATTTTTTTTATATCTCGTTCCCAAGCCCCAGCTTGGGAACGAATATAATCCGAAGCCCTTGCTTCGGTAATAAGGAGTCAAAGCTGGGGCTTTGACAAATATATTTCTGTTCCCAAGGAGGGCCTTGGGAACAAGACAACAAATTATCGCACTGTTACTTTTGATTCTTTATCTATTATCTGCAACGATTGCAACAAACTCAAATCCACAGGACAATAAGTTACACATCGTCCACAACCTACGCACAATGTTTTCCCAAACTTATCTTTATAATATCTAAATTTATGCATAATTCTCTGCCGTTGTCTCTCATACTGATAATTTCTTGGATTATGTCCTGAAGCGTGTAACGTGAATACCTTGAACTGACAGGCATCCCAATTTTTTACTCTTCGCCCAGTAGTGGGAGTTGTCTCATCCTGAATATCAAAGCAATGACAAGTCGGACACAGAAATGTGCAAGTTCCACAACCTATGCAAATATTAAATCTATTCTTCCAATAAGGACTATCAAAATTCTCATCAAGCCATTTTTTTACTTCCACCAGCTCAAATTTCTTTCCAAGCTTTTCTCTAACACTCTTTAAGGCTTTATCTTTATCTCCGGAACCTTCCTCAAAAAATTCACTCATTGCATCCACAAGCTTCTGCCCTTTTTCCGTAATTATTTCAACAAGGAATTTCCCATCACCTATATTCGTAAACAACAAATCGCTTCCGGAAGTATTTCCCGGATCACCCTCAACTGCTGTGCAGAAACAGTCCTCAGCACAATCAAGACAGGAAATGCTAATGATGGTTGTCGCTTCCCTTCTATCAAAATAAAATTTATCGTCGTAATCCCAATGAAAAACCTCATCAAGAATAGGCAAACTCGCCGCATCACAGGGTCTTGAACCAAAAATTACGGTCGGAACCGCAACTTTTTCCACATCTTTAAGTTGAACATCACTCTTCTCAATCTTGTATTTACAAACTGTTTCGCACTCAGCAAAAAAATATTCTTTAATCGATTTCTTAGTATTAACCTGGTCAAGACTAATCTCGTTAAACAATTGAACCTGATCAAATACAACAAGATTTTCCTTTTTAACAGGCGCAATGACTTTAATTCCTTTATCAACTAAATTTTTGATGAATTCCGGTAATTTTTTCTCCTGAATAATTTTCGTTTTCATAACTTAATTTTCTTACCTTTGATTTATCTTGTGAATAATTGCGACATAAATGTCTCACTACAAATAGAATATAATCAAATTACAAAATAAAATCTTCCTCATCATCATCTTTAAAAGTCGCCAGAACAGGCTTTACATCCTTGTCATAACCCGATATATATCCAAACTGTTCGAGGACTTCCTTTGCCATTTTCCGATTCATCAAGCTTAATGGAATATCCATCGGGCAAGCTCTTTCACATTCATCACAGCCTATACATCTTCCCGCAAGATGATACGCTCTGATAATATTCCACGCAAGATTCCCTTTCAATGTCGGTGATGTATCAATCCATTGCGGAATATTTTTTTCAGCAATGCATCTATTACAATAGCATAAAGGACATATCTGCCTGCAAGCATAGCACTTTATGCATCGACTGAATTCCTTCTGCCAGAATTCCCATCTTTCTTCCGGCGTCATCTTCTCCAATTTCTCCAGAATCTTAAATTTATCTTCAGCTTTACCTGTCGGTTCTTTTGGTTCACCAAATAAAAAATCATATTCCTTCGGAGTTCGAACATCACAAGCTTCACATTTATCAAATTTTGGCTCTCCAACACCTTCACAGGTCACACCAAGGATCACTACATCTTCACGCTTTATCTGATTTTCTTGAATGAGAGTAATAATCGCTTTGACATCACAACCTTTCGCCACAATCGCAGGTCTGCCTGAATTCTTAAATTCCTTTCTCCACAAAAATGACGCTAAGTTATGATAACAATACTTATTGAACACAAGTTTATCAATATCCTCAATACGCGTAATATAAGCAGGCTGAATCCGATTTTTTGATGAGCCCTCGATATAGCCAATAATTACCTTAACATCGCCACTTTTAAGAAGTTCTTTTGCTTTTTCTCTTAATTTCTCAATCATCTTTTCCTCAATAAATAGAAAAATTTTAAAACCACAACGACACTACGAACACAACGACTAAATTTAAAATATAAAACTGACGACTGACAATTCAAAATGAATATCTTTATTACCTACTATAGATTGTCGGTTGTCAGTTGTCGGTTTTAAATTGATAATTTTCTTAGTGCTCGTTGTGTCGTTGTGGTTAAATATAAGTTAAATTAATCTTTTATCATCAATAATTTCTTTATATCCTTTAAATGGACCTAATTTTTTTACTTCTTTATTTATATTTCGAATTGTGTCGACGAATTTTTTACCTTCCGCTGCTGATATCCAAGAGAAATGAACTCGCTTCGGATTAATTCCCACAAACTCAAGACATTTTCTAAATATTCCCCATCTTCGTCTTGCATAAAAATTTCCACTTGTATAATGACAATCTCCCGGATGACAACCTGAAACCCATATTGCATCCGCTCCTCTATCAAAAGCCTTAATTAGAAACATCACATCAATTCTACCTGTACAGGGAACTTTTATCATTCTGACATTGGGTGGATATTTCATTCGGCTTGTTCCCGCCAAATCTGCCCCACAATATGTACACCAATTACAAACAAAAGCAATTATTTTCGGCTCAAACTCTGCCATTTTCTTTCACCAATATCGTATTGATTAACCAATGATGATTTTTAAATTGTCAGTTGTCAGTTTTACATTTTAAATTTATCATTTTTATAGCGTATTTATCTCTGCATACAACTCTTCATCCATAAAACCTTCTAAGTCTATGCTCTTTGATGGACAAATGGCAACACAGGGACCGCATCCCTGACATAATCCTTTGTTCACTTTCGCAATGACCCTGATAACTTTCCCTTCTCTGTCCTTAATTTCTTCTCTTTCAATTGCATTATACGGACAGACTTTTTCACACATAAAACAACCGACACAGGTTTCTCTATTTACAATCGCAGTAACAGGTGACCTCTCGAGCTCATCATTCGCAAATAATCCTAAAACCTTCGCCGCAGCACCACTTGCTTGAGCAACTGTTTCAGGAATATCCTTCGGAAATTGACAACATCCAGCTAAAAAGACACCCGCTGTATTTGTCTCAACAGGTTTTAATTTCGGATGAGCTTCTGCCATAAAGTTGAATTGATTATAAGGTATCCTGAGTATCTGACATAATTTGTCCACACCTTCCTGCGCAACCATTGCAGTTGCTAAAACCACCATATCAGCCTTTATCTCAACTTGTTCACCTGTTAATGTATCTGCTCCTTTAACCACATACTTTCCATTTTCACGATATATCTTCGAAACCCTTCCCCGAATATACATCACACCATCTTCTTCAATTGCTCTTCGGACAAATTCATCGTAATCTTTTCCATTCGACCGAATGTCCATATAGAATACATACGCTTTTCCGTGATGAACTTTATGTTTATATAACATTGCATGCTTTGCGGTATACATACAACAAATCTTCGAACAATATGGAATTCCTTTAGCATTATCTCTTGAACCTACACATTTGATAAAAACTACTGTTTCAGGTTCTTTGCCATCTGAGATTCTTCTGATTTCTCCACTCGTGGGACCAGATGCACTCGCTAATCTCTCGAATTGCAATCCATCAATAACATCAGGATAAATTCCATATCCATACTCACCATAACCTTTTAAGACATCTTCAGTAGGATGTTTCTCTATTGAATATAATGTAAACCCTGTTGCTGCAACAATCGCTCCAACCTTAACTTCGATAATTTTATCCTTATCCTGATAATTGATTGACTTAGGTGGACAAATTTTTTCGCAAATTCCACATTTATCCTTAGTCAGCTTAATACAATTTTCTTTATCAATAACAGGTTTATTCGGAACTGCTTGTGGAAAAGGAATGTAAATAGCTGTTCTCATACCAAGATTCATTTCGAAAGAATTGGGAATTTTTTTCTGAGGGCATTTATTCCAGCAATCGCCGCATCCTGTGCAAGTTTTGTGGTCAACATACTTCGCTTTCTGACGAATCTTCACATTAAAATTCCCTACATAACCATCAACATTTTCAACTTCTGAATACGTATAAACAGTGATATTGGGATGTTTAAAGCATTCTACCATCCTCGGAGTTAAAATACACTGAGAGCAATCAAGTGTTGGAAATGTCTCTGAAAGTTGAGACATATGCCCGCCAATGGATGGTTCTTTTTCAACCAGAATGACTTTATGCCCGGCATTCGCAATATCTATCGCTGACTGAATCCCAGCGATTCCTCCACCAATCACTAATGCCGTTTTCTCAATCGGAACTTTTATCGGGAACAATTTGGAATTTCGCCGAACTTTGTTTACCATAACTTTAACAAGGTCAATTGCCTTTTCCGTAGCCTTTTCCTTATCATCATGAACCCAGGAACAATGCTCCCGAATATTTGCCATCTCGCACAAATACGGATTCAAACCTGCTTCTGCACAGGCATTTCTGAATGTAGACTCATGCATATGAGGAGAACAAGCTGCAACTACCACACCATCGAGTTTATATGCCCTGATGGCATCCTTAATTTTATTCTGCCCGGGGTCAGAACACATATATTTATAATGCTCGCTGTGAACAACACCAGGTAACTGGGCGATAACTTGAGTAACTTTTTCAACATCAACTGTTCTGGCAATATTTTCACCACACCAACATATAAAAACACCTATCTTTGTCATAATATATCACCTATCATAATGCGATATTTATGTCGCAATTAATATGTAGCGGTCGCATTTATGTGACGATTATGTTTGATAAATCAAACCGCTACACGAGATAAATCTTATGCTATAAACAAATTTACTTTAAACAATGATATATTGTTTGTAAGATAATTTACAAAAACAAAAAATAATAGAACAAATCCATTTATGTCAAGTTATTTGAAATTCTTCTGTCACAAAAAATACAATTTTTTTGTATTACACATCAGAGATGTTGAGAGATTTAACTTATGGCTTATCCTGATATCTAAATCTTTTAAATTGACTTTGACCGATAAAATCTAATAATTGGTTAAGTATT
>Ga0315285_10007576_pt1 | contig 11146 bp, 9 predicted proteins | sample YL17G09_36_MG_FD_203698 | JGI IMG/M metagenome (GOLD analysis project Ga0315285, IMG submission 203698) | Sediment microbial communities from Yellowstone Lake, YNP, Wyoming, USA - YL17G09_36 | ecosystem: Environmental > Aquatic > Freshwater > Lake > Sediment | place: USA: Wyoming | collected... | reverse complement strand
CCTTGAATATTTTAAAGCCAGTATATTTCTGATTTAATTTATCTATTTCTTCCAGGTACCGGTTAATATCATCATCCTTTAATCCTCCGGCATATGCGGCAGTTTTGCTGTGCTCGCTTATTCCGGCATACTGGAAACCCATTTTCTGCAGGTAATTACAGGTCTGTTCAATACTGATATTCCCATCACTATGTGTGGTATGAATGTGGAATATCCCTTTTATGTCTTTTTCCTCTATCAATTTGGGAAGTGTCTTATTTTTTGCAGCCTCAATCTCCCCATAATTTTCCCTCAGTTCAGGAGGAATCCAGTCCATTGAAAAAAAGTTAAAAATACCAGCCTCATCGGAACATTTAATCAGGTTGCCATCTTTAAAAAGTCCGTATTCGTTCATTTTTATATTATCTTTTTTGGCTGCAGTCCTCATAGCTGTATTATGTTCCTTGCTTCCTGTAAAATGATGAAGCGCATAGGGATATTGAAAGTCATCTACAGTCCTTATATCAACATTAATTCCGGATTTTAACCTGATGCTTGATTTTGTGTCTCCCCTGGCGATTATATCTTCAGCCTCGCTAAGTCCGGTGAAGAAATCCATTACTTTATCCGGGTTGTCTGTGCTTGCAACTATATCTATATCCTTTACTATCTCTTTCTTTCTGCGCACACTTCCTGCAAGACTTGATCTATTGATATACTTGAAGTTTTGTATTTTATTGTGGATGACTTCAGCTTCTTCTATAATATTTGCAAAAAGATACCTGCCTTTGTATTTCTTTAAAACCTCAATTCCTTTTAAGATATTTTCCTGAGTTTTTTTACCAAAATTAGGCAGATCTACAAGCCTGTTCTCTATACAGGCGTATTCCAGCTCACCAGTGTTGCTTACTTGCAGGTTGTCGAATAGGTACTTTATTTTTTTTGGTCCCATAGTAGGAATTGCAAGCATTTCAACAAGCCCCGGAGGAACAGTTTTTTTCAGGTCTTCATAAAATTTTAAGCTTCCGGTATCAACCAGTTCTTTTATACTTTCGGCAATATGTTGGCCTATTCCCTTTATTTTTGTAAGGCTGTCTATTTTTAAATCTCTGCCAAAATCAATATCCGATGCCTCAAGAGAACGTGCGGAATTCCGGTAGGCTCTGATTTTAAAAGGATTTTCATCCTTTAGTTCCAGGAGCACACTGATTTCTTTTAGAATTTTTATTACTTCTTCCTTATCCATAAAAAAACGAAAGTCTTTTGATTGCCTTTATTTTTTCTGTTTTATCAATTTTACTATCTTTAACTGCATTATGTAAAATCTCGATAGAGCGGATGATAAATTTTTTGCTGCTAATTTTAAATAGCTACTATAAGGTTGATAGAAAACTTTTAGAAAGTTTTACCTGTATTTAATTCCTTCTTGTTAAGGGCACAAAAGATACATCACATAAACCTATTTTTTTAATCCTGGTGCCGTGTTTAATTACCTTATAAAGAGTCTGGCCCCAGCTTGAAGGGCCGACAGGAATCACCATAATTCCGCCATCTTTTAGTTGTTCGATGTATGGTTGTGGAATGTGATCTGGTGCCGCGGTAACAATTATTCTGTCATACGGTGCATATTTTTCCCATCCAAGGTAGCCATCATGGTTACTCATTTTTACATTTTTATATTTTTTCAATAATTCTTTATTTTTTTTATACAGTGAAGTGATTATTTCCACTGTGTAGACTTCTTTTGTTATTGCAGCAAGTACTGCCACCTGATAACCAGAACCTGTGCCAATTTCTAGAACCTTTTCTTTTCCGGTTAGCTCCAGACTTTCAGTCATAAGTGCGACAATATACGGCTGTGATATTGTCTGTCCGAATCCAATGGGAAGCGGCCTATCTTCATAAGCTGAGTTTTTATAAGCTTCATCAACAAAAATATCGCGGGGTACTTTTCTTAATGCATCCAGGACCTTTTTATCTTTAATTCCCCTGGAGATAATCTGGTTCTGGATCATATTGTCCCGGAGCAGTTGATATTTCTGTATATCTGAGGATTTGGTATTCTTATTTGCTCTTATCATAACTTGTGGTGTTTTGTGATATAATAACTAGTTTTAAATAGCTCAGTTAATATAATAATTATTATAACATAGAAATATTATAAAATGATTAATTTAAAACTGGCAAATATACTTACAGATATTGCAGAAATTAAAAAATCCAGCCCTGATGATAAAAATATGTCACTGGGTCTCATAATAGCAGCACGAACACTGAGAGATAATCCTGAAAGCATTGAGAAAATCTACAGCAGCGAAAAACTCGGGCGGCCAATAAGCATAGATGAACCGGCATACAAACTTATAAAGGAATATCTGGATACCGGAAGTATCGGATTGTATGAGGAGTTAAAATCGAAATACTCCGAAGATTTAATAAGGCTGGTAAGAATAAGCGGGCTCGGGAAAAAGAGAATGTTTAAAATCTATGATACTTTTAATATCAAGAGCCTGGAAGATCTAAAAGATAAGCTGGTAGATAATCACATAATTGCTAATGTCCTTGCAGAAGCTGGTTCAGGCAAAGATAAGGCAGGTGAATCTTATACTGAAAGGCTTAAGCAATCACTGGATTATATGGAAAGCATAAGGGGAATGTTCCCCAGATGGCAAGTTGAAGTCTATTTAGATGAAATAAAAAATAGTCTTTATAAAATTAAAGATATTGAAAGATTTGTTGTTGTTGGTTCCCTGAGGAGAAAGAAATCTATAGTAAAAGACATAGACATACTTATACAGCCTTATTTTAACAATCCGTTATATGATTTTGAAAAGAGCAAGAAACTGCCGGGAGAAATCCAATCACTTAGTTTTATAAAAAGATTGGTAAGCAGTGACATAAGGAAAGAAAATATAAGTGCAATATTTGAAACTGTTTTTGAAATAGAAATTGAGTTTATTATAAGCAGCGATAAAAATTGGGCTGTAGATATGCTGTATACTACTGGGAGTAAAAAGCATGTAAAAAAATTAGAAAGAATAGCTCAGAAAAAAGGGTATTTTAAAAGCGGAAGGATAGATACCGCTGGTTTTTCTGAAAACAGCGGGGATGGGACAAGAAATTATCTGCCAGCTGATGATGCCTTTTATGAGAAAAATATTTACAGTAAGTTGGATTTACAATATATACCTCCGGAGCTGAGGGAGGATCTGGGAGAAATAGAGCTGGCGGAGAATTTTCTGGTGCCATCGCTTCTGACTATGGAAGATATAAAGGGTGATCTTCATATTCATTCCAGATGGAGCGACGGAATTATAAGTATTGATGATATGGTTGAAAGAGTAAAAAAATTTAATTATGAATATATAGCAATAACCGACCACACGGAGAGTAATTATTATGGCAGGGGCCTGGATGCCAAAAAATTGCAGGAAAAAATAAATTATGTTAATAAATTAAAATCCAGATTTAAAGATTTTTATATTTTAATGGGTTCAGAAATCGAAATCAGGGGAGTTGGTAAATTAGATTATCCTGAAAATATAATCAAAAAAATGGATATTGCAATCGGTTCGATGCATTCATCCTTTTTAAATACCAGAGCTGAGAATACAGCCAGAGCGGTCAGTGCAATTGAAAATAGGTGCATTGACTTTATTGGGCATCCTACAGGAGTAGTTTTTGGAAACAGAGCACCCTATTCTATTGATGTTGACAGGTTGATTGCAGCAGCGGCTAAAAATAATAAAGCTCTGGAAATAAATTCATATTTTTTAAGAATGGATCTTAATGAGCAAAATGTCCGTAAAGCCAGAGAGATGGGGGTAAAAGTGGTTATAAATACGGATGCCCACCGTCCCAATAATATGGATATGATAAGACTGGGAGTAGATATTGCAAGAAGAGCAGGACTCCAGAAAAAAGATGTATTAAATGCGCTTGCGCTTAAGGAATTAAAAGCATGGAAGAAGCAAAGAAGTTAACCGTTTATTTCTTATAATATTTAAATATCTTCTCATCTTTAAAATCAGGTATGAATAAATCCTCTTTACTGTTCAATGATATATGATCCTGTGTCCAGCCGGAACTAAAACCTCTCTTTTCGGCATATTTTACTACTTCCAGATATTCTTTTGCTGTAATCATTCTATATAATTCAGGGTACCCGGATGCCTTATAGGTTGGATGATACTGGGCCATGATGCTCAAGTAAACATCGGTGGATAGTTCATTTTTAATAAAGTCCAGAGTCTTTTTGATTCCTCCGATATTTTCAGGTAAAACCAGCAGTCTTATCATCAGCCCCTTTAAGGCTACTCCTTCCGGGTCAACTTTAAGTCCTCCTACCTGTCTGTACATTTCTTTAACTGACTGATGGTTATACCGGACGTATTCTTCAACCATTGAATATTTTCGGGCCATGTCGTCATTGCTGTACCTCATATCCGGCATATAGATATCAATAATCCCATCCAGCATTTTTATAATCTTCGGGTTATCATATCCGCCGGTATTAAACACTGTGGGGACTGAAAGCCCTTTATTTCTGGCAATGGAGAGAGCTTTTACTATTTGCGGGATCCATATAGTAGGAGAGACGAAATTGATATTATGACAACCTGAATTCTGTAATTTAATCATGCTATCCGCGAGTTCCGATATACTATATTTCGCTCCCTCAAATTCCTGGCTTATCTGATAGTTCTGACAGTAGACACATTTCATATTACAGTAAGAAAAGAATATAGTTCCTGAACCCCTGTTTCCTGAAATTGGAGGCTCCTCTCCATGATGGGGCATAACTGACGATATTACAGGATTGTAGCCGGCATTACAGAAACCTTTCTCTTCTGATTTTCTGTTAACTCTGCATTTGTGGGGGCATATTACACATTTATTTAAAATTCTATCAAGTGATTTTAAAGGTTCAAAAATTTTCATGTTAAATAAGGTACTATTTGGATTAAAGTAATAAAGTTAAGATATAATAATTTTACTGCTTTGTGAATGGTTTTTTTCTTTCAGCTACTTTTAAATTGTTTTTAATTACAAGACTATCTATATAGTTTAGGGTTTTATCGATGATATGAGGATTATTTTTTAGGATTTTTTCAATCTTATAAATTCTGTATTCCAGGAAATATTCAGGGGATATATCCAATCCATCAGAAATTAACTCTATAGTTGAGATTGGAGGATAATTCTCTCTTTTTTTTAGTTTACTAAAATAACTATAGTTTAAATTTGTTTTGTTTGCCAGACTTCTGAGCTTTATATTCTTTTTCTCTATTATTTCTTTTAAAGCTGTACCAAATTTTTTATTGGAATACATCATATAAGATTAAATTAATTTAAGTCATTTATTACTTTAAATTAATTCTATAATATTAGAGTAAGTTCTATAAGTTTTTTAGCTGATAATAAGTTGACAATTATATCAACATTTTTTAAAAAGGAAGCTATTTTATACAGGAAATGGGTAACAGAAATAAATAATCCAGATAATGAATTATTGAAATATTTATTATATAATTAGCGAAAAAGATTATTTATAACAATCTTAAAAAATCAGGTAATGAAAGCAGATAAAGATATTAGAATATTGCTAATTGAAGGTTCCCAGAATGATGCTGCATTACTATTAAATGAAATAGAACGAAGAGGCTATAAACCAAAATATGAAATCTTAAACACCTACGAAGATATATCTAATGCTATAATCAAGAGTAAATGGGATGTGATGCTGGCTGACTACGAATTTTCCGATATTGATTTATTTAATATATTAGGAATGCTCAAAAGAAGTAATCTGGACACCCCGCCTATAATTGTATTGAACGTGTCCGGCGAAGAAGTGGTGGTATCTTTAATTAAAGCAGGCGCAGATAATTGTGTTATGAAAAACAATCTTTCCAGATTAATGCCGGTCATAGAAGAGGAGATCAAAAATACAAAATCAAAATTAAAGCATAAAAAAGCTCTGGAAAAGATAAAGGAAAATGAAAAATATTTTAGGGAGCTTGTTGAGAATGCTTCGGATATAATATACAGATATAAATTGGTTCCCAAATTAGAGTATGAATATATAAGTCCTTCAGTGAAGAGAAATCTTGGTTATGAACCTGAACGGTATTACACTGACCCCAAATTTGGCTACAGGATTGTTCATCCAGATGATAGAAATACTATTAAAGAAATACATATGGGCAATTTCGATTTTTCTAAACCTATAGAAATCCGCCTTATTCATAAAAACGGTACAGTTATATGGTATGAAGAGACAATAACCCCATTTTTTAACGGAGAAGGAAAATTGGTGGCTGCAGAAGGTATCCTGCATGATATATCCGGGAGAAAAGAAATGGAAAAGCACCTGTCTTATATGTCTTTCCATGACAGCGTTACTGATCTGTATAACAGGGCATATTTTGAAGAAGAATTAAAGAGGCTTGATACAAGAAGGCAGCTCCCCTTAAGTGTTATTATTGGTGATATAAATGGGTTGAAGCTGATAAACGATGCATTTGGGCATAAAGAAGGTGATAGGCTACTTAAAAGCTGTGGGAATGTTCTTAAGAATTGCTGCAGAGCAGAGGATATAGTTGCAAGATGGGGAGGGGATGAATTCTCTATGCTTCTCCCCAGGACCAATGAAGAAATTGCATTAGAGATTGTAAGCAGAATAAAACAGAGGAGCAGCAGAACCAGCGGTGGCAAAATACCTTTAAGCATAGCCATTGGGGTTTCAACAAAGAGTAAAAGTCATCAAGATTTTGCGAAAATAATAAAAAAAGCAGAAGATGATATGTACAGGAATAAGCTTATAGAAGCAAAAAGTATTATCAGTTCAATAATATCATCACTTGAGAAAACATTATTTGAGAAGAGTGTTAAAACTGAGAAACACACTAAAAGAATAAAAGAAATGGCCTTAGAATTAGGAAAATCTATAAAACTGCCCCCAAATGAGATTGATGAATTGTCTCTTCTGGCAACAATCCACGATATAGGAAAAGTAGCAATTCTTGATGTTATATTGAATAAAAAAGAGAACCTGAGTAAAAAGGAATGGGATACTATAAAGCGGCATCCTGAAATAGGTTACCGTATTGCAGTCTCATCCAAGCAACTCTCAAGTATTGCTGAATATATTTTAACCGTTCATGAGTGGTGGGATGGAAATGGTTACCCCCAGGGGCTAAAAGGGGAGAATATACCCGTTCTGTCAAGAATAATAGCGATAGTCGATGCCTACGAGGTTATGATAACCGGCAGGCCCTATAAAAAGGCAGTTAGCAAAGAAGAGGCAATAGCAGAGCTTAAGAAGTGCAGCGATACCCAGTTTGATCCGGAATTGGTAAAAAGGTTTGTAAAAATTCTGGAGAGTAAAAGCAAATATTAAATTAGTCCTGTTATTATTTCAGCATTTGTTAGCAATATTCTAAAATAAATCTGTTCTATCATATTCCAATGCAGTCTTGATTTTATTATTATATATCCACTTTCTTAATTATATTACTAAATGCATAATAACATATTTGCACAATAATTTAATTATGATATTATATAGAATAATTTTATATAATCGACATCAGGTAAAAATTGTATAGGACATCAATTAAAAACTGGCCCGAGCTTGAAAGGCCTAGAGAAAAACTTATCAAGAAAGGACCTGAATATCTTTCTGATTGTGAACTTTTAGCGATAATACTTAGAACAGGAATAGGGAACAGTAAAGAAAAATTTTCTGCCATTGATCTGGCTAAAAAAATGCTGGCAGAATATAGCAGCTTAAGAAATCTAATGGATTTGTCACTGCCAGAGTTTTTAGAGATTAATGGAATTGGGATAGCGAAGGCAGCCCAGGTAATGGCTGCCCTTGAGCTGGGCAAGAGGGCAATCTCCGAGAGAAATGGAAATAATAAAAGCTTCAGGTGCAGTGAGGAAGTGGCAAATTACTATATTCCTCTTCTTAAAAATTTAAAAAAGGGACAGTTCAGGGTTCTTCTTCTGGATATAAAGAATAAGGTAATAAAAGAAGTACTGATATCACAGGGCAGTTTGACGTCTTCAATAGTGCGTACAGTAACAAATTAGAATTTAGTAAGAAGATTAAGGTAATTTAGAAAATTAAGAATAGGTAATGATTTAGTATAATGTCGGACGGATTCAATAATCGGCAAACGATGACTGAACAATTAAGAGGTATTTAAAAAATTTTTTGATTTTTTATCATAGATTGAGTTATACTTCAATTGTATATTATTATTAACAAATTAATTTAATAAGGAATATTATTATGCAAAGAAAAGAAATTGAAAAAGTATTTAAAAATTTAGGAATAGATAAGGAAGATTTTCCTGAATATAAAAATCCTTATGAGTTTTCCAATAAATTTCATATATGCTCCATTTTAGATGAAAATGCAAAATATTATTTTAATAAAGCAGAACTTTCAGAAAATGAAAAAAAGGCACTAGGTAGGTGATGTATGCCTAATTGGAGTGAAGTTTTAGTAGAGATAAATAAATATAGAGAAGGAATTGATCTTGTTAGAAGAAAATATTTAAAAATGTTATATGATTCATCTAAAAAAAATGTTATAGCGTATTATTCTGGATGGTTAAATAAACCAAATGCAAAAAATGCATTAATTAATGATGATGATAAAAATGGTTTTATGGCAACCATTGATGGATTAGATAGAAGTTTAGGTTTATTTTTAATACTGCATACTCCTGGTGGAGAAATAGGTGCAACAGAATCTTTAATTGATTATTTAAGGAAAATGTTTGGAAGTAATATTATTGCAATTATCCCCCAAATGGCCATGTCGGCTGGTACTATGATGGCTTGTGCATGTAGAGAAATAATAATGGGAAAACAGTCAAATTTAGGTCCAATAGATCCACAATTTAATGGAATTCCTATGCAAGGTGTGTTAGATGAATTTAAACGTGCTATAGAAGAAACAAAAAAAGACAAAGATTCTATACCTATTTGGCAACAGATTGTTTCAAAATATCATCCTACTTTTATAGGAGAATGCTTAAAAGGAATTAAATGGGCCGAAGAAATTGTAATAAATAATTTAAAAGATTGTATGTTTGCTGGTGATAATGAAGCTTTAGAGAAAGCAAAAAAAGTTTATAGAGGTCTTTGTGACCAAGGAATTGAAAAATCTCATAATAGACATATACCCATAGAAGAATGTTTAAAAATTGGTTTAAACGTGAAATATTTAGAAAATTATAATGGTATTACCAATTTGCAAGATATTGTTTTAACCATTCATCATTCCTATATGCATACATTTTCACAAACACCTTCAATAAAAATAGTTGAGAACCATAAGGGAAATGCAATAGTAACATTTGAAAGAAACTAAGTTCTTAATTTAAGAATTTATCAGAAACAATTAAAGCTCGGATGACTCCGGGCTTTTTTATTTGGAAAAACAATTAAGGAAATAATTACCTAAAATCCCGCTATTTCTATGACTATGTTTGTGCCAGAGGATTAATTTTGAACTTTTCAAACAGTTCCCTTTGTTCCTTTGACACTTCAGTTATAATTGTCTTTTTCTCACCAAGGCCTATAAGCTTAATCTTTTTAAATTCATACATCAGTTCCGCTACAGTATAATTTTTGACTATATCTTCATCCATCATTATTTTACTAATCTTAGAATATACAACCAGCGCTAGAAAATCTAAAAACAGCCTTCCTTCAAAAGTTTTCCTGCTGTGAATTCTAAGCCTCTTTCTATCCATATCATTTTTCATACCGTCAAAAAACTTCTCAACTCTATCTTTTCTCCTGTATAGAGACAAAGCAGCTTTTGGCTCGACTTGCTTGTTGCTTACAAGTATAGTAGTGCCCATCCTATCTAACTTATCATTTATACCTTGGCTGTCTCTTTTTAACTTAAAAACCCCGGAATGTCTGTATATTTTAAAAATACTTTTCCATCCTTTAACATTATCACTGAGAAAGGAATCAATATCTTTTTTGTTTTCAAAGTCAGTTTCACTTACTTTTTCCTCTATCTCAAGTATTTTTTTCAAAAATATATCTCGACTCTCTACTCTTCTTTTCTCATTAAGATATATATACGCATAGTAACTTTTTTCTCCTACCATGATTTTATCAGCAGCACAGTGGAGAATATTTCCATTTAAAAGAAAGGCATTTTTATGCGATCCTATATCACTGTGCCTTGATATAAGTTCTCTGGCGGCTGTTGTGCTATAGGGCACTGGAATTAGAAAATGCATGCAAGTATTTAACTTATTTAAGTTATACAAGCTATAAAATCCCTTATCTAAGATAAATAAGCTGCTCTTTAGTTCTAACCAATCAAGGTAGGAAATCATATTTTTTAGTGTAGATACATCGGAAATTGACCCAGGATAAACTGAGTAAAAAAGTGGAAGAGATGATGGCTCACCATATATTAGACCGAAATTTACCTGCGGCAGCTTTTCCTTGTCCCTGTTATATCCCCACTCAACCAGTTCAAGTTTCTTTGAGTACGATGAAAAAGATGTAATATCAAAAACAATAAAACTGCTGTTCTTTCCCATTTTAGCCCATGCCTTTAAAAATTTTAGTCTAGCCTCTTCATCCTCTCCCAATTCTTTAAGTAGTTCGCTTGTACGTTGGCTGCTTAAATCTGAATTTGTGTTGCAGTAAGTGCATTCTGCCCATAATTTAGCCAGATATAGTGGTTTTGCCTCTGATATACAGTAGAATATTAATGTAAGTATTTCCTCCCAGGTATCTTTAAAATATTTTCTAAGTAAATTTTTTAGTCCAGTTTGGCATGATATGGCATCCAGAAAGTAAGTATTTCCATAATCTTTAGATTGGTAAGCTTTTCTTGTTGAAACTACCTTACCTAATACAGCATCTTTTTTACCAAGATATCTTCTATGTTTTCTGGGTTGTTTTTTCTCCTTATCCCAATAACTTGTAGCTTCATAGACGTAAGTGTATTTTCCTACCTTTTGTTCTGTTATATATGTCATAGGCATAATTATGACTATTTTTAAATATATGTCAAGCCTTTTTTAGGAATAATTGTTTGTTTTATAGGGGGTTTGTGGATTTTAATAAAACATAGTCATAGAAATAGCGGGATTTTAGGATAAAACTCTATTTATAT
>Ga0315285_10007571_pt1 | contig 11149 bp, 11 predicted proteins | sample YL17G09_36_MG_FD_203698 | JGI IMG/M metagenome (GOLD analysis project Ga0315285, IMG submission 203698) | Sediment microbial communities from Yellowstone Lake, YNP, Wyoming, USA - YL17G09_36 | ecosystem: Environmental > Aquatic > Freshwater > Lake > Sediment | place: USA: Wyoming | collected... | reverse complement strand
CGGGCACGATGGACTTGGCAGCGGAGAGTTCCGGCGAAGAGAAGATCTTTGATGTGTCTATAAGCGGATTTAGCCAGGTGCACTTTGATCTGTACGGCTACGAAACGAGCAGTAGTAACGGCAATGGGCAGAGTCTGAAAGAACTCAAAGCTACCTGGGACATTAATCCGGGTTCACATGATTCAATGTACGTTATTCCCGCACCCGGTGCTCTCCTGCTGGGCAGCGTTGGTGCAGGTCTTGTCGGCTGGCTGCGGAGACGAAGGACGCTGTAATACAGAAATTGTGCAGAAAGCAGCCTGGGCAGAACATACAGAAGTTGTGCCTTTGGATGCTCTTGAAAAATGGAGTTTATGGACGGAATTCATGGAAGGATTGCGATGAAAATGATACAGCATGTGATTAGGAAGGTGATACTCGCGTTCGCAGTGTGTTCTTTCGTAGGCGGGCCCACCTTCGCGGTGATGACGTTGAAAATGTCTGACAGCTACGGCAATACAGGCGGCGGCGAGTTCCTCTTAAAGCCAACTAATACCTGGCCATTCGCCCCCACCAGCCTGGGAGAGGTGGCCGGCAAGTTCGAGAGCTTTTGCATTGAGAAAACGGAGTACATCAACTTCACGGATACCTTCTACGCCGTGGTCAATACCGGTGCGGTAAGCGGCGGACCAGGTAGTGGCGGATTCGATCCGCTAGATGCGAGAACAGCGTATCTCTATGATAAGTTCATTACCGGGACTCTCGCCAACTACACGTACGACACAAGCGGGGGCGCCGCGGCGCGAATCGCCTCGGCAAACGCCCTCCAAAGAGTAATTTGGTATATAGAGGGCGAGGAGAGCAAGAGTTGGATAGATGGTGGCGGCTCCCTCAAGGACACATTCTATCAGGACGCCGTTAATAACAATACGGGCAGCATCGGCAATATCCGCGTTCTTAATCTCTACGGCGACGCTTCCCTGACGGTTGAGAAACAGGACCAGTTGGTGCGAATTCCGGCACCCGGCGCGGTCGTGCTGAGCAGCCTCGGAGCGGCCTTTGTCGGCTGGCTGAGAAGAAGAAGGACTCTGGCGTAAGACAAAACCGGGCCAATTCTAAGAAAGCGTTTGTGATATGGGGCGCAACCTCCTAAAGGCTTCGCCCCGCTTTATGAAGATTACGCGGGTGGGGAGAATCGTCCGGCTGTTGCCTCCCATCCATTCGGCGCTCTGTCCGAGAATTTGAATTGGGGTCGGTCTTGGGCCGGGCGATTGCGCGAAGCAGGGCGGTTGCAACCCATACGCCGCTGGCAATAACCAGCAGCGCCGCAATTACAACAAGAATCAGAATAACTGTCACAATAACTGTCTGAAATTGCATTTTTATGCTCCGGCCTTGATTTTTCCGAAACGGTGTCCAATAAGATATGCCGCTAAAGCCGCCCCGAGAGCCGGGATAATGCCGGGAATCTGCTTTGAGGCAGGCAATACAAACCCGAACAGCAGAGCCGTAATTGTCCCGACTCCCATTGACAGGATTCCGGCAAGTGGACGCGGACGTCTTACCCACAAGCCGATGATTAGCGCCGGAAGAATCGCGGGCGCCCAGATGCCGTAGCAAATCAGCAGGCCGTCAATGATACTCTGAATCCAGATTGCGGAAACGGCGGCTACCGCCGCGATAAGGACAGTTGCTCTGCGACCAATCAGAAGCGCTGTTCGGTCCGACAGCGAAGTAAGGGGCTTGATAATATCTTCGGTAAAGACAATTGCGCCGGCGTTCAGGAGCGAATCAAGACTGGACAAGACGATAGAAATCAAAGCAACGAGTAAAAGAGAGTAACCGCCGACGGGCATCAGGGTTCGAATGAGTTCGATGAGGACGTGGTCTTCGGGGGTATTCGACGGGACAATGCCGCGGGCTGTAACGCCGGTTGCGGTCATAACGGCGAACCAAACGATACTGAAGATGCCGGCGATGATGAAGCCGCTTTTGGACACTTTGCTCGTTCTGGAGGCCAGTGCAAGATTGGCATAAGGCGGAATCAGCGTTTCGCCCAGCAGGAAAGACACGGCCAGACCGGCGAGTTGTATCGGCGATGTCGATTTTAGTCCATAACTTGTGGCGGCGACAGCCTCGTTGAAGAATGTCGAAGGTCCGCCTTTAAGATGAAAGAACATCGCACATATCAGAACGATAGGCAGAAGAGCAGCAAACAGGGCAAAGTGAAAGGCATCGGTTATGACGCTGGCTCGCAAACCGCCGAAAGCGGTGTATGAAGTGGTAATTACAGCAATCAGCGAAACCGATAACCAGGGCGGCAGCCCGAAAGTATCGGTCAATACGACGCCTCCGGCCTTAATCATAACTGCCGAAAAACCCGTGCAAAGACCGAGAGAGATAATCCCGGCAATAATCTGGGCGCTCCAACCATACTTTTGGCCGATTGCGTCACCCAGGGTGCAGCAGTTCTTCAATTCCCTAAGCCGCGGCGCCACAAGCAGACCAACTAAAATGTTCTGGACTGCATAGGCTGAACCTGCGCACAAGAAAAGAAAACCGGTCTGGAAACCCCTACCCACGAAACCTATGGAAAAACCCGGTCCCACATACGTGGCGGCAATGCTGCCGAATATCAACGCCAGAGGCAGCGTGCGCCTTGCTACTGAAAAATCGTCGAAGTCGCGGGCCACCCGCGCGCGTAGCGCGACAAAGACCAATGCAGCGAGATAAGCAAAAACAACAATCGCAGACAAAGCCGGATTCACAGTCTATATCCCAATCTGACGGTATCTTTCTCGGCAAACAAGACGGCTCACAGGGTAACGCCGGGCAGTCACTGGTCTTTGTCCTGAAACCCTTCCTCTTCCAGCTCGTTGATAACTGTGCTTAGCTCGGATTCGGTGCGAATCCATCCGAATCTTGCATCCACGAGGAAGGTTTGGTACCACTGGATGAGATTCTTGGCGAAATCATTGTCCTTGCAGTATATTCCGAAGGAGATCTCTCCCGCGTGCGATCCGGTTTTTCGGGGTTTATGAGGGAAGGCAAGGAGGACGGCGGTCCTTGAAAGCAGAAACTCTATGTCGGAGACAATGCTGTTGTAGATTCTCAGCCTGCCGGACTCGATTGCCTCAGGGTATCTGCGGAAGAGATGCCTTGCGGCGTTGGAGAAGCCGGGGACGCTAAGATTCATTGCGCGGTGGATCCTGACGTCGGGATAATCTTCAATTATTTCCTGGAGAGTGCTGAGGTAGTCGTCTATCGGCTGTCTTTCGCCCTCAAAGAGCATGCAAGTCCACAGTTCGCTGTCGCCCGTTGCGTCGAGCTGGTCTTTCAGCATCTGCCTGGCGACATCGTATGTTTGTCGTCGGCTGGCCAGGACCTTGAGGAGCCGCTCAGTTAGCGGCGTTGCCCAGTCCGGCATATCCTTTGGCAATGATTCCGGGGGACAGACTCCGAGGCGGGTCAGGAGTCTTAGGAACTGCTTTTGCTCCGAGCCATAAAACCTTCTGCCAACGGTGCTTCCGACGTTTCCATTGCATTCGATGCCGTATTTTTTGTGGTATCCGAAGGAGAGGCCGTGCACGTCGTAGCCTTTCTCTGCGAGCATCCTCTGGAGCTCTGCGATGAGATAGACGGCCTGCTTTTCGGGGGCACTGTCGATGGAGAGGTGGACATTCGGGCACAATACGATGGGCCTTTTGCCGAGCAGGCCGGACAAGCCGGCAAATTCCGCGACGGCATTTTCGAGCTCGTGTCTATCGTCATACAGCTCAACACAGACGAACACAACGAGGACATCGTTGAAGGTCATCCTCGGCTGAGGCGGCGAGATTGTGGATGGGTCTATCCTTGTAGAGGGCTCCTTATCCTCAAAATAACAGGATGAACACTGGTAACAGTCCAAAATCATAGGGCTTTCTCAGTCCTTTGAGGCTTTGTAAGGGACTTTGGCGCTGTATTGTGCCTGGTCCGGGACGAGCTGCGAGCCTTCTTCATCCGAGAGGCGATCTTGGCATCGACACGCGATATGAACAGCCCTACGTCCGGGGTGACGGCCTTATCGGCAAAGCCGGCACTGTTGAGGGCGCGGGCGACTTCGGCGGAATCCCAAAACTCACGAGAAGACGCCATCCTTTGTCCTTCCTGTTTTGTGAGCGACTTTAGAAAAACGGGTATGGAGCCGTCTCGCAGGGCCTCGGCGTAATCCGCCAGCAATTCCTGGATTTCTCTGTTTGTGTCACGCATTGTTTTTGCTCCTTTCGGAATACGCCGGATCAACTTTGCAGGCACGAATCGTCCAGCATTTTCCTTAGTTTCAAAATGGTTCTGAATTTAAGCATTTTCACCGCCCCGACGGTAGTTCTCAACTCATTTGCAATTGCCCTGTTCGACATACCATCCATCCAAAGCCGTATTGCCCGTCTCTCGCGGGCTTTCAGGCGGCCCAACGTTTTATTAAGCACATCCTTAAGCTCGGCGAGCGACATCATATCCAGGATACCCGACTCAGGGGCCATGAGGTTCTTCAAGTCATCTTGCGACAGATACGACCGTCGGTTGATTCTTCTATAGACTTCTCTGAGTCGTTTGCGCATATAGTACAAATACACGGTTTTGAGCAGCATTCCCTCATTGACGACGTTACGCAAAGACTGCGGATTTTCCCAAATATCGGCATAAACATCTTCGAGGATGTCCTCACATTCAACTTCATTTCCGAGGTACCGGTACAGGTACCTGATAAACATCTCAAAAGTGCCCCGGACAAAGGGCTCCATTGCCCTGCGGCGTCGCTCGATGTCCGGGTCCATAAGGCCTTCCAAGGCCTTTCGCAGCCCTTTGTCCATAGCAAGCCTCTTAGTTACGCTGTGATTCCGTAGCGAGCCCTTAGTTAAGCTCCGGCAAGCGTAGTACAAAGGCTCCACCCTTTCTATTAAAGGCACACAATTGCCTGCCGGTAACAAGAATTATACAGCAAAAGGGGCAGTTTATCAACATTCAAGTTACCAAAAGCGCTGCAGGATAAGAGAGGCGGCCGGCGACTGAGGATCGAAAGGCAGCCGCCGGCCTAAGGGCTGCTAAAAACCATATACGGGCCTAAGCTCGTCGCCGCCGGGGAGGTGGTCATAGTACTCGCCTCGCGTGCCAACATAGCCTACGCCATATTTTCTGAGTCTCACCTGGCTGATAGAGCTGTTGCTATTGGTCATATTGACGGTGACATAGCTCATTTCCTCGCGAAGATAGGCCCTTTCAGCGCGGGCCTGCTTTTTATCGGCCTCATTGCCGACCATATATCCGGCGCCACCGCCAATTGCGGCGCCGATGAGGGTGGCCTCGGTGCTTCGCCCGGCGAGCTGGCCTATGCCGGCGCCGGCGAGGGCGCCGATTCCTGCGCCGGCCTGGCCGCCGCTTTCACAGCCGACAACGAAGACGGATACGAGGCTTACCGCCGCCATTATTAAGATTGTCGTTAAATTCTTAAGCATTTTTTCACCTCCAATCTGAATTTGAGAAGTACGTTGGTTACGGTTTGTCTGCCTGTTGGTCACTTTTCCTCCGAGTGGCAGGCGTCGTGCGGCTCAAGGCCGCATTCGAGCCAGCGGGAGGCCATTACGCTAAAATCGGCAAAGTCAATCCTACAGTCCTCATTGACGTCACCCGGCAAATTCGAGGGGCATCGAGCGGTTTGCGGGCCATCGAGCAGGAGAGCGTATATGTTCCAGCTTCCGCCGCGGTCGTCCTGCCAGACGACGAGATTTCCGCTGACGGCGGGATTGATCTGGTTGTGGATGTTATCTGTGATCTGGAACTCGCGGCGAGTGGTCAGGTTGTAGGCAAAGATGTCCCAGTTGCCGTTTCGACTGTCCTGCCAGACGACTACATTGCCGTCGATGTCGGGATTTTCCTGCGATGAGGTGTCTGTGGCGATTGGGAATTCGACGGGGCTTTCTGGGTCGGAGATGTCCGCGGCGTAGATGTCCGAGTCGCCCCAATAGTCGTCCTGCCAGACGACTATGTCGGCTGAGATTACAGGATTGCTCTGATTTTTCTCAAGCCACGAGACGACGGACTCCGAGGGTTTGTTTCTCTGCCAGATGTCGGCGGCAAAGATGTCCCAATCGCCGAAGTAGTGGTCCTGCCAGGCGACGGTCGTTCTGTATATGGCGGGGCACTGCTGGTCGTAATCGGCGTATGTGATGACAAACTCGGTTGGGAAATTTGGGTCGGTGATGTCGGCGCCGTAGATGTCGAGGTCTCCGACTGAGCCATCCTGCCAGACCACGATGTTTCCGTGGATGGCGGGATTTTGCTCGTCATTATCAATTACGTCGGAAACAGCAAAGACGCTTGGGCTACTTTGATCGGAGATATCGGCCATGCGAATATCCCAATCCGCCGAGCCGGCCCAGAGAACATAATCCTGCCACACGATGGTGTTCTCGAAGACGGCGGGGGCCCTCTGGTCGTTGGCGTCGCCGATGACAAAGACGTATGGATCGGCGGGGTCGTTGACGTCGGCAATGTAGATATCGTAGTCGCCATATTCCGCAACGAACTGCTGCCAGACAATGATATTGCCATAGACATCGGGGAGCTCCTGGTCGTCGGTGGTTGGGAAGACGGCAAATTCCCCGGCTCCGGCGGGGTGCGTGTCAGAGGGCATCAAGCCGGCAAGAAAGGCAAGTATGATCAGCGTTGGCAAATGTGGCCTTCTCATTTTACTGTCGCTTCATCGGATTCTTTATCTTGCGAGGTCTCGGCCTGGGCGGCACTTTCGGTCTTGGTCTTCTCGAGCAGCTTGAGTAGCACTTTGGAGGCCTGAGCGTTGGTCAGGTCCTCGCCGGCTTTGAGCAGCGGCTCCACGGCGGCGTCGAGCTCTCCGATACCGAGCAGGTGATAACCGAGGAGGAGCTGGATGTCGGCGTCGAAGGTGTAGAAGTCGGCCTTTTCGGAAAGCCTGTCAATGTGGTCAAAGAGCGTGTCGTCGTCAGAGTACAGGCCGCGAGGGTAGAAGACGGTTTGCTCGTCCGGCGAGATCTTCGCCAGGGCGGTGCGGAGGACCGTCGCGGCTTCGGAGTATTGCTCGTTGGCGAAGAGGGCCTGAGCGTAGGCAAAGGGCAGTATCACGTCGTCGGGCGCAAGCTCCATCGCCCTGGCGAACTTCTCGGCGGCGGCGGCGTAACTGCCCTGTTCAAAGACTTTGACCGCCTCTTCGAAGTAGGCATCTGCAAGGGTGGCGAGGTCAGGCTCGGCGGCGGCTTCGGCGGCGAGCTTTGCTCGAACGTCGGCAAAAGTGGTGTGGTCAACGGGCGTAATGTAGTCTGCCGTTGCAGCAGGCTCATATTGCACGGTCTGGCCTTCGCCGGTGTAGTAGTAGTTGTAGGTGTAGTAGTTGTAAGCGTCGCTTCTGACTTCGCGTGCGACGGGATAGTAGCCGTACCAGGTATAGGGGTGACAGCCGTACCAGTAGTAGCGGAGATAGCTGTAACCCAGGGGCCAATAACCGCCGAGGCTGACAAAGACGTACTTGCGGTGGTAGTACGGATAGCAATACGTGAACGTGGAGTAAGGTCCCCAGTTATAGTTCAGCATGAAGTGATACCTCGGCCAGATTGTCCGCTGGCAGGTCCGGTTTTGGAAATCCCTGTAGATATGGTCGTAATGAGAGGTGTGTCCTATTGAATAGGGACGGTCGTGGAATATCGCGTTGCTGTGGCCTGGGCCGCCGTAGCGGTGTGAGCGGTCTGTGTGGGCGCCTGCAACATTGTTTAGTATTGTTGTATTGTTGATGATAGTCGGGCGATTCTGTGGAGGGGTCCTTCCTTCTCTTGAGGAGATCGATTTGTCGGGCGAAATCCTCGGACTCCCAATCGAATGGGTCGATTCAGATCGGCCCATTCTTGGGGCTTCTGCGGCGGTCGTTCCGGGTCGTCGCAGCGGTCCGCCCGGGTGGGCGTCACCTTTCTGAGTGTCGATTGTGTCTGTTTTTCCGGTGCGCAGCCACTTTGGCGAGGCGGAGGTCGGACTCTGCACGGCGATCTTATCGGAACGGCCTGTGGGAGGCTCGCCGGCTTCGCCTATTTTGGGTGCTCTATTTTCGCCCGGCCCCGACTTTTCAGGATGGATAGTGCTGCCGCCCTTGCCTCTTGCAGTACTGGTGCTGCCAATCTTGCTGTCGATAGTAAGCTCTCGCCGGGTTGAAATGGACGGGCTGCCGCTGAGCGGTCGTGCAATACGCTGAGTGCGGCTCGGCTCTGCTGTCTTTGAGCTTTCAACAGGAGCTGTGCCGGTTGTTGGACCGGGGGCAGGCTGTTTTGCAAGCGGGGGCGTGAGTTGCTTCCTGGTGGCCGTTGTGCTGGTGATGGTTCTGGTACTGCTCGGTTCCGGCGTTGGCGGTTTTGACGAGGAGGGGGCGGCCGGTGTGCTGCCGGGGGGGGAATATGGTTTCTTGACAATCACAGGCCTGATGATACGGCTTGTTGTGGCGGAACTTGTGCCGTTGTTTGAGCCTGTTGCCGGGGGCGTCGGCGCGGAGGGAGTTGACGGCTTGCTCACGATGACAGGTCCGCCGATGCGGCTTGAGCGGCCGACTGTGCGGGTGCCCGATGAAGAAGATGGCGGGTTCGTCCGCGTTGGAGCCGCCGGCGCAGACGCCGGGCCGCTTGACGGCGCGCGAACGCCGGACGGAGATTGCGGCTGCGCGGGGGTAGAACGGCTCGGAGCGGTTATAGTTGGAGGTCGGCTCGGCGTTGTGCTGGTTGGCGGCCTGCTTGGGATCGTTGCTGGCGGCGAACTGGGAGCCATCCGGCTGGGTGCGGGCGCGCTCGGACTGGGAGTGCTTCTGGAGCCACCCCGAGACGAAGAGGAGTGTGAGCCCGGCCCGGACGGGGCATTGGCGACAGCAGTCGGAGCCGGCGTGTTCACAGCGACTGCCGGCTGGGAGGCCCTGGGGGTCTCTCTTGCTACAGTTGTCGCCGGCGGCGCCTTCACGGCTGGACTCGGCGTATTTGAGGGCGCTGGGGCCGTTTGGGGCGGCGCCTGCTGTTGAGATGGGGCCGATTTGGCTTGTTTGCCGTGGGACTTCTCGTCGCCGAAGGCAGAGGCAAGAAGGGCAATCATTGTAAAGGCCACCGCCAGAACGAAGACTTCCGCGATACGTTTGGATTCCAAGATTGACGCGATCATGATATGGCTCCTTTCAAACTCATCCAGGTTTCCACAGCAAAGCGGCTTTATTCATACCTGCCGTTCTATCCAAAGAAGGCGGAAATCCGAGGTCCGGTAACGGTTTTTCTTGGCAAAATCGGTTTTTTGCTGGGTTGTACGATGGGGCGGTTACGGGTATCATGGGTCGTGGATTCGCATGAAATATGGCTTGGAAATGGCAAATGGGGAGTCTATTTTGAGCGAAGAATGCCCATCGCGTAAGAAATGCAGAGGGTTAAGGGCCTGTTACATTCTGCTTGTGGCCTTGGTTATCCTCGTCGGCGGGTATGGCCTGCTCAGATGGAGGCTCAAGTCGCAGCTTCAGAGGAGGATGGATGCGATTCGGGCGGCGGGGTATCCTATCACGTGCGCTGAGCTGGATAGGTGGTACAGCATACCGAACGACGTTGAAAACGCCGCGGACGTGATATTGGATGCGACTCATTACTATGCGGCGTCTAACAAGCCCGAGCTTACGCCGGTGGTAGGCCAGGCGGAAATGCCCGGACGAACCGAGCCTCTATCCGAAGAAACGAAACAGCTTATTGGGCAATATCTCGCACAGAACAAGCGGGCACTTGAGCTACTTGGTGAGGCCGCAGCAATTGAGCACAGCCGATATCCCATAGACCTTAGCGCCGGTTTTGCCGCCCGGATGCCTCATCTGCGCGAGATTCGTGATGTAGCTCGCCTGTTGCTGCTCGATGCCTTCTGGCATGTCCAGAACAACGAAGGGGAGGAAGCTATGGAGGCAGTGGTGTCCATCTTTGGCGTTGCCCGCACACTTGCCAAAGAACCTCTAATTGTCTGTCAGCTCTTTCGGTTCACTTGCGAGAGTATTGGCGTGTCTGCCATTGAGCAGGTTGTCAACAGGATGGAGCTCGGTGATGAGCAATTGGCCAAACTGAGCGAGACTTGTGCGCAGGGGGAAGATGAATCGGGCCTGTTGCGAGGGCTCGTGGGAGAACGGTGCGCCGTATTTGACGTTCTCAGGGCCCCTGAAAGTGTGAATCCCCAGTTCTTTGGGGCTCCTCGGTCAATGGGGCTGCTGTACGGCGCCTATAGGGCGGTGGGTCTGACGGACAAGGAAGCGAGCATTTACCTTGACCTTATGGATGGACTGTTTGACGCTCTGCGACTGCCCGAGCATGAGCGCGTAAAAGCGGCTGAGGCTGTCGAGGCCGAAATTGAGGACGTCCCGAGAATCTACGTGATGCTGCACATGCTTATGCCAGGTCATTTGAGGATATTCCAGCTGAGTCTGAGCAACGTTGCACGTCTTCGGACCGTTAGAGCGGGGCTGGCGATTGAACGTTATCGCTTAGCCAATGGGAAGTTGCCTGAGAAGCTGGCTGAGCTTGTTCCGGCATACCTCGATGCCGTGCCGATGGACCCGTTTGACGGGCAGGAACTGCGGTATAAGAGGCTTGAGAAGGGGTACGTGGTCTATGGCATTGGCGAAGACGGCAGCGACGACGGCGGAAAAGAGCGACTTCCACAGGGCAAACGCAAAGGGGGAAAGGAGAACTCGGACGTTACGTTCATTGTTGAGCGGTAGGGGGGATGGGGATGGTATGATTGCGGTATATCCCCTCCCTGACGGTCGGGGCTTGTAGGCGGATTGCGTTTGAGGGGGGCAATAACCGGGCTTTTTTTCGTAACGTTTTGACGTCTGGGGCGTCTATAATCCTGTAGGCCTGTGAATGGAAATGTGACGATATAAGCATTTGACAGGAAAATACTTGGCAAAATCAGCAGTATCGGCTATAATACGTGGATGCTGGCCCGCCCAAGCACTGGCGGGCTGGTAACGTGAATCCAGCACAAATTCGGCGAGGGTAGCGGATGGTGCACGCCTGATAAGGCGTTAGGGCAGTCTCTTTACGAAAGGGATTGATATGTTGAAGGCATTCGACAAGAAGCTCCGTGTGGTTCGTCTTAGGTGCAGCATCAA
>Ga0315285_10007570_pt1 | contig 11149 bp, 9 predicted proteins | sample YL17G09_36_MG_FD_203698 | JGI IMG/M metagenome (GOLD analysis project Ga0315285, IMG submission 203698) | Sediment microbial communities from Yellowstone Lake, YNP, Wyoming, USA - YL17G09_36 | ecosystem: Environmental > Aquatic > Freshwater > Lake > Sediment | place: USA: Wyoming | collected... | reverse complement strand
GTGGGATAGTCCAGGAGAGGGTGGGATAGTCCAGGAGAGTGTGGCATGTGGCAGGAAAACGGAGGGGGAAAGAATTCCCTCTCCTGGGGGAGAGGGTAGGGTGAGGGGCCTCTTGACCCAGAGTCCGAAAGAATTCCCGGAAAGGCATGTAGCTCCATCAAGATGCGCCTCTACAGATCCCGCTCCCCGCGTTCCTTACGATTTGCGTTGCCTCATTGCCGATCCGCTTGATACCATGGGCGCGAAGTGAAGGGCAATCATCCCGCCTGGCCGCGTTGAGAGAAAGGTCCGTCTCCGGGGAAAAGCGATGGCAAAGAAACACCCCGACCCCCTGCCCGCCATCCGCCGCTTCGCCGAGTCGTGCGAGGGCTTCTTCCGCGTCTGCGCGGACACCTCCATCACCGAAAAGGAACGAATCTTCCGCGTATCGGTGGTCCTGGCGCAGCTTTATGCCCAGTGCCTCACGCTTCCTTCCCTCTTTTCGGACACCGAATCGGACGAGCGCGAAATCTCATACGACCTCCTGCGCCGGGATCTCCTCGCCCCGCAATTTCCCAGCCTGGGCTATTACCACACCTGCATGAATCCCCTCGATGTTACCGGAACCGCCCAAAACGGCACCGGCGACGCCATTGACGATCTGGCCGACATCTACATTGACCTCGCAAGGGGCTATGAGTACTTCAAGGGAGGCGATCTGGAAAACGCGGCGTGGTTCTGGAAACTGACCTTTCACCATTGGGGAAAGCACGCCTTGGACCTCCAGAGAATCCTCTTCGAGATAATCTCGAAGGAAGATTTCCCGCCCCGCGAGCCTTCGTGAGAACGAAATACATTGCGTTTTCTCACGGGCGAGGCCTATACTTTTCTCGGTGGAAAAGAGAGATCTTTGATGATCCTAGAGATACGTGATCCAATTCATGGTTTCGTCCGCCTCCAAGAGAAAGAGGTGAAGATTCTAAACACTCCAGCCATGCAGCGTCTTAGAAGAATACGTCAACTGGCGCTCGCTTGCCAAGTGTACCCAGGTGCAGTCCATACACGCTTCGATCATTCCATTGGTGTTACACATATTGCGGGCCTTATGGCAAAGGCCATTCAACTCGACATTGACGAGACTGAACTCGTTCGATCTGCTGCGCTACTCCATGACCTAGGTCATGGGCCTTACAGCCACATATCGGAATCCGCTCTTGAGCGTTACGCAAAACGCGATACTCTCCAGTCAGACCAGAAGAAAGAAAAGATCCACGAGCTCGTTACGGCTTTGATGATTCGAAGTGACGAGCAGATTGTGCGAATTCTCGGGGCGGACAAGTGTGACCAAATAGTCAATCTCCTGTCCAAAGGACATGGGCAACGTGTTCTTAAGTCCGTTGTCTCTGGTCCTCTGGATGCAGACAAACAAGACTATCTCCTGCGTGATAGTTATTTCTGTGGTGTTCGGTATGGCGTGTTTGACATTCACCAGTTTCACAGGTCTCTGATCCCCCACGGACCTCCTGACGACAAAGATCTCATGATCAAAGAGGGTGGAGTGCATGCAATTGAGCAATACGTACTGGCCAAGTACTATCTGACTTTCAACGTGTATCGCCATAAGGTGCGTCTGATCTCTGATGAGATGATTACGCGCGCGATCACGCTGGGGATTGAGAAAGACCATATAAAAAGCCTTTATGATCTCTACGCGTTTGATAATTCGGCGGAATTCGCGCGTCGCTACGCCGAATGGGACGACCTGAGATTCGAGTACGAATTCGGGAGATCGACTGCAAAGACGCAATGCAGGCTGATGTTGGAGCGCTTGCGCGAGCGAAGGCTGCTAAAACGCATCTTCACCAAGAACCTTCGAGAACTTGAGCCCCGTTTGCGTGAATCCCTTCCGTATCTCTCCAAGAGAGGATTCGTAAGTGAACGTGAAGCGGCCGAAGCGGAAATCGCGGCCCTTCTGAAGAATGTTACAGGGGGACAGGCCATCAATAAGGACCACGTTATTGTTCACTCCCTCAGTTTCGAATCTGCGAGAACTGTCTCCCGGAACGATGAAAGAGGTATTCAGATTCTAAAAGCGGAAGGACCAAAATCGTTTGATGAAGAGTCAACCTTGTTCAGGTCAATCGATGAGAAATTCATCGAGGAGTATGTTGAAGTTTACGCCCCGGTTGAATGGTCAACACCAACGGACAAGGGAAGGATTCGACGAGAGTGTGAGCCGAAGATAATCTCCATTCTTGACAAGACCGCTCGGGATATCGGGGAAAGGCGGAAAAAGGAGGGGGAAAATGCAAACCTATGACTTCGTACATCTATCGCTATACGCGCTGGGGGGGAAGATAAAAGGAAGCACAAAGCTTCAAAAAACAGTATACTTCATCGGGGTAATGACTAAAACCGTAGAGGAACTTGGTTTCTACCCGCATTTTTATGGTCCCTATTCGGATGAAGTGGCCAGCGCGGCAGCGCGACTTCAAGGGTTGGGATTCCTGGAACGAACGCCTGTTAGGGGTTATGGCTGTGGTTCTGGGGGATTTGAGGTGGTGCGATATGATTACGCACTAAACAAGGAAGGCCGGCAAATTGCGAAGGAGAAAGTCGCACTGAATCCTCCTCTATGGAAAAAAATCCAGAAGGCGGTAAGAATCCTGAAGGGTGTTGGAGACCAGGATTACATGAAGCTTTCCGTCGCAGCCAAAACCTATTTCATGCTTTGTGGCAAAAGCGCATTGCCCGGCCAGAAACAAACCGCGACGATGGAGGAACTTGTTAAGTTGGCAAAGAAGTTTGGCTGGAAGGTGAGTGAGAAGGAGGTTAAGGAAGCGGCTAATCTTCTTCAAAAGATAAAGTTGGTGACAGTCACTGGTTCCTAGCTGGTGAATGCCGGGTTCCCAAAGAGCGGTTTCGGTATCCTTCTTTGTTTTCCCGTAGCGTTCCGGAGTGGGCGTGTTCGTGTTCTCCCGCGGTTTTCTTTCTCTCTCCTTCCGTCTCTTCCGCCCGCAAATTCTTGGCCTGTGCGCGTTGTGGGCTCTTTTGAGCGGCCTGATGCCTATGATGGTGAATAGCCAACCCCGCTCCGTCTCCCAAAGAAACGGGCTGAAGCCCGCACTACGAACTCAGGAAACCATGCCGCGCCGGGCGTGGGAAAAAGCCAAGGCCTTGCACAAGGGGCCGGGCCCCGCGCTCCTCATCACCTTTCCTCGCGGCGGCGAAACTTTTTCCGGGGATCGTGTGCGTTTCGGCGGATGCACGGAACCCGGCGGCGAAGTCACGGTGAACGGCATCGCGGCCCGCGTCCACGCCACCGGCGCCTTCGCCGGCATGACCCAGCTGCATCCCGGCCGCAACACCATCGTCTTTCGCTCCACGTTCAGGGGGCAATCCACCACGGCGGAAGTGCCCGTGACCGGCCCTTCCCCGGAGACTCCCGTTCCCAAAACCCCCCTGGCTATTGATGCCGAGAAAGCCTTCCTGCCGAGCGGGGATCTGGAGATGCTGCCGGGAGAAATCCTGCGTGTCCGTTTCCAGGGAAGTCCGGGGTGCCGGGCCTGGTTTGGGATCCGAAAAGGGCCCGCGCGGTGCGGGATGCGGGAGCTCGTGCCGGGTAAGGACCCGGTGAAAATCGCCGGCGTTTACCAGGGGGACTACGTGATCCGGCCCGGGGACTCCTTTGTGCGTTCGCCCATCACGGTCACGCTCGAGGGCACGGTGGGCAAACGGGTCAAGACGGTTTCGGCGCGCGCCAAGGGAACGTTGACCACCTCGCGGAAGGTCGTGTGCGGCTACGCGCCGGCCACCGCCGATGACACGGGCCTGTATCACGACCTTTCCCTCCAGACCCGTCTCACGAGCGTGGCCAAGGGCGCCGTGCTGGATCTCTGTGGGCGCCGGGGCGATCTTCGCCGGGTGAGGTTGGGAGAGGATCTCTTCGCCTGGGTCCGTTCCCAGGACATGAAGAAGACCTCGGAAGATGCCGCCCTGCCTCTCCCCCTGTTTCAGAGGATAGAGATGCAGAGAGATCCCGCCACCAGCAACCCCGTTCTTCTTCTCCGCGCGAGCCGGCCTGGAAGGAAGCGTCCCCCTCTTTCTCTGCCTTTCCGCGTCCAGACCCCCGAATCGGGTTCGACCCTCACCCTCACGGTGTGGGGACTGGGAAGTAAAGAAGCGTTGAGAACCCTGGAAAAATCAGGCAGGAAATCCGGCGGCGCTCTCTATGCCACCGATCTGCTGCTCCCGAACGAACCCTCGGAGCGCGCGGCCCCTTCCTCCCACGCCATCACCCGCGTCCGCTACCGCCAGATGGACGCCCTGACCGCCGTCTTCGAAGTGCCCCTCCCCTGGGATCTCGTCTGGGGGTACGATGCCCGGTTCGAGGATGGGGTCCTGCGTCTTTCGTTGAAGCCGCCGCCCGTGTTGCGCAGCGAACCCGGCCGGCCCCTGGCCGGTCTGAAGTTGATCCTGGACCCGGGGCACGGTGGGGAGGACACAGGCGCCGTGGGCTGCGGGGGCCTGTTCGAATCGGACATCAACCTGGAGATTGTCCGGCGGCTGTCGGTCCTTCTTCGGCGGGCCGGCGCGCAGGTCGAGATGACCCGCGAGGACGACCGCCAAGTCTCTCTGGAGGACCGGATACAGCAGATTTCGCGCAGCGGGGCCGATCTTTTCCTGAGCGTCCACAACAACTCCGTGCCGTCCTACGAAAACCCCCTGGAGATTTCCGGCCCGCGCTCCTTCTTCTATCATGGCCACGGCGTCGTCCTCGCAAAAAGACTTCTGGGCGGCCTGGCGGAGGAGACGGGCTTCCCCTGGCAATCCACCAAAGTCCGTTTCCACGTATTCCGCCCGATGAGATGCTGTCCGCAAATGCCCGGCGCGCTGGCCGAAGTCCTTTTTCTCTCAAATCCCGAAGACGAGATCCTCCTCCTCCAACCCGCTTTCCTTGACAATGTCTGCCATGGACTCTATAAAGGAGTACTGGCGTTTGTACAGCGCCAACCGCTTCCCCTCATCCCGGCGGGAACGGCCCCAGATGGCGGCAAAATGACGAATGATGAATGCAGAATGATGAATGCAGAATGACGAATGCAGAATGATGAAGGATAAATTGAGCACAAACCCTCCCGATCAAGCTCCGTGGCGAAGGATTCTTCTCCGACCGCCATCCCCCCTAATGCGTCGTTTCTCATTCTATATTCATCCTTCATCCTTCATCCTTCATCCTTCATCCTTCATCCTTCATCCTTCATCCTTCATCATTCCCCCTCTTGCGTTCCTGTTCTTCCTGCTCTGGGCGGCGGCTTTCGGCCAGGCCGTGCCTGTGGAAGTCAAGGTGACGCGGTCGGATGACGGAAAGACGACCCGGGTGAAGATCTACGTTCAGCCCGTCAAGCGGAATATCGCCTTGCCGTCCCTGCCTGCCTCCCCTTCCGTTGCACCCCCACGCAAAAGCAATCCCAAGGGCGCCGCGCTCGAAAATCTCATCCAGGAGGAAGTGCGCAAAGGCCGACAGACTGTCCGGGACACCACGACGACCCTCCAGCCGGCCTCGCCCCCGGTCAAGCCCGCCGCTCCCGCCCCGCCCGTTCCTCCCGCAGTGAAGCCCCCCACCCCACCGCTTCCGCCCGTTCCGCCGGTGACCGAGACTGCTTCCCAGCTCGCGCCGAAGCCCGCCCTCCCGATCCCGGCCCTTCCCACGCCCGCGCCGCAAGCCGATCGTCAGGGCGCAACTACGAAGACCCTTGAATCCCCGGCCCTTCCCACGCCCGCGCCCCAAGCCGAGGCCAAGCCGGTCCCCGCGCGGCCGGTTGAGCAGAAGGCGGTGCCGCCGATTCCGGAGCAGGGGGCCGCTCCCCAGGATGAAGCGCCCATAACCTCGCTCACCGTGCTTGCGCAACGCTACCAGCACTTGGGGAAACCAGTGGCGGCCGACGCGCTCACGACCGAGTCCTCAAGGCTGGAGGCGATGGTGCGGAATCGGATGGAGCGCGCCCAAGCGAAGATCAAGCGCGGCCGCGACGCCGAAGCGCAACGGGAACTCATCCAGCTCGCCACGGATTTTCCCGATAGCCGGGTCGCCCCCGAAGCGCTTTTTCTGGCGGCGCAGCTCGAAAAGGCCAACGCCAACAAGCGCATCCGCAGCTTCTACATCGTCGCCCTGCGCTATCCCCACATGCCGCAGGGCGTCCAGAGTTTTCTGGAGATCGGCGACACCCGTCTCCTTCTCGGGGACTTCGAGGGCGCGCTGGACGCCCTGAACGCCTATCGGATTCGCGGCGGCGAGGACGCCGAAAAACCCCCTCTGCGCATGAAAACGATTCACTGCCTCCTCCAATTGCGGCGCTACGAGGAAACTCTCAAGCAACTCGCCGGCCTCGAAACCGACTTCCCCTCCTACCGCCTTACCGAGAAGGTGCTTGACCTCAAGAGCGAATGCCAAATGGCGCTGGACCGTCCCGGCGAAGCCCTTCTGTCTCTCAGGGACCTGCTCGAGAGATACCCCAACTACGCCCAGGCCCCCAAGGCGATGCTGGCGATGGGGCTGTGCTATGAGGAAATCAAGCAGCCCCAAGCCGCCCAGGAGAAGTATAAGCAAATCCTCCAGATCTACCCGCCCGACCGGCCCGACGCGCCCTTTGAGACCCTCGCCGCGGACCAGAGACTCAAAATGCTGAACCAGTCCCTCTTCCCGCGCCGGGAACCGCTCCCCCCCATCAACCCTACCCCGGCCGCCCAGGACGGTCCTACCACGCCGACACAGCTCGTTCCCGCGCTGCCGCCGGGCATATCACTGGACGCCCTTCTCCCGCGTCCGGGACAGCCGAAAGAATAACGAATATTCGTCCCATCCGTCCCATCCGTCCTATCCCTCCCATTTCTCCCCCCCCTCTCCCCTCAGCACTCAGCACTCAGTCCTCTCTTCTCAGTCCTTTCTTCCCCCCCCCCCTGACATTGCGAAAATCCACTATTGACAGACACCCAAAAACCCTATACAACATACCGCTGGCGCACGTCGGGGTGTGGCGCAGTTGGTAGCGCGCAGCGTTCGGGACGCTGAGGCCGCCGGTTCGAGCCCGGCCACCCCGACCAGCCCTTGGGCGATTTCCCGTGGCCGGCTCTTGCCCTCGGCCTTCAACGCCATAAGCAGTCCTCAATCTCCATTAACATGTTCATCTACACCGCGCTGGTTCAAAGGGCAATGGAAAACATGGTGCGGACGGTTCCCGCCCTGCGGTACATCCAGCCCCGCCGCGTCGCCATCGTAGCCGGACCCCGCGTCTGCCGCACCCGGAACGGCAACCTGGCCCAGTGCTTCGCCTTGCGCGAGAACGAAGGGGAGGACGTCGGCTACTGGTACAACCCCCGCAGCCGCCTGGTGGTGCGCGTGACCCCCTGGACCCGCCGCGAAAACTCCCGCGTGGTCCTGCACGGAGTCGAGATGCCGTACCTGATCATGCTGAGACTTCCCCGCCTTCTCCAGCACCGACCCCTCGAAACCTTCATCCACGAACTGATCCATATCGGCCCGCGCTTCGATGGCCGGATGCGCCGGCTGCGACACGGCCGACGCTTCGAGGATATCGTCCGGCACTGCGCCGAGGACTGGCGCCGCGACGGCGACCCGGAGCTCGTCGGGGCTCTCGAATCCGACTACGCAACCCTGACCAGCCGCTGGGGAACCCTGGTGGCGGAGAGCTTCGGCCCACCTTTTGCCACGCCGCGCCTGACGCCCCTCGAGAATCCCCCGCCCATCGCGTCCTACCCGGGCTTCCAGCGCCGACGCCTCATCTATGACCCCGCCACCGTCGAGGTCGTGGAGGCGAAATGGACCCCCGAGAACGTTCCCGTGCAACTCACGGAGAAGGACCTGGTGTACCGAGTCTACACACCGGAGTCGGCCAGCCGGATCTCCGCCGCGGCGGTTCATGCGAGTTGCCGTCTTCTCCCCGCGGCGGCGCGGCTGTGACCGGCAAATCACCGGGTGGAAAGATAGACTGGCCGACTGGCAAACCGGCAAACTGGCGAACTGGCCGACCCCACTCAGGGAGAATACCTTGGAGCAGCAAAGCCGCAGCCAGATGCAAAACCAGAAAGAAACCACCACGAAGTTTTGTAGGGTGCTGGTGAGCGAAGCGAACCGCACCAGAACCATATGGCGGAATCAAGAATGGTGCGGTTCGCTTCGCTCACCAGCACCCTACGTTTCTTGCTGACGTAAAATGACATATGAGGTGGCTGCATGAGCTTCTTGGCGAAAAAACAAGGAAATGAGGGATCGTGGTATGAACAAGTACTTTGACATCCGGCAGGACTTCTGGAAGACGGAGTTTGAAAAGGCGCTGCCCTACGAGGCGTATCTCGCGGCCGCGGAGGAAACGCACCGCGCCAAATGGCGCGACATGGCCCGGAAAATCCATCTGTCCGCCGAGCAGAATAACCGCGTGTCCCGCTTCACCCGCAAGATCAACGTCCTGTGCTCCTCGGGATGCTGGTGCGGCGACTGCGTGCGCCAGGGCCCCATGCTCCTGCGCATCGCCGAGGCAAACCCGCTGATCCAGCTCCGCTTCGCCGAGCGGGTGGACGGCGCGCCCCTCACCGATGAAATCCGCATCAACGGCGCGGCCAAGGTGCCCACCACGGTGATCCTGTCCGAGGACTTCTTCGAGCTGGGGCGGTTCGGCGACAGCTTCCTCACCGCCTACCGGCGCAAGGCGAGGACGCAACTCGGCGCCGCGTGCGACGCCGGCCTGGTGGCCCCGCCCGCCGACGAAATCCAGGCGGAGATCGCCGAGTGGCTGGACGTGTTCGAGCGCATGTATCTGATTCTGCGCCTCTCGCCGATGCTCCGGGAACGCTACGGGGACTAAAGGCGCGCGACACATGTTTGCCGACTATCCAATTCTCTCCGATCTCTCGCTGGACCAGCGCCCCGTTCTACATCCCCTGTTCCAGGCGCTGCCCCAAGGCATTTCCGAGTTCACCTTCGCCAATCTCTACCTCTTCCGGAAAACGCACCTCTACCGGCTTGCGCGTTTGCCCGGCGGACTCTTTGTCTTCACGGGCCGGGACGCTCCCGGTCCGCCCTCTGGCGAACCCTCCTCTGGCGAATCGTCCGGTGGAGATTCGGGCGGCGGCGGTCCGTCGTCTGCCGAACCGTCCGGTGGAGATTCGGCCGGTGGCGGTCCGTCGTCTGCCGAACCGTCCGGTGGAAATTCGGGCGGCGGCGAAGAGTTCTTCATGCTGCCGTTCGGACTGCCGGCCCGCGATCCCCTCCACGATCTCTTCGAGCGTTTCCGGTGCATGAAGGCCGTGAGTGAGCCGCAATCCATCGAGCTCGCGCGCATGGACTGCCGCGTCGAGGAGGACCGCGACAACTTCGATTACATCTACTCCCGCGCGGAACTCTCGACGCTGCCCGGCCCGAAGTTCCACAAGAAGAAAAACCAGATCAATAAGTTCAAGCGCCACCACCAGGCCGAAGGCCGGCCCCTGCTCGAGGAGCACCTTCCCCAAGCGCTCGAGGTCCTCGAGGCTTGGCGCGCGCTGCGGGAGGACCCCGGCGACTACGAAGCGGCGCGCGAAGCCCTGGAGCGAGCGGAGCAGCTGCAACTGTGCGGCGGCATCTACTACATCGGCGGCGAGCCCGTGGCCTACACCCTGGGCGAGGAGAACGCGCGCGGCGCCAGCTTCGTGATCCACTTCGAGAAGGCGGTCCACGCGGACCAATACGGCGGCATCTACCAGTTCATCAACCAGGTGTTTGCCTCGATCCTGCCGCCGAAATACAACACCATCAACCGCGAGCAGGACCTGGGAGACGCGGGGTTGCGGCAGGCGAAGGAAAGCTATAATCCTGTGGGGTTCGTGAGGAAGTACCGGGCGTGGAAGGATGAAGGATGAATGATGAATGCAGAATGATGAACACAGACCCCGAAACGTCGTCGAAACACGTTCCTTCATGCTGTTAGAGATTTGCGCGCAGGATTCCGGCGCTCACCGTTCAATCATCCGCCGTTCAATCATCCGTCATTCATCATTCATCATTCGTCATTCTGCCTTCCGATGTACCCGTCCCTCTCCAGGTGCAGAAGGATCTGCTGCGCCGCCTGGTCGGCGGTGAGCGCGCTCGTGTCCACCACCACCTCCGCGCGCTCAGGCGGCTCGTAGGGATCGTCAATGCCGGTGAAGCCGTGGATAAGCCCGGCGCGCGCCTTGGCGTAAAGCCCCTTGCGGTCGCGGCGTTCGCATTCCTCGATCGGAGTGGCCACGTAAACCTCGACGAACCCGCCGTGGTGGCCGATGCTCTCGCGCACCTGGCGCCGGATGGCCGCGTAGGGTGCGATCGGCGCGCAGATCGCCACGCCGCGGTTCTTGGTGATCTCGGCGGCCACGAACCCGATCCGCAGGATGTTCAGGTCCCGGTGCGCCTTCGAGAACCCGAGCTCGCTCGAAAGGTTCTTGCGCACGATGTCCCCGTCGAGCAGCGTGACGGGGCGCTGGCCCAGCTCCATCAGCTTCGCCATCAGCACGTTTGCGATGGTGGATTTTCCCGAGCCGGACAGGCCCGTGAAGAACACCGTGAAGCCCTGTTCGCGGCGCGGCGGAAAGGACCGGCGCAGCTCCTCGATCACGTCGGGGTACGAGAACCACGACGGGATCTCGAGACCTTCGCGCAGCCGCCGGCGGAATTCCGTTCCCGACAGGCCCAGCACCTTCGCGTCGCGCGGCACGGCCGAGCGCGGCAGGTACTGCGCCAGGTCCTCCACGTAAACCATCTCCTCGAACGGCACCATCTCGATGCCGATCTCGGCTTCGTGGCGCCGCACCAGCTGCTGCGCGTCGTAGGGACCGTAGAACGCCTCGCCGCCGCCGTCGCCGGGGCTGGCGTGGCCGCGCCCGACGATAAAGTGCGTGCAGCCGTAGTTGCGGCGGATGAGCGCGTGCCAGAGCGCCTCGCGCGGTCCCGCCATGCGCATCGCCAGGGGCAGCAGGCTCAGCATCGTGGTCTGCTCGGGATAGTGCCGCACCACGCGTTGATAGCAGCGCGCGCGGGCGAAATAGTCCACGTCGCCCGGACTGGTGCGGCCGACGACGGGGTGGATGAGGAGATTCGCCTCCGCGCGGGACGCCGCGAGCTTCGTGAGCTCGACGTGGG
>Ga0315285_10007569_pt1 | contig 11149 bp, 7 predicted proteins | sample YL17G09_36_MG_FD_203698 | JGI IMG/M metagenome (GOLD analysis project Ga0315285, IMG submission 203698) | Sediment microbial communities from Yellowstone Lake, YNP, Wyoming, USA - YL17G09_36 | ecosystem: Environmental > Aquatic > Freshwater > Lake > Sediment | place: USA: Wyoming | collected... | reverse complement strand
CCCCGCGCCGTTAAACGCAGGCCCAAGGAATACGACCTGCTGAACAAACCCCGCCACCAAATGCGAAAGGAACTTCTATTATGCAAATGACTTATCGCTTATCTTCATGCCATTCGTGACTGTCCCCATTTCCCTCGCGCCACCCCCGGCAGCGCCGTCGCCACCGCCCCGGCCTGCGCCGCCGCCATCGAGGCGCTTATTCGCGGCTGACCCACGAAGTCGATCCCGACTTCCTGGAATTCGCTTGCCGGGAGGAAATCGACGAGCCCGAGCCGACCTGGGAGTGTGCGACAAGATTTCCTGGCAGGAAATCTTTTCGCACACAGAGCGGGAGAAAGTAGTGAGTAGAAAGGAGAAAATGCGGCTGACGCCTGGTCGGGCAATCCCTTTCGGCCGATTGCCCTGACTTCTCCCGCGGTCTACTCTCTACTTTCTACTCTCTGGATGATTCAACCTACTGTAATTGAGAAGCTTATACATTGCCATGATATATTGTCGCACACACCTGGGCCCCCCGCTTGGGGGCCCCAAGGGCAAGGGCCTGAAATACTGCCCAAGTGAGCGACCTTCGTTTCTGGCTGTTGCTAACGTTTTTGGTGTGCTTGTGTTGCGGCTGTAGGAGAGTAGAAAGTAGAGAGTAGACTGCGGGAGAGCTCTTTTCTGCCGATCACAGTGGGCCGTCCATCGAGGCGCCAGCCGCCTTTTCTACTTTCGACTTACCACTTTCTCCCGCTCTGTGAGCGACCTGTTTTTCTGGTAAGAAAAACAGGTCGCTCACCTGCCCAAGCCCTTGTCCTTTCGGCGTTTGACACCGCCGAGAACGGGGGTATAATGCGCACATCGGGTCGGGATTCCGGGATGTGAGCGCCAGCCCGGCGGCGAACGCTCAGGAAAGGGCGCAAAATGGCGGCGAGACCTCCAATCTACGACGCACAGGAGCATCAAGATGACCGAATTATGCCCCCCTCCCCCCAAACATCCGGCTCCCGGCAGAGCCGCCCGCCAGCCAGAGAATTCCCGGTGCAGTTCATGAATAAGATTCGCAGATTCTTCGAAGCCAGCGATTTCATAACGCATGAAGTCTTGCGGCCCTTATCGCACATTCGAGGCAACTGGGATCTCATCGTCGACCAGGCTACGGGGCGATACATGGATGAAGAGGGCAGCTTTGCTTGGCTTTTCAACCACCTTATCGACGAGTTGGAGCAGGCTCATCCGCCCGCACGATACCATGATTCCGAGGATCGACTTGGCGAGGAGGTGCGGAGAAGACTCAATTGGGACATAGCCAAGTGTAATGGCAAATGGATCAACCGGGACGTCCGTCGCCTTCACCCTAGTGACTATCTCGCCATGCTTGAGCAAGGAGCATTCAGAACCGGCGGCATTGGCGAGCTGGTGCAAGCGGCTGCGGGTCGGATCCATGCGGCCATCGATAGAGGTCAACTCCATTTCGACGATATGGAATGGTCGCATCAAGTCATCTTGGCAGGGGTGCTCGCTGCGATTCTCTATCACCGAGAGCCGCAGGAGAGTTGGATTCGAAAGGAGCCCCCCCCCGCCCACGGGCACAGCCACTTGCCTGCCCGATAGCCGACCCAAAATCAAATTTCCTATCAGTAAAGATAATAAATGATTTCAAAAAGACTAATATCCGGATTATCAATGGTTTTGATAATGGTCATAGGGATCACATTATTATCAACCAAAGGACAATCAAAAAAGGATACTCCGTTTAATATTATAACATATAATATACGGATGAATACCCCTTCTGATGGTGAAAATGCATGGCCACTCAGAAAAGAGAAAGTAGCTGGATTGCTGAAATTTCATCAGGTGGATATTTTTAACGTTCAGGAAGCTCTTCCCGAGCAGATGGATGATCTTGTAGCTATGTTCCCCGATTTTGATCACGTTGGTGTCGGCCGTGATGATGGAAAGAGAGCCGGAGAGCATATGGGTGTTTTTTATAGTAAAGCACGATTCGAGAAGATAACCGATGGCATGTTCTGGCTGAACGAAGCTACCGATAAACCAGGTTTGGGATGGGATGCTGTATGCAACAGAACTGTTACCTGGATAAAACTGAAAGATAAGATCACTAAGAATAGTTTCTTTGTATTTGATACCCATTTTGATCATCGTGGTGTTAAGGCCAGAGAAGAGGCGGCAAAGCTTATTCTTGCAAAAATAAAGGTGATCAATGCTGAAAACCTTCCTCTTATCCTCACAGGCGATCTTAACCTGGTCAAAAACTCAATTCCTGTACAGTCAATTCTTAAGGAACTGCCAGATGCAATGGATAAAACTGTTACCCCTCATTATGGACCAACTGGTACAAGTGGCGGATTTGATGTAAAGGTACTGCCAAGAAAGATTGACTATATCTTTATAAATGATAAAGTTACAGTATTAAGGCATGGACATTTATCAGAATCCTATGGACTTTTTTATCCATCGGATCATCTTCCTGTTCTGGCTGAAGTGAAACTGAATTAGTATTTTAAGTATTTCAGGGGGAAATAGGGAAATAGGAGCGTGAATTCACATCCCAAGTGCAACGGGTCGGCACCAGAACCCCCCCCCCGCCCCCCGGGCACAGCCCGCAGCCTGCCCCGGTGGGGCCAGCCCGAGGGCCAACCAAAAATCAAATATCCTATCAGTATCAGTATCAGTTTTCCTATCAGTTGTATCAGTTACTGTCATCCAATTGGTGCCATGCTTCCGTCTTAGGAAGCATGTCTTGGCCGGGAACAGGGGACATGCTTCCTAAGACGGAAGCATGGCACCCTATTCGTCAAATTACCCTGTAATTCGCTCTGCTGGCACGGTCTGTGCAATGGATATCATCGGCATACTTGCCGCTAGCTGGCGTAGCGGCGGGAATCCAGGACGGGCGGGGCTGGGAAGGACCCACCCGGCCCTTGTATCAATAAGCGTGGCCGCCGAATGACGTTGCGGCGGGCCGCTTTTCGGATCGGCCGGCCTGTGATGTGCCGGATTGCGACTCGTTCGACCAGAGCTTGCCGCGCAAGGCCGACGGCGCGAGTTGTCGGCGGCGGCGCCGGGCTTATCCGAGTTGGTTCTTGTGCGTGCTTTTACCCGATTTTGCTTTCGGCAGCGGGTAATATTGCCCGCGCCCATGGAAGACAAACGGCCGGCCGGGAAATATCCCGTCAGGTTGTGACATTTAAGTGCTTTCTAAATAATGTCTTGTACACACGTTCTGGTCCGCGCGGCCGCGGCCGGCGGCTGCTGGCACATTCCATGCATTTCTTTCTCCCGTAAGTGCTTGCTCAAGGCTGAACAGCTTAAGTGACGAAGTAAGATGTTGGCGGGATGTGGAGAAAGTACCATGGCGCTCGAGAATACAAGAACCGAGGAGCGAGAGAGCCGCAAGAGTCTGGCCTGGACGGATTGCCGCACGCAAAGCGGTGGTCCGTCCCGGCTGAGTGTTGCCCAGGCCCCTGCGCCGGCGTATGACGCCACGCAATCGACGTGCCCGCCGGGCGGGGGATTGCCGGCTGAGAAGTCCGATCCCCAGGCCGAAGCCCGCAGCCGGCGCGACCGGATGCAGTTCAATGCCGTCAAGGAAGAGCTGCGGCGCGCGGAACTGGCGTTTTTGTCAGCCAAGCGGCTGCTGCCTGACGGGGCGGGGCGCGGCGCGGCCGAGCGTATCGCCGAGGCCCTTCGCCGGTGCAACCTGTCGGTGGACGGCGTCGAGAAGGGCGCGGCCGTGCATCACGCCGTCGAGGCGCTCGAAGGCGTCTCGAAGTTCGATCCCGCTGCCCGCCTTGCCGAGTTCATCCAGATCGGCGGGCGGTCGCTGGCGCTGTCGGCCCGCGCACTGGCAAGCTGCGGCGTACCATCCGTCGAATACTGGGGCCGGCAACTCCAGCATCTTGCCGGCGTTTTTGCCGGCCTGTCCAACAGCCAGGCGGGGTGAGGCAATTTGAGGCTGACGGACATTCTGCGACTGGAGAAATCCGAAATCCGAAGCACGAAATCCGAAACAAATTCAAAATTCAAAATCCAAAACCAAGAGCCCAAGGCAGACACGCAGACCCTTCGTGACATAGTGCTGCCACCGTTGTTTTGAGCATTTGAATTTAGTGCTTTGGATTTGTTTCGGACCTGCCTTCGCTGAAGCTACGGCAGGCAGGTTTCGTGCTTCGAGATTCGGACTTTGCCTTATGACAATTCGCGCTAGGCGGGGGTCTTCGAGGCGGGCTCGACGGCGGGCGTCTTGTCAGCCGGGGCAGAGCGTGATTGCTCGCCGGAGTCGTCGTCAGCGGTTTGCTCATCCGGGGGATTCAGCGGCTGGTATTCGGGCACCAGCATCTTAATGATGTTGATGATCCTCTCGCGGTCGGGGCTGTTCTGGAACACTTCGAACTGTGCGAAGGCATTCTCGATCCGGCTCCACTCGGTTGGCCTGCTCTTCCAGATGTTGATCTTGGGGTGGACGGTCGGCTCGATGTCCTCGCCGTCGGTGCGGAGTTCCTCGAAGAGCTTCTCGCCGGGCCTGACGCCCGTAAAGACGATGTCGATGTCCTCTTCGGGCCTAAAGCCGCTAAGCGTGATCATGTTCCGGGCGAGGTCGACGATCTTCACAGGCTCGCCCATGTCCAGCAGGTAGATCTGCCCGCCGTCGCCGGTGGCGGCGGCCTGGAGGACGAGCTGCGCGGCCTCGGGGATGGTCATGAAGTATCGGGTCATCTCCGGATGGGTGACGGTTACGGGCCCGCCGGCGGCGATCTGCCTTCGGAAGGTCGGGACGACCGAGCCGTTGGAGCCAAGGACGTTGCCGAACCTCACGGCCTTGAACTTCGTGGCGCAGTGCTCGGAGCCGTTGAGGGCCTGGGTGTATATCTCCGCGACGCGTTTGGAGGCGCCCATGATCGACGAGGGGTTGACGGCCTTGTCGGTGGAAATGGTGATGAACTCGTCGGCGCCGAAGCGGCAGCAGGCGTCGGCGACGTTCTTGGTGCCGAGGATGTTGTTCTTGACGGCCTCGCAGGGGTTTCGTTCCATCATCGGCACGTGCTTGTGGGCGGCGGCGTGGATGACCACCTCGGGCAGGTAAAGCTGCCAGGTGGACATGACGCGGTTGCGGTCGTATATGTCGCAGATCACGGGGGCCTGCGGCATGTCGCCGTGGCTGGCCAGCAATTCGTTTTCGATGTCGAACAGAGGCGTCTCGGCCTGTTCGACAAGGATGAGCTGGGCGGGGCCGTAGTTGGCGATCTGGCGGCACATTTCCGAGCCGATGCTCCCTCCCGCGCCGGTAACCAGCACGCGTTTGCCGCGGAGGAATCGAGCGATGGCCTGGCGGTCGAGCTCGACCGCCTCCCGGCCGAGAAGGTCGCTGATGTCCACCGTTCGCATCTGCGAGACGGTCACCCGCCCGTCGATGAGGTCGCTGACGCCCGGCAGCGACTGGAACTTGAGCTTCGTGCCGCCGCACAGGCCGATCACGCGGCGCAATTCCTTCTGGCTGACCCTGGGCATGGCGATGATGATCTCTTCGATCTCGTTTTCCTGGCAGACCCGGCGGATGTCTTCGGCTGTGCCCAGGACCGGCACACCATGGATGGTGATGTTGCGCTTGGCGCGGTCGTCGTCGACCATGCCGACGACCAGGTACCGCTCGACCTGCATGCGGTGAATCTCGCGGATGATCGCCTCGGCCGCGTCGCCGGCGCCGACTATCAGCACGCGCCGCGCGCCTTCCGGGGCCGCCGGGCGAAGCTCCTCGCGGTAGAGCCGAAAGCCCAGCCTGGCGGTGCAGACCAGGAACACCGTCGCCAGGAAATCCAGAACCAGCACGCCCTGGGAATAGCTGGCGAAGTAGGCGATGATCTCGTTGACGCCGGGAATGTCTATCCGCCGGCCGGTCATGTCGGCAAGCCACTGCGGGGCGTAGCGGAAGACGTTGACCGCCACGAACATGATCAGCACGAATACCCAGCTTGCCAGCAGGATGTTCGTGATGTCGCGGATGCTCGCATACCGCCACCCACTGCGGAAGAGGCGCATCTTTCCGAAGATCAGCAGCTTCAGGCCGATAAAGACCGGAAGCCACGGCAGGTAACTGTGGTATAGCCAGTTCGTGCCGCCGGCGCCGGGCACACCGGTGTCAAACTTTACGAGTTGAGCCAGCAGCAGCGCCAGGGCGAACAGGACGGAATGAATGCCCACGTTGACCAGCGTATTGTATCGGCGCGCGACGGGCTCCATGAGGCTAAGCAGCGTCAATATCCTGCTTGGCCGTTGTTGGTCAGCCTGGCGTTGTTTGCTGGCATCTGGCATAGGCTCAGTTTTTGCCGTAATTTGGCGCGACGACACATTATTCGCATCGTCACGGCCGGGGCGCCTCTTTAATTGTACAGCATTCACCGTACGCGGCAAAGCCGGACGTTACCATGCGCCATGTCATTGGAGGCGTCAAGAGATAAACCAAGCTTCCGCCGCCGGCTTGCCCAGCGGACAAGAAACCAGCCTGCCCGCTTTGGGCGGACGGCCCTGCTGGAATTGCCCAGTCTCACACCAGACCCACGATCAGGGCCTACTTCGCGGGCATGGTTTCAGGGGCCTTGGGGAGCTGCGGCACCAGTTCGCCGGATACGGCCCCGGTAGCTACTACGCCTCTCCAGAATGTCTCGACCGCCTCGATCACCAGGGGGTCCCTTTTCTCCTGCCCGGCCGCAAGTGCCCTGCTCAGCAGATTTTGGGTGCCCTCGACGTCCCGCTCCTGCTCGAACCAGCGGAAGTAAGCCAGAAGCAGCATCGCCTCGTGGTCGCTGGGATACTTGTCGGTATGCTCCTGAAGGGCGACCAATTGTTGTGCGTATTTGGACGGGCTGTCATAGAAGCCTCTAGGCCTGAGGTTGGCCAGCGGCAGTTCCGGCATGTGTCGCAAGGTCTGCTCGAGAAAATAGCACGCCTGGGCGTAGCTGACCGACGACAGGGCGAACTGGGCGTGAAGCAGGCAGACGTAACTCTCGGCGTCGTGGTCTCCCAGGTCGTTGGCGATCTGGAAGTTCGCGTATGCCTCGCGGTAGTTGCTCTGCCTGAAAGCCCGGTCGCCCCTTAGAATGTAAGTGCGGTAGATGCCCGGCTCAGCCGGCACCAGCGAGGTGATCGGCTCGCCCTTCTTCCTCAAAAGAGATGTGGACGCCCGTTCGAGTTCCTGCACGAACGCCCTGGCCAGGCCGAACGCCGTCGGGCTGCTCGAGTTGGCCATCAGCGCCTGGCCGATGCCGGAACCGCCGGCGTCGCTTAACAGCGCCGGCACCTGTGGAGCGGCCGGAGCAATCGGGACACCTGGGGCCGTCAGGGACCGGCCGGGCGTGGAAAGTCCCTGGCTTGCCAAGCCGGTCAAATTGCTCTGACTGAACGGATCGGTATAGTCCTTGTATGCCGGGGCACTCACCAGCGGCGAGTCGGGAATCTGGCCGCGGCTGACCGGGTCTAAGAAGGGAACCGAGCCTATCGAAGAACCGCCGATCTGCCGGGAGTACGATCCTCCAGTGGCGCTCAGCCCCCTGGGCGAGCCATACAACCCGATACCGGCCGGCCCGCCGAGGACGTTCTTGTCGGCCGCGGAAATACCAGTGCTGTTGGCTGAGTAAAGCGGGCTGGACGATCCGCCCGAGGACACGTAAAGTGAAGTACCCGATCCTATAGAACTCTGAAGGACGCTGCCGCCGCCAAGGGGGGCCGAGCTGGCAGCGTCCAATGCGCCCAGGCCGGATGAGTAGTTCTGGAATGTGGATATAGACGAGTGGGCTCCGGGAGACCGTATAGACCCAGGCTCGCGGATGTTCACACTGCCGCGGCCCTGGGCCTGGGCGATTCCTGGGCAGCACAAAACCCCAGTCGCCAGCCCAAAGGCTATGCCAACGCCAACGCCGCCTCGACGCCATGATTCATGAAACATCGTATATGCCCTCTATAAGCAGTTTATCATAGATGCCCCGTCCAGGCGCAGATAATTGGCAAATCCTTGCCAAACTTGACCGGCGCGCCCGCACCCGCGCCGAGGCTGCACACGGCCCGCCGGGCCCGGCGGCTGACAACTTTCACCTATATCGGCCGACACGATCGGCATTATATGATCGGCATTATATGGCATTATACTCTATTGTTACGTTCTCCTTGGGCACGGGTTCTGCCGAGAAAGTCTGTGATGGAAACCAAATCCCCAGACTCGCCCCGCAACGGGCGACGGGAGAGACTCATGGCATGCAGCAGCAATCCATGTTGCCGACCACCGCCGTTGCCTTGGCCGGCTGGTCGCCTCGGCCTTGCAATGCTGGCTGTCTGCATCGCGTGCGCCCCGGCCGCACTGGACCAGACGCTTGTCCTGGAGGACTTCGAGAAACTTCCCGGTGGGCAATCTGGGTAATCTGGGTAATCTGGGGATACGGGTAATCTGGGGATACCATAAGTAATCTGGGGATACCATCGGTAATCTGGGGACGGTAATCTGGGGACACCATACAGATTAATTTCCTTTGCCAAGCGGCGGCGTGATGATAGGATTCGATCATGGCCAGACTTGCACGAGTCGTTGTCCCCAACTGCCAGCATTATGTCATCCGGCGTGGCAACCGGCGGCAGAAGACTTTTTCTGAATTAATCTGTATGGTGTCCCCAGATTCCATGTAATCTGTATGGTGTCCCCAGATTCCATGTCATCCGGCGTGGCAACCGGCGGCAGAAGACTTTTTCTGAATTAATCTGTATGGTGTCCCCAGATTCCGCAGCATAGAACTATGATATGGAGTGAGATATGGCCACTAGCAAAGTAAGGATATTGCTGGTGGGTGTCCTTGTCTTGTGTGTCGCCACGGCTGCTGTGTCGATCGTGGAGATGCTTGGTGCGGAGAGGTCGCCCGCTTCTCAAGGTAATACTGGCGCGAGACAGGTGAAAGACTATGGACTGCGATCTATAGCAGAAGGCTTATATGCCCAGGCTTCTGGCATGAACGGGGAAACGAATGACACGCGCCGTTGGGCAGCGCGAACACTGGCCAGGAACGCGGAGGGTGGACCGTGGCTCGTGCTGTTGTTTCTCTCGTCACAGACAGCCGCGACCGGAGACGAGGATGAACAGTATAGGCAGAGGGTAAAGCACACATTTGAACTCAGTGTCGTGTTTGCAGCCATTGATGCCCTTCCTGAGGACGTTTCTCCAGAGGTTCTGTGGGCTTTGACATTCATGTTGGGCGATAGAGAACGAGCCACATGGGGTGAGGAAAAGGGTGTGATCGTGACGGTAATGAGTGAGCACCTTAGTAAGCCGATTCGCGAAGAGGCCAGGGCGTGTTTGACGAAGCGAGTTGGGGTTGACTATGGTTGGGATGCGTCTAGGTGGCGGAGTGCGATTCGTAGCGAAGGGCAGAGCAAGGGATACCGCGCCAGCCACCTGTCCCAGTGGATGTCGTACACATGCAAGAGCGCGATAGCAGTAGTTCTTGTCTTGCTTGGGTGGGTCGCTGGGCGAGGGAAATATCGATTGGGCGGGCGCTTGGGGTCCGAACCTGTGCCGAAAAGTAAATAGCTCAAACTGACCGATTTCATGCCGCGAGGAGCTTTTCCAGGCGGCGGAGCACGGGTTTCTCATGGCTGTGCCTGACGAAAATCTGGGGAAAATCTGGGGACACCATACAGATTAAATCGTCGCCGCGCGGGGATGAGGTGGCGTTGAATGGCGCGAAAATCTGGGGACACCATACAGATTAAATCGTCGCCGCGCGGGGATGAGGTGGCGTTGAATGGCGCGACACCGGCAGCACTAAGGCCAACGAGGTCGCCTTCGAGTATGGCCCGTGGGGTGCGGTGACAAAGAGCACGCAGAACCACACCACCGGCACCGCCAGCACCGACCCCAACGTGCAGTACGCGTACGAGGACGGCTCGGGCGGGGCGGACCTGGACGCCAATTATGTGCGCCGGAATTCCGTAACTTATCCTGGACCTTCCACGCGGAGGAAGGTATACTATCATTATACGGACTCCACGGCCGCCAACGAGAGTAACTGGACGGCCCAGGAGAAGATCGGCTAGAAGCTCTCGCGTCTGCGGACCATTGCCGCGGTGGACATCGACTCCGACGCCATCGCCGGCTCGGACGCCAACGCGACGTACACGTATCTGGGAGCGGGCACGATGGTGGATGCCAACTATCCGGCCGTGATGGGCATACCGGCCCTGACGTACGGCAGCCGCGCCAACAGCTACAGCGGGCTCGACCCTGCTTCGCCGCAAGGGCTACGCAGGGCAAGCCGGTTCGGGCGGGTGGTGGACCAGAAATGGCAGACCCAGAGCGGCACGCCCGTGGCGAAGGACCGGTTCAAGTACGCCTACGACCGCACGAGCAACCGCACGTCGCGCGACCCGGCGGCGGACAGCCACACTCCTCCCGACGCCAACGACAACTACTACACGTACGATGGCCTGGACCGGCTGGTCAAGAGCAACTGGGGCACGTTGGACGGCAGCGGCGTCATCACCGATCAGAACGCCGACGCCAACCAGGCGTGGGGGCTGGACACGGTGGGCAACTGGTCTCAGTTCAAGTGGGATGTCGACGGCGGCGGTATCGGCGCGCCGACGACGCAGACCCGCACTCACAACACAGCCAACGAGATTCAGGCGATATCCGGCACTAACGCCAACTGGGTTGACCCCGCCTATGACCTGGCCGGGAACATGACCGCCGGCCCCCAGCCGCGATACGAGACCGCCGACGCCAACACCCAGTGGTACAAGTACGACGCCTGGAACCGCCTGGTGCGGCTGGGCCAGGGCGCCAGCAGCCCCGGAACGCTGGTCGCCACGTACAGCTATGACGGCCAGAACCGGCGGATTCGCAAGGTGGTGTCGGGCGGGCCGACGTACGACTACTACTACAACGAATCGTGGCAGGTTCTTGAGGTGCAAAAGGGCGGCAGCGCCAACCCCTACGAGCAATACGTCTGGGGCATTCAGTATGTGGATGCCCCGGTGGTTCGGTTCCAGGACTCGGACACCAACGGCACGCTCAATAACACGCTGTACTACACGTACGACGCGCAGTTCAATGTGACGGCCCTGATCGAGCCGGACGGGGACGTTGTGGAACGCTACGTATACGACC
>Ga0315285_10007567_pt1 | contig 11152 bp, 8 predicted proteins | sample YL17G09_36_MG_FD_203698 | JGI IMG/M metagenome (GOLD analysis project Ga0315285, IMG submission 203698) | Sediment microbial communities from Yellowstone Lake, YNP, Wyoming, USA - YL17G09_36 | ecosystem: Environmental > Aquatic > Freshwater > Lake > Sediment | place: USA: Wyoming | collected... | reverse complement strand
GTCTTCGAGCGGATGAAGGGCTTGGGGGTCCTGGAATTCCTGGAACAGGCCAAGAAGGATGGCCGGATCCGCTCCACCGGATTCTCCTTCCACGGAGATCTCGCCGCTTTTAAGGAGATCGTGGACACCTATGACTGGGACATCTGCCAGATCCAGTACAACTACATAGACGAGAACATCCAGGCCGGGACGGAAGGGCTGAAATACGCCGCCGCGAAGCGGTTGGGTGTGATCATAATGGAGCCCCTCCGGGGCGGGAACCTGGCCCGGAAAATACCGCCCGCGGTCCAGGCCGTCTGGGACCGGGCCGAGCGGAAGCGCACGCCGGCCGAATGGGGGCTCCGCTGGGTCTGGAACCACCCGGAGGTGACCTGCGTGCTCTCGGGGATGAACGAGGATAAGCACATCGAGGAAAACCTCCGGATCGCCGGCGAGGCGCTCCCCGATTCCCTCTCCGCCAAGGAGCTGGCGCTGATCCGGGAGGCCGCCGAGAAGTACCAGGGCTTAGGGAAGGTCGCCTGCACCGGGTGCCGCTACTGCCTGCCCTGCCCGGCGGGGGTGGATATCCCCACCTGCTTCGAGCTCTACAACCAGCGGCAGGTCTTCGGGGAAAAGGGACAGAGCATGGCGATGTATTTCCTCCGGCTGTATGGGGGAATCGAGTCACCCCGTCACCGCTTTGCCTCGGCCTGTACGGAGTGCGGGAACTGCCGGAAGCTCTGCCCGCAGGGCCTGCCCGTTCCCGAGCTGATCGGGGACGTCCGGAAGACCTTCGAAACCCCGGTTTTTAAATCCCTGGTCTGGCTCACTGGCGGGTACCTGGCCTTCCAGAAGTGGCGGTTTACCCGGAAAAAAAGAAAGTAACTTCTACCCGCGGCCCGTTGCCGGGGTCAGCCAGGGGGCTTTTCCAGCCAGAAAGCAACCTCAACTTTTTTCCGGTTTAATTTTTATTTCGTCGGTCGGGATTATATGCAAACCATGCAAGCCGGAAAGCGAGGCAGAAGGCTCGGATTACGGTAATTCCTCTATTCTTATTCCCAACCCCGTCCTGAGATTTTTCCGGGCCTGCTCGACCCGCGCGAGGAACCTCGGGTCGTTCTCCAGAAGATAATCAAACCAGTCTTCTTCATTCTCAAAACCGATCAGGATGCCCGCGGGCTTCCCGTGGCGGGTGATGATGATTTCGTCCTTCTCCGCCAACCGTAAAAATTTGGAGAGGTCATCCTTAACCTCAGACAAAGCCACTTTCTTCATGATCTATCTCCCTTTCTCTCCAGCCATTGCGACGCCTTTGATTTCGGAATTATCGCCAGAATCTCCACCCGGTTTTCAATTACATCGTAAAACACCCTGATTTCCTCAACCCTCAAGCGGAACTGGGGGCGCCTTAACCCTTTCAATCTTTTAATTCTGCTCCGGCTGGTTTTTGTCGGTTCATATTTTAAATGAACTTCGATCAAATCCTTTATTTTTGTTCTTTGGAAAACATCTAACAATTTAAAGTCTTGAACTGCTTCGGGCGATAAAATAATCTCATATTTCATTCTGGCTATATTATAGCCAGAATATAGGTAGCTTTCAATTTCTGGGTTGATAATCGGACTTTACGGCCGCCGGCCTCGCTAGGCGAATTGGGCGCCGCGCTCGGCGAGCAGCTCGCGCAGGATGGACCGGTGGCACTGGCTTTCGTCGGCACAGTAACATCCCACCGAAAAGCTGGCCTGCCGCGAAAGGGCCGCGAGCAGGTCGAGCAGGCGGCTCTTTTCCGCCTGGCCCATCTCGGCGCGGTAGCGCCGGACGAACAGGCGCCAGCGCTTTACGTCACCGGCCGCGCGGCCGAGCTGGAGCAGCTCCTCGCTCGGCGCTAACTCGGGAAGCCAGATATCGTAAAAATTCCGGGAGGCGAACTCGGCCTTCGGAACCCCGCGCGGCGGCCGCCGCACCGTCCCGATCCGCAATCCTTCGCCTTTTAAACGCGGGCTTCCCAGCCGGACAATATGAATAGGCATTTTTATATTGACGATTGTAGATTGACGATTGACGATTGAGAACGAGGAATTATTAGGTTTTCATTCGTCATTCGTCAATTGTCACTCGTCAATTCCCTTTGCTCTTATTCATGCCGGAGGGCTTCCACCGGGGGCAGGCGGGAGCCGCGCCAGGCGGGGAGGACGCCCCCCAGGATCCCGAGAATCAGGGCCAGGACAATCGCCTCGGAGAAAAGGAAGGTGGTGTATTCCGCCTGGATCAGGCCCCGGAGCTGGCGGAAGAGATTCAGCATCCGCACCGCCCCCATCCCCAGGAAAATCCCCACCACGCCTCCGCAGAAGGAGAGGAGAACGGATTCCTGCAGGATCATGCTGATGATCCGGCTCTGGCGCCAGCCCAGAGCCCGGAGAATCCCGATCTCGCGGGTCCGCTCGAAGACGGACATGAACATGGTGTTCATCGTGGCGATGGCCCCGACCAGGAGGACGATCAGGGAAACCCCCCAGGAAAGGGCCTGGGCCATCTTGGTCCCCACGTTTTCATCCACCGCCTCGCGGGTGCTCAAGGCCGAGAGATTGGGGAACCAGGTTTCGATGGCCTTTTTGACCTCCTCCAGTTTGGCGGGGTCTTCCAGGTGGGCTCCGAAAGCCGTCACCTTGCCTTCCCGGTTCATGAGCTTCTGCAGGCGCTCAAGGGAGAGGATTCCGGCCCCGTCTTCGAGGAGGTTGCTCGACTCGCAGATCCCGACCACGGTCATGAACTCCCTTTCCACCTCCACCTCGTCGCCGATCTTGACGTTCAGGGCCCGGGCCAGGGCGGTCCCGAGGACAATCTCGTCCTGATCGTCGGAAGCGACGGAGCGCCCGGAGGGGAATTTCAGGCGGTTCATCATCTCTTCCCCCGGCACGTAGCCGAAGAGCATGACCGAGGGCTTGTCCTCGATCGAGGCCATATCGACCAGGGATACCTGCACCGAGGCCACCCCGGGGACTTTCCGGAGCTCGTCGGCCAGGGACTCGTCCAGGTGGCTCATGAGGTGGGCGATGAAGTTGGCGTCGCTCCCGGACTTGAGGATAGTCAAATCGATCCCGTGGCCCTCCAGGAGATATTTCCAGCCGTGAACGAACCCGTTGGTGATCGAAACCAGGGAAACGACCGCGCCGATCCCCACCCCGATCCCGATCACGGTCAGGAGGCTCCGGATCTTGCGCCGCAAAAGGTTTTTCCAGACGATCTGAAACAGGATCATGATTAATTTACTAATTCTTCGCGGCTTGCCGCTTGATTGCCGTATTCCGTCATTCCGCACTTGATGCGGAATCCAGTTGTTTTGTTTTTCTGGATTCCTGCTGGAGTTTATCCCGCACTCTGATGCGGGACAGGAATGACAGTCAAAAACTTTAAAATTATTCTGATTATAATACCCGCCTGTATTGGGGGAAACCTGCCCGGGGTCGGGCCGAAGGCGCGGGGCCGGGGTAAGTCAACTCAATCTCGGGATCATCACGTTGTTTATGAACCGGCTGAACTCCTCCTGGATGGTTTCGACCGAGGTCACCCGGGGATCAAGAAAATCGAATTCAAAGGCCAGGAGCGGAATCCCGAGCTCCTTGGCTTTCTCTTTCAGAAAACCGATCCCGCCCCAGCCCTGCTTGCAGCCCACGTGACCGGCGTAGACCGCCATATTGGCCTTAAAATCATGATAAAGATTGACGAAATCGTTGAGGTAAAAATCGATCGGCCCCTTGAACTGCCGGGTCATCGGGGCTATCGTGACAATCCGGCGGGCCAGCCCCTCGAGCATGGTATCGACGGAAGTAAGATCCATAATGCCTTCCGGGACGTGATATCCGAAGATATCCATGGTGACCACCAGCTTGAACTCGCTTTCGAGCCAGTCGTAAAACTGGAGATCGAACCAGATCGGGTTTTGGTACCAGACCGCCCGGATGCGCTCGCCTTCCACCGCGGATTCCCCCCGCGCGATCCGTTCCCGGGCTTCGAGCGCCAGCTGCTCGGCCACGAAGACGCCGGTATCCGTGCCGGCAAAGACGATAAAGAGCGGGACCATCAGGCTTACCACCTTGGAGACCTGGGGGCAGGGCACGTGCTTCCGGAGCTCGTTCCACTCCAGGATGTGTTCGCTCATCCGGTTGCTTTTCTCGCAGGCGGCCCGGAAGAGCTCGGGGCGCCATTTCCGGCCGGTGTGTTTTTCCAGGAAGGGAATGGCATCCTTGAATTGCCGGGCCACATACTGGATTTCCTTTTTCCCGTAGAGATAGGGGATGTCCACCATGTAAAGCGGGGTGCCGGTGATTTCCTTGAGGGTGGGCAGGGCCACCAGCTGGGAATCGCAGGGGGAACTGACGCTGAAAAGGCAGGCCGGCTTGGGCAGCAATCCTTTTAAGGCCGAACCCAGGGTGGCCTTGTCCACCGAGCAGACTTCCGCGGGAATGCCGTGGGCTTCGGCCAGGTCGATATATTCGCAGGTGAAGCGCGCGTCGCCGGCAATGTCCTGGAGGATGGGGTATGACTCGATGGGCAGATCGTCGGCGTTTTCGAGCCCCAGGATCAACTCCGGGCTCACCCCGGTGTTGTGCCAGACCACGGGGTTGTCGCCGTCCAGCAGCCGGCAGATTTTTTCCGTGTAGGCGGTGAAGGCTTTCATGTAGGCGAGGATCCCGCGGGAATCCGGATCGTTTTCGTAGAGGGCGAGGAGTCCGCTGATCCCCTCGTAGATCACCTCCAGATCTTCCGAGCGTTCTTTACCCAGAATGGCCATGATTAATTACCATTGATCATATCGTCCAAAATAATTTTTTCACCCTCTTCCATTCCCTCCCAAGCCGATCCGAGCGGTCGGCTCGGGCAGGCTCCCCTCCCCGCCCTTGACGGGGCAAGCTGGGGGAGAGGGCGGGGCCTCCGGCTCCGCTTCCAGCCCGTAGGGCTTACAGGCCGGAGGGTAGGAGCCTACGGTTCGGTGAGGTGAGGGGGCGAAATCAATAATTTTCTAAATCAAATTTCTAGATTGATTCCCCCTCGGAGGATATACACGTAATTTAGACACGGATAGTTATTGATAAGAAATTATTGGTGTTTTTTTAATTGATATGATAATAATGATAAACACCTTTATAAATACATGTCCAGCGAGTTCTTAAGGGAGAGGTAAGGCGCGCGATGAGCTTGGTCAAGGAAGCATTAGCGGAATTGCGTCAGGCGCTCGGGGAGGAGTGGGCCGAGGACGACCCGGTCTTCCTCCAGGGCTACTTCCGGGACATCAGCACCATTGACGGGGTGAGGCCGGAGATCGTGGCCCTCCCCTCCACCACCGAGGAGGTGCAGGCGGTGGTGCGGATCGCCGGGAAGCACAAGCTCCCGCTGGTCCCCCTCTCCACCGGGTTTAATATCGCCGGCCTGACCCTGCCCCGGTTGGGGGGCATCCTCCTGGATCTGAAGCGGATGGACAAGGTCCTCAAGGTCGATACCGAGACCATGACCGTGACCTTCCAGCCCTATGTCCGCAACGCCGCCCTCCAGGCCGAGGTCAACCGGTTTTCCCCGGCCGAAGGCTTGCGGCTCCGGATCGCCAACCCGATCACGGTGGGGTCCGCCTCCTATTTCGGCAATATCATGTCGGGGGGGCTGTCGGTCAACGCCGTCAGCACCGGGGTCTACCATGAATACATCGGGGGCCAGGTCTGGGTGCTTCCCGACGGGGAAATCCTCAAAATCCGCTCCGCCACCCACCCCAGCGCCCCGCCCCTCGGGAACTTCCGGGGGCCGGGACCGGACATCTCCGGGATGTTCTTCAACGCCGAGGGCATGATGGGGGTCTGCACCGAGATGACGGTGAGCCTCTTTATCGATTATCCCCACCGGAAAATGATCATCTACCGGGCCAAGGACATGCTCAAGGACAGCACCGACAAGATCATCGACTTCATCTATGCCATCGCCCGGGAGAACGTAGCCGATGAGATCTACAAGAGCTCGAATATCACCCTCTCGGCCCTGATGGGTCCGATCGTGGAGGAGGTGGCCCCGGCCTTTCCCGAGGACTTGGTCCTGGTCACCCTGACCGGGAGCACCGCCGAGGAGGTCCGGATCAGGGAAAAGAAGGTGCAGGAACTGTCCAGGAAGCACGGCTTCGTCGTCATCGAGAAGGCGGTCATGGATCTCTTTTACGATATCGTGGGACTCTGGGGCGACGATTTCGCGAATATGGTTTTCCGCAAGTGCTACACCCTGGGCGGGATCATGCGCTGGCGGGGCTGTTTCTATTTCCTCGGCTGCGCCACCACCATGGACCGGATCCCCGACCTCACGCGGCAGTTCAACCTGATCATCCAGAAGCACAACGCTCCGCTGAATCCTCCGAACACCCTCAAAACCAAATTCCGGGCCCTGAGCATCCTTCTCAACCGCTCCGCCGACCGGGTCCAGAAAAAAACCGGGGAGAAGCGCGGGTGGATCATAGCCCGGCGCCTGCTCGGCCTGGCCCTGGCCCCTTCCTTCGCCCGCCTGTTCTTCTCCAAGAAAATGTGGGCCCGGCCGCTTTATCCCGCGCATACCGCCATTCAGGGGCCTTTCCCTCTGGGCCGGGGCTGCTGGTTCGAGATGGACATTTGGTACAACCGGGGGGACGCCGAGGACCGGGAGCGCATCCGCCGCTTCGAGACCGACTGCGCCGACATGATGATCGAACGGGACCTTTTCATCCCCCGCGACTTCGCGAACGCCTTCTCCCGCCAGTTCCCGCGTCTCGGGATCTACAAGGAGTTGGTGATCAAATTGAAGAAGGAGATGGACCCGGACGGGATCATGAATCCGAAGATAATGGGGTTCTAAAAATCAATGACCAATGACCCAGGAGGCCGGGCGTCCCGCCCGGCAATCGGTAGCCGCAGGCTTTAGCCTGCGAGGTGGTTGGAAAAGAAACGAAAATAACGCACCTAACGATACCAACGAAATTAACGAGATAGACCAGATGAACTAGCGTAATTTATGGGACAGATTGACAACATCTTCTCTGAATTTGAGGCCGTCAGTAACGAGCGGATGGCCTCCTATTTCCTCGAGCCCCCGGGCGAGCTCAAGCTGACCGGGCGGGCCCCCAAATCGGTAGCCGAGGCGATCCGGATGGTGGAGCTCGCGGCCGAGAATAAGTTCAAGGTTTTCACCGGTTCCGGCTACCGTTTTCCCCGCGAGGTGGCTGATATCCCCGGGGTGATCATGGACTTTCAGAAACTCAGCGCGGTCCGGATGGTGGACGGCCGGAACCTCTTCGCGGAGGTGGAAAGGGGAGTGGCTTTCCCGGGCCTGATCTCGGCCCTGGACCCCCAGGGCTTCCGCCCGCCCTATCCGGTCGGTTCCCTCTCGCCAGAATTTATCACCACCTACCTGATTCGGGAACCGGCCTGGGACGCGAGCAAGTTTCCGGAAGCCAAGCTCGGTCCCCTGGAGGTGGTCCTCGCGGACGGCCGGGTGCAGCGGACGGGAGCCCACGCGCTTTCGTTGAAGACGGTTCCCTGGACCGGGGAGGGGGGGCCATACCTTTCCCAGTGGTATCTCGGCTCCCGGGACACTTACGGAATCGTCGTGTCGGGCAAAATCCTGATTTATCCCCGCTGGGGAAAGAAAAAGTTCCTGCACTTCAATTTTTCCGGGATGACGGCCGCCCTGGCCGCGCTTAAGGAGATCTCCCGCCGCGGTTACTGCCAGGAAGGGTACCTGGCGGAGAAGGCCGAGGGCCGGTCCGCCGGGGTCACGCTCACCGCCGCGGTCGAGGCCTTCACGGAACTCAGCGATTTCAACGGCCGGGAGATCGACCGGATCGCCAGGAAACAGGGTGGTAACCTGGAGCAGGCCCCCGACCCGCCCGAGGGTGCTGACCGGGTCCAGCTCCGCCGGGAAAAGAATACCCTGCCTTTTTTCTGTTCTTTTGACCGGGCCGAAGATCTCTGGAACAAAATCAAGGGATTTCTCGGGGGAAAGGGAATCAGCCGGTCCCAGCTTCTGGCGGTTTCAGTCGCGATGGGCCGGGAGCTTTACCTCTGCCCGGACTGGGATGGCGGGGAGGCGGAGTCCCGGGAGATCCAGCGGGGCATCCTGGAGCTGGTTTACCCGGCCGGGGCCTTTTTCGACATGCTCCCGTACCACCTGAGCCAGTTCATGTATAAAAAGGATGATACTTACTACCGCCAGCTCCTCCGGATCAAGCGCCTGATGGACCCCCAGAACACACTCAACCCCCAGGAATTTATGGAGTTTAAGTAAAGTTATTATGAAGCCGTTGCAAAACCCTCGATATGTCATCCTGAGCGCAAGCGAAGGATCTGGTTTTTCGGATTTCTCAACGAAAGAGAGATTCTTCGCCCCACTACTGAAGGGGCTCAGAATGACAGAAAAAGCTTTTTGCAACGGTCTCATAAAAAGCTCTTTTGGTAGGATCGGATTGTTTGGGTGAGCGAAGACTTATCTATAGGCAACGAACGTTAAATAATGTCCAAAATCCGCAATCCGCAATCCGCAATCGTATTTGAGGCGCCCCTGGCCCAGGGGATCAAGCCCCTCGAGGCCTATAAGGAACAGTCCTGGAAGTGCGTCCGCTGCGGGATGTGCCGGGGGATAAACCCGGAGAAGGTCCAGAGCCAGAGGTATTCCGACAGCTGCCCAGCCGGGACCCGCTTCAAATACGAATCCTATTTCGCCTCCGGGCGCCAGGAGATTATCCGGGCTCTGACCGCCGATCCCCCCGAGCTTGAGATCACCGAGCGCCTCCTGAAGGTGATCTATACCTGCACCGCCTGCGGCCACTGCCAGGTCAACTGCAACCCGATCAAGAACAACGAGCCCCTGAACGCTTTCACCGCCCTCCGGGAGTGGCTGGTCCGGAAGGGCTACGGCCCCCTCGCCGGGCATAACGTCTTGATCAAGTCCATCCAGAATTACGACAATCCCTGGATGCGGCCGCGGGGCGGCCGGGACAAGTGGACTAAAGCGCTGAAGGTCAAGGATCTTAATAAGGAAAAGGCTGAGGTCCTTTATTATGTCGGTTGTACCGGCTCTTACGATCCGAATTTCCAGCCGGTAGCCCAGGCGACCGCCGCCATCCTCTCCCGGGCGGGGGTGGATTTCGGGATCCTGGGGAAGTCCGAGCGCTGCTGCGGGAGCACCATGCTCCGGGTCGGGGACCGGGCGGGATTCGAGAAAAACCTGGCCCCCAATATCGAGAAATTCAATTCCCTGGGGGTGAAGGTCATCGTGACCGCCTGCGCCGGGTGCTACAGCACCCTGAAGCACGAGTACGCGGAGCATCTGGAGGCCCGGGTGTTGCATATGACGGAGTACCTGTCGCAGCTGTTGCGGGAGAAACGCTTGAGCTTCCGGAAGGAACTGCCCCGGGTGTTGACCTACCACGATCCCTGCCATATAGGGAGATACTGCGGGATCTACGACGCGCCCCGGGAGGTCCTGCGGGCGATCCCGGGTCTTGAGTTCCGGGAGCTCGAGCGCCGGCGGGAATACTCGTGGTGCTGCGGCTCGGGGGGAGGGGTGAAAACCGCCTTTCCCGACCTGGCTGTCTGGGCGGCGGATGAGCGCCTGCGGGAGGTCAAGGACGTCGGCGCCACCGGCCTGGTGACCGCCTGCCCGTTCTGCGAGCAGAATTTTATCGATGCCAACGCCTTCGGCAATCATAATCTCGAGCTTTACGACCTGGCCCGCCTGGTGGCCGAGTTAATTTGATCCCTCATTCCACTGCCTGTCATTGCGAGCGAAGCGAAGCAATCGCTCTTTTCCTTTTTCTATTTGGTGTTGTCATTCTGAACGAAGGGAAGAATCTCGTTTTTCCTCTTTAAATCGTGAACCCATCACCGTGTTGTGTTAACAAGGAGTTTCCATGAATAATCTTGACGGCAAAAGAGCGGTAATTACCGGCGCGGCTTCGGGGCTGGGGCGGGCCCTCGCCCTGGTTCTGGCCGGGAAGGGCTGGAAAATCGGCATCGCGGATGTAAACGACGCCGGCTCCCGGGAGACCCTGGAGCTGGTGGAGCGCGCCGGGGGCTCCGGCGAGGTTTTTCACGCCGATGTCAGCAAGCCCGAATCCGTGAAGGAGATGGCGGACCATTTCTACTCCAAATGGAAAGCGGTAGACCTCTTGGTTAACAACGCCGGGATCGCCATTTCGGGGGTGATCGGGGACATCCCCCTCGAGAACTGGAAGCGGATCGTGGATATCAATTTTTGGGGCGTGCTTTACGGTTGTCACGAGTTCATTCCCCGGATGAAGGCGCAGGGCGGAGGATACATATTAAACATCGGATCCGCGGCCGGCCTGCTCTCGATGACTAACATGGGCCCTTACAATGTAACCAAGGCCGCGGTTATTTCCCTCTCCGAAAGCCTGAAGGTTGAGATGGCCCCCTTAAATATCGGCATCACCGTGGCCTGTCCCATGTTTTTCAATACCAATCTGGTCAAGGATATGCCACACACCAACCCCTGGGAGAAGGAATTCGCCGACGCGGCTTTTCAATATTCCCGGATCAGCTCGGAGAAGGTGGCGCAAAAGATTATCAGGGGGGTGGAAAAAGGGAAGCTTTACGTGATCCCGATGCTCTCCGGCAAGATTTTCTGGGCCAACAAAAGGCTTTCTCCTTCGCTTTACTATCACCTGATGGCGTTTATGCACAAGCACGGCTGGCTCCGGGCGATGTCGCTGAAAATTGCGCGCTGGGGATTGGTGTGAGGGAGCGGGAATCCATCCCCCACCATCATCGAAACACCCCCCTCTTTATTGAAAGAGGGGTGGGGGGAGATTTTCATCCAAAGATATTGTCACCCCTGTCCCGTCCCAAAAATGAAATTGTCAATTTATTATCTGCGGTCTGCGCAGGAATCCATTCAAAAGACGATCCGGAAGGGCAATTACGATTGGTCGACGGTAAATCTTGACAGCCAGACAGGGCAAATCGTGGAAAAATGAACCTGCAATTACAGTAGACCAGATAGGCCAGATACTGCGATGCCGAAAAAAATAGGAAATTTAGTCCCCGCCGATCAGATCGAGGGCAAGATCCTTCTGATCCGGGGCCAGAAGGTGATGCTGGATTCAGACCTGGCATTTCTTTATGGGGTTGAGACCAAGGCGTTAATCCAG
>Ga0315285_10007565_pt1 | contig 11153 bp, 7 predicted proteins | sample YL17G09_36_MG_FD_203698 | JGI IMG/M metagenome (GOLD analysis project Ga0315285, IMG submission 203698) | Sediment microbial communities from Yellowstone Lake, YNP, Wyoming, USA - YL17G09_36 | ecosystem: Environmental > Aquatic > Freshwater > Lake > Sediment | place: USA: Wyoming | collected... | reverse complement strand
AACCAACACCAACACCAACACCAACACCAACACCAACACCAACACCAGCACAAGATAGAGCAGATCAAGGATTTGCGCAAGCTGTTGATTTACATAGACGCAATCAATTATGGAATGATATGTGGAAAAAAAACCCAAATAAACCAAAAGGTGGACAGAGTAAAAACGGAACTTGGCGAAATGAAATGGCATCAATATTAGAGGGTGAAAATATACCGCCCAGAGATACACCAGAGTATAATGATTTTATAACAAGAATGAAAGATAAATTTTATAAAACACCGAAAGGATCAACAATATTACCAATCATAAACGCTTTACCAGATGCACCTGCACAACCAAATGCACCCATAGTACCAACACCAGCAGGACAAGTACCAGCACAAATACCAGCACAACCAAATACACCCATAGTACCAACACCAGCAGGACAAGTACCAGCACAAATACCAGCACAACCAAATACACCAATAGTACCAACACCAGCACAACCAAATGCACCCATTGTACCAACACCAGCAGGACAAGTACCAGCACAAATACCATTACACTTACCAGGACGTGGAACAGCTAGAGCGATTCAACTTCCACCAGGTACACAACAAATTGGAGTACGACAAATATTAGGACCAGGTGGAAGACCGATAGAACGAGATCGTAATAGGCGTCCAATTATTCCATTTCTTCCATATTTACCAGGTACACCAAATGGTAAACCAGATGTACCCAGAAAATATCCCCCACGTGATCCACGTGATCCAGATAACCCAGATAAGAAAGAACCAACTAAACCTGCAGATGACCCGGCAAATGAAGGAGCCGTAGATGCAGATGATCATAAGAATGTTTCAGGATCAGGATATGGATATGCACGCCCAGAATTTACAACTGATACAGGTGCTGAAAGTCTTGTATTAACACAACAAGAATCAATATTAGCATTAACACAATGGGACAAGTTCGATGATGTCACAGATGCGATATACACTCTAGATAATCCATTGTATATGCAACAGGTGAAAAAGGATCAATTGAGATATTCAGGAATTGCAAGGGATCCATATTTTTATGTAGGTATTGAATATGAAAATCTTTATGCGCCTGATCCATTTCGAGCATATCCAACACAAGGATCAATGCAATCATCAAATAACTTGTCAACAGCAATGGGACAAGTTAGATATAACCCATATCTAACAGTCGGATCACGTCAACGATCATTAGCGAATCGAGTTGATCCAAGTTATGAAACAGATCTTATTGATCGTATGAATATTAACCCAGATCTACAAGAATTGATATTAGATAAAGAAGATGAATATGATGATACAGATTCAATCAATAATTTAATTAAAGCGTTTGTATCATCTAAATCATCTATCTTAGAAAATCGATGGACAACACCGACATCAAGCTTTGAAGATTTTAAAATTGAAACAAAAAAAATAGATTAGTAATATATATATATACTATGAGTGATCAAGATGATATCGAAGATAATCAAGATAATCCAGTCAATATTACAAAACTTGAAACTAAGAAATCAAATTTACCACAAACGATGTATATGAATTTAGAGATCATCAATAAATTCCCATCATTAACATTATGTGTCGGTAAATCAGGTTCAGGCAAATCTAATGTAGTTGCTAATATGCTTACCAAAAAAGAATTTATGAAAGGGTTTTTCGATCAAATATATCTATTTTCACCAACTGCAAATTCAGATGATCTAGTTGAACATTTGAAATTGAAAAAAGAAAATATTATTGAAAAGTTAGATCAAAGTGCAATCGTAAAATTAAATAAAATTGTAGATGATAATACGCAGAAAATAAAAAGTAATGGTATTGCATCAGTTGCAAGAAATTCAAAGATATTAATCATATGTGATGATTGTATTAGTGAAAAAGTATTTATTAAGAGTGACATATTAACTAGACTTGCAACCGCAGGACGACACGCACTAATATCAACGATCATATGTGCACAGTCATATACAAAGGTGCCAAGAGTAATAAGATTACAATCACAAGGAATCATTATATTCCCATCATCAAATGACGAGATAGAATTATTAGGACAAGATTTGTGCCCCGCAGGTATGAAGAAATTAGATTTTATTAATCTTATTAAGTATGCAACAGATGAACCATATTCTTTTCTATTTGTTAATCATCACGTTAAAAATCAAAAAGATAAATTTAGAAAGAACTTTAATGAAATCATTGAATATGGATAATAATAATCTGCGTACATTGTATAACATCGTAAACAAATATGTCAGACTCAAATTATGATAATAATTCAAATAGTCAAGAAGAACAAAAATATCCAGTCACGAATGATGTGTCATCGCAAACTGATGTAGATCTTAGAGCTACTACACTACATCGCAAAAAACGGGACGATAATGAGATATCATCAGTCGATACATCAGTTCGTAATGATACATCAGTTCGTAATGATACGAATAATCTAACAGTGAACACACCATCAAACAAATCAGATATTGATAATCAAGTGGTTTTCGGTCAAGATATCCAAAGCGGGTATGATCAAGATAGCCAAGAGTATAATTCAGATAGCCAAGATTCAGATAATGCGGCGAGCTTCTCATCTAAATCACAATCAACTAAAGAAACTCTTCAAGGATATCAGAATACTAATAAAAATAATAAGAAAGGTACACCAACTACTACCACACAACATCAAACAGTATTACAAAGAGTACTAATAGATGACGATAAACAAGATCAAGTCGAAGTAGATAATATAAATCAACAAAATGCACCTGATGAAGCTAAATCAGATGAACAATTATTAGAACAGTTTGTAGCTAGTTCGAAGGCTAAGACAAGAAAAGGTACAAAAAAACGTATAAATACAGATGATGAGGATGCAAGATTACGCATTCTACTACAAAAGAAGGATATTCAGGCGCGTTTGAAAGATGTAAATAAAATTGCTCAGATTCAGATTACAAATAAAATAGGTAATTTAGGAAGAACAGAATTGCAACTTCAAAACAAAAAAGAATTGCGACAACCAAAAGCAACAGTTAAAAGTGAAGCATTACAAGTCGCAACACAAGATAGAGTACAACATCCGACAACATCTACAACTAAACAAGAAACATCAACATATGATCCAGCAGAAGGTCAAAAACAATCAATAAGACGTAATGATACAAATCAATCTACTAATGATACAAAGACATATCCAACAGGAGAAAAGGTTAATGATAATGAGTCTAAATACGATACTGCATTGAATGAACATTACTTAAACGACGCAAAAGATCAGCTACGTATTGAAATTAATAGTTCTGTTACACATTTAGATTTTGTAAAGAGATATGGTGGAACTGAAAATTATATTAATTCTGTGATACCGCAATTACTAGAAGGTATACCAAGTAAGACCATAATCGATAATTCGATTGATGAAAACCATCAAATTAAATTAAGAGAGATTGGAGAGAGTGCAATAAGAGAATATGTTGATCGTAATGCGATTAAAGATATGAATGTCGGTGATAATTTGGATGAGGATGAGGTTGTGGAAGTAATTAACGCTACACTAGATAGAAAATACGATCAACAAGGACTACCACTATCAGCATCTAGAGAAACTATAAATCCATTAAATGATTATAATGTAAATGGAACTAGACACGACCCATATAATCCTTATGGTGGTGGTGGTGGTGGTGGTGGTAATGGTGGTAATAATGACGGTAATAGAATATTAAATGCTATGGCTAGATTACATCAAATGTCACCCCATATTGCGAATATGATATCTGACCCATCAACAAGAAGTCTAATTATAAAACGTGATACATCTATCAAGGATATATACCCCGCGATCAGACCAAATAATCTTAATATTGTTCAACAATCAATAGCAAGATATAACTATGACTCAAATCTATTAAATGTTTATTTCAGTTAGAAAAATTATAATCACGATGTATATATATTATGAATCATCCAAGTGTTAGATTACTGAGGATAACAAATAATGAACCGGATCAATATTCTAACTCGTCATTTGTTGGCAAAGGTTCTACTGTACGATTTCAAACTAATGATTATGATTTACACGGCATAACTAAATGCTATCTAAAAACTGCGATCATTCCAAATTCTCAATACAACATATATTCTAGAAATAATACACTACATATTGTATGTGCTGATATGATAGAAGTTCAACCCATTCCAGTTGGACAATATACAATAACAACCTTTGTAGATGCGTTGAAAGCTGTATTGGATGTCGCGGCATTTCCTCGAATATTTACTATAACAGTTGATCCATTGACATATAAATTAACATTCATAAAATCAGGTGGTGCACAATTTACAATATCTGATAAAACATTGAATTCATTGTATCTACCAATTGGACAAGATATACAAAAAACATCAACCGCGCTAAGTCTACAATGTGATAATATGTATAATATTTCAGGACTAAGACATATATATATTGAATCTCAAGTTTTAGGCAAACAACTATGTACGGGGGCAACATCAAAGAAATTCAATATTATCGCTGATATACCTATTGAAAATTGGACACCATTTGGATCGTATCAAACGAATTCTTTTAGTGAAGAAACAATGAACGTCACATTTTTTCGTGGTGCTAAAAATATATCTACTTTAAATATTAGTTTATGCAATGAATATGGGCATCCTCTAGAATTAAACGGATTACCATTTACTTTGATATTTGAATTACATTCAAACTAATATTTACTTATCGATATTTTAATATAATTGTATAATATAATTATACACTTATGAATATTAGCGGGAATGCATTGTCATCAACATTCGCAGGAGGAATATATACAGATAATGTAAGAGATTTAACAAATACTAGTAATATTGAACTTAATCAGACTACTATCGATCTACAAGCACAAAACGTTCTTGTTAATGGTGTACCACTGCAACCAGGGGGCGGAGGTATTGTAACCGATCCTTTAAACTCTAATTTAAGTATTGGAGTTTTTGACATCACCAATTTACCAAGAGGACAAACAATAAGATCAATATCTAATTTGACAATAGCTACAGAAGAAAAAACAGTAAATATCGAATCTGCAACATTTCCAACATCAACAACTATGAATGGTATTTTAAGGATTCCAACTATTGCTACTGATCTTATTACTGATCCATTAGAATCATCAGCAATTCAAATGACAACAGGAGGAATAAATATGACATCTACTGATATTAATATTAATGGTAATTCAACTATTACTGGAATTTTAAAAGCTGATATTAAATTGATAGTACCACAAATAATAGAAGAATCAAAAACATCAAGTATATTGATGGAAGCATCAGGGATAGCTATTACATCACCAGCTTTATTGTATAATAGTAATGCTATCATATCCGCTATAGGTAATCAAAATCAATATATTATGGGTGATGGTTCATTATTACAATACAGTGCAAATAGTGGTAATAGTAATTTTTATTTATATAAATCTCATAGTAATACTCCAACTCCCCCGCCGGCTAACGGATTTGTATATTACAACAATAGCACTCAAGGATTGGCAACAATCATATATATCAGTCATTTGACGGATGATGTTATTGATATAGAAATATTCTTTAATAATATCAATAAAATTAATGATGTATATTTACAAGATCGTAATGACTCAACTAATTATATTAAATATAATATTACAGGTACACCAACAATTGTCGTAGGTTCATATATATCTATTCCTGTAAGTCTAATTGTTGCAAGTGGTACTGGTGCTATTTCATTTGGCGTTAATCACAACATACTATTATCTTTCTTTACTAATAACATTGAAGTAGATACAAGATTATCTACATTAGAAACTAAAACACAATATCAAACAGGGCTGGGTGGTATAACTGGATTTACAGGAAATCTACTCGTTACAAGTGAAATGCAATCAGGGACAATACGTAAAACTGGTGGTTTAACAAGTCAATTTTTAAAAGCAAATGGTGATGTAGATAGTAATACATATGTACAAGGAATCACAACACAGATTAATAGTTCAGTATCATATATTAATAATATTGGTAAAGTATCATCTAATGTAAGTAATCTTTATGTACAGTTAGGTGAAAATACAATCCAATCAGCAATCGCAGCAATAGGTGTAGGTTATAATATACAATGTAGTTCGGGTGGTTCAACAGAAAATATTATTTTAAATAAACAAAATTATACCCTATGTGGTGCCAATTGTCCGCCTTTTAGTCAGACTACACAGATTAATGGAAATGTTACTATCGGCGAGAGTTCAGTATTATCAACAAGAATAAGAATGAAAGATTTAAAAATAGTAGGTAATCTAACATTTGTATCATCTGTAAATAATGAATTGAGAACGTTTATCGATAATTGCGATTTTAGCGGGACTATCACATTTCCAACAGTTGCAGGGCAGTTTGCGTTTTACTCTATTACTTTTACTGGTTGCAGTTTTACTACTGCTAATCCTATTGTTATTCCTGATCAAAATACATATAGGTTGACATTTTCTAAATGTATCTTTTTTGGTCAGACAATAACTAATAATTTAACTTTGGCAAATTCATCTAATTTATTATTTGAAACTTGTTCAGGTTTAAGTACATTGTCATTAGGTAATTGTGCAAAGGTTGGGAATCTAATAACTCAAGCAGGTGTCATAACTCAATTTAGTTCAAATTTATCTTTATCTGGTTCATCTACATCATTTGTTAAATATGATGGTTCATCGGATAGTACATTATATTCATATCGTAAATTTTCAAGAATAGGTGCACTGACTACATATAACTTATCAACTGTAGCAACTAATATTATACCGTCTACTAATGGTAGTATATTATTTGGAGCGAATGAAGCAAAAATAGGCGATGTATATGTATTAACTATGAAAGGATATTACACAGTAGCATCATTAGGACAAGTTATTAGAGTAAAAGGTGATGCTTTTAATTCCTCATTTGGTTTTGATAATCTCATACCTTTTCCGGCAGTAGTTAGTGGCGGGACAGCTTATACATATTCAATATCTGTTACAATTCTTACCGCTACAACGTGTATGGTGTATAATGAATTAACAACATCAGTAAGTAATTCAACTACTACTGTTATTGGTGGAACTTCTGGAGGAGTACAAAGTTGTAATATTGCAAATAGTACAACATTTACACTAACGGCAACATCAACAGTTGCCGTAGGTAATACAATAATCCCATATATAATATATTTGATGAAAAATTAAATATACGATATATATATATATGCTTGTATTTAAGAAAAGTACAAGAAGTGATAAAAAATATATGGTGACTTATAATAATAAGATTATTCATTTCGGTAATCCTTATTATGAACACTATCGAGACAGTACAGGAGTTGGGGCATATAGTCATATGGATCATATGGACGAACGAAGAAAGAAAAGTTATTTAAAACGTGCAAAAGGTATTACTGATAATGATGGCAATTTAACTTATAATGATAAATCAAGCGCAAATTACTATGCGATTAATTATTTGTGGAAATAGATATATTATTGTTTGAATTAATAATAATATAGTTGTACAAAATTTATAGATAGATATCTATCTTTGTTGGGTCGCGTCCTCTACTCAATGCGGTATATAAAACGCTTATTGGCATTCTCGTTGTTTCATAGATAGAATAATTATCATCATATGTTTTTCCTTGTGATGCGTGTACAGTAGAATACGCACCCAACGCCCCGCCGAATTTGTGAGTCCAAGATAATTTTATATTGTTAGTATCGATATCTGTTTTAATATCTTTGATTTTAAAAAACGATTTAATATGTTCTTGACATTTCTTTTCAGACCCGTGATTAAAAGTTAATAGTGTTGATAAAAATTGATCATACACTTTACTATATCTTGCGTTCTTGTGCCATTCCATAATATATTCATTGTTATCGCATAAATCAAAATATATATCGTCGTTTTGAACACTGCGCCCGAATGTACACTGATTTACGTCACCCGCAAATATTACTTTTAGATTTGAATTATGTTTGATATGTGAAAGATTTGTTAATATATCAGTACTTAAAAAACTACATTCATCAATAATTAGATAATCGATATCTTTGAATATATTGTCTAATGATTCTCTAGATTTCCCTTTAGAAAATAATACGTTTTGTATTGTATTACAATTATCATATATTTCTGCGCTTTCTTTTGTTGTACTACATAAAATATATCGTTTCTTGTGTTTCTGTAAGTATGGTACAATTTGATTCTGAATACAATGTGTCTTTCCATAACCTGCTTTTGCGTCTATTGTAAAACCTTGATCCAATCCCAACACTTCATTAATATCATTGTACGCATTAATTATTAATTCAGATTTTATTTTTGGTTCAATAGGATAATTAAATTTATGATTCCAAGAAAATGAAGAGTATTCATATTTAACGCTAAAACCAAGTTTATAAAAGTTTTTATTAAATTGATCCATATTAACATACTCTTTGTTATCTTTCATTTCGATCTTTCCTAGTAATTTAGTATCAAGATTAAATGCAATAGAATCAGTATATATCTTTTTGATTTGAACACCTGGATATATTTTTTTGACTGCATTATATATATGCCATATTTGTAATCTCGCATATGACAAAATAGCTAAATATACATACATTGCCGATGTCTTTTTATATTTTGAATTGATTATATCGATACTTGGTTTATGCTCATATTTTATATTTTCAACCTTGATAGTTTTTAGAATTTCATTACGTTCTATTTCTGTTTTATAATTATATGTTATCTTTTCGTTTTTATCGCCTGTTTGTTTCTTTCCCTTTCTCTCTTTTTTCATTTTTATCTTTCCTTGAATTGGATGAGAGTTTGGATATTTAATTAAATATGCTTTTTGCTCAAGATCATTACATTCATACGTATATGTAGTTTGACTTTCATAACTTGCCAAATATCCAGAGTATCTAACTAAATCAAGATGTGTATATTTATTAGTCTTATCAATCTTCTCATAATTTATCGCTATGTGTTGATATTTAATAGTACATCGTTTTAATATATTCATCTCAATGATTAAATAACCAAGTGTCCAAAACGATTTATCACCGAATATGTCTCGTTCAATATCTGATCTATCTTGAATATCTTCAATATAATAAAATCCGCGTTTCTCTATATGTCCATTATATATTGTTGTTGTTTCACTTCCATCGTGTTTAGGGAATACATAATTTTTATTTTGTAAGATATCATAATAACATCTATTAATATCAAGACCACCGTTATTTTTTACATTGTGTGTTAAAAATCTTACGGGGCGTATATTACAATCTTTATAAAAAGATATATTGTTTTGAGAAAACGAAGATCTAAAATGAAAATGTTTTTCGATCTCTTTGTATCTATCAATTGGCTTATATTTGATACCATTGACGATTTTATAGTTTGATGAATAACATTCACTTCGTAACTTATAAAAGTCTTCAATCTCAATATATTCTATCTTACATTCTATTTCTGTAATTTTTCCATTGCGAACATTTTTTAAAACGTGCATATGTATATCGTGAATCATAATGTCAATCTTTTTCGTGTTTGTGTTTTGTTGTTGAATACATTCTTTATCGTGTATAAAAACGTTCAAATCATATTGTATTGAATTCAATATTTTAGTCAATTGAATATATGTTGGTGTTGGCGTTTCAATTAACATCGATTCTATTTTCTGATATTCCTTCTTGCCAAGTTTTGATTTAAGATATGATGGTACACAATAACTATCAATATCATAATCTTGTGTATTAAAGTTTTCTAATTTATCGTATGTTACTTTTCGTAATCCTATCTTACCAAATAGTTTTATATATGGTTTACCGCCAACATTAATATTTCTACCCGTAATAGGATTTATTGCCCTTCTTATGCCTATGACTGGATCATTAAATTGTTTTTTTGCCCATAACTCTAAATGTGGTTTAAATATATTATTGATATAATCCGAATCTAAATCCGCATCCTCAAATAAAAGATAGATCTTTTTGTATTGAGGTGGTAATAATTCAACATTGATAATATTACGATTTACAAGAAGTGCAGAACATAAGATCGCAGTTTCATAATTTACGATATCTATATCATATGCTTGTTTCTTTCCTCTTATACGATATGAAAATTCACCATCTCTTGTTTTTTCATAGTTAAAATGTATTGATCTTATTTTCATTGATAGTTTTAAAAGATTACGTGAGAAAACTGCATCATTATCATATTGTTCTTCTTCTCCATCCCATCCCATATATCCTCCTCCTCCTTCTGGTGAATAAATATTTGTAGTTGCCATTTTATTGTATTGTTATAATATAACAATATAATATATTTTTATTCTTAATCCTAGATTAAATTAAATTAAATTTGTTTTTGAATCTTTGATTTTCTTATATCTTAGTCTAGATTTTTCGATCTGTTTTAATTTATACTCTATATTTACTAAATATTTCATTTTCATATAATTCTTCATATATATCTTATATGCGTTTTTTTGCTCAGGTGTTTCAAGCTTTCGTGGCATTGCTTATATAATACTATATATATTAATTTTCTTAACTCTTTATTACAGATAGATGAACTATGTGATAAAAAAAACTTTGCAGGGTCACACAATACATATTTGTTTGATATTGAATAGAATACGATTTATTAGATATTGTTTTATAGTGTATTGATAAATATTTTACTAACTTATTGATTGTCTCTACGTACATAAATGTACGCACATACAGTGGCACGCCCTAGCGATAAGTTCGAAAATGATTTATTAGATGTTGTTTGTTAGAATGCTATTTAATAGATACTATTTTTAAAGTGGAGTTTAGAGGGGGTGATAAATCGGGCGTTTTATAAAGTGGAGTTTAGAGGGGGTGATAAATCGGGCGTTTTATAAAGTGGAGTTTAGAGGGGGTGATAAATCGGGCGTTTTATAAAGTGGAGTTTAGAGGGGGTGATAAATCGGGCGTTTTATAAAGTGGAGTTTAGAGGGGGTGATAAATCGGGCGTTTTATAAAGTGGAGTTTAGAGGGGGTGATAAATCGGGCGTTTTATAAAGTG
>Ga0315285_10007562_pt1 | contig 11154 bp, 7 predicted proteins | sample YL17G09_36_MG_FD_203698 | JGI IMG/M metagenome (GOLD analysis project Ga0315285, IMG submission 203698) | Sediment microbial communities from Yellowstone Lake, YNP, Wyoming, USA - YL17G09_36 | ecosystem: Environmental > Aquatic > Freshwater > Lake > Sediment | place: USA: Wyoming | collected... | reverse complement strand
CAGACCTGCACACTCTCTTGGACGGCCAATGCCACTGGAACACCCCCCGTCTCGTATTGGTTAGATGCCAACTTCACTTCGTCCTATAGCCAGGTGCCAGCTAACGACTCGGGCAATTTCCAGATAAATATCACTGCGCCGCCTACTGTCTACGGCTGGCTGAACGTCAGTTATCAGAGCCCGGCGAACGGCAGCTCCCAGAACGTGAGCCAATCAGATACATTCAACGTTAATATGACTGTAACTTGTGTTGGCGGACCTTGTGGGAATGTCAACGGGACTTTGAAGTATAACAACAGCGCTGGCCTGAATCCCGACACCGTAATAAGCGCGATGGCCGGGACCACACCGTTCTATGTTAGGTATTCTAGCCAACCTTACCAGAACTTTACAGAGACAAATATAGGTAACATCGAGAATATCGTTGAGTCTGTCGCGATCGGGGATGCTGACAATGATGGACAGAACGAGGTGATTATGGGGGATGACGAAAACTGGGCGCTAAGGATGTACAAGAATACTATTGGCACTTGGGTGGAGACTAACATAAGCGACGTAGAGTATATTTATTCTGTCGCGATTGGGGACGCTAACAACGATGGGCAGAATGAGGTGGTTGTTGGCAGTGGTGATTACGACGGGACCAGAATGTATCAGAACACATCCGGCACTTGGATCGAGACGAATATAAGCGATTATTCGGGTTGGGTTCAGTCTCTCGCAATAGGAGACGCCAATAACGATGGGAAGAATGAGATAGTTGTTGGTCTTGCACACTTCGGTGACACGCCACCCAATGAGTTGAGGATGTATGAGAACAAGACAGGCACGTGGGTGGAGACGAATATAAGCGATTTGCCGGATGATGCCAGAACTGTCGCGATTGGGGACGCTAATAATGACGACAATAAAGAAATTGTGGCTGTAATAGCTTATGAGAATTATAATGCTACACGGATGTACAATTTCACTGGCGGTGCATGGACAGAGACTAACATCAGCGATGGAGACGGTTGCGACACATATGCTGCCGTGATTGGGGATGCTGATAATGACGGCCAGAATGAGGTGGTTACCGGAACCGAGTGTGATGAGGCGAGGGTATTTAAAAATGAGTCAGGTGGATGGGTGCAGACTGGAACAATTTATAATGACGTCATAGGTATCGTCAATTACGTGACTATGGGGGATTTGAATAATGACGGTAAGAATGAGGTCGTTATTGGTGAGCTTACCAACGGTTACGTAAACGTTATGTGTGAGAACAAAAGCGGTGGATGGGCTCAGACAAATATAAGCTATGTGCCTGACGTCCTTATGGCTTTGGCTGTCGGGGATGCGGATAACGATGGCAAGAACGAGGAGGTTATCGGACTTGATTACACTTCTCAGTATAATGAATTGATGATGTATGAGCTCGAAATTAACCCGCTTTACTGTGGCACTCTAGTCCAGGGCCAGACCTGCACACTCTCTTGGACCGTGAACGCCACAGGAACGCCGCCTGTCTCGTACTGGCTGGATAGTAATTTCACGTCATCATATAGCTCGGTGCCTGCGAACGATTCGGGCAATTTCCAGATAAACATAACCCAGCCGACCGCGGCTTACATCACCGTGACCCCAGTATCGCCCGCTAACAACACCATCGTTGACAGGGACTCGGTCGATGCAGGGACAGCTGACTATGTCGCTCTAGTCGTGAACACCAATGCTCAGAGCACGGTGAACATAACTTTCAAGGTCAACCTAACCGACCCTGTGATTGGCGGCCAGACGAACCTGACCATAGGCTATAATGTCACAAACGCCTCTGGCCAGGCCATTTTCGTCTGGGACCCGAACAGCACGATGTACGCAGGCAACTATAGTTGGTGGGGGGCCGCTAACGTCAGCTACGAGATAAACGCCACTAGGACAGTACATGTCTACGGCGGGCTCAACCTGACGTTCCAGAGCCAGACGAGCTCTCCTGGCAGCAGCTATACACTGGGGCAGAATGTGACCATAAACGCCACTCTGAGCTCTCTTGGACCAGAAAGCGTCTTGCAGCTCAATACCAGCTACTTGGCTAAGGTTAACTCGACAATTATAGCCGAGGACAGCACGACAAGACTAGCTTACCTGAACTATTCCACGACTATCCTTGGCAACTGGACCGGAAACTATACTTTAGCCGCGGGCGACCCGCTCTCAGGCAACCCCTATTATGTCAGTTTGAATGCCAGCGCTAATTACTTCTTCACCAACACGACTAACTTCACGAGAGCCTTTGATGTCCTGACCAATGTGACTGTTTCTATAACCCTTTATGGTGTGCCAGTGGACTATACCTCGCTGGATCCTGGCATAACCTCTAACGCAAGCACAATTAAAGGCTTCCCGATGATAGTGAGTGTGGACAGCATAACTAACGTCAATGTCAATATAAGTATCAAATCGAATGAGACGAACATGACCGGCCCTAACAACAACTATATAATGGTACAGAACCAGACCTTTGCTGATAATAGTCAGGGCCAGAACAATAAGAGTCTTACAACTCAATATCAACTGTTAAAGAGCAACATACCGGTCAACTTCACTTCTGGGACAAATGTCAGCGCTTACTGGTGGGTTGCTATCCCAAGCTATACACCACCAGGGCTTTACACCAATAGTATAATTGTATATTCAATCCAAGCTGGGTAGCCTACCAAAAAGTTTATAAATGGGGCATGACTAATAGAGAATACGAATGGAGGTAGTCAAATGAATAGTGGGAGAATCGCTATTGGGCTATTGATTATATTAGCTTTCGCAATTATGCTTATGGTAAAAACAACAACGCTGCCCAATGCCTATGCGGCAAGCAACTCAAACCAGTCTACTACTGCCAGCGTGACTGTTAACGGTTTCGTGTCAATCACACTTACGGGTGGAACGATTACCTTTGGGAACTTGGATCCGGGGGTAAACGACAGTCGTGCGACTAATGCACCACTACTTGTGCGGGTAGATAATGCAACAAATGTGCCTGTAATGGGCTATATAAACGGAAGCGTATTTACGGATGGTGGCTCCAACTCATTTGTTGTTGGAAATATGAAGTTGAACATTACCGGAAACAGCACTGCCATAAATGCCAGTTGTAACACCGCAAGATGTAGCTACACACTGACTCCGTCATGGGTGTTTAACGAGACCGCGCCTCTTGGAACAGGGCACAAAGGAGAATATTTTTGGAATTACATAAGCGTACCAGAGGGTCAGGCCCCTACTACATATAATGCAAATGTAAGAATTTGTGGTCAACAGACTGGAGCTATGCAGTGTAATTAAAACCTTTCCTTTTTCTTTCAATTTTCTCTTTATGGGTAGCCTTTTAAATACATAAAAACTTAAAAATAGATGAGTGAAGTACATGAATTATAGATCTTGTCTATTTATTTTAACAATCCTTTTTTTAGTTCCAATCTCCTTAGCCGATGTAAACTCTCCAGCATACAGCCTTGGGACAATGCAGCCCGTTAGCTCATATACGGCCCACCCTGGAGAGAACAAGACCGTCGAATTCTATATCTTCAATGCTTATGGTAATAGAATATCGCATATAGTGCTTTCTGTGGCTAACAATCCAGACAATCTTGAGATAGATCTTCCGCCACTTGGGACAAACATGTGGAATATAAGCGGAATTATGACTCCGGTTGAGGAAAATCTGTACGTCGAGCCGCTGCCAATAGTGGAAGAACAACCAGCAAATCCTCCCGCAGGTATATATTATCTGAAAGCAACTAACATCACGGGCTTTATCCCTGCTAAGAAGGCGGTGGCAACAATAAAGATACCTGAAGATGCACCATTGGGCAAGAGTTATGAATTAACTATCAATGCGCTTGCAAAATGGTATGGGGAAGCAGGAACAGTCCAGATTAGCCAGGCAAGACCATTCTCTTATACTCTTTTGATTACTGCTGAGAACTACAGTGAGACGCTTTACACCCCCTCAGGAGAAGAGGGTGGTGGCTGGAGCCTTGGACTCTCAAATGAGATGATTTTCGGGATACTCATAGGTGTGCTTGTTATTGTAATATTGTTCCAGCAATTCAGGCCAAAAAGACATAGATAAAACCAAATCTTTTTTAATCAGGTATGATTTATAGTCACCATAGCGTGAGCTATCGTGATTTAATGAAAAAAATACTCATATTTTTGATGTTGCTGTACAGCGTAAGCGCTATTTCATATTCATATAATTATACAACGGCTCTGGTCACGGTCTGCAATAGCACCCCTAATTTGAACATAACAAGCTTCTATGTTGATCCATCTTCGCCATATTCTGATGAGCACCCAGTATTTAGAACGGTTTTTAAAAATGAAGGAAATTGCTATCTGATGAATGCTACGCAGAATATAATGGTTTACAACTCAGCGGGAATTAAGGTATGGAATAGCAGCCCAGTAAACGATCCTAATGTCGTTGCGGAAACCATAACAGGGCCGACTGATTTTTTTACGGCTCCGTACACTTTCCCGGCTGATACTTATACTGCAAACTTAACCATTAACTATACGGTCCAAGACTTCTATGGAGTCATTATATTCAACAACTCAACTAAAGCCAATCTGAGCTTTACAACCACTATAAGACCGGTCACTCCACCAAGCACTGGAGGCGGGGGTGGAGGAGCGCTGCCGCCGTCGATACCAAAGGCAATCTTCGTCCAGTTCCAGAAATACCCGGTGCTACAAGAAGTGGCCCCAGGAAGCCTGATTATAGTTGATCTGGGGGTCAAGAACCCGGAGAACAAGGTCCAGAGCATCAGCGTGAACTTCACAGGCATACCTAGTAACTGGATGACCGTGTTCCAGAAGGACATAACCATAGACCCATACGCGCTCAAGACGATATCTTTCACGCTCAACGTGCCAGAGAACGCCGACTCCGGAGACTATCTCGTCAAAGCCTCTATCCAGGACAAGGGAATAAGCGGCTACAGCTATTTCATAGTCAGGGTCAAGAGCTATCCCGATAACTATATGGCGCCGCAGATGTACAGGCGGGTCGATCTGGACTTCGTCAACAACAAGAGCACGGTCAAGATACTCGTCTGGAACGACGCCAGCCCGCACAAGAAGATAGACATATACGAGAAGATTCCGAAGATGATCGCTGACAATGTCGACCAGGTGAGCTTTGCTACGGCGCCGAACGCGATAATCCAGGCTGACCCGGTCGTCATGTTCACGATGGATAATGTCAGGCCGGAGGAGAAGAGGAGCATAGACTATACGGTGAATAACGTCATCGACCAGTATGAGCCTTACGTCTATTGGCCTATCGAGCAGGTCAATGTAATGTACGAGAAGGGCGTTGACAAAATACAGATATCCAACGTCTACCAGAGCATATTGATACCTGGCGGCCGTGACAACTATCTGACTTTCGATATAGGCAACATCTACACCAGCAACGTCAATGTGACCATAACCTCTTGGTTACCAAGGGGCTGGAACACGACGCCTGCGAGCATAAATCTGGTGATTCCGCCATACAGCCAGACCAACGTGTACATGAACGTCTATGCTCCTGAGAACATACAGCCAGGCAACTATTACGCCGGCCTGTATATAACTTATGAAAACACCACCATAACCAAGGAGCTGGCGTTCAGGGCGCAGGAGATAAATGCCCTGGGCGGGCTCTTCGCGGGGCTCAGGCTCTTGTATGACAACGGCTATCTTGTCTTGCTGGCCTTGTCTGTCTTGATAATAATGGTCATAAGAGTCGTCAGGACGAGAAGGAGATATGAATATAAAGAGGATGTGTCTGATACTCTATCAGAAATAAAGGGAATCGTGTTCAGGAGAAAGTAGAATGCGCAAAAACAGCATCGGGATTGTGTCTGGAAAAGGTGGCGTGGGTAAGACTACCGTGACCGCTAATCTAGGCGTTGCTCTTACCAAGTTCTTCAATGTCAACACGATAGTGCTTGACGCTAACGTACTTACTTCTAATCTTGGCCTGCATCTCGGCTTCGTGAGGGAGCCTGTGTCTCTGCACGACGTCCTGCAGAACAAGCTGCAGATAGACCAGGTCATCTATGTGCACTCTTCCGGCCTGAATGTCATACCATCCTCTCTCGCCGTGGACGCGAACATAGACGCGTCTGCTTTGGGCGAGACCATAAGATATCTAGAGAAGAACTATGATTACGTGATTGTCGACTCGGCGCCAGGGCTTAGCAAGGAGGCTCTTGTTGTCATGGACGCCTGCGACAGCTTTATAATCGTTACAAATCCCGAGCTACCTGCTGTTACTGATGCGATAAAGACCATAAGCGTGCTGGAACAGAAGAACAAGCACGTACTCGGCATAGCGCTGAACAAAGTGACGGGCAACAAGTACGAGCTCACAAAGCACCATATCGAAAGAGTGACCGACTATCCGGTGATAGCTGAGATACCTTTTGACGAGCACGTCCCGGCGAGCATAGCCTTTAAGACGCCCGTAGTCCTATACGCGCCGAACTGCAAGGCCAGCGTCAGGCTCAGGGGGCTAGCGGCATGGGTGTGCGACAAGCCCTATTTGGCGCAGAGAGATAGCATCTGGATGAGGCTGTTCCATCTGATTTTCGGATAAATGGCTATGGCTAACGTTGAGCCAGAGAGCCTAAAAAAATAGACGGGAGGGCCGAGCCCTCCCCAATACAACGGTGACGCATTCTGGAAAAAAGGTCGTTTTTTCGCAGACTTTAATATAAACGAAGGTTGTATTTAAAGCTTTACTCGGGGTTGTCTTAAAAAGTAAAAACGCCATAAGTGGTATCATGCCTACGAATGTCACGCGCGAATACCTCAACGCTGAGCTGAAATATCAGAAGGCCAGGACCAGCGACGAGAGGCTAGAGGCCCTGAAGGAGATGCTCTCGACGCTGCCGAAGCACAAGGGGACAGAGGTCCTGAAGTCCCAGATAAGGGAGAGGATGAAGAAGCTCAGGAAGGAGCAGATAGAGGCTAAAAAGAGGAGGGCCGGCCACGCGCCCGTTGTCAGAAAGGAGGGCTTCCAGGTCGCTATAATCGGCTTCCCTAACTCCGGCAAATCCACTCTCCTGGCCAGATTGACTAACGCACGACCTAAAATATCCGACTATCCCTTCACCACGAAAGAGCCGGAAGTTGGCATAATGGAGTTCGAGGGCGGCCAGATCCAATTGGTCGAGATACCGGCGCTGGTCGAGGGGGCTGCGGAGAAACAGAGGGATATGCTCACTCTCCTGCATAATGCTGACGGGATCGTACTTCTTGCAGATGACGACCACCAACGCAAGACTATATTGGGCGAGCTTGCCAATTTCGGGATAAAGAGGTCGATATTCTACGCATCAAAAGGAGACAAGATAACCAAAAAACAGCTCTTCGAGTTCTTCGACCTGATTAGAGTCTATACCAAGGAGCCGGGCGAGAAGACGGAGATGGACAAGCCGATAATACTGAAGCGGAAGTCAACTGTCTTGGACGTGGCTAAAGAAATCCATAAAGACTTCGCGAACAAGCTGAAGTTCGCCAGGGTGTGGGGTTCCTCTAAATTCCCGGGCCAGCGCGTGGAAAAAGACCATGTTTTGCAGGACAAGGACATAGTAGAGCTACATATCTAGGGACTCGGGCAAATCCTCTATCTTCTTCCTGACCTGTTTCGTCGTCTCTATATCGCGGATAGTGACGTCCTCATTCTTCAGCGAGTCATAATCGACTGTAATACCATAGTATATGCCTATCTCGTCCGCCCGGGCATATCTCCTGCCGATGGAGCCGCCGTCGTCATAGAATATCTCGAATCTCTTCTTGAGCATGTCGTATATGGCGCGGGCTTTGTCGTCTATCCCGTCCTTGTTGACCAGCGGATAGATTCCGGCAATATAAGGCGCTATCTTCTTGGGCAAGTGTATATAGGCTCTCTTGGGGTCTGACTTGAAACCGTTATCAAGCAATGCCAGAACGTTCCTGTCGACGCCGAAAGACAGCTCGATGACATGGGCTAGAACCTTCTTTCCGTCTTTAGTCACGGTAAGGTCCTGCTTAGAGACTTTTTGGTGGCCGGACAGGTCGTGGTCCGTGCGATAGTGGAGACCCAGGACTTCAACATGCTTCTGGAAACTCGGGAAATGGACCTCTCCGTCGAACTGGTACTTGTTATAGAACGCTCTCTCTTCATCGCTCTTCTCGAAAAATCTTATCTTGAGCTGTAATGAGTCGTAGAATTCCTTTATCCTCGCCATATAGTATAGATACATTTTCGGATAGCCCTTCTTGTGGAGTTCGGCCATAGTCAGCGTCTGCTCCCCTTTCTTCCTCTCTTTGACCAGGACCACAGTCACTTCGCTCTTGGCTATCTCATCGAACCGCGGATGGCTGTCTACCTTGCTATGGTCGAAGAATACCTGGAGCTCTGCCTGGGTGAACTCCCTCATCCTGAACAGGCCCTGGCGCGGCGATATCTCGTTGCGATAGGCCCTCCCTATAATCGCCAGGCCAAAGGGCAGTTTCTCCCGGTTAACGGCATATTCCCTCTTGAACGAGACATAGGAACCCTGCGCCGTCTCCGGTCTAAGGTAGCCTTTATAGTCTTCTCCTATCGTGAAACCGAACATCATCCCTAGAACGCCTACTTCCTTGAACTTGCCGCCGCACTTTGGGCATTTTATATTGTGCTTGGCCATGACCGCATCCAGCTCTTTTGGGGTCATTCCCTCGTAAGACTCTTTCAGCTCCTCCTCGATTATCTGATTGGCCTTCTCGGAGAAGCCGCATTTCTCGCACTTGGCTATAGGGTCGACAAAGTCAGTGAGATGGCCCGACGCCTTAAAGACTCCTTCGGGCATTATGGTCGAGGCGTCTATCTCGAAGAAAGGCTCATCCAATTCTTTCAGGAAATAGTAGCGCCAGCAGTTCTCCCAGTTGCGTTTGACTCTTGTTCCTATCGAGCCATAGTCAAAAAAGCCTGCCGGTCCATTATGTATCTCGCTGGACGGATAGAAAATACCTCTCTTAAGGCAAACGGCCATCAACTTGTCGTATCTATCTTCCATCAAACCACTTTTATGTTATACGCAGCATATATTAATAAATCCTTGCTGCATATATGTTTTGAGTTTCATGCAGGGCACGGAAATCCTTTTGGTCGTTGCGGCCGCCATAATTGCGGTTGTAATCTATCTATACTTCAAGGAAAAGATGATTGTCAAGAAGTACTCGGAGCTGCTAGATGAGAAGGGGAAGATAGAGAAACTCAGCAAGCAGGTCCAGCTAGACTATTACAAGAGAAAGCTGACGGAGGACACGCTGAGGAAGGTTCTGGCTGATTACACTGAGAAAATCCGGATACTGGAACAGCAGATAGAGGGCATAGAAAAAAAGCACGGCATAAGCACTAAAAGGACCGGCCTTGAGAGACACGCGGGGGAGAAAGAACCTGTTTCTGAAGAACCAACTGACCTGGGAAAACTGGAAGAGGAGATCCGATGAGACTAAAGGCAGTGGTTCTTGGACTGCTTGTTTTTGGAATCGCTTTTGCTCCCAGCCCCGGCAGTTGGAGTTCGCCATACATGAACCCCTTGCCGACCTATTCAAACTATCTTTATTTTGTGTCATGGCAGTGGGACAACTCCTCCATGAACGACAACTATTATGGGCATACTCCGCCCGATTGTGGTCAATATCCTTGTTTTTATTACTACGAAGTCAACGAGAGTGGAAAGTCGAATGCCATTTATTATTCCAACCTTTCCTGGATTAACTATACCTCTCTTCCCTATAGATACGATGAGGGAACATATTTCTACAAAGTTAGAGTGCGGCAATACCTTCCTGGCGGCGAGATGGACGGCGGGGGCGTTTCAGAGTATACCGACTGGTCGAACACAACGAACACGACCATAGACAGGTACCCTCCGATGTTGGTTGTTTCGAGCAATCAGAGCTCTTACAAGCATAAGGAAATGGTCTTTATCTCTGCGAATGCCAGCGATTCGGGTAGTGGCGTCGCTAATCTCTCTTTGTACATTACGGGAGAACTGAAAAACTCCTCGATAGGGCAGAATATCACTTGGTCTTCGGATAACCTGGCGCCGGGGACATATGAATATTTCGCAAACGTCTCGGACAATAGCGGGAGGGTTTCGAGAGATCCTTATTCAGGCACCAAGTCTTTCACGGTTGGCGCTCCAGTCACAACCGTTCTGCCACCGAATATCTCAATCAACGCGGTCAAGAACTACAATAGCAACAATGAAACAGTATACCTAACCGTTGTCGCGAATGACTCCGGCGGCCTGAGCACGATAGATGTCATGATTAATGGGACCATAATTGATACATGCAGGAGGCAATGGTCTTCCGATTTTCCCATTTACTATAGTTATAACTGCACTAGCGGCCCCTACAGAATTATCCAAAACGGTTCTTATGGGCTTTACAATTATACTGCCACAGCGATAGGCACGTCCGGACTCTCGAGAACCACTGACCCAAGCAAAGGATTCAAGGTTGTTGGTAACTCCACATGCACGGATTTTGGTTATCCAGTCAATAACAACCAGTGCGCCAGTAACGGAACACAGTCCTTTATCTGCACGTGCTATTCAATGGGGTGTGTGTTATCAAAGAAGTGCGTCGATGTCTGCTACTGCCCTAGTGGCTTTTCATGCAATTCGACCAACCAAGTCTGCTCTTTACCGTCTGGCACGTCGGCCTGCTCCGACGGCACTCCATATGGCCGATGCTCTATAACTCTGCCAAAATACTGCGCTAATGGGGCTCTGATAGACAATTGCAGTAAGTGCGGCTGTTCGGCTGGCTATAACTGCAGCACGGCAAGCAACTCCTGCTATGCCAATAGTTACAGTCCATTGTGCGGCAATGGCTTGTGCGAGGCGGGGGAAAACGCGGACTGCTGCAGAGACTGCGGCTGTGGCGATGGGAAAATGTGCAACCGGACCACAGACCTGTGCTATATCCCACCGGGACCGGCGGTCTACATAGGGCTCAGCCTGATATCCCCAAAACAGACTAATGCCTTTCTTTCACCCGGGCAGACTGTCAGGTTCGTGCTGGAACTGAAGGACGAGAACAAGCGGCTGGTCAATAACGCCACAATAATCGTCTATCCAG
>Ga0315285_10007561_pt1 | contig 11155 bp, 6 predicted proteins | sample YL17G09_36_MG_FD_203698 | JGI IMG/M metagenome (GOLD analysis project Ga0315285, IMG submission 203698) | Sediment microbial communities from Yellowstone Lake, YNP, Wyoming, USA - YL17G09_36 | ecosystem: Environmental > Aquatic > Freshwater > Lake > Sediment | place: USA: Wyoming | collected... | reverse complement strand
GAATCAGGATGTCGTACGGCGAGACCTTCGGGGCCATGTCGAGGCCCTCGAGGCGGCCCCACGGCGTGCGGATGAGGAAGTCATACGTCCCCAGGCGGAGGCCCTTGACCTCGAACTCGCCCGTCTGCGGGTCCACCGTCACGGGGATCTTGAGGTCCATCGACCGTTCCCAGAGGACGGCCTCCTTGACGCGGTCGGGCGGCGTGAGTTTGCCGCGAATCGTGCGGCCGGGATTGGCTTGGGGGTCGACCGGCTTGTCGGCGGGCGGCTTGTCGCCCGGCGCGGCTGCCGGCGCCGCGGCCTGCGGCACTGGTGCGGCTGGCGCGGCGACCGCCCCGCGCCCCGCCCTCGGGGTCCCTGTCGCCGCGGCGACCACCGTCGCCGCCAGCGCCAGCCCGGCCGCCATGACCAGGGCGCCGCGTGCTCGACCGGGCCCCATAGCCCTTCCTCCGACTGTCATGACGGCCGCTACCAGTACAGAGCAACTTGGCGCGCGGCAATGAGCATAACGTTTTACGGCAACCCGACTTGCGCCCCGTAGCGCGGGGCCTTGTGCCCCGCGCGGCCGGCGCGGGCGTACGCCCGCGCTACGGCTTGATAGGGGCACGTGCTTGAGTTATCCAGCGGCCGCTCCTGGCGCAAGTGGCGCTGGAGTACTACTTGCCGGCGGGCTTCTTGCTTTTCGCCTGCGACAGCAGGGCCTTGGCGCGGTTGGCGACGCGGTCATTGGGCATCGCCTGGATCACCTGCTGCATGGCCGCGGCGACCTCGGCCGGATGGCTCCCTACGATCTTCTCGGCGATGGCGACGGCGGCGAGGCCGGCCTCCCCCTTCAGGTCCGCGCTGGCCAGGTGCGGCGTGACGAGGGCCAGCGCCTCGGCCATGGGAATGCCGCCCAGGGCCGCCAGCACGAGCCGCTTCTCCTCGTTGCGCTGGGCCAGGCCCATGGCCTCCTTGAGCGCCGCCAGTTTCTTCGCGTCGGCGGCCTCCTGGAGCGGGATGAGGCGGATGTACCCGCGCAGCGCCAGGGTCTTGACCTTCGGGTCGGCGGACGTCCTGGCCAGTTGGGCAACGTCGGGCAGCGCCTCCACGGTGGGCCACTCGCAGAGGGCCCGCAGGGCGGCGTCCTTGACTTCGGCGCTGGGGTCCTTGGCGGCAGCGCGCACGGCCTCCAGGGCCTTCGGGCCGCCCACCGAGCGCAGGACCCGCAGCAGGGCGAGTTTGGAGTCGCCCTGCGCCTGCGCCAGGGCGGCAACGACCTTACCGGCCAGGGCGGCGCGGTCGGTCTGCCGCAGGCCGATGGCCGCCGCCGCCTCTTCGGCCGCCTGCGCCTCCGCCGGCGACTTGGCCTTCACGAGGAGACCCAGCACGGCCGGGAACTCGGCGGCCCCCGCCACATCGCCCAGGACCTTGAGGCTCGCCGTGCGGACCGATTCGTCGGCGTCCTCGGCCGTCTTCAGGAGCGCCGCGGCCGCACCGGCCACGCGGCGCTGGCCCGCCAAGTCAACGGCCGTGGCGCGGACCTTCGCGTCCGGATGGCTCAGCATGGCCACAACGGCGGCATCGACCTGCGGCCCGGGCATCGCCGCCAGGGCATCCTGCGCAACCTGGGCCACCTCGCGATCGGCGTCGCCCATCAACTGGACCATCACAGGGACGGCGGAGGCATCGCCGATCTGCGCTGCGGCGCGGATGGCCTCCACGCGGACCGCCTTGTCGCCGGTCTTGGCGGCAGCCAGCAGGGCCGGCATCGCCCCGGCATCGGCGCGATGGCCCAGGGTCTGCATGAGCAGGATCTTCTTGTCGGCGGGGAGTTTGCCCAGTTCGGCCGCCAGGGCCTGCGTCACCTCGGCCCCCGGCATTTCCATCGCCGTGCGTGCGGCGGCGGCCACCAGCACGAAGTCGTCGCCGCGAACGGCCTCCATGAGCAGCGGCAGACCCTCCTTGCCGCGCGTCAGCACGGCCCCGCGCAGCGCCCCGGCGCGGACCTGGTGCGGCTCCTTCAGGGTGCGCAGCCGGTCGTAAATCGCCAGGGCCTCGTCGCGCTGGCCCCTGGCGGCCATCGCCTCGGCGCAGCGGAACAGGCCCTCGCAGAAGGCGAGTTGATTGGCCTTCGCCGCGCCGGCCAGGGCGCCGGAGACCGCCTTGGCGGCCCCGGCGGTGCCGATCTTGCCGAGGGCCCGCGCGGCGGCCTGCGCCACGTCGGGGTCGGCGTCCGCCAGGAACCCGGCGATAGGGTCAACGGACTTCGGGTCCCGCCGGACGCCCAGGCTGCCGATCATGCCGGCCAGCAGGCGGCCCTTCACTTTGCCGAGCATGCCGCGCAGCACGTCGTCGACGGCCGGGTCCGGAATCGTCTCCAGGCCGTAGCGGGCCATGTGCGAGAGTTTCTCGTCGGCCAAAAGCGCCGCGAGCGCCGGAATCGCATTCTTGGTGCCGACGTGCGCGAGTTCGCGGCAGGCATCGGCCTTCTCCTTTTGCGTTGCGTCGGCCTTCTTCAGGACGGCGACGAGCGCCGGCTCGTCCCTGGGATCGGCAAACGGGGTGGCCCCTTCGGTCGGAACGGGGGTGCGCGCAAACAACGTCACGACAAGCAGTACGGGCGTGATCAGTGCGTTATACATGTCAGTTGTTCCTTGTTCAGGGTCGCTGCTGCCGGGGGCCTCGAGCACCCCGCCGCTTCCCCGCCCAAGGCGGGCAGGCTGCGGCGGACTCGAGGCGGTTCTAGAGTCGCTCAGTAAATCCACGGTTCCCGCATGGCGCGCGAGCGCAGCCGGTTGGCTTCCCGGTCGTTGATGAACTCGGCCTTGACCGGGTCGTATTTCATGTCGCGCTTCAGCCACATGCAGATGTTGGCGGCATGCACGGTGCTCATGGACCGGTACATCACCTCCGGGTTGGCCACGGTTGGGCGGCGCGACCTGACGCAGTCGAGAAAGTCGCGCATGTGGTTCATGGGGCGCCGGGTCCTGGCCATGTAGTCGCGGACGATCTTCTTGAAGTCCGCCAGGAGGGCGGGCGAGGAGACGTCCGGCTTCGCATAGCCGTCCGCCGCCGACACCCAGCCTTCGGGTCCGTCGAACCGCATGCCGCACGAGCCGCGCCAGTACTTGTCGCCGCGCGACAGGACCAACTTCACGCCGTTGGCGAACGTGGTGACCATGCCGTCGCCGCTGGAGTTGTTCACGTACCGGTAATGGACCGGCGACGTGTCCAGGCAATCGAGGCCCGCCTGGGCCTGGGCAAAGGTGTGCGCGCCCCACTCGCCGATGCAACTGGTGTGGAAATCGTAGTGGCCCCGCCACCCGCCGCCGATGTAGGCGCGGTTGAACGGCCGCCACGGGCACGGGCCGAGCCACGCATCCCAGTCGACCTCTTGCTTGGGCGGTTCGGGCTCCGCGGGCAGCCAGTCGGTGCGCATCTCGGCGGCATCCCACGGGGCGATGTGGGCGTAGGCCGTGTGCACCTTGCCGAGGCGGCCCGACTTGGCCGTCTCGATGCAGAACACGAAGTTGCCTTCGCTCAGGCGCTGCGTGCCGGTCTGGTACACGCGGCCGTAGCGCCTGGCGGTGTCGACGACCGCCTGGCCCTCGGCGATGGTCATGCAGGAGGGCTTTTCGGAGTAAACGTCCTTGCCCGCCCGCATGGCCAGGATGGCGGCCAGCGCGTGCCAGCGGTCGCCCGTGGCCATGAGCACCGCATCCAGGTCGGTGCGCGCGGCCAGGAACTCGCGGATCTCGGGATACATGGCGCAATCGCTGTTGCCGTAGCGGGCATCCACGGTCTGCTTGACCTTCTCGCGGGGCGATTTCTGGGCATCGCAGATCGCCAGGAACCGTATGTCCTGCTCGGGCAGGAGCCACCCCAGGTCGCCCATGCCGCGGCTGCGCAGGCCGATGCCGCCCATCAGGATCCGCTCGCTGGGAGGCACCGCGCCCTCCTTGCCCAGCGCGGAGGCGCGGATGATCTCCGGCGCGGCCATGGCCGCACCGGCCAGTGCCGCCGCCTTGAAGAGTCCTCGCCGCGTCAGTTTCGACGACGCAGGCGGGGTTGCCAGCCGTGTTCGTTCGACCATCGTGCAATCTCCTTTGAGCCCAGAACGGCCGTTGTTAGGATGGCGGATTGTACAGCATCCGCGTCCGCGCGTGCAATGATTCTACGGAATCCCGGATCAGGAATTGCTGCGAGAGGCCCCGTTATAGCCCCCGTGAATGCGTGCCGTGTTAGCCCCCCGTGAATGCGTGCCGTGTTAGCCCCCCGTGAACGCGTGCCGTGTTAGCCCCCGGTGAATACACCGGGGGCTAACACGGCGGGGGCCGTTGCCGTTTTAGGACATCCGGTGCGTGCGGTAGATTTCCCAGGGCGTTGCCCTGGGCTGTTACGTTCCAGCCTTTCAGGCTGACGGATGCGGCGCAACTTGCGGTTCATGGGGAGAACAAGCGGTGAATTGTGAAAACAGGATTACGGGCCTGCTTCTTGCGGCGTTCGGTGCAGCCGCCGTGTCGGCCGATGTGCCGGCGGCGGCCGACCGCATCACGATCTCCGTCGCGTGCGACCAGCCAAAGGCCCCGGTCCGCGCCGGCGAGCCCTTGGCCATCCGAATCACCCTGCGCAGCGCCGCGCCCAAGCCGCTCATGGTTCCCAACTGGGACCACTTTGCCGAGGAGATGGATGTCCGCGTAAGCATCGCCGGCTACCCGGGCGAGCACGGCAACGAGGCGGCGGCCGCCGCGGCACCGTGGCAGGGCGTGCCATTCCAGCGAGGCGACTTCCGCGAGTTGCCCCCCGGCGAAACGGCCGTCGTGCGGACCGTCACGCCCCGCTTGCCCGGCAAGGCGCGGATCGCGGTCGCCTTCGAGAGCCCCTCGGACACGTACCTGGCGCTTACCGACGGCAAGCCCGTGCGCCTGGAGAACGCGTGGACGGGCCGCATCACCGCCGCTATCGACGTTGACGTGCCGCCCCAGATGTCGGCGGAGATGAAAAAGCGGTACGATGAGACCCGCGAGCGCCTGGCCGACCCGCTCGTGCCGGGCGAGCAACGGGGGCGGCTCCTGGCCATCGTGGCCGACGAGAAGCACTACTTTGCCGCCAAGGCCAAGGAGTTGCTCAGGAAATCAGGGAATTAGGGACGCTTCACTATGGGCTTGACAGAACCTGATGGGCCCGGTATTTTGCCATCATGCCACGATATGAACAGCCTACTTAGACACGACAGTGCCATTCGTGACGGTCCCCTATTTTCTTCCATTTTTATTTTTGGAGGTGTAGCCATGAGAAGTCGGATGCTGGCCTTTGCAGTGGCCGTCGTGGTCATCGCGGCGGGCGCGGCGCCGCTCCTGGCGCAGGGGGAGTTCCCGCTTAAGTTCACGGAGGCCCGGCAGAACGACCCGCTGATCCCGATATTAACAACCGTCGTGTCTGCGATGTCGGGGAAACCGTTCCTTCTGAAGGTCCCGCCCAAGGACCTGTCGGCCAAGGCGCAGTACTTCCAGCTGCCCATCGGCGGCAAGAACGTGCTGGCGATCCTTGACGCCGGCCCTCTGCCGGACAATCCGCCGGAAGTCCTGCCTCTTCACGGTCCATGGAAGGTTTACGTGGACACCGCCGGCATGGGCGATTTCTCGAGCGCCTCTCCACTCACCCTGCTCCCGATGAAGGATGGGGCGGAAGCGGGCATGGCGGCAGGTCTTCCGACGTTCGGTCCTGTGTCACTGGCGGCGCCGGACGGCAAGAGCCCCCTGGCCCCAGTTAGACTGAGGGTTTACTCGCCCCGGCATCTTGGCGTGAGCCAGGTTGGGTATATGGCCGGCGAGGTCAAACTGGACGGCCAGTCGTATCGCGTCGCGGCGGTAGCGTGCAACGGCGTCGGCGGCCGCTACGACAAGACGCTCTCGATCCCCGTCAATTTGACGGGGAAGCAGCCCGAGTACGCGACTTTCGCGATCGACCTCAACCAGGACGGCAAATTCGGCAGGGACCTTATGGAGGGGACTGTCGAAACCCTCCCCCTGCTGAACCACATCCACGTGAAAGGGTCGTACTACAGCGTCAAGATGGCGGCGGACGGCTCGTCCGTCACCCTGGCGAAGGTCGAGCCGAAGATGGGGACGATCGACGCCGGATCGCCGGACGTCGCGCTGGTGGCCCAGTCGGATTATGGCATACACAATCTGAGCGGCGCGCAGGGCAAGTGGCAGGTTCCGGCGGGCAAGTACCAGGTGGTGCAGGTATCGCTCTCCCGGGCCGATGCGGCCGGCGCCAAGTGGACGCTGAGCGGCAGGGGCTTCGACGGCAAAGCCGGTGACATTGAGGTCCGTCCCGCCGAGACGCTGGCGATGAAGTTCGGCCCGCCGCTGGTGGCCAAGGTGAGGGTCACTCCTTTTGCCGGAACCGACCAAGTCGGCATCAGTTATGCCGTGAAGGGCCAGGCGGGCGAACTGTACGGGCCGGTCGCCCGGAACGACAAGCAGACCGCGCCGCCGCCGCAGCCGGAACTGAAGATCCTCGACGAGTCCGGCAAGGTGCTGGCGGCCGGCCAGTTCGAGTTTGGCTGAGGCGGCACGTGCACGTACTCGTGGCGAGTACCTCAAGGTTTCAAAGGGAAGTACCGCGTGGAAGTCCAGCCGGCCCTCAGTCCCAGTCCGTTCGAGGTCAAGGCGGCCGCCGAGGAGTGGTTCAGCGCCGGCGACGTGAGCAGGACCGAAATCCCGTGAACCGGTGGAGAATATGGGAACTCAACCCCAATTACCGGAAAGGGCTGACGGGCGATGCCCGGAAATAGGGGAAGCGTCTATATTCTCCTACTTTGCCGCCAAGGCCAAGGAGTTGCTCAGGCGGGCCGAGGAACCCGGCCCGAAGTAGCGCCGTAGTGTTAGCACCCCGTGAATACACGGGGGGGCCTTTGCACGCGGGCACACGTGCGGAGGTCGGCCCCCGGTGTGTTCACCGGGGGCTAAAACGGCCACGGCGTGCGAGGCGGCCTTAGGGAAATCTCAGCCCAAGGACATAGGCCTCCCAGCGTTTCTGAAAGGCCGCCATGTCCTGTTCGCCGAGGACGGCCTTGAGGGTCTTGTAGCCGGTCGGGTCGTCCTTGTGGTTGGCCGCGAACTCCCGGTAGAACTTCACCAGCAGGCCCCGCCCCTGGAGGTAGTAGCACAGGTACCGCGCCTGGGCGTAATTGGAGCCCTTGTCGGCGTTGTAGAACTGGTCGGTGGTGGTGGCGGTAAGGGCCTCGAAGGAGACAAGTTTGCCTTCGCGGACGGCCTGCTGGAGTCCGGCCAGCCGCCAGTTCGTGCGGCCGTGGATGTGCCCGCCCTTGTCTTCGCTTTGCTCGTAGAGCGACGCCAGGCCCTCGTTGAACCAGTCGGGGCACTCCGGAAAGTTCGCCCGCATGAACGGGTGCACGATTTCATGGACGAGCGTGCCGCCGCCGGTCGCAATGTTCATGATGAGGGCCTGGTCCGCGCCGGAGTACCAGCCGAAGGGGGTGTGCGGCTCGCAGCCGAAGATCGCCTGGGTGTTCCTCTCGTAACTCTCCTTGTCCTTGAAGAGCCAGACTTCGATGATGGCCGCAGGGTCCTTGCGGAAGTAATCGGCCTTGAGGCGCTGGACGGCCCACGCCACGGTGCCCTGGGCCCGTATCCTGACGGTTTGCGGCGGCTCGTCGCCCACCACGACAAACGGCGGCGCCATGGCCAGGGTGAACCCCGCCGGCATCTTCTTCTTGAGGGCCATGATGTGCTGCGCGAAGTCCGCCGGCGTAAAGCCCGCCGGCCGCACGGCGTCGCGAAGGTCGCCGGGTTCCAGGCGCATCCGGATGACGGTCCAGAGTTTCGGGTCGTACTTCAGGGGCCAGAGGCCGAGAAACGTGGCGCGTTTCATCCGCCGGTAGGCCCCGTCGTCCTCGGCGGGCTCGTGGCAGATGACCTCGTCGGTCTTGCCGTCATAGCCGAGCACCAGGCGGAAGTGCTCCGTGGCCGCAGGCGTGTCGTCGTAGTGGGTGCAGACGATGGAGGGGACGCCCCTGCGGAGGTCGGCGTGGAGGGCGGCCCACTGGGCCTCCATTTCCTCGGCGGCCTTCGCGGCCGCAACCCCGTAAGAAGCCTCGCCGACCCTGAAGCCGATCCACCGCAGGACCGCCGCCAGTTCCTTCGTGCGGCAACCGCGGGCCAGCATCGGGTCCAGGCCCGCGGCGTTGAACACGTCGTCCTGGGTCCACTTGCGGCCGAGGCGCGCCAGGTACATCTCGGCGCACGCCTCGCCGCAGAAATCGGGTTTCTGCCGGACGTGCGGCACATCCTTGATAAGGGCATCCTGGTAAGAAGGCGCCGGCGGCGTGGCGGCCTTTGCCGGGGGCGCGGCCTTCGGGGCCGGCGGCGCGGCCGGGGCGGCCTTGGCTGATGGTGCGGCAGGCGTCCCCGCCGGTGCGTCGCTCGCCCAAACGCCGGTCAGGATCACGATCGCCAACAGCAAGCGTTTCATGGGCCGACTTCCCCACTCCCACACCTTTGTACGAGCAAGGGGGCAGATTATCTCCCCCCGCCGAGTGCATCAAAAGGATACCGCCGCCCGCCGAGAATACCAGTAACAGGTCCGTAACAGGATGGGGGGCCGTCGGGTCATGGTTTCAGTGAATCCCGATTCCCGGCCGTTGTCCTTTGCCGAATCCTGGTTGTTGGCCGTTTCCTGTTCCCCGTTCCCTGTTCCCCGCTGTTATCCACATTTTGTGGATAACTTTTGCACACGCCCTTTTTGACCCCTGAACCACCCCAAAATGACCCTTTCGGAGGGGCAAAACGGCCCTGGCGCTAGCGCCAGAGGGGGTGACGGGCCAAAATGTTAAGATGGGCATGACGAAATGCGCGCCTTTTTGATCGCTTTTTGACGGAAAACGTCGCCTTTTTGATCGATTTTGACCCGAATTTGACGGTTTTTAACATGGACGCATGGGCATACGCCGTTGTGGATAACTCCCAAAAACGGGGAACGGGGAACCGGAAACAGGGAACCGGAAACCTGGGGACACCCGTTTTTGTAAGGCAAGGCGGGAAAAGGAGTTACGAGCGCAGAGTGCTGAGTGCAGAATGCAGAGTGAAAAACTGAACCAAGGAAACGCCGGCGATCTCACGCAAAGGCCACAGGCGGGCAGACCTTGCAGCGGCCGCTGTTCGCCCCGACGGGCCGGCGGACTGTGGCCACGCGTGAGGCACCGGCCGCTCGTCAGCGGGCGGTGCGGAACCCGTGGAACCGTTCGTGTTTCAACCCACCCGCCCAGAGGGGGCGGAGCAAGTCCTGCGGCCTTGACGAATTCGGGGCGAATACGGGGGTCACGATACCAGTCTTCCATTGACGAACCGCCGGGGAAAAAGTAGTACTGTCCCCAATGGCATTAAGTTAAGGGCTTTCGGGCCGTTCTCCAATGGCTGGAGCCCGGCAGAACCGGGCCGGAAGGCAACGCCAGGGCCAGTCGGCGGCGGGTCCGCCTGCCTTCGGGAAGGGCCTCCGGGGCTTATCTTAATGCCATTGGGGACGCCATACTCTTTTCCCTCTCGAAATCTCGGGACGCTGTACTCTCTTCCCTTTCGGGGCCAGCGCAACGGCCGAGCCCGCCGGGCCGCGGCCTTCCTGGCCGACGCCGACGGCTCCGGCCGCGTGGCACTTCCACGCCCTGCGGCACACCTTTCTCACGCGGCCGGCCCGCTCGGGCGTGGCGCCCCCGCAGGGGGACTTCTCCAGGGGCGGTGTTAGAGAACGTCCTGTAGTATTACAACTTGCGCCAGGAGCGGCCGCTGATAACTCAAGCACGTGCCCCTATCAAGCCGTAGCGCCCGTACGGGCGCCGGCCGCGCCCGTACGGGCGCTACGGCGCGCAAGTCGGGTTGCCGTAAAACGTTATGCTCATTGCCGCGCGGCAAGTGGCGCTGTAGTTGTAGCAGACATTGTCTATTACATCCACGTGCCGATTCTACGAATGACGGCTGGGTCGTCAGCCGCAAAATGCGCTGCGGGGTACGGCAGTTACGGGGGGTACTACCTCTCGCGGGATGGCATACCCAGCGAACGGCGCGCCCGCCAAGGCGGGCAGGCTTGGGCATGCCACCCGCCGTTTTGAGATAGATTCTTAATACCGCGCGGCGGGCAGGAAGGCCCGCCGCGCGAATCTCGAGACATCGCGAGTCTTCAGGCATCGGGCGCGGCGGGCCACCGCGCAGAGCCCCGTCCCGCCGACGGTCAACCGCCCCGGGCGTCCATCGTGCCGCGCGGCCGCCCCTCACCCTTGCCGCTTACCGGCCTGCGGGCGTTACTTGGCCTCTTTACCCTTTCTCCTGCCTTCGCCGGTCGGGGCGCCAGGCGCGCGGATGGAGACGCGGGCGGCCTTGCCGTCCTGGGCGAATACCACGACCTGCTGTCCCACCTTGAGGTCCTCAAACGTGGCCTTGACGCTGGCCATGATGGTGGTGTTGTCGTCAACGGTGACGGTCTGGTCTTCGCCGCGGCGTGATTTGAGGGTCAGGGTCTTGTCTTCAATCTTGGTGATCTCGCCGCCGAACCTCTTTTCGCCCTGGGTGATGCGGACGTTGTCGCCGACCTTGAGGTCGGCCAGTTTGGCGGGCGCTTCCTTGGTGATCTGGGTGTTGTCATCGCAGGTGACGGTCTGGGGTTCGGCGCCTTCGCGTGCGGACTTGACGGTGAGGACCTTACCCTCGATCTTCGTGATCTCGCCCATCGTCGGCCTGCCGCCGGGGCCTTTGCCCTCTGCGGCGAACGCACTGCCAACGGTCACAAAGCCCATAACGGCAACCAACGCCAACAGTAATCCGAAACGCTTCATGGTCTCTTCTCCTTGCCGCAGTGTGCGGCTGCTTGGGTCCGGTGTGCTGAACGTATCAGGGCCGCAATTGTTGCATGTTACCGTATGATGTCCGCGGCCGCCCGCGCGGGCCGCGTCATACGCGGCCGTACGGCCGCGCTACGGCGCCCGCGATGGTTGGTGCGCGGGGCCTTGTGCGTGTTTAGCGTTGTTCCCTCTCCCCTTGCGGGAGAGGGTGGCCGAAGGCCGGGTGAGGGGCGCGAGCGGCGCGCCCCCCCCCCCCCCCCCCCCCCCCCCCACCCCCCGCCCGCGGGGGGGGACGCCCCCGGCGGCCAAAAAAAA